>Ga0102938_10002434_pt1 | contig 14075 bp, 14 predicted proteins | sample SalPonR2_B_D2_MG_FD_84516 | JGI IMG/M metagenome (GOLD analysis project Ga0102938, IMG submission 84516) | Salt pond soil microbial communities from South San Francisco under conditions of wetland restoration - Salt Pond MetaG R2_B_D2_MG | ecosystem: Environmental > Aquatic > Marine >...
CGCACGAGCCCGGGTCCGACCGACGACGCCACCTGCTCCTCGGGGGTCAGCTGGGAGTGCGTGGTGCTGGCCGGGTGGATGACCAGGCTGCGCACGTCACCGATGTTGGCGACGTGGCTGTGCAGTTCGGCGCCCTCGACGAACTTCTTGCCGGCCGCGATACCCCCCTTGATCTCGAACGCCAGCACCGAGCCGTAGCCCTTGCCGCCGCCGAGCTTCTTGGCCCGCTCGTGCCACGGGCTCGATGTCAGTCCGGCGTAGTTGACCGACTCGACCTGGTCGTGGCCGTCGAGGTACTCGGCCACCTTCTGCGCATTGGCGAAGTGGCGTTCCATCCGCAGGCTGAGCGTCTCCAGACCCTGCAGGATCAGGAAGGCGTTGAACGGCGAGATGGCGAGGCCCATGTCGCGCAGCATCTGCACCCGCGCCTTGAGGATGAAGGCGCCGTGGCCGAGCGCCGTGAAGTAGGCGAGGCCGTGATAGCTCGGGTCCGGCTCGGTGAAGTTCGGGAACCGACCCGAGGCTGCATAGTCGAACGTGCCGCCGTCGACGATCGCGCCGGCGACGGAGGTGCCGTGACCACCCATGAACTTGGTGAGGCTGTGGATCACGATGTCGGCGCCCCACTCGAGCGGACGGATCAGGTACGGCGTCGGCACGGTGTTGTCGACCATGAGCGGGATGCCGTTGGCGTGGGCGACCCCCGCGATGCCCTCGATGTCGAGCACGTCGTTCTTCGGGTTGGGAATGACCTCACCGAAGAACACCTTGGTATTGGGCTTGACGGCCGCCTCCCACTGAGAGAGATCGTCGGGGTCCTCGACGAAGGTGACCTCGACGCCGAACTTCGGAAGCGTGTAGTGCAGCAGGTTGTAGGTACCGCCGTACAGCGACGGGGACGCGACGACGTGGTCGCCCGACTCGCACAGCGTCATGAACGCGAGCGTCTCGGCGGCCTGGCCGGAGGCCACCGCAAGGGTGCCGGGAAGTCCGACCGCCGTGATGCAACCGCCTTCCAACGCGTTGACCCGCGCTTCCAACGCCCCTTGGGTGGGGTTCATGATGCGGGTGTAGATGTTGCCGATCTCGGCGAGTCCGAACAGGTTCGCGGCGTGGTCGGTGTCGCGGAACTGGTACGACGTCGTCTGATAGATCGGCACCGCCCGGGCACCGGTGGTCGGGTCGGGCTCGCCGCCGACGTGAACTTGCTTGGTCTCGAAACCCCAGGAGTCGCTCATAGGGGCGGCACGCTACCCGCCAATTCCCGACCTCACAAGTCGGGTTTCCGAACTCGGTTCCCGGCGATGAGCGACACCACCACATGGCGGGGTCTCGCTCATCGCTGGTGCTCCACGAGACTGGCGACGAGCCCGGCCTGGCCGAGGTGGTAGGTGACCATGATCGTGACAGGCATCCACGAGGCCTTCGCAACGAATTGACGCCAGCCGAGCACCGAATCGGAGGCCACGAACAACGCCGCACCGACGATCGCCCACGTGCTCCCGGTGGCCATCGCCGCACAGAACATCAACGAGATCGCCAGCAGGTACCCCGTCACCGCCGGGCCGAGCACGGCCTCCTTGCGCCGCGCCGCCACCACGATGCGTATCCCGACCAGAGCTGCCAGCAGCGCCATCATCACCGCACCCACGACGAACCCCGTCGTCGACCAGTCGCCGAGCGCGATGAACCCGAACGTGTAGGCGAGGTGGGCGAGCAGGAACGACACGAGACCCGGCACGAAGTACCGATCGCCGTACAGCAGGAACACGTCTCCGGCGAGCGAACACACCAGCGCCGTCACGAACCATGCCCGCACGAGCTGATCCGCCGGGTCGAGCGCGACAGCGACGATGATCAGCGCGATCAGCGCGAGCGGCTTGCTCCAGACCTCGAGACGCCGACGTCCGTCGGCGATCCGACTCCACCAGTTCGCTGCAGCCGCGACCGCGAACACCGCCACGAACGTCCACGCGACCGACGTCATCGCGGACCGACCTGTCGGTCAGACTCCGGCACGGCCACCGCTGCGAACGCCCGTGACCGACGCTGGCGCTCGGCCGACCCCGTTCGTCACGCCCTGAGCTGCGGTGAGGCCGAGCACACCGATCAGCCGCCGGAGATGTCGGAGACCTTCTGCTTGCCGGCACTGATGAACGGCATCATGTCGCGCAGTTCGCCACCGATCTCCTCGATCGCATGCGCCTTGCCCTCTTCCTGCATGCGCTTGTAGTTCGGGCGGCCGGCCTCGGATTCGGCAATCCACTCCGCGGCGAACTGACCGCTCTGGATCTCGCCGAGGATCTTCTTCATCTCGGCCTTGGTGGCGTCGGTGACGACGCGCGGCCCGCGCGTGAGGTCGCCGTACTCTGCGGTGTCGGAGATCGAGTACCGCATTCCCGCAATGCCCTCCTCGTACATCAGGTCGACGATGAGCTTCACTTCGTGGAGGCACTCGAAGTACGCCATCTCCGGCGCGTACCCGGCCTCGGTGAGCGTCTCGAAACCGGCGCGCACCAGCGCCGTGACGCCACCGCACAACACGGCCTGCTCGCCGAACAGATCGGTCTCGGTCTCCTCGGAGAACGTGGTCTCGATCACACCGGCGCGGGTGCCACCGATCGCGTCGGCGTACGACATGGCGATGTCGCGGGCCTGACCACTGGCGTCCTGCTCGACCGCGATCAACGCCGGCACGCCGCCACCCTCGGTGTAGGTGCGGCGCACGAGGTGGCCGGGACCCTTCGGGGCGATCATGATCACGTCGCAGCCCGCAGGCGGCTGGATGCGGTCGAATCGGATGTTGAAGCCGTGCGCGAAGGCCAGCGCCTTGCCGTCGGTCATGTGCGACGCGATGTGGGCGTCGTAGATCGCCTTCTGCTCGGTGTCGGGGGCGAGCAGCATGATCACGTCGGCCCACTCGGCGGCCTCGTCGATGGTCATCACGGCGAGCCCGGCAGCCTCGGCCTTCGCGGCCGACGACGACTGGGGGCGGAGACCGACGGCGACGTCGACACCCGACTCCTTGAGGTTCAGGGCGTGGGCGTGGCCCTGCGAGCCGTAGCCGACGACGGCGACCTTCTTTGCCCGGATGATCGATGGATCTGCATCCTCGGCGTAGTACACGGTGACGGCCATGTCAGCCAGCCTTTCCAGTTGTGAGAGTGGGGTGCACGGCGCGCAAGCGCGTACCGCGGTCGAGTTTCGGCAGCGCGACCCGTCCGGTGCGCTGGAGCTCAACGATGCCATATCCGGCGAGCAAATCCTCAAAGTCGTCGAGCTTGTCGGGGTGGCCCTCGAGGCTGACGGTGAGCACGGCTTCGGCGACGGCGATGATCTTGCCCTCGAAGATGGTGACGAGTTCGACGACCTTGGCCCGCTGTTCGTCGGGCGACTTCACCGTGGCGATCAGCAGTTCGCGCTCGACCGAACGGCGCGGGTCGAGCTCGGAGATCTTGACGACGTCGATCAGCTTGAACAGCTGCTTGGTGATCTGTTCGAGCGGGGTCGACTCGACGTCGACCACGATGGTGATGCGGCTCATCCCGTCGTCCTCGGCCGGAGCGACCGCCAACGAGAAGATGTTGTAGCCGCGTCGGGCGAACAGTCCGGCCACCCGAGCGAGGACACCAGGTCGGTTCTGCACGAGGACCGACAAGATGTGGTGGTTGAGGGTCTGGCCCCCGTACTGGTTGATGGTGGTCATGAGCGGCTCTCCTGGAGTGCCCCGGCGCGGTCGTGCTGGGTCGGATGGAGGATCAGGTCGTCGTTGCTGGCACCAGCGGGCACCATCGGGAAGACCTTCTCGGAGGCGTCGGTGCGGAATTCGATGACGACACTGCGATCGGTGATCGAGTTCGCCTTCTCGATGGCGGGGCCGACCTCTTCGGGCGACTCGACGAGAATGCCGACGCAGCCCATCGACTCGGCCCACTTGACGTAGTCGGGCACGGTCGAGTTGAGGAACACCTCGCTGTAGCGCTCGTCGTAGAACATCTCCTGCCACTGACGCACCATGCCGAGGTAACTGTTGTTGAGCAGCGCGACCTTGATCGGGATCCCTTCGACGGTGGCGGTCACGAGTTCCTGCGCCGTCATCTGGAAACACCCGTCGCCATCGACAGCCCACACGTCGCACTCGGGCTTGGCCGCCTTCGCGCCGATCGCTGCGGGGATCGAGAAGCCCATCGTGCCGAGACCACCGGAGTTCACCCACGTGTAGGGCTCGTCGAAGTCGAAGAGTTGCGAGGTGTACATCTGGTGCTGGCCGACACCGGACGTGACGATGGTGTGCGGCGCGGCCAACCGGTTGAGTTCCTCGATGCAGTACTGCGGCTTGAGCGCTGCGCCCGGTTCCGACTGCTCGTAGACGACGGGGAACTGCTCTCGCCAACCCGACACCTTGCTCTTCCAGGCCGACGTGTCGGCCTGCGCTGTGCCCGTTGCGATCATGGCCTTGATCTCGGCGATGATCGCCTCGATCACGAAGCGGGCGTCGCCGACGATCGGCACGTCGGGACGGCGCACCTTGCCCTGCTCGGCGGGATCGATGTCGACGTGGATCACCTTGGCCTGCTGTGCGAACGCGTCGACCTTGCCGGTGATGCGATCGTCGAAGCGGGCACCGAGCGCGATCAGCAGGTCGCTCTTCTGCATGGCGGTGATCGCCGTGGCGTTGCCGTGCATGCCGGGCATGCCGAGACAAAGCGGGTGGTTGTCGGGGAACGCCCCGCGGGCCATCAGCGTGGTGACGACGTAGCTGTCGATCAGCTCGGCCAGCTCGCGCAACGCCTCGGCGGCACGCGCCTTGAGGATCCCGCCGCCGGCGTAGACGATGGGCCGCTCGGACTCCATGATCAGACGGGCGGCCTCCTTGATCATGCGGGGGTGACCCTTGACGTTCGGGCGGTAGCCCGGCAGCGAGTCGAGCACGTCCTGGTCGGTCGGCCAGCTCCAGGTCATCTCGTTCTGCAGGACGTCCTTGGGCACGTCGATCAGCGTCGGACCGGGGCGGCCGGTGGTGGCGATGTGGAACGCCTGACGGACCGCCATCGGGATGTCGTCTGCCGACATCACGAGTTCGTTGTGCTTGGTGCACGATCGGGTGATGCCGACGGTGTCGCACTCCTGGAACGCATCGGAACCGATCGCCGCGGTCGGGACCTGGCCGGTGATCGCCACCATCGGCACCGAGTCCATGTAGGCGTCCATCAGCGGCGTGACGAGGTTGGTGGCCGCCGGACCCGAGGTCACCATGGCCACGCCCGGTCGGCCGGACACGTGCGCATAGCCTTCGGCCATGTGACCGGCGCCCTGCTCGTGGCGCACCAGGACATGGCGGATCTGGCTGTCCATCAGCGGGTCGTAGGCGGGAAGGATGCAGCCGCCCGGGTAGCCGAAGATCAGTTCGACGTTCTCGTACTCGAGTGCTCGGATCAGCGCCTGAGCGCCGGTGAGTCGTTCGGTCATGTCATTTGCCTTTGTGTGGTGGAGTTCGGGGTGGAGAGTCGGACGGCGACTGCGCCGAAAAAGCAAACGACCTCCCGTCTGGGAGGTCGGAGCACGCGCAGCAGAAAGCCGGGCGTGCTACTGGATGAGTACTACGAGCAGGCTCGGGAATGAGGTGGTGGTCGTAGACACGGGAAACATCATAGCCCTCATCGGACCGTTGTGGGCAAGTCATGAGTTCTCATCCGTGTCCGGAGCGAGATGGAGTCGACATCGGAGTACGAGACTCGAGCGACGTGTCGCACTCGCGTGATGGACCCGTCACGTCGCAAAGGGCGTCAGAACCGAGCGATACGGTGTCACTGGGCGACGAGACGACGTGATCGACGCGGCAACCGCTCTGCTGCGCGAGTCCGGTCCGGATGCCCTCACGTCGGTCGACGTCGCCGCTCGGCTCGGGGTGACCCAATCCGCGATCTACCGCCACGCCCGCAACATGGACGAACTCGCGGCACTGGCTGGCGAGCTCGTCGTGACCGACCTGAACCGGTTGCTGTACCACATGACGTCCGACCCGCCGATGGACTGGGATGCAATCGACAGTGTCAGTCGCCTCTGCCCATGTCCTGATCGAATACGTCGTGGGCAACCGGCAGTCGGTCGAGATCGTCGCCCGCTGGCGTTTCGTGGAGGGTGCCCTCGGTACGGGTATCCGTGGCGTCCATGCCGTTGCCCGTCTCGCCTCCTCGCCGTCGCTCGGGACGCTCGACCTCGCCGACGTCGCAGTGATCATGCAGCACCGCATCGTCGCTGGTTGGGCGTCGTTCGCGATCGACATGAACGATCGTGTCGGGCTGCCGTTCCCGGAGATCGACCTGCAGCAGGGCATCGTCTCGAACTGATCGTCGCCTTCTCCGGTGGCGGCCTAGGGTGCGGCGCATGGCTGCAACGTTGATGGACGGCAACGCACTGCGCGACGAAGTCGTCGCCGGACTCCGGGAGCGCATCGAGGAAGCCGGCTCGCCGGCCATCTGCCTGGCGACGGTGCTCGTCGGCGACGACGGCCCGAGTAGACGCTACGTCGACATGAAGCACAAGAAGGCGGCCGAAGCGGGGTTGGCGTCCAAGCACGTCGACCTGCCCGCAACGGCGACGCAAGCCGAGGTCGAGTCGGTGGTGCGGGGCCTCGCCATCGACGACGACGTGCACGGCATCTTGGTGCAGCTGCCGCTGCCCGACGGTCTCGACGCCGAACCGGTGATCGACCTGATCCCGCCGGAGAAGGACGTCGACGGGCTGACCGAGCGGTCGATGGGCCGTCTGGTTCGTGGCCGACCGGGCCTGGTGGGCTGCACACCGCTCGGCGTGATGCGCCTGCTCGAGCGCTACGACATCGCAACGAGCGGCAAGCGGGCGGTCGTCATCGGACGATCGACGCTGGTGGGCCTGCCGCTCACGTTGCTGCTGGCCCGCAAGGGTGTCGACGCCACGGTCACGCTCGGCCATTCGCGCACCGCCGACATGGCGGCCGTCGTCCGCGAGGCCGACATCGTGGTGGGGGCCGCCGGTCAGGCACGGATGATCACCGCCGACATGGTGAAGCCGGGTGCCGCGGTGATCGACGTGGGCGTGTCACGCACCGAGTCGGGCATCGTCGGCGACGTCGACTTCGTACCGGTGGCCGAAGTGGCCGGCTTCATCACCCCGATGCCCGGCGGCACGGGCCCGATGACGATCGCCTGCCTCCTCGAGAACACCCTCACCGCCGCACGGCTCCAAGGCGCCTTCCCGACCTGAGCTCACCCCGCCCGGCGAAGTTCCCCGCGCCCGGGCCCACCGGAACCTCCCTGGTTCCTCGCGCCCGGGTCCCCGGGAACCACGGTTTCCTGCAGCGCCACTGCGTCGAGCGCAGCGCAGACCCGATCGCGCAGGCTGGCGAACGCCGGCGACTGCGTGGCCATCGCCCGACCGCGCCGCGCTGCTCGACGCACGGACCGAGGGTCGCTCATCCCGTAGCGGTCAGCGAGCGCGGTGGTGTCCGACGAGCGAAAGTCCACCGCCAGCGTGATCACGAGCGTTCGAGCAGGGTCGCTGACCTTCCCGTTGGGTGAACGAAGATCGCCGGTGGAGCGGCCGACGACTGCGGCGACCGCCGACTCGATCTGATCGCACGACGTCGGCGTGATCGGTGGCAGGACCCCTTGTCCCATGCGATCGCAGGGCTGCGCCGTCACGACATAGCGCTCGTAGGAGGCGGCGTCGAAACCCGCCATGACCACCCCTGTCGTGAGCCAGTGGGGCGCCGGGCGCCGACCGCACAGTTCGCCCAAGCTCGACCACCGATAGCTCACGAGTCCCACCGAACCCACGATCGGGAGCGGGTTGCGATGGATGTAGCGGGCGGTCTGGGCCAGTTGTTCGTCCGATGTGACCGGTTCGCTGAAAAACCGTGCGCTGAACAGCGGCCCGCTTCGATCGGTCCAGTCGTTGTACAGCGAGGCGTAGCGGGTGCCGAGTCGGTGCATCGCCTCGGACAGGCCTCCCTCGGGCGCGTGCACGAGCTGGTGGACGTGGTTGGTCATCCACGCATATGCGTGCAGCTCGATTCGACATCGCTCGAACGCTTCGGCGACCAGTTCGGTGTACACGCTGCGATGACTCGAAGCGCTGAAGATGTCTTGTCCGTCGGCACCCTTCTGCACCAGGTGGAACCACTCGCTCGTCGTGAGGTCTCGTTGCCCAGTCATGTGGTGATCATGACGAAGCCATGTCACAGAGTTCGTGGTTCCCGGAGGCCCGGGCGCGGGGAACCTCCGTGGTTCCCGGAGGCCCGGGCGCGGGGAACCTCAGCCGGCTTCGGAGTGGGTGACGGGCTGTTCGCCCATCCACTCGCGCAGGGTGTTCTTGAGCTTGGTCTGCTGGATGAACAGATCGCTCTCGGCCGGGCTCTCACCGGCAGCCTGGGGAGCCTTGAGGTAGAAGCTCAACCACTCCTGCACGTCGGACTCGCCGGCGCGGGCCGCGAGGTCCATGAACAGCGCGAGATCGAGCACGATCGGCGCCGCGAGGATCGAGTCGCGGCACATGAAGTCGACCTTGATCTCCATCGGGTAGCCGAGCCAACCGAAGATGTCGATGGCGTCCCAGCCCTCCTTGTTGTCACCGCGGGGCGGGTAGTAGTTGATCCGCACGACGTGATCGATGTTGCCGTACAGGTCGGGGTACACCTCGGGCTGGAGGATGCCGCCGAGCACACCGAGCTTCGACGCTTCCTTGGTCTTGAAGTTCTCCGGATCGTCGAGCACCTCGCCGTCGCGGTTGCCGAGGATGTTGGTCGAGTACCAGCCGCGCAGGCCGAGCATGCGGGCCTTGATGCCGGGGGCGAGCAGCGTCTTCATCCAGGTCTGGCCGGTCTTGAAGTCCTTGCCGGCGATCGGCACGTTGCGGGTGCGCGACAGCTCGATCATGCACGGGAGGTCGACCGACAGGTTCGGCGCACCGTTGGCGAACGGCACATCGGACTGCAGCGCCGCGTACACGTAGATCTGGCTCGGCGAGATGTTGTCGTCGTTGTCGCGCAGGCCCTGCTCGAAGGCGGCCACGGTCTCGTGGACGGCCGACGGCTCCTGGTAGGCCTCGGTGGAACCACACCACACCATCACCAGGCGGTCACAGCCGTTCGCGGACTTGAAGTTGGCGATGTCGTCGATCAACGCCATGGCCTGGTCCCACTTGTTGGCGATCTGCTTCACCCGGACACCGTCCAGGCGCGACACCCAACGCTGGTCGAACACGGCCTCCATCGGCACGATCGCCTCGAGGTCACTGGAGATCTCGTTGAGGTCGTCGGAGCTCAACACGCCGGAGGTACGCGCGGCTTCGAGGGCGTTCGGCGAGATCGGATCCCAGCCGCCGAACACGATGTCATCGAGATCGGCCAGCGGCACGAACTCCTTGATCATCGGATTGCGGTTCTCCTCCTTGGTCCCGAGGCGGATGTGCGCCATCTGACTGATCGAGCCGATCGGGGCATGGATCCCCTTGCGAGCGGCGATCACGCCGGCGATGAAGGTGGAGGCCACGGCACCCATACCGGGTGTCAGGACACCGAGCTTGCCGGTGGCGGGAGCGATCTGTCGTGCGGTCATCCGAACGATGATAAGCGAATGTTGATGATCATGTCTGATTGTGAAGCAAGTCCGATGTATCTTTCGCGGGGTGAGCCCGCTGCCCGATCTGTCGATCCGCCAACTCGAATATCTCGTCGCCGTCGCCGACGAACCGTCATGGGCACTCGCCGCCGCCCGCGTCGGCGTGAGCCCATCAGCACTCTCGCAAGGTCTGGCCGAACTGGAGCGTCGGATCGGTGTGCCGCTGTTCGAGCGAGACGGGCGCCGACGCCGCATACGCGACAGTGCGCTGCCGGCGGTCGGCCACGCTCGCCACGTCCTCGGGCTCACGGGCGACCTCGCCGATTGGGCCCGCCGACTCCGCGAGGGCCGCGAAGGACGTCTCCGACTCGGCATGATCGACGCCGCTGCCATCGGTCACCACTCGGACGTCGTGCGCACGTTCCGGGTCGAACACCCCGACGTCGACCTTCGCCTCAGGGTGGCGCCATCGGCCCCACTGATCGATCTCCTGATCTCCGGCGACCTCGACCTGGTCGTCTGTGTCGACCCGCCGACAGCCGTCGACGGCATCGACACCGAAGCGCTGCTCACCGAGGACCTGGCGGTGTACGGGCCACCGGGTGTCGAGATCGGCGAGCCGGCGACATGGGGCCCTTGGGTGCTGTTCCCGACCGGGTCGCACACCCGCTCGGTGGTTGTTGCCGCGCTCGCCCGACTCGGCGCACCACTCGAGGTGGCCGCGGAGAGCCACCAACCCGAAGTGGTTCGCGAGATGGTCAGGCTCGGCTCGGGATGGACCGTGCTCCCGACGGTCCAGGCCGAGCACGGCGACCGCGGCCTCTCGCCCGGCCTCCTGCTGACCACCCGCCGACTCGTCCTCGCGACACGTCGGAACTCGGTTCGCGATCCAGCAGTGGACGAACTGGCAGCCGACCTCAGGCGGGCAGCGAGCTGAGCGGCACCGTCAGGGCGGAACCGACGGCGCGGCCGGATCGTGCGTGTCGACCGGCTCGGCGGCGGAAGTCCGACAGTTCAGATCTCGGCGACCGCGCCTCCAACTCACCCCGTCGGTGTCGCGCCGCCGAGCACGGCGTGGAACTGTGCCGTGTCGACGTTGCCGCCGCACAGCACGAACGCGCTGCGGGTGCCGCGCTGTTCGACCGGCTCGCTGAGGAGGCCGGCCAGTGCGATCGCCCCGGCCGACTCGGCGACGTTGTGGGTGCTCCGGTACACGATGCGCATCGCGTCGGCGGTCGCATCGTCGGAGACGGCGATGATCCGAGCGGCGCCCGCGCAGATGCCGTCGATCGCCTCCGGATCGGGCGAGCGGGTGGCGACACCGTCGACGAACGTCGATGCGGACCCGGTGGTCACCACCTCACCGCGTTCGAACGACAGCAACGTCGACGGCGCCCGTTCCGCCACCACACCGACGATCTGCGTGTCGAGGCCGAGGAGATCGCGCACGGCGATCAGGGCGTTGATGCCCGAGCCCATCCCGACCGGCACGTACACCGTGTCGAGCGACCCAGCACCCTCGAAGAGCTCGAGCGCATACGTCGCCACCCCCAGCACGAGATCCGGATGGAACGGGGGAACCGGTTCGAGACCTCGTTCGGCGGCGACCTCGATCGATCGTTCTCTCGCCTCTTGGAAGTCCGTGCCGTGCTCGACGACCTCGGCGCCGAGCGCTCGCATCGCTGCGTTCTTCTCGACGCTGTTGCCGTGGGGAACGCAGACGACGACGCTGCGGCCGTACTCGCGGCCGGCAAACGCCAGGCTCTGACCGTGGTTGCCACGCGTGGCGCTGACCACGCCGGCGACGTGCGGTCGGCCGATCACCAGACGATCCATGTACACCAGGCCGCCGCGTACCTTGAACGCGCCGACCGGGGTGTGGTTCTCGTGCTTGACGATGACCTGCGAGCCGGCAAGCTGATCGAGCATCGGCCACGAGTACTGCGGCGTGGGCGGCACGTGCCGCCGCACGACCGCCGTGGCTGCGTCGAGGTCGTTGCGGTCGAACGTCACCGCAGCGCCCCCTGGTCGGTCACGACGTGGTCCATCGTGATGTCGTGGCTCTCGATCGGCAACGTGTCGACGATCTGCTCGGCGAAGCAGACCCCGACGATGGTGCACCCGTCGCGGACGTCCGTGAGGTATCGGTCGTACCAGCCACCGCCCTGGCCGAGACGGTCACCGCTCGCGGTGAACGCGAGCCCGGGTACCACCACGGCGTCGGGCCATGTGGGATCGACGTCGGCCTCCGGGGCGGCGGCGAGCCGCCCGGTCGCCGCGCACCACACGAACAACGAGCGGGTCTCGGGCTCACCGGGCACCGACGTGAACGCCAGCACGGTCTCGGCGGTGACCACGCCCGGCAACATCACGAGGTGACGCCACAACTGCTCGGAACGCTCCTTACGCGCGGGCAACGATCGACGCAGCGCCCGCATCGACGTCCGCAGATCGGCTTTGCGGTCGGCGGCCACGGACGCCGTGCGGTCGGTCATCGGTGCGCAGCGTACAGTCGGTGCACATGAGCGAACCGACGCAACCCCCCGATGCCAGCGCCGTTGCCTTCGACGCGAAGCATTTCCGCACCGTGCTCGGCCACTTCCCCACCGGTGTCACCGTGGTCACCGGCATGGCCGACGGCGACCGTCCACACGGTTTCACGATCGGTTCGTTCACCTCGGTCTCGCTCGATCCACCGCTGGTGGGCTTTCTTCCGCAGACCGACTCGGAGACGTGGGCGCTGATGGCCGACGCCGGCAGCTTCTGCGTCAACGTCCTCAGCGACAAGCAGAGCGACCTGTGCTGGAAGTTCGCGAAGAGCGGCGCGGAGGAGACCCGCTTCGAGGGCGTCGAGTGGCATGCGGCGCCGTCGGGGGCACCCGTGCTCGAGCGGGCCGTGGCGTGGATCGACTGCGCCATCGAGGAGGTCTACGAGATGGGTGACCACTACTTCGTGCTCGGCCGCGTGACGTCGCTCGACGCCGACGCCGACCACGACGGCCTCCCGCCGCAGCCGCTGGTGTTCTACCGCGGCACCATCGGCGGCTTCGCGGCCGAGGGCTGACCACACTCGCCGCGGGGTGCCGATCGCCGACTTCCCGGCGAGACTGAAGGCATGGACCGCCGCCTCCCGCTCGCTCTCGGACTCGACACGTTCTTCGTCGTGCTGTTCGTCGCCGTCGGACGGCGTGAACACGAACGCGACTCCGCGATCGCCGGCCTGATCGGCACGGCCGCCCCGTTCGTGATCTCGTTGGCGATTGCGTGGCTCGTCCTGCGGGTGTGGCAACGGCCGACCGATTGGCGCACCGGTGTCGGCATCTGGGCGATCACGCTCGGTGCGGGCATGGTGCTGCGCCGACTCGTCTTCGACGATGGCACGGCGACGTCGTTCGTGATCGTCACCGCTGCCTTCCTGGCACTGTTCCTGATCGGTTGGCGTCTCGTGCTCGGTCTCGTCGAGCGCCGCTCGGACCGGGTTCCTGCGGGCAGCCACTGACCGCCCTGGACCCCGAGACCAGTCCACCGGGCAGCGCCGGCTCGTTCAGAGACCGGGCTGGGTCGTGGCGCCGGCGTCCACCCAGTAGTCGTTGATCGCGTGCTGGATCCGGACGTACCAGATCAGGTTGCCGATCAGCGGCAGCAGGAACCACAGACCCCAGATCGTGGTGATCGGCGGCTGCACTCCCTTGCGCCGGTACAGCTGCTCGACCTCGGACGCCATCAGGAACATCGTGACGGGTGAGATCAGCAGCGTGACGAAGAGGTAGGCGACGCCGCCCAGTCCGGTGTTGGCGTGTCGCTTGAGCTCTTCGCCGTTCTGGTACGACCACACGATCGTCCAGACCCCGAGGGTCACCACGCTGAGAAGGAGCACCAGCAACACCGATCGTGGCTTCCCGATCGGCCCCAGCCCGCCTGTGGCCGACGGAGGGACCCCGGGCGCCGCGAACGGCGAGGGTGAGGACGAGGGCGGAGGCGGGGGTGGCGCTGACGGCGGCGGAGGTGTCTGGTCACTCATGGCGTCACCGTAGGCGCATTCCGACCGGCTCGTCGGCAATGGAGCACATCGGGCAAGCTCGGCCGATGCCTGCACTGAAGATCGAGATCGACCCCGCCGACGCCGGATTCGCACGCGACCGCCTGGACCGCATCGACCGCCACTTCCAGGGCTACGTCGACCAGAAGAAGCTCGCAGGCTGGCACGTCGCCGTCAGCCGCCGCGGTCAGTTGGTGCACTCGTCGACGTCCGGTCACCGCGACGTGGAGTCAGGTGCGCCGTTCACCGACGACACGGTGGTGCGGATGTTCTCGATGACCAAACCGGTCACGTCGGTGGCCGCGATGATGCTGTACGAGGAGGGCCTGCTCGAACTGAAGTCGCCGATCTCGAAGTGGCTGCCCGAGTTCGCCGACACGCGGGTGTACCGGTCGGGGTCGCACCTCGCCCCGGTCACCGATCCGCTGGTGGAGCCG
>Ga0102938_10002435_pt1 | contig 14073 bp, 12 predicted proteins | sample SalPonR2_B_D2_MG_FD_84516 | JGI IMG/M metagenome (GOLD analysis project Ga0102938, IMG submission 84516) | Salt pond soil microbial communities from South San Francisco under conditions of wetland restoration - Salt Pond MetaG R2_B_D2_MG | ecosystem: Environmental > Aquatic > Marine >...
ATGGGGCAGCAGCGGCGGAAGTTCAGGTGGCAGCAGTGGCGGCTACGTCGCCGGATATGCAGGTTCAAGCGGAAGTTCAGGGGGCAGCTCAGGCGGCAGTTCAGGCGGCTACGTTTCGCGAGGCCATGGCAGCCTTGGCGGAGCCTCGGGAGGCATCATCGAGAGGATCCGCAGCCGCATCGCGGCACGTCATGGTGGCGGCAGTAGCGGCGGATACTCGAGCGGCTATGGCAGCTATGGCGGCAGCAGTGGCGGATACCACCGGGCCCGCAGCTATGGTTATGGCAGCTACGGGGGCGGCAGTTACGGCGGCGGATCGTCCGGCGGAAGCTGGTAGCGGGTCGTCTGCGTTCAACTTTGCCTAGGAGATCACGAGTCCTTGGCCGGGTTCGGCGTCTTCCCATTCGCGGCGAATCTCGCGAAGTCCGTAAGCACACAATTCGAACTGTTCACTCAGTAGGTGCAGCACTTCGCAGGACGGTCGGTCCTGGCCGCCTTCGATCTCCGCGGCGATCGCGTACGCCCGTTTGCCTTGCCGGCAATAGTCAATAAACCCGTCGGCCGACTCGCTGACTCGAATCTTACGCAAACGTTCGGGGTACATTCCCGACCAAAACAAAGTGAAATCACCGATGTGACGATGCACTTCGCGTCGGGCGACGCCGATCCGCTTTTCGGCTTCGCCCATCATCTGGAAGACCTCGGTCGCCGGTCGACCGTCGGACTTGCGAACGCGGTGCAGGTTGTCCATGCGAACAAAGCGGAACAGCAGGTCGCTGACGTAGTCGACCAGCTGGACATCGGCGATGCCCAGTTCGGAGTGAAAGACACACTCGCTGAGTCCGGTAAAGAAACGTTCAATGGCCGATGCCGGCCGCGGCGAATGCGGGTCGCCGGAAGATTCAGGAATCATGGTTTGCTCCACGACAAAAAAGCGATCGTCCTGAATCCTAGAACTAATAGCTCCGCGGACACAAGTCAAGCAAGATTTCCGACCCGCCGTGCGTCCGACACCCGCAATCAGGCGACACCGGCGAATCCTCGACCGCAAAAAAACAGGATTCGGCAATGGTCTTAAAGCAGGACTTCGATCGCTCGTCCTTCGCTTCGTTTCAAGGGGCGACCGATCGGCGTGATCAGTTCTTCTTGCGGGTCGCTGCCCAGCGTCCGAAAGATCGTCGCGTGCAGGTCGGCGATCGACACCGGATCTTGGACGTGTTCGTTGACCTTGGCCGGATCCGAATTCGGTTCCGCGGCGGTTGCACCGTGGACGACGCCGCTTCGTAACCCGCCGCCGGCCAGCAAGACCGAGAACCCGTGTGCCCAGTGGTCACGTCCTTCGGCGGGATTGATGTTCGGCGTTCGCCCGAACTCGCCGGCGCAGACGACCAGGGTGGTGGACAGCAAATCTCGATCGGCCAGCCGTCGCAGCAGGGACGCGAGCGCCGGATCCAGGATTCCGCACGCCGAGGCGTGGAGCGTGTGATTGGTGACGTGCGAATCCCAGCCGCCCAGCGTGACTTCGACGCAGCGGACGCCGACTTCGATCAGCCGGCCGGCCGCCAAACACCCGCGACCGAACGGCGTGTCGCCGAAGTCGGCTTGTTCGATTTCGGTTTCTTGCGTGACATCGAACGCTGTCAATTGATCGCTGGACATCATCCGTAGTGCGGATCGCGTCGCCTCGCCATGAAGCGTTCGTCGGCTGTGCAAATCGGCGAAGCGATTCGTCGCAAATTGCTTTTCCAAAATCGCCAGGTCTTGGACCCGCCGCTCGTAGCGAACGTCGTCGACGCGGCGGCGAACGTCCGTCACCGGTCCGGCCGGATCGTTGATCTTGAACGCATCGTAGCTCGGCCCCAGGTAGCCGCCGCGACCGGGTGACTGCCCCGGCAGGATGCTGACGTGGCGAGGAATGTCCAACGTTTGCTGATCGTGATGACAAAGCACCGCTCCGATCGACGGGTGCACCAGCGTCGGGTCGGGTCGATAGCCGTTTTTGATTTGGTACGTCGCGCGGGCGTGCTCGCCTTCGTTGCCGACGACGCTTCGAATCAACGACGCGTGATGCAATTGTTCGGCAACGCCCGGCAACAGGTCCGAAATCTGAACGCCCGGAATGGTCGTCTCGATGGCTTTGACATCACCGCCGCGACGCGTGCCCGCGTGGGGATCGAACGTCTCCAATTGACTGGGGCCCCCCTCCATCCACAACAAGATCACACTTTTCGGCCGCGCCGGGTCCGTTCGTCCCGTTTCATCCGCCCGCGCCAAAGCACGCGCCAGCGACGACATCATGACCGAACCGGTGGCTCCGGCGCCCAGGAGCGTTCGGCGTGAGCAGTGCAGATTCGGGTCACACAGATCCAGAAAATTCATCGGTTCGTCGTCCTCGGTGATTCGTGCTTCAATGGTTCCACGCGAACTCGCTGGAATTCAGCAGCGTCCAGAACAGGTCTTCGAGCCCTTGCTTGCGATGGTCCGCCTGGTCGATTCGCCGGACGAAGTGTTTCGTTTCCTGATCGCCGGGCCGACGATTCAAGACGCACAAGAAAGCGTTTTCGACCGCCGTGACGTCGTCACCGCTGAACATCGCGACATGCGCCGAGGCGTTGAGCACCGGATTGTGTTCGACCGACTCGTCGACCAGTTTTCCGTTGAGCATCACCAGCCGCTGGCTGATCGTAACCGGATCAGCCGTGAATTCGTCTTCCCCCAGGTCCCCGTAACGTCGAACGAAATCGCCGCGGCCGCCCAGCGCCTGCAACTGAACGAGGAAGGAACTGTCGCGATTGACGGTCTTGATTCGCGAACTTTGAATCACCGCCCCGGCGATCTGTTCGGGCCGCAGTCGCACCAGCGGAAACGATGCACCGGCCGAGTCATGACGCGCGGTCAAATGAAAATCGGCACGGCTGTCAACGCCGAAGGCATCAGACAACGCGATCGACCGGACCAGACGGCGAAGGTTAAAACCGTTTTCGACCAAATCATCGACCAGAATTTTGATTTCCGCGTCGATCGGCTCGTCCAAGGGCAAATTGTCGACGCTCTCGCCACGGGGTTGCCCGAACAACAAGGCCCAGACGTGGTGGACGGCCGACCGCGCCGCTTGCCTGTTTTCCGGGGAAGTGATCCACCGGGCCAATCGTTCCCGCGGATCGCCCTCGGCGGGCAACAGTTCGGTCTGATAGGGAACACCCGGTGGCACGTCGACTTCCTCGTCGGCGTACAGGTACTTGTACGCGTAGTCGGCTTTGCCACTCCGCACGCCTTGCAAACCGCTGGACTTGGCGGCCGTAAAGAACGAGGCCAGCTGATGAAAGTCTTGCTGGGTTCCTTCGCGAAGATTCTCCGCGTCACCGAGCGACACGTTCCCCAAAAAATCATCATGGCATTGCAGGCAATCGATCCGCAAACCCAGAAAGACTCGTGACGTTCGCGCTGCCAGGCGGATCGGATCGGGACCGTCATCGCCGCTGTCGTAGGTCACGGTGTAGAAGTTGACTTGCGGCTTGTCCGTCCACAGGCCTTCCGCCGTAATCAAATCGCGAGCCATTTGATCGTAGCGTCGGTTTTCGGCGAAGTTATCCGACAACCAATGTCGAAACTTGCGGCGACGGAACACCAGAAACGGGCCTTCGTCGGCACCCACGAGGTAACGCGTCCAACGCTCGGCCCAATAGTCGTGATGCCGCGAGTCACGCAGCAGTCTTTCCAAATGAATCGGCACGCGGTCCTGTGGAGGAAGCGATTCGAGATGCCGAATTTCCTCCAAAGATAGGCCGGTTCCGGTCAAAGCCAAGGACAGCCGACGGTTGACGGTCAGCCAATCGGCCGGCGGAGCGGATCGTAATCCCAAGGCCGCCAAACGTTCCCGGCGGGCCTGATTCAGTCGGTCCAGGACCAAAACGATGTCGGGATCGATGTCCGGTGCCGCGCGTGGCGGACGATCCGAATCGCGGGATCCGACGGATCGAGCCGACAAATCGCTCGGATCTTCGCGGTCGGCCGTCGGTGTCCCGGACAGCCCGTCGAGCAGATAGGCGGCCGCGAAAAAGACCAACGCCGACAGCCAGACCCAGCGAAACACGGACAGCGTCGTGCGGCGATACGACTGCATGGGATCAGTTCGACAAGGGAAACAGGGTGATGACGCAACGTCAGATTCGGCTATTCGCCGCTCGTCCGTTCATCTTGGCCGGTTTTCCTCCGATTGGCAAAGAGTCTGACGAATCGGTCAATTCCCGCCGGGTACCCACAGCGGTGAAAAACCGGCCAAATCGTCGTCGGCACCGCCGGAGTCGTTCGTTCCAGGGCCCCCGGGGACCGTTTCGTCGTCGACATTCGGTTCGGTTTCCTGGTCAGATTCGGCTTCGTCGCTAGGCGATTCGATACCCGCTTCGGCACTCGGATCGATCATTCCCTCGGTCGTGTAGGGCATCGTTGACATTCCGGTCGATTGGACGGCCGACGGATTGAAGGGGCCCGAGTTCAGCGGCGTCGGAACCCGAGTGTCCTCAGGGTGCAGTCGCGGCGTCAGGCAACGTCCGACTTCGTAGGCGTCTTGATAGGCCTTGGGACACCACGGGCCTTCGCCCAGCTGGATCTGGTTGTACGCCAGCAGCGATCCTTTGTTGCTGTGGACGTCGCGAATGGCCAAGTTGTAATCGGTCAGCGATTGATAGAACGCTTGTTCGCTGGTCACGACTTGGCGTTGAGCTTGCAACAAAAAGTTGATGTTGTCGGTTCCGTCCAGATAACGACGTCGCAGCACGTCGACTTGCCGCAGGTCGGCTTGGTAGCGATTGAAATTCGTCTCGACTAATTGGAAAGTCACCTCCAAAGCGCGAGTCGAGGCGGTCAAGTCGTGGCTGACACTCAATTCCGCATCGGCCAACACGGCGCGTTCGCGTTGCAAGTTCAGTCTCGCATGAGCGATCGCGACGCTGGCGGCCCGCAAGCCGACGGGCAGGGTCAACTCCATTCCCATTTGCCATTCTTCGTACTGGCCGCTGGTGATCTCTCCGTACAAGTTGTCCAAATTCCCCGCCGATTCGCTGCCGATCAAATGATCACCGAGTCCTCGAACGCGGTAAATTCCCAGAAAGTCCAACTGGGGACGCTTGTTCAAACGCGACGCGTACAATTCCATCTCTCGGCGTTTGACTTGCAACCTTTGGCGACGAATCTCGACACGACGTTGCAAGGCTTGCGACAAGGCACTGTTCCAATCGAAAGAGATCCGCACGTCGACCGGATCGGTGACCGGTCGAATCAAAGTCCCGTCGCTGGCCGGCATGCCGATCAAGTAACGCAGTTGTCGTTCGCGTTCGTACAAGCCCGTCGGACCGCCCAATGCGTTTTGCACCTGCGCGTCAAAGGCGTAGTACTGGGAACGTGCTTGTGCTTCTTCGTCACGGCGACCGGTGCCGACTTCCAAGCGGACGGTTTGGAACTGCAACGTTTGCAGGGCGGCTTCACGGCCCTTGAGGTTGGCTTCCAAGATCCGGTAAGCGGTCTGTAAATCCCAATACGCTTGTTCGACGTCCGACACCACGCCGATGACGTTGCGCTCGAAATCGGCCAACGTCGTGTCTTCGGTCACCCGAGCGATCAAGACACCGTTGTATTGACCGGTGAATTGGGTGTTACCGACGATCCGGTTGAACTGCGTGCCGGCACCCCGCATCAACGGTTGACGCCACTCGGCTTCGACGAATCCGATGAACGAGCTACGCAAGAAGTTGAACGGCCGGTTGTTGCGATCGTAATTGACGCTGTGTCGCAACGCGAAACTGCCGCCCTGGGCGGTGCGTTTGGCCAACTGGTTGGTGAAGTTGGCCTGCGTCGCTTGAAACGCCAGCGGGTTGAACTGAACGGCGATCGGGTTGTTCGGGTCCGTGTTGTTGGGCACGTCCAGTTTGGACCAGCTCAGAGATTGGCTGTACTGGGCGTCGAAGGCGGCCAAGGCGGCTTCGACACCGCTCAGCGGATCGGCGTGCGCCAGTGCCGGATCGTAGACGGTGCCGACCGTTTGCGGGGAAACGAGGGCGTTGCTGCCCAGGCGTCGCAGGATCGGACTATCGGCGACGGCACGCTGAACCGCTTCGCTTAACGTCATTTCCAAGGCGGGAATCTTCGCCGGGTCCGCCAAAGCCACCGGCGCCGATGCGGTGCGAGCGGCCGCGACGGTCGGCGTCGCACATTCCGCAACCTCGGGGTATTCGATCCGCATCGCGTAATCGCTGTGATAGGACGTCTTTGTGTCGTGCGGCCCGTCGGGAATGCGTTGAAAGATCCCGCAGCCCCCCAGCGTCTGGATGGTCGTACTCAGCAGCATCGCCGCCACCATGCCGCGTCGACGACGCCGCGTCGGTCGATTCGCGGCGGACGGTTTGCTGGAGTTCACCGGGTGGTCAGCCTTGGGCATGATCGTATCGCCTTGTGCGTTGGCATCAAACGTGATGGTCGACCTCGCGTCGTTTCAGACCGGTCGATCGGACGGACCTGTCACTGCCGTCAAGAACGTCATCGGCCGAACGCCCGGCACTTCTGGAACGACCCGACCTTGAAAGCCGCCCGACCCGACCGGTCACGCCGAACAAGCCCGACACGAGATAGAATCGTCACGACCGGAATCGTGCGAAGCTGCGGGGAGTTTGCCGGTTGGAAACAGATGACGGACGAAGTCGACCGCACGCCGGAATCGTCGAACGGACACCCGAGCACGGCACGATCCGTCAGGCTCGCGGCACCCGGCGACGAGAACGACTTCCGCGGACCTGCTAAACGGCGACCCGCTCGAGCACGAATTCCGGTGCCGGATCGACCTTGCCTTTGACTTCGCAGGTAAAGAACTCCGTCAGGTAGCGTTGCGGTTTGCCACCTTTTTCCGGAACGCGGAAACGGTCGCCCTTTTGCAAGATCGGTCGATACTCCTCGATCCCGCCGAACTGCCGCGTTCCGGCCGCTTGGGCCGGGAACCAATGACCGTTGCCCTCGCCGTCCGCCAAGTAGAACTCGGGATAACAGTGCTCGGGCACCCACACCATCCGCGCCGGGATCTTGGCGTTGCGACACAACGCGACGACCAGGCTGGTCATCTCTTCGCAATCACCCTGGCCCGATTTCAAGGCGTCCGAGGCCTTTTGGATGGCACCGTTGACGTATCGCACGTTGTCGCGAACGTGATCATACAAACCCTCTACCATGGACCAAGCGTTCTCGTGGGGTTCCGCGGTGACCTCCTGATACGCTTCGCGAATCAGGCGGTGGGTCGTGTCGATTTCGGGACTTGTACCCAGAAAAATCTTGACCTCACGCGACGGGCGGACCGGGACGACCAAGTCGTCGACTTTCTCCGGTGCAACGATCCGTGACTTTGTGACGTCAAACTCGAACATCGCCGTGACGTTCGTGGAAGCCGCGACCTTGGGCATCCGCAACAAGACTTGCGTCGTCCCACCGGGTGCGACGCGGGTCGTCCATCCGGCGACGCCGGGATCGACGTTCTTGGTGACGACGCGGACTTCTTGTTCGGGCCACGCCACCGGTATCGGAAACGTCGCAGTGACGTTCCGCAGGCTCGACCCGGTACGCAGATTCAAGCCGATCCGCCAGCGGTGCGTTTCGGGCAGGTCAAAGCCGATCCGGCCGGGCACCGCTTCGACGCCGGGTGCCGCACCGATCACGGTGGGGCGGCGTGTCGGGGACTGAGCCGACATGGTGCCGGACCATCCGCCGATCAGGCCGGCGGCCGACACTCCCCAAGCGGCGCGGGCGATGAAATGACGTCGGTCGATCGATGGCAACATGGCGGACGGCTGGAGGGTTTGACGACTGGATGGGGGGTTTGACGCACGGACCGGTTCGTACGCGTCGATCCGCATCGACGACGCGGGAACGAAAAAAACTGGTCGCACCTTTCCGCCGACCGGGCTCGATCGGCGCGACGGAAAAGCGCTTCCAGTTTAATTCGTGCTCCGAAGGTTTGAACGATCGAAGTTCAATTCACCGGCTGGCGGTTGAGGATACGATCACCACGAGAGTCGTACTGATCGTTCATGTAATCGGCATTTCCGGGCGACTGACTGCCGTAGGGGCCGCGGCCCTGGAAGTTGTCGCCGCCGCGGAGGACCGCTCCGTTGGGGATTCCGCCGTTGATCACCCCTTGGCCGATGACTTCGTCACTGACGACGTGTTCGTTGAAACCGCCGGATGATCCGATCATGCCCGGTGAACCATAAGGATCGTAATATCCGGAATCGTGGTAGCTCGGCGCGTAGCCACTACGAACGTCACCGCATCCGCAATCGCCGCCTGGCGCGGCCGATGGGCACCATCCGTTGCAGCTCCCGGAATGGTCGACGATCCCCGGTCCGTATCCGTTTCCGGCACAGGGCGGTGCCGTCACCACCGGCGACGGGACGTAGGTCGGCGGGGGGGCATAAGCCGGCGCGGGGGCATAAGCCGGCGGCGCGTTGTAGGCCGGCGTGCCACAAGTCGGTGTCGATCGATTGAACGGGTTCAATCGCGAACCGCAGTTTCCCAGCGTAGTGCAAAGACCGCATCGAGCGCCTCGACCGAAAAAGAAGCTTTTCATCGAAGAACAGCCGGATGACACGGAGACCGTCATCAGAACCAAACCGATCATTACGTTGCGGACAATCATTTAAGTTTCCTTCACAAGCAAAGCGAGCCTATTCGTTGATCCCGATGAAGGATCACTCAAAACTAGGACGCTCTGAGCGTTGTGCAAACGCAACGTCGTTTTTTTTCGGCAACATTTTGGTGCCGGTTCTCCACAGCCCGCTCGTTTTTATTCCTGTCTGCCCGATTCTGATCGATCGGCCCGTTCCGAAAACGTCTGATCGCCCCGTCCCTTGACCGACTTGCCGAGCACTTTTGCCATGACACCCCCGCAACCCCGCGAGACGTCACCTCGACCGTTTGCGAGCCGCACTGCCCTTGTCGGTTCGCTGGCGCTTGTTCGCACGTTCTTTGTTCCCGCGATGGCCCGCGTCGGGGTGGCCGCGGCGATCTTGGTCGGCACGGCCTTGCCTGGGGCTGCGGAGCATTCGTTCGTCCCGCTTCGGCCGGTCACCTCCGATGCCAACTTGCCGACAACATCGACCCCCGGCCGCTCCGTCCCGCTCGATCTCGATCTTTCGCCTGCGGTGACACCGGAGATCGACGACGCGGATCGGTTTTGGTTGATCAGCACCCGTGGCATCCAAACCTCGGTCGCCTGCGCCACGCTGGACCCGCCGCATTTACGAGTCTCGAGACTGGATTGTCGCGGTCGAGTTTTTCCGTCGAGCCTTGACGAGTACCTTTCGTTCCGTCGCGTCGAGCGACCCACCGTGATCTACGTCCACGGCAACCGAATCGACACGTCCGCCGATGCGATTCGCCGCGCGTTGTCGGTTTATCGGGACATTCGGTGTTATCGACGTTGCACGAACCTGCCGTCGCAACCCATCGATTGGGTCATCTGGAGCTGGCCGAGCCAACGCGAATCGATCGCGCTGAAAGACGTGCGGATCAAGGCGGCAAGGACCGACACCCAGGGTTTGTATCTGGCTTGGTTGTTGCGCGAACACGTGCGACTGAATCAGCCGACGGCGATGATCGGTTACAGTTTCGGCGGTCGGATCGTCACGGGAGCCTTGCACGCCCTGGCCGGCGGATCGTTGCGCCGGCGGAGTCTGCCCGGTGAGGTGATTCTGGGGGCACGGATCGACGTCGGCTTGGTCGCCCCGGCGATGGAAGACGACTGGTTGGATGTCGGCGGATATCACGAGTTGGCGACGAAAAACATCGATTCGATCAGTCTGCTGTACAATCAACAGGACGTTGTGCTGAAGAACTACTGGCGTTTGAATCGCATCCGAAACGCCGACGCTTTGGGATACAGTGGTCCGTCTCGCTTCGCACCACGCCTGGACGGATCGCGGGTTACCGTGCTTTCGCGGGACTGTGCCGCCGCGGTCGGTCGTCAACACAGCGAACTCGATTATTACAATTCACGTTGCGGCGGCGGGATGGTGATGAGTCACATGATCGCGAGCAGTTTGATTGACAACGAATGATCCTAAACAGTGTCGCCAGGTTCGCCGATCGCTGGATCGATGCCGCCGATCTTTCCCTGTCGTTGACCGACATCGGGTTTCGGCAAGGCGTGGTCGCGGTGGAACGGCTGCGAACGTATCACGGCCGGTTGTTTGAAATCTCGCGGCATTTGGATCGCTGGCGACAAACGGTCGACGGCTTGCAGATCGTCGGGCTGCCCGGCCACGCGGAGATGCGCGACATCGCGATCGAACTCTGTGACCGGAACTCGGCGGTTTTCAAGCGGCAATCCGACCTAGCCATGGTCTGGCTTGCCACACCGGGAACTTTGGGCGGACCACCCACGCTGATCATGCACCTCGGTGCGTTGCCGCTGCAAACGATCGACCAACGGATCAGTGACGGGCAACGGCTGATCGTCACCGACGTCGTCCAGCCGCCCGAAGCGAGTTGGTCGCGACAATTCAAAGTCCGCTGCCGGTTGCATTACTACTTGGCCGATGCCGCCGCCTGGCGCCGGGACCCCGACGGCTCCGGCGTGTTGGTCGACGCCGACGGCAGCGTGACCGAGACCAGCATTTCCAACTTGGCCGTCGTTCGATCAGGGATCATCTTTTCACCGCCGCCCGATCAAGTCCTTCGCGGCGTGACGCAAGCGGTCGTCGAAGATTTGGCGGCCACGGCGAGGCTGCGCTGGCAGCATCAGCGGATCGGTCCCGACGAACTTTTCGGTGCCGACGAAGTCCTGCTGATGGGCACCGACACCGGACTCTGGTTCGCCAACGGCGTGGACGTCGCCTCGGCGGATCGACCCACCACGCGAAAACGCCGCGGCGCGATTTACGCGGAACTCCGCCGGCGGTTCGACGACGCGGTCTACACCCGCGGGTTGAAGTGAAAATTCTTGCTGCGTGAAAAGAACTCCAGCGGATTGTCGTAGACGACTTTCTTGATCAACGCCTCGCTGTGACCACGGCGACGAAGTTCGAAAATCAAATCCGGCACGGCCGTCGGTTTGCTGGGTCCCCAGTCGCCGGCCGAATTGGCCAACAGCTTTTCACCGCCGGTCCGTTCGATCATGTCGGCGGCGCGGGAGGGCGTGCATTTGGTCACCGGGTATAAGGTCATGCCGGCCCAAAACCCGCGCCCCAAGACTTCGTCGATCGTGTGTTCTTCGACGTGATCGACCAGCACGCGATCCGGATCCAAGCGGCTGTCGCCGGTCAGCATGTCCAAGATCATTCGCGTGCCTTGGTACTTGTCCTCCAAGTGCGGCGTGTGAATCAGAATCGGTTGCCGGTGCTCGGCCGCGACGTCCAAGTGTTCCAAAAAGATGGTGGCTTCGTTTTTCGTGTTCTTGTTCAGACCGATTTCACCGATCCCCAACACGTTCGCGCGGTCCAGAAATTCCGGAATCATTGCAATCACGTCGCGCGACAAGGAAACGTCCTCGGCTTCCTTGGCGTTGATGCACAACCAGGTGTAGTGTTGGATGCCGTATTGGGCGGCGCGACGCGGTTCGACTTCCGTCAGTTGACGAAAGTAATCGCGAAACCCGTCGACGCTGCCGCGATCGAATCCGGCCCAGAATGCCGGTTCGCTCATCGCGACGCAGCCCATGCGAGCCAAGGTTTCATAGTCGTCGGTGATCCGAGAGACCATGTGAATGTGCGGGTCGATGTAATCCATTTACAGTTCCATTTTTTTTCGCCAGTCGGCATCGTAGGGGCGGCTGAACAGGTGTTGGAGCCGCGCAGCACGACGAGAATCGTCGGAAGCCAAGATTTCGATGGCCGTGTCGATGCGTCGGCGGTCGGAATGATCGCCCGACACGGCTTCACCGCCCGGAGCGGCTTGGATGCGATCCAGGGTCGCGGCAATTTCTAACAGCTTCGCGCGGACCTCCAAGTACGACTGTTGCAAAATCATGGATGCGTCTGGTTGCGACATGACGGCGTTCAATCGCCCCTCCCGGGGCCTCGGCGGTTTAGCACCGGTGACTTTCGACCGCCGACGTGGGGACGGACGGCATCGCGGGTGCGTCGTTGACGTTTTCCTTCATTATAGACTCGCGTCAGGTTCGGCGTCCTCCGGGGGTCGCGACAAGATATCTCGCAACGGTTGTGCGGGTTGCAAGGGCTCCGGGCCGGCCGATCGTGACAGAGAATCGCCCCGCGGTGACAGAATCGGCTTGCCGCGGCTTACCGAAAGCTAACGTTTCTCAATTCCGCAAGCGGATGCGGCGAACCGGACGCGACGAAAGTCGAGTCGATTTGAACTTCGTGAGGAAAATTCTCTGATGCCCGGCTGTGCCCTGACTTTCGAATTGCTGGCGACGACCGACAACCGATCCGGCTTGGCTGTGTTGGCCGCGGCGTTGAAGGCAGAAGATGCCGCGATTCGAAGCCGTGCCGTGAACGCGTTGTCCGAGCGGGGATGCGCGAAGGCCGGGCGGCTGATCCTGGAACATTGGTCGCGATTGTCGGCCGACGACGCTTCCCGACTGATTCCAAAGTCCCAGTGGCTGGCACCGTTCGCCCGAGCCGCTTTGGATGGAAACGAATCCTCGGTCGTTGCCGGCTTGCAAGCGACACGTGTGCTCCGGTCGACCGATTTCCCCGATTCGATCGTGACCTTGGCGGAAACCGGAAAGTCACACTCGATCCGGGAAGAAGCGACGAGGACGGTCGATGCGATCGCGTCGGAGGTCGGCCATGCGATGCGAATCGGTCGCAGCCACGCACCGGGAAGGAGCCGACTGGTGTTCCGGTTACTTGAATCCGTACGACGTTACTCGATGCACCAGAACGACGCATTGGTTGATGCGTACCTGATCGCTTCGACTTGGGCCGACAGCGAGCTTCGCCGCGCGTTCGAGCCCGATTCTCCGAGCGTGTCGCTGTTGTTACGCCGCTTAGCCGATTCGTCTCACGCCGGACCGATTGAAATCTTGGCGTCCAGTCTCCGTCGACGCGATTTGAGCGACACGATCGCCGGGCTGATCCTGTCGCGTGAGGACGAAGGTTTTCGTGACGCCTTGTTGCGAAAGGTCGGCAAACAGCCCAGCCGGAGCACGATCGCCAATCTTCGTCGCATCGGTTTGCCCGCCTGCTGTCGCGGCGGCATGGAACTGGCTCGATCACTGGCGCCCGAACATTTGAGCGCTTTTCTGCATGTCTTGGCCGCCACCAGTGACGACTGGACGCAGACGTTGACCGTGGCTTGTTTCACTTTGCGCGCCGCCGATGAGGATGTCGTCGTGTCGGTCCCGGAGGTTTTGAACGCCTGCCCCGATTTGCCGGTGTCGCACTGGATGGAAGCCGCCAAGATCGTGGCGGACGGCGACGATGCGTCGATCGAAGGCCATCCGACAGCCGGTTTGCTGATGCAACTGGTCGAACTGCTCGATCATCCCGAACCCCGACTGGTCGAGGCCGCCCGCAAGGTGCTCGATTCGATGCACGCGAAATCCGTCCTGCCGATCATCCGCACGTTGGGAAAACGCAGTCGTCGGATCCTGGGGCGGGTGGTCGTGATGATCGATTCCGACGCGATCCATTGCGTGCGTGATTCGCTCCGGCATCCGGTTCTGCAACGTCGCATCGAAGCCATCCTGGCGACCGATGCATTCAGTGCCATCGACTTGCTGGCCGATTCCTTGGCCCACATCGTCCGCAACGATCACCAAGAAGCCCGCCGGGTCGCCGCTCAAGTGCTTGCCGACGGCACCGGCGATGAATCGTTGAAATTGCTGCAGGAAATGAGCGAGTTTCCCGAGAGCACCGTTCGTGACACGGCGCGAGCCTCTTTGGAAAAACGTCGGGCCGATTCGCGTGAATTTCCACCCGATGTCCAATACCTTTGTGAACTGAATCTGCACTGAGCCGCCCATGATTGGCCCGATCCTGACCAAGCACGTCTTGTTCGCCGAGATGGTGATGTCCGACGTCAGCCTGCAATTTCGCGAAGAAAAATTGCAACGGAGCTGGACCGAACACC
>Ga0102938_10002436_pt1 | contig 14072 bp, 6 predicted proteins | sample SalPonR2_B_D2_MG_FD_84516 | JGI IMG/M metagenome (GOLD analysis project Ga0102938, IMG submission 84516) | Salt pond soil microbial communities from South San Francisco under conditions of wetland restoration - Salt Pond MetaG R2_B_D2_MG | ecosystem: Environmental > Aquatic > Marine > Intertidal...
CGCAACTGCTCGACTGAATCCCGGCCGATGCGCTCCGCCAGCCGCGCCTCAATCTCCGCCAGACTCGCACGCGCATCCAGCGCGACCTGATTTCCCCGGGGCGTCATGTGGATGACTTTCTGGCGGCGGTCTGTCGGGTCTTCCTCAAGGCGCAGCACACCGATGCGTTCGAGATCCCGCGTCACCTTGTACACCGCCTGACGGGAAATACCCATGCGCCGCGCCACGTCGGAGGCGTGGGTCAAGCCGCATTCCAGGAAGGCGAAAAAAGCGAGATGCGCGCCGGTGAGGTCCGTGTGGCCGCGCGCGCGCATCAGGCGCAGCAGGCTGGCAGAGAGCCATTGATCCGCCGTCATCAGCGCCTGCCCGAGGGACGCCTGGGCGAGCGTATTTGTTAACCTAGTTGACATTTAAGTCTCTCCGGAGCAATCTGTGAACATAGTTTACTATCCCCAGGAGACTCCCATGCAATCTGTACGTTACCTGCTGCGGCTGAATGCCGCTACCTGTGCCGGCTTCGGTGCGCTGTTCGTGGCATGGGCCGCGGATATCGCCCTGTTTCTGGGTGCGATGCCGGCAGCGCTGCTGCAATGGATCGGCGCGGCGCTGCTCCTGCACAGCGCGCATCTGCTGCTGGTTTCCACCCGGCAGCGTATTCGCGACCTCGAGATTTACTATTTCTCCAGCGGAGACCTGCTGTGGTTTGTCGCGTCCCTGTGGCTGGTGATTGCGAGCGGCATGGTGACCACGACGGCGGGTGCCACGGTCACCCTGTGCGTGGCGCTGGGCGTGGCGGGCATCGGCATCGCGCAACTCTGGATGCATGCGAAGGCGAAGGGCCTTGCCGGGCACGCTCTGGGAGAATAGCAGCTTGCACCCGGCCCGCGAATATGCAGGCCTGCGAGTAATGACTGCACGCTCCGGACTGGCCAGCAGGGCGGCGCTGCAGGGTCGCACCAATTGCAGAACAGACCGGGCGATAGCCTGCCTGGCGGGCGTTTTGCAACCGCGCTGCCTCTGCACGAGCTCAAACCCGGTACTACTCTTTCTCCACAAGCCTGGCACGAATCCGGGGAAGCTGGGCGGGGAACTGGTCCTGGATAAACGTGATGATGCCCTCGCGGATCGCGCAGCGCAGATTCCACAGGCCGGTTGAGTCGTGGGCGCTCATCAGGAAGCGAACCTCAAGCGTGGTCTCGCCGCAGTCGGTCACCTGCACGGTGCTGATATGGCCGTTCCACTCGGGTGCCAGCGTCAACAGCCGTTCGAATTCCTTCCGCAGTGGCTCAATGGGCATGGTGTAATCGACCCTGACATACGCGGTTCCCATCAGTTCAGTGTCATTGCGCGACCAGTTCTGGAACGGATTTTCGATAAACCACTGCAGGGGTACCACCAGGCGCCGCAGGTCCCAGACGCGCAGGACAACATAGGTGGCGGTGACTTCTTCGACCCAGCACCACTCGCCCTGCACATGCAGTACGTCGTCAATCCGGAATGGCTGCGTCAGTGCGATCTGCATGCCGGCAAGCAGATTACCCAGCACTGGCTTGGCGGCGAAGCCGAGGATGATGCCGCCGATACCCGCCGAGGCCAGCAGACCGCTTCCCAGGTGACGGACCGATTCGAAGGTCACCAGCACCGCGCCCATCCCGATGATGACCAGAAGAATATTCAGTATCCGCACCAGGAAGCGGGTCTGCGTCTCCACTTTGCGCGCGCGCTTCCACTGACCCTCCAGCACAGGATTCATCCGGACGATGACATCGCCGATGGCTGAGGTGCAGCGGACCAAAGACCAGGTGACGGCGACGATCAGGAGCAGCGTGGCCATGTGCTGGATCAGGGGCAGCAATGGCAGCTCCGGAGAGAAGGTCTGCAGGATGCCGTTGAGAACAATCAGCGCAACGACAGCGCCCAGTGCCTGGGCAGAGGCATCGAGGAAAAGACGGGGAACGCTGTCCTCGCGGCTAAGTTTTTGCACGATTGCCAGCAGACCCCTGAATACCAGGAAGGTGACGACCACCGAAAGCAGGGCGCTGAGACCGGGATAAAGCCAGTCTTCAAGTGCGGCCTGCAGTGAATTCAGCGCGTACAGATCAGGCATGCGGAAACAGCCTCGATCCGGCGGCCATAATCATCAGGGAAACAGATGTTGCATGCATTCGTCGTGCCCATCGTTAGCTGGCGGAAGTGCAATCTGTGCGAGTGTAGTAGAGCTGGGCACAACAGGCCATTCGCTGCTGGTGTTCACGCCGGGTGCCAAAAGCATTCATTTTAGCGGCGGCAGGTAGTACAGTACCCCGCAGCGTTACAAAACTATAAGAATCCGTATGTCACCAGAATCAATAAGAGAAAAGCTCATGCAAAAAACCACTCAGGTTGTAAAAGCCCGGAGCATCGCTGCTGCGCTGATTTGCGGCGCGGCGACGGTTATGCCGGTGAGCGCCCAGGACAAGGGCGCCTCCAGGCTCGCGCTCGAGGAGGTGATTGTCACGGCCGAGAAGCGCGCCACCTCACTGCAGGACACGGCACTGGCCGTGAACGCATTCAGCGGCATCGAGCTGGAACGCGCCCTCATCAACAAGTCGATGGACCTGCAACTGCACGTGCCGAACATGTTGATGAGCAAGGACAATTTCGCCACCGCGCAGATCACCATCCGCGGGGTCGGTAATCTCGCCGTCGGCGCTTCCGCCGATAGTGCCACGGGTTCGCACTTCAATGGCGTCTATTTGAACAGCGGCCGTATCTTCGAGACCGAGTACTACGACGCCGAGCGCGTCGAGGTGCTGCGAGGCCCGCAGGGCACGCTGTACGGGCGCAACACCACCGCCGGCGTGGTTAACTTCATCACGCGCAAGCCCCAGGATACTTTTGGCGGTGATATCACTGTCGAGGTGGGCGACTATGCGCACCGCAAGGTCAAGGGCGCTATCAACCTGCCTATCACCGACCGTCTCGCGCAGCGTTTCTCCGTGTTCTACAACGAGCGCGATGGCTACGTCGAGAACAAATTCACCGGCAACGATATCGACGACCGCGACATGTATTCCCTGCGTTCGGGTACGCGCTGGGCGGGGGATGACCTGGACGCGACGCTCACGGTCAACTACTTCAAGGAAGACTCCAGCCGGATGCGCGGCAGCAACCAACGCTGCAAGCGCGACCCGGAGGGCATTCTCGGCTGCCTGCCCACGGGTCTTGCCGATGACACGGCGAACAGCGGGGCGACAGCGGCGAACTTTCTGCTCGATACCTTTGTCGCGCCGGTGCTGGGTGTGACGTTCCCGGAAGACGATTTCATCAATTCGCCGGGTAACAGCGATCCGCGTGAGCAGTGGCTGGATTTTGATCCGCGCTATGAAGTCGAGGACACAATGGCCTCCTTCGAGGTCAACTGGACGTTGGGTGACTACACGCTGACGTCGCTCTCCGGCTACCACCAGGCGGACTTCGCAGCGATGAACGATTTCGATTTCACCGTGGCCTCGGAGCCCTGGCCGATCACCGTGACCACCTCACTCGGCCCCGCGGGCATGGTCACTACCAACAGTCTCTACACCGCAGACCGCTCCATCGCCGAGTCGGAGCAATGGAGCCAGGAGTTCCGCTTCGCTTCGGACTTCGACGGCCCCTGGAATTTCCTCGTGGGTGCGTTTTATCTGAAGTCAAATATCGATTCGGGCTTCCAGATTTTTTCTACCGCCACCGAGGCCGCCGGCGATGTGCTGGGGCTCGCGCCCGAGTACCGTCGATTCGACCAGCAGGACCGGGATTTTACCCTCGAGACCTGGGCGGGTTTCGGCGAGCTGTACTGGCAGGCGCGGGAGGACCTCAAGCTGACCCTCGGGTTCCGCTACTCGGCTGAAGAGAAGAGCAGCAGCCAGCGCACTATCTTCCTGAGCTTCCTCGACGACGGGAGCGCACCGGGAGGCGGTTTCACGGATTTCGAAGGAGACTGGGACGAGCCGACCGGCCGCTTCAATATCAGCTGGAATATCGCGGACGACGTGTTGGGGTATTTTACCCTCTCGCGCAGCTACAAGGGCGGGGGCTTCAACCCCATCTCTTCCGAATCGCCGCTGCTCGACCCGGAACAGGGAGGCGACCCGGACCTCAAGTTTTTTGACCCGGAGTTTATCAACGCAGCGGAATTTGGTTTGAAGAGCCGCTTTTTCGATAGCCGCTTGCAGGCCAACCTCACCTATTTTTACTACGATTACGAGGGCCTGCAGGTCGCCAAGATCGTCACCCAGACGGCCATCAACGAGAACTTCGATGCCAAGGTCCAGGGCTTCGAGGGCGAGTTCATCTGGCTGCCCGACGACAACTGGCGCATCAGCGCCAACCTCGCCTGGCTCGACTCCGAACTCGATGGCGGCGAGAGCGTGGACCCGGCGGACATCAACCGCCAGGGCACGACGGAAAACATTATCAGTGGGCCGTTCGGGAACCAGTATATCGGCCCGGGTTGTCCGGCGGGTACGCCCACTTGCGACGGTCTGCCGAAGTCGCTGGACGGCAACCAGCTACCCAGCGCCCCGGAGTTTTCCGTCAATCTCGGCGCGACCTATTCCTGGTTCCTGGACAACGACCTCGTGGTCACGGCGGGTGTCAACTATTACTGGCAGGACGAGTTTTTCACCCGCGTGTTCAACGAGGTGAATGACCAGGTGGAGAGCTGGGAAGTGTGGAATGCAACGGTCAACCTGACGTCTGCGGACAGGCGCTGGTACGCAGAGCTGTGGGGTCGCAATCTCGCCGACGACGACGCGGTTACCGGGCAGTACCTGGGCGACCAGATCGTGGGCCTGGCGACCAACCAGTTTCTGCTGGAGCCGCGCAGCTACGGGGTCACGCTGGGCTACAACTTCTGAGGGCTATGTGTGCGCGGCGGCGGGTCGATCACGTTGCTGCGCTCAGTCGATATCGAAGGAGTAGAACAGGTCCACCGAATTTTCCAGGCGGCTGACCACCTCCAGCCACAGGCGGGTTTGCAGAAACAACCTCGCCGTGACGACGTTGACAGGTTCGTACAATCCAAAGCCATAGGAGGGGTACAGCCGTTCGCCGACATAGCCGCTGACAGTAGCCGCGGCATCGTCCTCGCTGCCTTCGGCACCAAAGGACACCCTGCTGATGCCGGGTACGCGATTGATCTCCTGCACCAGGCTGGAGCGGTTGACCACGCTACTCGCCAGTGACAGTGCCAGCACCGCGCCGTCGGTGTTCGTGCCGCTGTCCAGACTGCGCCCCCATATAAGATAGGACATCGCATCGCCCTGAGACATGGGCGGCTCGGAATACACGTCCAGTTTCAGGTCGCGTGCCAGCTCGCCGTGCACATGGATGCCGGCGGTGATGTTTTCCCCCGCAATGCGTCGCTCGGCGCGCACATCCAGCAGCGGATTGTCCGGCGCGCCGCTGAAACTGATTGTCCCGCGCTGTATCTGCAACACGCGCTCATACGCGGTTACCTGGCCGCCGAGCGTCTCCAGGCTGCCGAATACCTGTAGCGGTTCCCGCGAGCGTCGGCGCAGTTGCAGGTCTCCGGAAAGAGCGGCCTCGAGCATGTCGCCGGTAACGGTGAAGCCATCTTCAACCCGTACCCGCACGTTGGAATCGATCGCGAACGGAATCTGCTCTTTCAGCACCTCTCCCGCGCTGTCTACCTGGACGACATCCGCGGAGAGGTCCACGCTGCCCTCCGGTAGCTCCTGGATGCGCAATACACCGCGGTGTACTGTGACCTCGCCAGTTACGCCCAGGCGCTCCGCGGTAGCACTGATGTCCAGGCTGGGCGAGAGTCGCAGACTGGTTGTGGGTGGGTACAGCAGGGTGTTGTTCTCGCCCCGCAGTTGCAGGCTCAGGCGCAGCTGCTCGGTACTCGAGAGCGAACCGCGTAGCCTGAGCGGTCCATTACCGAGGAGACCCTCGGCCGCCAGGGAGAGGGAGTCGCCTTTGGCTTCAATCTGCATGTTGAGCGCTTCCAGGCGCGTGGGCGTTACCGGCACGGCGAGCACGCCGTCACTGAGTTGCAGACGGCCGTGGGCCAGTGGTTGATTCACTGTACCGGACAGGCGCAGTCTTCCGTTCAGCGTACCCGCGAGTTCGGTAATCTGCGGCGATAGCGCTTCGAAACCCTGTAACAGGATGTTGTTGAGGTGCAGAGTACCGGCCAATGGCGCGTTGCGTTCGGGCGGCAACTGCAGATCGAGCGCCATCTCTCCGCCTGATTCCGGCAGCAGCGAGGCGGCAAGCGCAAGGCTTCCGGCACCAAGGTGCAGGTGAGCATTCGCACTGCGCGCGCGCAGCGCTACCGTTTCGCCCTCGGCCAGCCGTCGGGTGATGCTTAGCGGCGCCGCGCGCAACTCGGCTTGCGCCTCGATGGCCGCGCCGTCCGTCCACGCAATGTCGCCGGAAAACGCAAGGTCGCCGGCAAGCTCGCCCTCAAGTGGAATCAGCGCGGAAAACAAAGCCACCTCGCCTTCGAATGCCAGAGAGCCGCCACCGGAGCGGCCCAGTGACCAGTCGCCCGGGCAGAGTTGTGCGGCATCGTAACGCCAGCAGTGGCCGGCCACTTGCAGCACGTCGTCGGACCAGCGCAGGTCCACGGAGCGCTCGAGCGTCCAGCGTTGGTCGCCTAGGGTAAGCGCTGTCGGGGCCAGCGCGCCCTGCCACACGGCGTCCTGTGTTGTGCCGCGCAGGTCGAGTTCGCCGGCCATCGCACCGCTGCTGGCGATTTGCAGGCGCTGGTTCGTAGCGTCCCCCTGCGCCGTGAATAGCAGCGAATCGAGTGCGTGCGCACCCAGGTACAGTTGCGCAACGCGTAGCTGGCCGCTGAAGGCGTCATTGGCTGTGCGATCGAGCTCGCCCCGGAAGGTGCCATCGGATGCGCGCAACTCTCGCCAGCGCAAAGCTGAGGCCTCGCCCTCGAATGCGATACGCGTTGCCTTGTCGCGCAAGGTCGCCTGCGCACTGATCGAGCCGGCGGCGTCAGGTAGCCAGTTGCCGAGATCCGCGATGTCCAATGCGATCAGGGTCCCGCCGCCACTCGGGGTGAGCGTGAGGCTCGCTTCGTTGAGCCGGGCACGCAGCTCGCTGTGCGCCAGCAGTGCACCTTCGGCCACGGCGAGATCGCCGCTGAGCTGCGCGGGCATGCCGTTTATCTCACCGGTCAGTGACACGTCTGAAAGGCCCAGGTTCAGGCGCTCGTCGCCGAGTTGCCCGCTGCTGCGCAGGTGGCCTTGCAGCCTGCCGCGAAGCAGCGGCAGTGTCGGGGGTAGCTCAAGGCCGCTGCTTTCCGCCCGCATAGCCCAGCCCAGCCCATCTGCCCAGGTCACGTCGCCGCTTGCCCGTAGCGCGCTGTCCGTCGCGCTGTCTGAGAGCGAAAGCGTTGCGATGCTCAGGGTGTCCCCGCCGAGCGCGGCGCGGGCGTCGATGTCCAGTGGCGCGTAGCCCGGCGCTTTGGCACGCATTTGCACTGTCAGCTCCTGGTTGTCGATATTCCCGCGCGCCGAGAGCTGCAGCGGGAAATGGATGGCGCTGTCGGCAAGCACCGGTGGCAGAGCGGGAATATCACCGAGCGGCAGGGGAGCATCCCCCTCGACCTGTAACTCGGCCGAAAATGGAAACAGGGGGTCGAGTGCATTCACCTGCCCCGCGAGCGCGATCTGCTGCGCACCGGCAGATGCCAGCTCCAGTGTCAGGTCGCTCAGATCACCCTCCAGCCCCAGTGTGGCGCTGCGACCGGCCAGCAGCGGCGAATTGGCGGTCGCAGTTACCCGTAGCGCGATCTCGGCGCTCAGCGGCCAGTTGTCGATGAAGGCGATGCGGCCGTCGCGCAGTGCTGCGGTACCGATCTCCGGTACGGCTATATCGAGCTGTGCGAGCCGCAGGTTCTCGTCGACCCAGCGTCCACTGAGATAAATCCGCTCGAGCGGAACGTCGCGCTCATCCACGCTTATTGCGGGGTCAGTGAGCTCCAACCCGAGGACGTTGAGTGCAAAGGGCAGGGCAAGGGTGGGCAGCGCAAGTACGTCGCCGCGCGGTGCTGCCGTGGCGTCCTGTATCAACACCAGCCGGGCATTGCTGACGGTTGCCTGCGCAATGCGCAGTGACGACTCCCTGAGTCTCAGGTTGAAGCGCGCAGCGTCCTGCGTCCACTGGCCCCCGGGCCATTGAATGGAAGTGCGCCCGATGTAGACACCCGGGGCGTTGATCGCGACCGGGAAACGCACAGTCCCGGTCAGGGCACTGTCGCCTGTCGGTTCGCGCCCGGTCGACGCGTCTGCATTGGATGCAACCGTGGTGATCGCCAGCGAGTCCGCCGACAGTGCAGTAAGACAGAGCTCGCTCTGCCACAGGCAGCTCGAGTCCAGAGCCAGATGCAGGTTCGCAACCGCGATGCGTACTGCCGGGGTATCCAGTTCCAGCCGGGCCAGTGCCAACGTGCCACCGAGCTTTCCCGCCTGGTAATCAAGTTCAAGTGGTGAAAAGCGGTCCAGCATGTGCAGTGCGAAACGCGTTCCTGATTCACTGTAGAGACACCACAGCGGTAGAGTGAGCAGCAGCAGAAAGAGCGCCGCCGGGAAGCGCCTTATGCCCCGTGCAAGCATCAGAATTCCGCCCCGATATTCAGGTGCAGGCGCCACTCTGGCTGGTCGGAACTGATGTCGCGCGCAAACTCCACCCGCACCGCCCCCACGGGTGACAGGTAGTGAACGCCGAAGCCCGTGCCGTAGTTCCAGTTGAACTCGCCCGCGTCAAAGGCATCCCCGCCGTCGATGAATACGGCGCCACGCCAGGCATCGCTCAGGTAGTACTGGTATTCCAGGCTGAGTACCGCCAGCCGATCTCCGCCTGTGACCAGTGCAAGGGAGGTACCGTCGTCGCGCCTCACCGCTATCTCATTGCCGATGGACTGGTAGCCGAAGCCACGGATACTCTGGTTGCCGCCGGCAAAAAAGCTCAGCGAGGGCGCCAGCTCCGGTCGTTCGCCCTCACCGGTTTCCGCGATACCCAGGTCGGCGCGGGCGACGATGCGGTGGCGCGGCAGTGGTGTGGCGACGTAACGCAGGAGGCTGGTGAGGCGTGCCAGGCTGATATCCGAGGCCGCTGACTCGCTGGCGACTTCCAGGGCGTAGTACTGGCTGAAACCGGCTTCGGGGTCCAGCAGCGGGCCCCGCTGGTCGCGCCGGGAGAGGAACCCACCCAACAGTAGATAGTCGCTCTCGTTGTCCTCGGTCCGTAACGTCCAGGATTCGTTGAGGTCGCGCATGGAATAGCCCCATACCCACTGGCTGCTACGAATTTCGCGTCTGACGCCGAGCTCAAGCTGACGCGAGTCGATATCGCCGAATTCGTTCTCTTCTGCTCTCGCCCAGAGATTCAGCAGGTCGTCCAGTGGATGCGTGAGCGGGATGTTGTAGTTTACCCGGCCGCTCGGGTTCACCGCGGAGACCACCACGCGCGACACCTGGCTGTGGCCGAAGCGGTTGATACGCGGTGTGCGCCAGGCCAGTGTCAGGCGCCCCTCGGTGTCGGTACTGTAACCAACACCCACGTCGAAGCTATGGCGCTTGGCAGGATGCAGACTTACCCCGATGGGCACCCGCCCATCGCTGGCGGCATCGGGGAGCGGTTCCGCCAGCACTGCTGCGAAAAAGCCCGTGGCCTGCAGGCGCGCCTGAAAATCCTGTAATTTCGATTGCAGATACGGATCACCCGGTGCGAAATCGCGCAGCGCAACAAGCAGCCCATCACTGACCAGTGCCCGGTCCAGCTCGAATTCACCGAAGTTGTAGCGTCGGCCGGAATCCAGGTGCAGCGTGACTGCCGCGGTGTAGTCTTCGGCGCGGACGGCGATTCTGCTGGTGGGGATGCGGGCATCAAAGTAGCCTCGCCGCTGTGCCAGTGACAGCAGTTCGCTGCGAAATTTTTCATAGCGACCGTGATGCAGGATATCGCCGCTGGCAAAGCCGGGGTTGGCGAGCAGGCGCGCGAACGCCGTGTCATCTTCCGCGTCGCCGCTCAGCGTGATGGCGATTTCACCCAGACGCACGGGCTCGCCTTGTGAGACCGCGAGCGCGAGCGTCCACACGGGCTGCCCGCGCGAGATGGTTATGCTGATTTCAGGGTTGTAGTAGCCTAGCGCCTGTAACGCGCTGGCGCTGCGTTCGCGCGCGGAAGCGATAAAGTTCTGCCTTTCCGGCACTGTTTCCGGCGGTTCTCCCAACCATGCACGCACATTGCGCTCGAGCTCGCCCGAGATGCCGCTCACGGAATAGGTCAGTCCCTGCGCGCTGGCCAGGCCCGGCAACAGCAGCAGCACGGTAACGCACAGGCGAATCAGGCGGTTGCAGCTGTCAGGGGGCTCGAACAAGAAAACGCGGTACTCATGGGCACATGCGCGGTGATTGTAGCGCAATTGCTGCTTGGGCGGTGGCTGCGCCAATACCGGCTCATGCGTCAGCGAGCCATGTTCGGGCACGGCACCGTTGACCTGTGCCCTATACGGGGGCTGCCTGCGCCCCGCGAATAAGCCTGCCGTTCAGCTCGCCGGTGGGCACGCCCTCGCGGAAAGCCACCTTGCCGGAGATGATCGTGGCATGATAGCCGCTGGCAGTCTGCACCAGCCGCCGGCCGCCGGCAGGAAGATCATGCACGACTTTTGGTGCGTGCAGCGTGAGCTTGTCAAAGTCGATGACGTTGATATCCGCTTTGTACCCCGGGCGCAGCACACCGCGGTCCTCAAGGCCCACCTGGCGTGCCGTCGCGCTGGTCTGCATGGCGATCAGGCGCGCCAGTGGCAGGCGTTCGCCGCGCGAGCGGTCGCGCCCCCAGTGCTGAATAAGCGTGGTCGGAAAACTGGCATCGCAGAGCATGCCACAGTGGGCGCCGGCATCCGCCAGCCCCACGATCGTGTAGGGGTGTTCCAGCATGGTTTTAACGTGGTCGAGGTTGCCCGGCTGGTAATTGAACAGTGGTTGGTAGATCAGTGCCCGGCCGTCGTTTTCCAGCATGGCATCGAGGGCTGCCTCCTCCGGGGATATACCGAGCCGGCGCGCCCTTGCGCCGATGGAATCCTCCGGGTCCGGTTCGTAGTTCGCAGGCTCGCCCAGGCTGAACATCTTGTCGTAGCTGTAGAGCACTTCGTCCACCAGCGCGACGCCAGACAGCGGGTTGGCTGTGGACAACAGGCGTTCGCGAAACGCCGCATCGCGCAGCGCCGCAAGCTGTTCTTCCAGGGATTTGCCGGTGATCTCCGCCCATACCGGGTTGAGGATAAACGGGTTGGCACTCGCGGTGAGGCCGAGTAACAAGCCGGTTGCGCGCGGCGGTACCTGCCCGTACATCGGGATGCCCTCGGCCTGGGCCGCGCTGATGCCGTCGAGCAGCGCCAGCCACCACTCGGGGCGTGCGTCCTGCTGCTCCACCGTGAGTGAAATCGGCCGTCCGGATTCGCGCGCCATTGTCTTGAACAGCTCGAACTCATTGTCGAAGTGGTAGAAATCGGAGATGCCCTGCAGCACGCCGCTGCCGGTGGCACCCACCGCCCGGGCGATGCCTACCAGTTCATCCTCGTGCGCGGTAATCGACGGGGTCAGGGCCCCTGCGGCATCCTTGTGTTTCTCGGTACGCGAGGTGCTGAAACCCAGCGCCCCGGCGCGGATGCCCTGCGCAACAATGTCTGCCATCGCGGCGATATCCTGCGCGCTTGCGGTCTCGTGGTCCGCGCCGCGCTGGCCCATCACGTAGGCGCGCACGGCTCCATGCGGTACCTGGGTTGCCACATCCAGCGCCAGCTGGCGACGCTCGAGCGCGTCCAGGTACTGCGGGAAGGTCTCCCAGTCCCACTGAATGCCCTCGTGCAGGGCCGTACCGGGGATGTCCTCAACGCCTTCCATCAGCCCGATGAGCCAATCCCGCTGCTCCGGCTTGCAGGGCGCGAAGCCGACGCCGCAGTTGCCCATGACGATGGTGGTGACGCCGTGGCAGGAGGAGGGTGCCAGGTAGGGGTCCCAGGTCACCTGCCCGTCGAAGTGTGTGTGAATATCCACAAAGCCGGGCGTGACGATCTTGCCGCTGGCGTCGATTTCCTCCCGCGCTTCTTCATCAATGTGACCCATGGCCGAGATGCGCTCGCCATCGATGGCGATGTCTGCCGGTACCGGGTCTGCGCCGGTACCGTCGTAGACGAGCCCGCCGCGGATAATCAGGTCGTGCATGCTGTACCTCTTGATATAAAGACGGCGCCACCAGGGCGCCGCTCAATGTGATTGCGAGAGCGGAGTGCAGCGCTCATTATAGCTGAACGTTGCACGCCGCGGGCCGCACGCCGCGAGCCCCGGACTACGCGCCCAGGACTACGCGCCCAGGACTACGCGTCCCGGACTACGCTAGAAGCTGAACCGCAGGCCCGCTTCGACCGAGGCGCCTGCCTCGGGTGCCACGTTGCGCAGGAAGGACGTGCTGAGGCGGATCTCCTCGTCGGAGATGTTCTTCCACTTCACGAAGGCCAGCAGTTCACGCTGCTCACCCAGTTGCCAGCGGTAGTCTGCGCCGAGGTCCCAGCGGGTGTAGCCGTCGGTAGCGGTTTCGAAGGCGCCCGGATCATCCTGGTCGGTGGCGTGCAGCACGCTCACCCAGGCACCGAAGCTGTCGGCGCGCCAGTTGAGCTCGGCGCCCACGCGGGCCGGTGGCAGGCGCGGCACATCGCCGGCGTCATCGAATTCCCCGCGCACCAGGTCGGCGCTCAGCTCCAGCGAGACTGCACTGCCGGCCACTTCCAGCAGGTAGAATTCACTGTCGAATTCGACACCGTAGAAGGTCGCGTCTTCCTGCGCATACAGGTACACGGGCGTTTCGTCGACCTCATCGCCGCTGTTCAGCAGGAAGATATAGTCTTCGAACTGGTTATAAAAAAGACCCAGCTCTGCCCAGGAACGAAGCCCGGTCCAGTTGAGCGTGATATCGCCGTTGAGTGCCAGTTCTTCGTCGAGATTTGGATCGCCCACCTCGATGAGACCCGTGGCCGCATGCGTCACGAACGACTCCGGGTCGCGCGCGTCAACGTTGGAAAAAAGTTCTTCCGTGGCGGGTGCGCGCGCCGATCGCGACAACGATACCCCCGTGCTCCACCCGCCGGCGATCTGCCACAGTATGGAGGCGGAGCCGCTCACGCTGAAAAAGTCCTCGCTGTCGGCGCTGTCTGACTTCGGGTCGCGCTCAACCCAGTCACCGCGCAGCCCCAACTCGAGCGTAACGTCGTCGTAGTGGAAGTCCTCCACGATAAACAGCCCGAGCTCGTTGCTGTTGGTTTTGGGTACGTACGCTTCCTCGCCTTCGGCGAGAAATTCATCGCCGCGCCACTGGAAGCCGACCACGCCGTGGGCACCCCCCAGCAGCGGGTTGTGGACCAGTTCGAGCCGGCTCTCCCAGGTCTCGCGCTCGAATACCGTGCCGGTCTCGGCGCCTTCCAGTTCGGTGTGGGTGTAGTCGGTGTAGGTGAGGAATCCGCGCATGACTTCGAAGCCCGGCATCGGATCATGCAGGTGTACCATGGCGTCGTAGCGCGTTTGTTCAACGTCGAGGCGAATAACTTCCTCTTCCTCTTCGTTGTGACCCTCGTGTTCGTGGTCTTCTTCGTGCTCGTGGTCTTCTTCGTGCTCCTCTTCCTCATGGTGGTGACCGTGCGCACCCGGCGGAATGCCGTACTGCGATTCCAGGCGGCTCACGGAGAAGCCGGCGAAGCCCTCGTCGCCCAGGTGATAGCTGACCCCGGCAGTGATGACATCGGTTTCGCTATCGGTGTTGGCGATAAAGCCATCGCTGTTTTCGGTCTCTTCTTCCCCGTGCTCGTCGCCGTGGTCCCCATCGTGACCGCCCAGTAACTCCTCCTGGGCTTCCAGCGCCGCCTCGTCGATGGCCAGCCCCGGAATGTCGAGGTCGTCTGTTTCGCGGGTAGTGCCGCTCAGGTGGAAGGCCGCCGTGCCGTTGCCGCCTTCCAGCCTGAACACACCGCTGTCCAGACCGGGCGCATCGTCGTAGCGATACTCGACGGCACC
>Ga0102938_10002439_pt1 | contig 14064 bp, 11 predicted proteins | sample SalPonR2_B_D2_MG_FD_84516 | JGI IMG/M metagenome (GOLD analysis project Ga0102938, IMG submission 84516) | Salt pond soil microbial communities from South San Francisco under conditions of wetland restoration - Salt Pond MetaG R2_B_D2_MG | ecosystem: Environmental > Aquatic > Marine >...
CACCTGGTACCGATCTTCCTCGCCGCTTTCGCGCTGTCGGCGATCGCCCCGGCCGCATCGGCCCAGCAAAGAAGCTGCCCGCCGGCATGCGGGATCGACGTCAGCGTGCCGGAAAACCCGTCGCTTCCGCCCGCATCGGAACCCGAAACGCTGCTGACCCAGGCCGGCATGGAAATCATGGTCAGCACCAACTCGCGGGTGAGAATCGTGTTCGAAGGGCAGTCCCCGTTCGTCAACCCCGGCGGACAGCCGATCATGAATTTCGTCGTGAACCGGGGCAACCGGCCGATGCGCGTGCGTACCGACGGCGCCGCCTGCTCGGCAGACAACCCCTGCAAGTACATGGTTCACGATCTCGAAGACCCGGGTCGACCGCCGCTTGATCCCTACATCATCATTCAGTAATCCAGGGCGACCCGGATAAAGGCGCCCGCATCCAGCGATGCGGGCCCCCTTCCGCGATCGTCACGACTGCCGCTTCAAGCCGCTGCTGCACTGCAAGCCCGGCAACGGATCGAGGCGGTTTCCCTGATAAACTTCTTGGCTTTGCCCGGAAACACTCGAATGACCGAATCCACCGAAGCCCGGCCCCAGGGCCCGGCCACGGAACACGACGCCCACGATTTTGCCGACGAGCCGGTCCGTGAAGTCGAGCACGACGGCGTCCACTACACGCTGCTGGGCACGGCGCATGTATCCCGGGCCAGCGTCGAGGCGGTGCGACACCACATCGACAACGGACAATTCGACGCCGTCGCCGTCGAACTGTGCGAATCCCGCCACAAGGCGCTGACCGACACCAGCGCCTGGCGCGATATGAACCTCTTCGCCATCATCCGCGCCGGCAAGGCCGGCATGATGATGGCCAGCCTCGCCCTTTCCGCCTACCAGCGGCGAATCGCCGAGCAGTTCGGCATCGAGCCCGGCGCCGAAATGAAAGCGGCGATGGAATCGGCCGACAGCGCAGGCATCCCGCTCCAGCTGATCGACCGCGAAATCGGCATCACGCTCAAGCGAACCAGTCGACGCCTTTCCTGGTGGCAGCGATGGTTGCTGACCAACGGCATGATCGTGTCGCTTTTTTCGCGCGACAAATTCTCGGAAGAAGACATCGAGCGCCTCAAGCAGGGCGATATCCTCAACGAGACCTTCAGCGAGTTCGCATCGTCGTCGCCGGCGCTCTACGAAAGCCTGATCAACGAACGCGACCATTTCATGGCCGCCCGCCTTCGGCAGGAAAACAGCGGCCGCCCCGGGCGGCGCGTCCTGGCCGTCATCGGTGCCGGCCACCTGGAAGGCACCGCCTCGGCCCTGGCATCCGATGACGATCCGGCCACAAGAGTCGACAGCCTGAACGATGTGCCCCCGCCATCGAGAATCTGGAAGGCCATCCCGTGGCTGATCCTGATCGCCGTGGTGACGGGGTTCGGGATCGGCTTCTCGCGCAGTCCCGAACTCGGCTGGTCACTGGTTCTGACATGGGTCGCGATCAACGGCGGACTCTCTGCGCTGGGCGCCGCCTGCGCCCGCGCCCATCCGCTGACGATCGTCACTGCACTGCTTGCAGCGCCGCTTACATCGCTCAACCCGACGATCGGCGCAGGCATGGTCACCGGCGCCGTGGAGGCGTGGTTGCGCAAACCCAAGATCGCTGACTTCGAATCGCTTCGCGACGATGTCATCAAGCTGTCCGGCTGGTGGCGGAATCGGGTCGCGCGGGTGTTTCTTGTTTTCTTCCTGTCCAACCTGGGGTCGGCGGTCGGTACCTGGGTGGCGGGATTCAGCATGATCCGGCAGCTCGCTTGAAGCCTTCGAAACCGCAAGTCTTCGGCCGTTCGCCGCGCCGGCAACGAGAGCCTGGCAAGTACCGGTACAAATGACGCACAATTGACATCAACAGTCGTAGCTGAATCAAGCGGCAACGCATTCTTGACGGGAAAAAACGATGAGCTTCAAGGAACGCCTGTTCGGACCTCCGTGGGAGAGCAAGGACGCCGATGCACGAGCACGCGCCGTGGCCGGCTCGACCGACCCCAGGCTCTCGGAGAGGCTCGCGGCCATCGCGGCGGAGGATTCCGACGACGCTGTCCGGATCGCTGCGCTCAAGCGCATGGCCGACGAGTCGGCGTGGCTGAGCGCGCGAAGCGCGGATCCGGATCGCAAGATTCGCGCCGCAGCCGACCATTTCCTGCTGCGTGCAGTTTGCGAACGCCCGGCCGGCGACCGACTGGACGCACGGCTGGCCTGGCTGGAAGCGCTGGATACATCCGATGCGCTCCGCCGGGTAGCCGCACATGCCGCCGACGCCGAAATGCGGGCTGCCGCGCTCGACCGAATCAACTCGCCCGGCTTCCTGGGCGACTGCCTGGTCAGCGAGCCGGACGACGCGATTGCCGAACGCGTTCTCAAACGCCTCGAACAGGTCTCCACGCTCAAGCGCATCGCCGACCAGCTGCGCAAGAAACACAAGAGCAGGCATCAGGCCGTCCTGCGACGCCTGGCCGATCTCGAGTCGGAAACCGAATCCGAGCGGCACGATGCGCGCGATGAACTTGCGGTGCAGCTGATCGGCCAGGCCGAAAAGCTCGCAAGAGGCGAATTCAGCGGCGACCGCAAGGCCGAATACGAACGACTCGAGTCGCGCTGGCAGGCACTGACGGCGCCCGAACCCCATCTTGCGCGACGCTTCGAGGGCGCGATGCGAATCGCCAAAAGCGCGCTTCAGCCCCGCCCGGCGCGCGCGACGGTGATCGACGCCACGCCCGACCCACCCGCGGCCGGCGATGTCGAGCTGGAGCAGATGGTCGAACGGGCGCAAGCGATGGCCGGCCAGCCGGCCGGCGAGAAGACCCCGGATGAATTGAACAAGCTGATGTCGGCCTTCGACCGGCACTGGAATACGCTGCGCAAGCCCGGCCCGGCCGAGGAGGCCTTGCGCGAGCGCTTTCGTGCGCTGAGCGGAGAGCTGCAGGCTCGCCTGCAGGCCAGGCAGAAGACCAGCGCCGCACCCGCCGGCAAGGCGGGCGACAAGTCAGGCGACCAGGCGGCCAGCGCCGGCGACGCGCCGGGGGACTCGGAACTGGAGCGTGCGCTGGAGCACGCCGACCAGGCGCTGGCGGCCGGCGACATCGCCCAATCCCACGAAGCCATTCGGGCAGCGCGAAGCCTGCACGACAAGCGGCCCGGGCGCGGCCGTTCCGACGATGTCGGCGGCCGGATCGCCCGGATGGCCGGGAAGCTCAAGGAAATGCGCGACTGGCAGCACTGGTCGAACAACAAGCTCCGCGAACGGCTGATCGAGCGGGTCGGCGAAATCGACGCCGAGAACCTGCACCCTGATGCGGTTACCGAGCGCCTGAAGGAACTGCGCCAGCGCTGGAAGGAACTCGACGAGCACGAAGTGCTGCCCGGCGACAAGCGCCAGTTCGCCGCCCCGCAGGGCCAGTGGCGCCGCTTCCAGCGCGCGTGCAAGGAGGCCTTCGACGCCGCCCGCCCCTACCTTGAAAAGCGCAGCGAGGTTCGCGAACAGTCGCACCGGGAACTCCAGGAATTTCTCGAAGACGCCAGGCGCGTGGCCGGCGACCCGGATACGCCGAACGAAAAGCTGATTCGGTATCAGCGCGCGGCGCGCGAAGCCATTCGCAACCTGGATACCCTGCCGCCCAAGGCGCGCGGCAAGGCCGCCGGTGCCCTGCGTGAGCTTATGGATTCGATATCGGCGTCGCTGGACCGTCACTTCGAAGCCGCAGAGAACGAGAAGCGCAGGCTGATCGCCGAAGCCCGAAAGCTGGCGCACGAAAAGGACCGGGCCGTCGCCATCGACCGCGCCAAGGCGCTGCAGGCCGAATGGAAGAAGGCCGGCCGCGGCCGGCGGAAGGTCGACGATCAGTTGTGGAACGAGTTCCGCGAACCCATCGACCCGCTCTTCGACGACCTCAAGAAGGAGCGGGACGAGCGCAAGCAGGTCGAACACGAGCATGCCGAGGCGCTCAAGCAGATCTGCCTGCGGGCCGAGGAGCTGGCCGCCGCCGACGATCCGGAATCGGTCGCCGGCCAGGTCTCCGGGCTGGAAGAAGAATTCAACCGACACGCGGCCGCGCCGCCGGCCCTGCGCAAGCGCTTCGAGCGTGCCCTGGACCGGTACCGCGAGCAGGTCCGATCCGCGCGCGAGGCCCAGGCCGAAGCCAAGCGCGCGCACCTGGCTGCCCTGGGCAAGCAGCTGCAGAGCACCTGGGAAGCCCGGCAGGCCGACAAGGCGCCGCCGTCGAAGGACAGCCTGCCCGAGGTGCCCGAGGACGACGCGGTCGCCCGGCGCCTGCTCGCCCGGCTCGAACAGATGATCGAGTCAACCGACATCGACGCGCTACGTCGCGATGTCGATGCACTGACCGAAAAGGCGCACCAGATCGTGACCGAAATGGAGTGTCTCAGCGGCCTGGAAAGCCCCGAGGAAGATCGCCAGCGCCGGATGGACTACCAGATCCACAGGCTGTCGAACCGGCTCGGCGGCGGTGCCGCGAAAGCCGACCTGGACTCCGAACGTGCCGAACTGCAGCGCCGCTGGATCGAGAGCTTTCCGCACGATACCGAGCAGGCGGGACGACTGAAGAAGCGCTTCGAGAGTGCCGACAAGATACTCAAGCAGATGACGGCAGGTTGATGATCAAAAACATATTCTGCACCTCCATGGCCCTGGGTCTCCTGTTCGGCTCCACCCTGGCGTTCGGCCAGGCGGAAAGCACGCCGACCAACTACGGATGGATCTCCGTCCTGCCGCCGCTGATTGCGATCGGACTGGCGCTGATACTCAGGCAGGTCATCCCGGCACTGTTCGCCGGCATCTGGATAGGCGCCTGGGCGCTTGCGGACTTTTCGGCCTTTGGTGCGCTCGAAGCCCTGATGCGGACCGCCGATACCTTCATTCTCGAAGCGATCGCAGAACCGTCTCACGCGTCGGTCATGCTGTTCACGCTGCTCGTCGGCGGCATGGTCGGGGTGATTTCGAAAAACGGCGGCATGATGGGCATCGTCGACCGGATCATCGGCTTCGCCAACACGGTCGGGCGCGCGATGGCCGCGACCGTCGCCATGGGGCTGGCGATATTCTTCGACGATTACGCCAACACGCTGGTCGTCGGCAACACCATGAGACCGATCACCGATCGCCTCCGGATTTCGCGCGAGAAACTGGCCTACCTGGTCGATTCGACGGCCGCACCGGTTGCCACCATCGCCCTGGTCACCACCTGGGTGGGTTACGAAGTCGGCCTGATCCGCGACGCGATTTCAGGCATTCCCGGCCTCGAGCTGAATGCCTACATGGTGTTCCTCAATTCGATCGCCTACAGTTTCTACCCGTTGCTCGCCCTCACCATGGTCTTTGCCGTGGTCGGCCTGGGCCGGGACTTCGGCCCCATGCACGCCGCGGAAATGCGCGCCCGGCACGACGGTCGCGTCGCCCCGCCCAGCAGCGTTTCGAATCAGGCCGCCGACGACATGGCCGACGTCCAGCCCGCCGATGGCGTGAGTTGCCGCGCCCGCAACGCGCTGCTTCCGATTCTGACCATGGTCACGGGCGTGGTGGCCGGCATGTTCGTTACCGGCGAGGGCGAAACGCTGCGCGAGATCGTCGGCTCGGCCGATCCATACAAAGCGCTCATCTGGGGCTCGCTGTTCGGATCATTGCTGGCGGTCGCGATGTCGGTGGCCCAGGGCGTGCTTTCGTTGCACGACAGCGTGGCGGCCTGGTTTTCGGGCGCACGAGCAATGCTCTACGCGATCTTCATCCTGGTGCTGGCCTGGGCGCTGGCCGGGGTTACCGATTTACTCGGCACGGCCCATTACCTGGTGTCGCTGGTCGGCGACCATCTGCATCCGGGACTCTTGCCCATGCTGGTGTTCGTCGTGGCCGCGGCAACCGCGTTTTCGACCGGTTCCAGCTGGGGCACCATGGGCATCCTGCTCCCGCTGATGGTGCCCCTGGCCTGGGCGCTGATGGCCGCGTCGGGCATGGACGGCGCCGAACACCTGCCGATTCTCTACGCCACGGTCGCCGCGGTCATGGGCGGTGCGGTATGGGGCGACCACTGTTCGCCGATCTCCGATACCACCATCCTCTCGTCGATGGCCAGCCAGTGCGATCACATCGAACACGTTCGCACGCAGTTGCCCTACGCGCTGTCGAGCGGCATCATCGCAATCCTCTTCGGCACGCTGCCGGCGGGCTTCGGCGTGCCGTGGTGGATCTGCCTTCCGGTGGCTGTGGTGGCGGTCGCCGCGCTGGTGAGGATAGTCGGGAAGAAGGTTTAGGATTAATGCCTAACACCTAAAACCTAACACCTAAAACCTAACACCTAACACCTAAAACCTGACACCCCTACCCGCCGTATCGCATCCGCAGGATACGAATACGCCGGACATATTCCTGCGTCTCGGAGAACGGCGGGATGCCCGCGTGGCGGCGTACCGCGGTTTCACCTGCGTTGTACGCGGCCACGGCCAGTTCCCAGTCATTGTCGAACGCGTCCAGCAGCTGTGCCAGGTAAGCCACGCCGGCGGAGATGTTGTCTAGCGGGTCGAACGGGTCGGCAACGCCGAAAGTCGCCTGCGTCGCGGGCATGAGCTGCATCAGGCCCTGGGCGCCGGCGTGCGAGACAGCCTCGGGGTTGAACCACGATTCCGCGTGCATGATGGCCCGCACCAGGGCCTCGTCGACGCCGTGTACCGCCGCCGCCGCGCGCACTTCCTCCCGGTATTCGGACCGTTTCAGGGGCGTGGCGTGCCAGTCCACCCCCTTGATGCAGGTGCCGTAACACCCGACATTGCGCACGTTTTCGTAGCGCCCGGGCTCGGGCTTGATATTGGTCAGGACGGTAATCCCGTTCTCGTCGGTGTAGCGGTAGACCTGGGCTTCAGACGGTACGCTTACCGTCGTCAGCACCGGCACCAGCCATGCGAAAACGAGAATCCGTCTCACTAAAAGCCCCCGGTCACCGTGATGCCGCCGTCGGCGGTGATCACCTGTCCGCTGAGCCAGCCCGAATCCTCACCGACCAGGAAAGCGATCACCCTGGCGATGTCGTCCGGCTCGCCGATGCGGCCCAGCGGCGTGGTACGTTCGAAGTGCTTGACCATGCGCTCGTCGCTGAGCAGCGCCTTGGAAAAGTCGGTGCGGATCAGGCCCGGCGCGACCGCGTTGACGCGGATACCGTCGCCGCCGAATTCCAGCGCGAGGTTTCGCACCAGCTGGTTCTCGGCCGCCTTGGAAAGCCCGTAGGCCCCGATCACGCGATTGCCCAGCAGGCCGGCGATGGACGATACCAGCACCACCGAACCGCCGCCCGCCTCGGCCATGTGCGGACGGGCCAGGTGGCCCAGCCGCATCGAACCGAAGACATTGTTGTGCATGATGACGTCGAAGGCTTTCCTGTCGACGTTGTCGGAAGGCCCGTAGACCGGATTGCTGGCGGCGTTGAGCACCAGGTTGTCGAGGCGCCCGAAGCGCTCGACCGTTCCAGCGATCAGGGCCTCGAGCTGTTCATCCTTGCCGACATGACAGGCAATGGCCGCCGCATCACCGCCGGCTTCGCGAATCTCGGCAGCGACGGCATCGCAGCTGTCCTGGTTGCGGCTGGAAATGACCACACGGTGGCCTCGTGCGGCCAGCAGATCGGCGGCGGCTCGACCTATACCCCGGCTGGAGCCGGTAATGATGGTGACTGGATTGTTCGCCATGTAATTCCAAATCCCTGTTTCGGGCCCGCCTGTCGTCAGGCAAGCGTATGAAGTTCTCCCGGCGGCAGATGTGCCACGCAATTCAATCGCGACACCGACCATCGACTGGCGCCGTTCGGCGGCCCATCCAGCCGCAGCTCAGTGATCGAAGCATTGTACAACGTGACATTCAGGTGCCGCTGCCAGGCCAGGTCGTGTCCCAGCAGGCTCGCGGCCAGCGTGCTGATGACGCCGGCCGAGGTCACCGCGACCACCGTGCCGGTCTCGTCGAGCATCAGGGACATGCGACGGCCTGCGGCATCCACGCGGCGGCTGAAGCTGGCCCAGCGCCCGTTCACCGAGCAGTCCAGCCGTTCGGTCTGCCACGCCTCGAGCACGCGCGGAAAAAGGGTCAGGAAGGTGTCCAGGTAGGCCACCGGATCGGCCATCGCGGCCGGGCCGGGTGCGTCCAGCGCCAGATCCCCGGCACGCATGAACGCCGCCTCGAGCAAATGATCGACCCGGTACTCGTTCAGGTCGGGATCCGTCCGGCACGCGCCCAGCCCGCCCAGGTACTCGGCCGTCTGGCGATGCCGCTTCAGCTCGCCGCGAACCATCGCCGCCTCGTCGACCTCCGTTTCCAGGTACCGGCCAACGTATTCGGCCTGCCTGTAGCCGAGCTTGGACAGTCGATCGTAGTCGTCGGTACCCAGCGAACCCTGGGCGTGACGAACAAGCAGCAACCTGCGGTTCGAGTCAGACATGCAACATACCGATTTCACAGTGGTGGAAGAAACCTGCAACAGGCGCAAGTTTAGCCGACCGCAGGGGGTTTCCTGGCAACGCATGCCGATTGAAGGCATGCCGATGGCCCGAAGCTTGATTGAGCTCACACAATAGTGTCTTGACGTTGTTAGGGCCTGGTTGTAGTTTGGAAGGTTCTCCGTCCCCAATTCGAGATACCCCAAATGTTCAACAAACGCGAAAGCAACGAATCCGAAGCGTCGAGCCGTTCAGGTTCCGACAATCCGTCAACCACCGCTCACCAGTCGCCGGCACCGGCCCGAAGCCCCGGTGGCGCCGGTGGTGCCGCGACCATCGGGCCCTCGATCTCGATCGACGGCCAACTCAAGGGGGAAGAGGATCTGGTCGTCGAGGGCCGCATCAAGGGGACCGTCGAATTGAAGAACAACACGCTCACCGTAGGCACCCAGGGCACGCTGGATGCCGAAGTGTTCGCACATACCATTTTTGTCGAAGGCACCGTCAACGGCGATCTCTATGCCTCCGAGCGTATAAGCATCCGAAAGAGCGCGCGTATTCGAGGCAATATCCTCGCCCCGCGCATCAGCCTGGAAGACGGTGCCAAGTTTCGCGGGTCCATCGACATGGATGCCGATTCGGAGGCCTTTCGCAAGGCCTTCGGCGGCAAGCCGTCAGCCGCATCCAGCGCGACCGCGAAGCCGACGACCCAGACCGGCGCCGCCAACAGCGACAACGGGGAAAAAGGCAAGCAGGCCCAGGGCGCTCATTCGGGCTCGGGAAGCCCCGCCACCCCGTCCGGACAGCAGTCGGGCAAGACCGGAACATCGGCTGCCTGACGCGACGCGATCGCCATGTCGAATGCTGCACCGACCCTGGCCGGGCAGGCCCCCGGCCACAGCCGCGAGCGCGTCAAGGTTCCGCTGCTCGCCGAACTTCTGGCGGGCGGTTCGGCCGACAGGCGGCGCGTATGGGCTGATCTGGGCAGCGCTCAGTCAGGCCTGGTCGAGCAGCTCACGGGCGGCCGAAATCGCCTGATCGTGGCCGACCTTCCAGGTGCCCTGGCAAACGCAGACGCCCAGTGGTTTTTGCCGGACAAGGCGCTCGACGAGATGTTCTGGACCGAGCCCGTCGACTGCATACTGTGCTGGGACCTGCTCAACTACATGGACCCCGGGCAACTCGGCGAGCTGTCTCGCCGGGTTGGCCGGCTGGCCCGTCCGGGCAGCAGCCTGCACGCGCTGATTCAGTATTCAGGCACCTCGATGAGCCGTTTCCCGGGGCGATACGGACTTGATTCCGATGGCCAGCTGAGCGTCGTCCCGGCCGACGCGCCACAGACCCGAACGCCCAGGTACAGCCCCAAGGCGCTGGAAAAAGCCATGCCGCAATTGCGCGTGGAGCGGACGATGCTGCTCAACAACGGCATGCAGGAATTCATGTTCAGCGTTCGCTGAGGCCTTTCCCAGGCCGGCAGGCGAGAAACGGTGCAGGAGCACCGGACGGCCGGTACTCCCGCGGGATTGCGCTGGCCACGTTGGCCGGCGCTTACTAACGGTCTCATTATTTAGACCGTTAGTATCCATCAACCGGCAGCGATCAGGCCGCCTTGTCTTCCTCGCGTCCGATCCGGGTGGCACTGTCCGACTCGAGGGTCGAAGCGCCTTCGCCGATCTCGATGCGACGCGGTTTCATCTTCTCCGGCAGTTCGCGCTTGAGCTCGATGTGAAGCAGGCCGTTTTCGAGTTTCGCCGAAACAACCCGCACGTGGTCGGCCAGCTGGAAGCGACGCTCGAACGAGCGCGTGGCGATTCCCCGATAGAGGAATTCGCGATCGCCCTGGTCTTCCTCGGGGGCCTTCTGGCCGGAAACCGTCAGCGTGTTCTGCTCGGTCACGATGTCGAGCTCGGATTCCGAGAACCCGGCCACCGCCATCGAAATCCGGTACCGGTCCTCACCGGCCGCCTCGATGTTGTATGGCGGGTATCCGTTACCGTCCACGCGCGATGCGTTGGAAAGCATATCGGCCAGCCGATCGAAACCGATGGCGGTGCGGTAAAGCGGTGAAAGGTCGAACGTAGTCATGTCTCTATCCTCCAGAATTGAGCAATAGGTTGGTATCGACAGCCCTGCCATCAGGCCAGGACTGGAGGCCCCGATTCGTGCAACAACAGGCGGCCTCGATGTCAATCTAGGGGCGATCGAGCGGTTTTCAAGTGGCCGGACAGGAATCCCCGCAGGCTGCCTTTCGCGCAGGGGCGCGCGACGCGCAACCGTCTCGGGGTGCGCCCTGGACGCTCGGGGGCGTGCCGATTACCGCTTGCGGATGCGCTGACGACGCTTGACCTGGCGCGGCGTCAGCTTGTTTCGTCTTCCGGCGTAGGGATTTTCCGAATCGCGGAACAGGAGCTGGATGGGCACGCCCACCAGGTCGAATTCGGCGCGGAACCTGTTGATCAGGAACCGCTGGTAGGCCGGCGGCACGTGTTCGGTACGGTTGCCGTGGATCACGATGCGCGTCGGGAAATTGCCCCCCGGGTGCGCATATCGCAATTTGGCCGCGAACCGGTTCACGACCGGGGGCGAATGCGCCTCGGTCGCCTTGTTGAGCACCCGGCTGAGTCGCCCGGATGACAGCGACAGGCAGGCCGCGTCGTATACGGTCTCGATGGCATCGAACAGCTCGGCCAGCCCGCTGCCGTGCAATGCGGACAGGATCACGACGGGCGCCCAGGCGACGAACTTGAGTTTCTCGCCGGCATCCTGAAGACAGGTCTTGCGCTGACGCTCGTCGATACCGTCCCACTTGTTGAACACCACGATGAGCGCCCTGCCGGCATCCGCCGCATGCCCGGCCAGCCGGGCGTCCTGGTCGGTAATGCCCTCACCGGCGTCCAGCAGCAGGCAGACGACGTCGGCCTGCTGCATCGCCTGCATGGCCTTGAGGGTACTCAGAGACTCCACGGCCTCGTGCTTGTGGCGCTTGCGCCGGATGCCCGCGGTGTCGACCAGATGGTAATGCCGTCCGTCGCGGTCGATTTCGGCAGCGATGGGGTCGCGCGTGGTTCCAGGCATGTCCGCGGTCACCGCGCGCTCGCCGCCGGTCAGGCGGTTCAGCAACGTCGATTTGCCTACGTTCGGCCTGCCGATCAGGGCCAGCCTGATCGTGTCCTGCGTATCGCGGGTTTCGACATCTTCGGGCTGCTCGGGGAGTTCGGCTGCGATCACCGTCGCGAGGCGGTCGAGGCCGCGCCGATGCGCGGCGGCGATGGGCACCGGTTCTGAGAGCCCCAACGCGGCGAATTCGGATGTTGCGGTGTCGGCGTCGATGCCGTCGGTCTTGTTGACGACAAGCACCACGGGCTTGCCCAACTGGCGAATCCGGGCGGCGATTTCGAAGTCTTCCGAGGTCACGGCGCCCCGCCCGTCGACGACAAACGCGATCACGTCGGCCTCCTCGAGCGCAACCTGGGTTTGCCTGCCCACGCCGCGGACCAGCGTGTCCGGATCGGGATCCAGGCCGCCGGTGTCGACCAGCACCACCTCGGCGCCGTCGATGACGGCCCGCCCGTAGATACGATCGCGAGTGACGCCGGGCTGGTCGGCCACCAGCGCGTCGCGCGTGCGGGTCAGCGCATTGAACAGCGTCGATTTGCCGACGTTGGGACGCCCGGCAATCACCACGATGGGCAGGGCCGAGCGATTCATCGCCGCAGACACTCGATCAGGAAGAGGCGCCGACGCGCCACGCCGACAGCTTGCCATCAACATCCAGCAAGAACAGAACGTTGCCGACGACCAGCGGCGCGCTGGCCGGCGCGTCCTTCGACGAACGCTCGCGTGCGACGAATTCGCCGGTCTCGGCATCCAGCCAGTGCACGTAGCCCTCGCTGTCGGCCACCGCAACGAATCCACCCTGGAGTACGGGCCGGCTCAAGCCGCGCCGGAGAAGCTGTTCGTTGGACCAGGCCGTCGAACCGCTACGGCGATCCAGCATCCAGATCCTGTCCTCGGAATCCGAAAGCACCATCTGGGTTCGTGCAACGGTCAGGCCGGAATTCGATCCGACGTCCTTGACCCATAGCAGACGTCCCGAATCAAGCGCCACGGATGCCATGCGGTTGCGTTCGCTGACGGCATAGATGTCGAGGCCGACGATTTCCATATGCCCGTCGATGTCTGCCAGCCGGTCGAGCTGCGTACGGCCCTCGGGCGTGCCGACGCGCTGCTCCCACAGGAGCTGGCCATCGGCAAGATTCAATGCCGTCAGGGTGCCGTCGTCGTGACCGACGAAGACCTGGCCCCCGCGAATCACGGGCTCGGAGTTTCCGCGCAGCGTCAGCAAGGGCACGCTGCGATCGTAGACCCATTCCCTCAGACCGGTATCGGCATTCAGGCCGAATACCCGCCCGTCGATGCAACGGACCACGATAATGCCGTCGCGCTGCAACGGCGCGGCAAGAATTTCCGAAGAAAGCTGGGCCCGCCAGTCGATCGTACCGGTATCCCGGTCGAGCACCAGAATCTGCCCGTTCATCGTGCCAAGCAGCACCCGCTGACCGACCACGACCGGGCCGGCCGACAGGTCCATGTCGAGATCGAATCGACGCAGGCGATCGCCCGACGAAGCATCGACCGCGGTCACGCGCCCCTTGTGATCGGCGGTCCAGATCTGGCCGTCGACATGAAACGGCTTGAGGCCCGGGGCGCTCTTGCCCAGGCCGCTTCCGGTCGACGTCGACCAGAGCTTGCTGACCCGCAGCCGCTCGTTGATATCCGTCAGCGCCATGGGATCGCGCTCGGGGTCCTTCTTGCCGAACAGCCCGCAGCCGCCGAGCAGAACCGCCAGGACCACCAGCAGGCCGGCGCGATGCGCAGGCATCAGGAGTTCTCCACGCTGTCGGCCGCCTGGCGCCCGGTTGGCGACCGGGTCGCCGACTGAACTGCATCCAGCTTGGTTTCGGCCTGGCGGAAGTCACGGCCCTCGCCCCTGAGCTGCGTCACGGCCGCGGCATAGGCGTCGGCAGCTTCGCCGAGGCGGCCCATATCGAACAGCACGTCGCCGCGCGTTTCAAGCCACAGCCCCTGATAGCCCGCCGGCGGCACGCCCTGGAGCAGTGCCAGCGCCGCGTCGCCGCGATCGCCGGCGATCTCGATCAGGGCCAGCCTGAGACGAATCAGCGGCTTCAGCGAGTCGTACTTGCCGGAATCGAGCAGGTCCGAGTAGATCTCGCCGGCCTTTTCCACTTCTCCGGCCTCGGTCCACGCGGATGCGACCAGCATGCCCGAAAGCGCGACGTAGGCGTGCTCGCCCACCCCCTCGCGCATCGCCGCCAGCTGTTCGGCCGCGGACTGGGTGCTGCCGGCATCGAGTTCCTGCTGAATGGCCGCATAGTACTCGTTGGCCAGCATCGCCTGTCCCGACTGGTAGTCCTGCCACTGCCGCCATCCGAAAATGCCGGCAAGCGCAAGGGCCACGCCCATCAGGATCGAAACCCCGTTTTCGCGCAACCAGTTTCGTACGCGCTCGCTTTGTTCGTGTTCGTCGTAGAGTTCTACGGCCATCGGGTCACTCGCTTGCTCGAAAAA
>Ga0102938_10002445_pt1 | contig 14054 bp, 16 predicted proteins | sample SalPonR2_B_D2_MG_FD_84516 | JGI IMG/M metagenome (GOLD analysis project Ga0102938, IMG submission 84516) | Salt pond soil microbial communities from South San Francisco under conditions of wetland restoration - Salt Pond MetaG R2_B_D2_MG | ecosystem: Environmental > Aquatic > Marine >...
ATCTTTATCGATTGAACCTTCAACATCTACATCAATGCTGCGTACATCAAGACGTTTCTGGTTTGCAATGATGCGTCCAATTGCACAAATACATGCAGGTAATGATGCCAGGAAAATTTCCATTGGGTTGGCTCCCTCGTCGTTGCCACCCATGGCTTTAGGTTGATCGATAATAAAATTGTGTGAGCATCCTATTTCGGTGCGAAAACCGTCATTTACTTTACCGTTAACTTTTACTTTTGATATAGCCATAATAGTATATTTTAATAATTAAATCATTCTATATATGGCTAAAAATGTACCACTTCAGATTCTGAACTTATGTTCTAAAGCATCTGTATATATGTTGGGCAGCAATTATGCCGTAAAATAAAATATGTTTGTAATAAATTGGTTTAGAGGGCTTAATTTCTATTTTATTATTCGTTTGTTAACTTTAGTTGTAAGATTACCTCTTTAATGTGAGACATTGTTAAGTTGTGTTTTCTTTTAATTCTACCTAATCGTTCATTTTTGGCATCGTCAGGTATATGTAATGCACTGCATAAATCTTTTGGTGATATACCATGTTGAATACAGGCTTCTCTTAATGTTTGTCTGCCATTTACATCGATATCGACTTCTTGTTCGTGTCCTTCTACAGCTGAAAGGGTAGACGATTGTGATTTCTTTATTTGTTGCCCGGGATAATGATTTTGTTTTTGCACAGGTTGTTCAGGTGCTATTCTGATTTGTTCATCTAATAAATGTAAGGATGATTCAGGCATGCGTCCTTGAATTTCAGGTTGTATGAAAAATGGCAAGATCATGATGCCGAGTGTAAAGAAAATGAGTAAAAAAATAATGGGACGATGATACCGCGTTCGGCGAAAACATGTTTTCATCATGTTGATGAGCATTTTCCAATGCAATACTATATGCAAAAATAGTACTGCTAAAAATATAAAACATAGAATTAAATGGATATCGGCCCATTCGAAACGGCTGAGACCCCAAAATTTAAGTTCTGCATAATGTCCGTAAATTGTTTTGGCTTCACGTCCGGGAACAAGTACATAATAAACCAAAAAACCACCCCCTGCAAGTCCTGCTGTCAGTAGCAGAAGAACGGCATCAAGAAGCAGATTGAGCTTGTTTTTTTTCATAGTTTTCAGGTTTTTGCAAATATGTAACTATATTTTTCAATGATTCAGTTATAGCGTCATCGGGCTGATATTCAGGATATGTGAGGGCTTGTGTTGTAGCATCCACCAGGTTTTTATCAAAAGGGATTTTAGCAAGTAGGGGGATGTTGAGTTCACCAAGATATTTTTCTATTTCAGCTGTTAGGGTTTTATTAATGTCGTGTTTGTTTATAACAGCTACTATTGGCGTTTTAAAGCTGTCGACCAGTGTTTGTGCCCGCTTAAAATCGTGAAAACCACTTTTAGAAGCTTCAATTACCATAACCACCATATCGGTTCCTGTAACAGATGCAATGGCAGCACAACCAATTCCAGGAGGTCCATCGTTTATTATAAAGGAAGCCTGGTTTTCATCGGCCTTTTTGCGCGCTGCATCTCTGAGTTTGGTTACAAGTTTGCCTGAATTTTCTTCTCCTGGTTTCATGTGGGCATGAATCATGCTTCCATAGCGGGTGATTGAAACATACCATCTATTGCTGAATTCCTGCACCATTTCAATGGCATTTGCCGGACAAATATTTTTACATAATCCGCATCCTTCGCACTTATAATCATTTACAGCAAGCACACCATCTTCGTTGTAGTGTAAGGCATCGAAACGGCAATGATTTATGCATTTCCGGCAATTAACGCATAGTTGCTGATTTATAATAGCTTTGGCGCCACCCGGAAAGGTGTGGGTTTCCTGTACTTCAGGTTGAAGTAAAAGATAAAGGTCTGCTGCGTCTACATCGCAGTCTGTAATTACCGGTTTATTCAATAAACTTGTCAGCGCTCCGGTAATGGTGGTTTTTCCGGCTCCTCCTTTACCACTTATCACAGTAATTTCTCTCATCTCAGGCTGTTTTTTTCTTTATATGGTTCCAAATATGTTTAAGGTGTTTGTCCATCTCTTTGTGTGCAGCTATTTCCTGAATTGATGCATTGGAATAGGCCTCTGCAATTTCGCGATTAAAAGGTATTTTGCTTACAATCTCGATTTTTTCTTTTTTAAGGTAGTCCTCCATATCATTGTTGCCAGTACCGGCTTTATTGATTACTACACCAAAGGGAAGTTTGATGTCTTTTATTACTTCTACAAGCAATTTCAGATCATTAAGTCCAAATGGTGATGGCTCGGCTACCACAATTACATAATCAGCGTCTTCCAAAGTTGTTACCACAGGGCAGCTGGTTCCGGGAGGGGCATCAAAAATGGCCAGATCAGTATCGGGTAAATGGCGCTTTTTCATATCGCGAATTACAGCTGTTTGGTGTGGTAGGCCTACCTCCAGTCTACCCTCTTTCAGAATAATGGTTTGATCTTTACCAAATGTGTTTACCTCTCCAATGGGATGGAATAGCTCATCAAGTGCATCATCTTTACAAACTACAAGACAGGCTCCGCACGAATGGCATAAATCTGTTGAAATTTCAGCAATCCCTGCTTTTGGTATGAGCGTGATGGCATTAAATGCACAGGCCTCCTTGCATTTTCCGCAATAGGTGCATTTTTCTTTATTGATGACAGGCACTGGTAAAGTTACTGCAGATGATTTTAGAAGATCGAGGTTATTAAAGAACAAATGATCGTTTGGTTCCTCCACATCAAAATCCATTAAAGTAGCTGGCTTACCATAATATTGCGGGGCAGTATATTGTAAGCCCGCTGAAATGGTAGTTTTACCTGTGCCTCCTTTTCCGCTTGCGACAACTATTCTTTTCACTTTTTTATGTTTTTTTTGGGTGCTTGCTTATTTATTAAGCTTACTTTTTTGTTTTGTCAATGCGCCTACTGTTAAGTAATGCCGTTTTGTTTTTTTCAATACCTATAAAGTTCGCAATCACTTCGCATTTTGTCACCAGCGCAAAATAAATTCTAGGATCTTTTTCAAACATCAGTCCCTCGAAATTACCCTGACCTTTGGCAATAATAACATCAGCTTCGCGATATGCATTCATGAATTCGGCACTGCAGCGGTCGAGCAGAGTAGAAGGGGCATCGTTTCCGTTATGAATAACTTTAGCTAATTCTTGCAGGCCGGCAATACTGGCATCTTTCATGGTAGCATCGTTAATCACCGGAAAACCCCTTACGGCGACCGTAATATCTGCATAGGCGATTTGTTCCAGAAATAGTTTATCGAAAACTATTTCTCCGGCATTATCGGCCAGATAGAGCACTTTAGTATTGTTTTTAATGCTATTGAATAAGGAGCTGGAATCATCAATGGCAAGCTCCTGTTTTTGTAATTTACCTATATCAATGGCAATATCGAATTTATGTCCGGGACCAAAATCAATGATGTTGGCTGCCAATGCCAATTTTATGGCCTGATATGCTTTGTATGAGGTTTGGTCTAGGTTTTTACGCCATTCCTTTACTATTTCAAGCGCTTTGCGGTTACTTTCAGCCTTTTCTGATTCGTACGGATCCTCTACTTTAAGGTATTTGCGAATCATGGCGTGTATCGCAGCAGCAGCATACGGATTGTATTGTTTCTGCAGTCCGGTATATTTATCAATAAATTCGCCCACAAGCTGTTTTCTTACATCTTCAGGCGGGGCAAATTTTTTAATTTGTTTCTCAAGTGTTCGCAGGTGACAAAAAAAGCAGTCTGTTTGCATATGGAACCTTTAAAAAAAGCTGCTCCCAGTGAAATAATCAACTATGAAATGAATTTAGTGTGTGTGAACCAAATATAGCGTATCTTGCTCTGCCAGCAAATTACGCTTTGATATTGAAATGTTCGGGGAGCAGCTTTTTATTCTGTTAAATATTTCTTCCGCGGCCGTTACGTAAGCCTCTGCCTAAGCCTCTTCCACGGCCTGCAGGCTTTCTGCGCCCCATTCCACGACCCTGGCCCGGCTGAAATGTGTCTCTGGATGTTGTTTCAGTATTTGCCTGAGATTCTGTAGGTTTGCCACAGTTTCCAAGGCCTCTGCCTGTTCTTGGACCTTCTCCTTCCGGTCCTCTATGATTTAAGCCTGGCATAATTACCTCCTTTTTTTAATTCATATTGTTTATGATATGTTCAACCGTTTGGCTTTGATCGGCTGGTACAATCATTTGAATTTTTAATTGTTCTAATAGTGCTTGTGCTTTAGGTCCAAATTCTGTAGCAACCACCTGGGTTACTTCTTTGTTGGCCAAAAGCTCTACTACCCGTGTGCCTACGCCACCCTGATCATCTCTGTAAGGATTATCGATAAACTCAGTTTTGCCCGTATTATGATCGTATATGGCGAAATATGGGCAACGTCCAAAACGCTCATCAAGGTGAGCTGTCGTGTTTTTGTCTTTTGCTGTAATTGCAGTTATCATATTGTAAATTTTATACAAATATAATGAACATATGTTCAATTAAAAAATTTATATAAAAAAACTGTCTCATGAAAAGACAGTTTTTTTCATAACCCTGGTTATATATTATTTTTGGTTATCCTCATTTGATTCTCCGGTTTCGTTTTCTTTTTGTTCCTCTTCAGATTCTGGTTCACTAAAGTCAAGCATGTCGTGTTTTTGCAGCAAATTGTACCAGTTAATTACCTTTTTAATGTGGTTAGGATAAACTCTATCCTCATCATAATCAGGAATTACTTCCTGGAAGTATGAAATAAGTTCATTTTTTGAAGATTTATGATTGATGGACGGGCCACCATTTTCTTTATCACTAATGGCCTTGAAAACATCTTTCAAAGGTAAATCATCATCTTCAGTGAAAATTGCAATATCTTCGAGGGCACTAATTTTAGCAGCCGCGTAAAATGGCATTCTTCTCCCTGTTTCAATATTTTCAACAATTACACCTTTTGGTGTCTTCGACACTAACTTGTACAATCCGGGCTCACCGGTAATGGCTAAAATATCTTTTAACATAATAGTAGCTTTTATTTTGTGCGACAAAGATAGAATTATGATGGTTTGTAGGAATCAAATTTTTCAAAAAGTTTTGTGTTTTCTTTTTGCTAATTCATATTGCGCTCTTTCTTAATAGTCTCATAAGCTTCCGAAAGTTTTTGAAACTTATCTTTTGCCTTTTGCTGGAAATCTTTTCCCAAATGAGAAACCTTATCCGGGTGGTATTTGACAGCCATTTTCCGATAGGCTTTTTTTACCTCTTCGTTTGATGCATCAGACTTAACGTCCAATACATCGTATGCCCAGTTTGTATTTTTAACAAACATAGACCTTACAGAGCCAATGTCTCCGGCTGATACGCCAATGCGATACCCGATTTCATCTATCACTTTTTGCTCAGATTTGTCAATTTGACCATCGGCCTGGGCAATTCCATATAAGAAATGTAGCAATTGGGTACGCGAAGCATAATCCATGTTGGCCTCGATTTGGGCGCAAACTTCATTAAGCGGAATGTTCTGCTTTAATATATCTCTGAGCATGCGCAGCGCTTCTGATGCTGCATCGGCGCCAAATGCCTGCATGAAATATCTTTTTACATAATCGAGCTCTGACTTAAGTACTTTACCATCGGCTTTCATTACGGCTGCAGTAAGCACGAGTAGTGTCATGGCGTATCCGCCAGTTGTGGTTGCCCTTCGGCCTTTTTGCGATGGTTCAGCTTCTTTTTCCAGGTAGGCTCCTGCAACAAATCCTACAATACCTCCCAGGGGACCAAAGAGAGCCCATCCAAGTCCGCCTGCAATCCATTTCCCAAATTTACCCATGAGCTAAAAGTTTTAAATGTATTTTTTTTACCTGCGACGTTATACTGTTTTTGTTATCATTTATAATTATGAAATCAGCATAATTATTACGCTCTTCGTCTCCGAGTTGCGCTTCCATTCTTTGCAAAATCTGTTCCTTTGACAATTTGTCACGTTTGCGGATTCGTTCGATTCTTATATTTTCGTTTGCTACCACATTAATAATTTGGTCCATTTGTTTATGAAAACCGCTTTCAATTAATATGGCTGCTTCATGCAGGATGTAGCCGGTTTTTTGTTTGGAAACCCATATATTAAATGTGTCTCTTACTTTTTTGTGGACCTGCTTATTTAGTTCAGTGCGTAATTCGGGGTTATTAAATATTTTTTTTGCCACAAAAGGTTTATTGAGCGTTCCGTTTGCTGTGTAACTTTCATTTCCCAATAATTGAATTATGTTTTCCTGTAGGTTATTGTCTGTGCTCATCAAATTTTTTGCGACATGATCGGCATAAAATACGGGAATTTCGAATAGTTCTTCAAATACCCTGGCTACCAAGCTTTTGCCAGAACCTATTCCTCCGGTGAGACCTATTTTTAACATGTAAAGAGATTATTTTTCGTTGATAATAAATCTGGCCTTCTGGGGCCAATAGCGCAAAATTTTAGCCTCTTCAGGGACAAAGAGTAAATTTATATTCAATTCTTGCGGCTCATTTTGTTTTTCAATTTCTTTATAGTTTATGGCTGCCTGGAAATCACTGGCATCAATAATTTCATAATCTTCAAACGAAACAAGATAGGTTATATTTATTTTATTTGGGAAAATTGTGAGGTTTATGGAGTCGGGTTTATTAGTAATGCTGATTGGCACTTGTATGGTGTTTTCGGTAAACTGCTCTGTGCGCAAATCTATTCTGACTTTTTTACGCATAAGATTGCACTGTTCAGGAGCTATTAAATCAGCCGTGTATGATTTGTTTTTCTTTATTTGCTCATCTATAATGAGTTCTGTTTTAATGTAATCCAGTGTATCCAGTATTGTTTTGGGACCATTAACTATAACGGAGTCAGGTGTTGTTAAAAGGTTTCCTTTTTGCCTGTATTGGGGTGCCCATGAAAAATTGGTTGCTGGTTTAATGCCAATTTTCTTTTTATGTAGTTTATCGAAATGCAGCCGCAGCGTTGAAGGCCTGACATCTAAAACTTTTATTTCGTCGTTCAGGAAACGCTCGAATTGCTCCTTTTTACTGGAAAGGTAGTACTGAAAGTGTACATTTTCCTGATCTTCCTGGTTGCCAGAAAAATACGACTGCAAGTCGAGGTTAAATGGCAATGCAATAGACCCAAGGGTATATTTGAGTAATGTGAATCCGCGTCCTGAAACCTGAAGCTGTACTTCTGCAGGTATTTCGCCAATCATAACGTAATTGTCCGGAATATTATAAAATTCAACAGGGCAATCAATTTCTGTAATGTAATCTTTCGATAAGGCATTCATCAACCACAGAAAAGCACTAATCGCAATGAAAATCAGGAAAATGGGAATTCTGCGATCAATATTTTTTAGCTGGTTCAGCCAGCTATCTATTTTTGGTTCTTTTTTATTACTTTTCTTTTCTACTGCCACGAGTATTTTTTTAAGCGAATATAAGAAAACCTTACGAGTTTTGATGGGGTTACTCTTAAAATGGTATTATAAAAAAAGCTGCCAGTGATAAAACTTAAAGGTTTTACCAAACAAGCAGCTTTGAATTATAAGCTTCTTAAAGATTTAGTTTTTCTGCAATTAGCGATTTGCGTTTGCAATTTCGCTAGTGTCTTTTACCAGTGCAGTTTTGTCAACTTTAACTCTGGTATTGTCTGAGATTTCTAAATCAACATGTTTTTCACTTACATCAGTTACTTTTCCATAAATACCACCAATTGTAAGTACTTTATCGCCTTTTTGAATGTTTTCTCTGAATTTGCGAGCTTCTTTTTGTCGCTTCATTTGAGGGCGAATCATGAAAAAGTAAAAAATTACAATTATGATCAGCAGGGGTAGAAATGCCCCTAAACCTCCGGTTTCGCCTTCTGGCGACATCATTAATAAAATGTCCATAAAGTTTATTTTAATTTGGTACTACAACATTTGCTTCGATTACTAATTTTTTTGACGCTGGTTGTGCATTTGTAAGCACTGTGACTGCTTTGTGCTGCCTTCCCTTGCGGCCTGCACTGGCAAAAGTTACATCGATTTTACCTGTTCCGCCGGGCGAAATAGGTTCTTTTGTATAAGATGATACGGTGCAGCCACATGTTGAACTTGTGGAACGTATTACAAGGTCTGTATTCCCGGTATTTTTAAACCGGAAGGTATGCACAACTAATTCTCCCTGTATAATAACGCCAAAGTCAAAATATTGGGGCTTATCACTATTTTCATCAACGAAAGTAATTTCAGGCATTTTCGCATTTTGGTCATTACCTTTACCACTAACAGGGTTTTTCACCATGTCAGCGGTAACAGTCTCTTTGTCTCCACTGTTACATCCAAATGCAAGTAAAATAATGAATATTAATCCTGTGATCCGTATCATAATTTCAATAATTTAATGGTTGTTTTTGTCTTTATCAAAAATTGAACCATCAATTTTGTTCAGTTCATTATTATTTTTTAGTTGGAGTACAATTTTATCTAAAACTCCATTAACAAAGGTATTGCTTTTCTCTGTGGAATAGAATTTGGCCATTTCAATATACTCGTTGAGTGTCACCCTGACAGGAATTTCAGGGAAATTCCGAAGCTCAGTGATACCCAGAGCTATAATCACTTTGTCCATTAACGCAATTCTGTCAAGCTCCCAATTGCTGGCGGTCTTTTTTATAATTTCCTGGTGGTCTTTAAAGTGTGCTGTGGTTTTTTGGAAAAGAGCGTAAACAAACTCCTTGTCAGCCTCATTCTTAAACAGCTTCATGGGCTTAAGTCGATAGGTTCTTTTTATTCTTTCTACAGTTCTGATATTCATACTCAGCACAAGTTCAATATCGTCGTTCCAGTAGACAGATTTTTCTTCAAGTGCTTCAAAAACCAAATCTGAAGCGGCAATTATGTCAGTAAGAATCGTTATTATAACTTCTTTATGCGCTTTATGATCTGGTTCTTCTTCTCGCACCATATATCGATTGTAAAAATTGCTTTCCTCAATTTCATGCGCCAGCTTTTTTACAAGGTCGGTATTGTCATTCCATGTAACATGATTATTGCGCACATAACTTTGGATTTGTTCGTCATTTACAATTGCCTGCATAGCAGGGTTTTCTATGAAGCGCATATTGGGATTTATCTCTTCTTCTGTGGGCAGGTGTTTTGCTTTTTTGCGCTCAATTTCCTGCAAAAGATAGTGGTGTATTTCTATGAGTAGCTGAAAAAAAGTATAGTAAAGATCTTCAAAGCTCGTAATGCTTTTTTGTAACTCTTTATGGTACTGTTCTATAGAACCTTCAGGGTTGCGTAACCATGCATAAACGATGTGCATGTTTTTTATTCTGAGTAACCTTCTGCTTATCATACTCCTTCAATTTCCTTTGTTGAACTGCAAAAGTAATGGAAATGTCTTTATCATCAGCATATCAGCTGATATTTTTATTAAAATCATTCAAATTATATTGTAGGACAAGCTAATTCGTGGATTTTAAAGTTGCATAAAAACAGAAAGCCAGGAACAAAGCTGACTTTATACCAATAATAATAGTTTTATGCCGATTTTTATTCTTTAATGTTCTAAACAAAAAATAATTTCTATTTTTGTCAATGATTGTTGAAATTGAAAATGTTTGAATAATGGAAGGATTTGAGAACAAAGCAAACGGCAAAGACAAAGGGAGAGAAGAGATTTATGCCAAAGCAGTTAGAGCCGGTAAACGGACTTACTTTTTTGATGTAAAGGCTACACGCAGGAATGATTACTACCTGACCATCACAGAAAGTAAGAAAAAGTTTAACCAGGACGGTACTTTTTACTACGAGAAGCATAAACTATTTCTTTACAAAGAGGACTTTGACAAGTTTGCTGAAGGATTGGAAGAAGTTGTTGAATACATCAGAGCCAACCAACCTGAGCTAAAACCGAAAGATAACCACGAAGACCAAAGCGAAGGGAAAGAGGGGGCAACCGAAAAATTTACCGACGTAGATTTTGACGATCTGAATGACGAAAATAACGCCTAATTAACAAGGGGCTGTCTGAAAATGTCTGTATTCGCTTTTGCAGGATTTTTTCTTGCATAGAGATATTTGTGTGCGTACCTGTTAGCAAAGTTGTATGAGGTTGTAATAGCACTCATGCAATAAATATTATGTGCGAAAATTCCTTCTCCATCAGTTGACAGAGAAGGAATGTAAAACGATTTTTTCTGATAGTCCCTTTTTATTTTTTTACCGATAATTTTTGATCGGTATTTACCAGCCCGGCTACCAACTGAATAATTTCTTTCATACGCCCAAAGTCAGTATTATCAAATGTATCATATACCGTATGATAATGTTTTGAGGGCGTTAATCCTGTTGAAAGAAAAATCGCTGGTATATCGTGCTCTGTAAAATAATAATGATCGCTGTTTGGTGTGTTTTCTTTTATGATTAGTGTGTCAACCAATTGGCCATGATTATTTATTGTCTTTAGCTGCTTTACAAGCCGTGGTTCATTTTTTCCATTCCAAACCTGCAGTCCGGCTCTCCCGAAACCAATCATATCCATATTTATTACATAACTGATGCGTGAATCCGCAATGGGTAAGTTTTCTGTGAAATATTTAGAACCTATTAATCCGGCTTCTTCGCCACTGAAACCTACGAACAGAATACTTTTTTCCGGTTTTGTTTTTTGACCGTTCAAAAAATGAGCGAGTTCTATCATTGCAGCAATTGAAGAGGCATTGTCGTCAGCACCCGGGTAAAATGCTTTTGGACCCATTTCTCCAAGATGGTCATAATGTCCGCAAACAATGATAATCGAATCGTGCTCTGCTTTACCTTGCAGCATGCCCATCACATTATTTGTAGTTATGTTGTTGAATTCTGTTTTAAGTCTCAACTCCAGTTTTTTTGCCGACTTGTTAAATGCTTGCTTTCTGATATTAATGACAACTTTTTCGCTTTTTTTGCGGCCATATACCACATAATCTTTGATTGCATCTTCCTGAAGCAGAATAAATTTGTCGGCCGCGCTGCCAAATAAGATTTTTGCTGCAGAGTCGTACATTTCACGGTTTTTTCTTAAATCATCAAGATCAACAACCATAAATTGATTCTCTAAATCGATTTTTTCAATCAGAGAAGCCATTTTCTCCGGATTTTTTAAGTGTTGGGCTTCAATCATAGTGAGGTCCCAGTTTCCTTTAATACCAGGACTATTTCTTCTTACAACGTAATCAGCCCCCGGGATTAATTTTTGTCCATCGATTTTTAGTTTAACTTTTATGATCTGATTCAGATCGAAGCTAAATGGTTGTTTCCATTTTCCATTAACAGGCTGTAATCCTGATTTTTCGAATTCAGATTGAATGTATTTGCCGGCCTTTTCAGCTCCCCGGTGTGTGTAGCATCTCCCATGGTACTTTTTTGATGATAACTCTTTTACAATGGATTTTACACGATCGACATTTTGTGCCTGTGTTGAACCAAAATACAATAAGAAAAGAAAGAGAAACGGAAGCATTAATTTTAAATTTTTCATAATGTCGTTTTAAGGGTTTATAGATATGAATACCAAACTAAACACATGCCATTTCAGTTAATGCTAAGATTTACAGTTGTTTAGTGGATATGTATGGATAACCGAATTGTACGTTTTTCCTGTACAGTGTACGGTATTGATGCAGAAGGTGCGATTGCTTAATGCCGTGTATTGGAAGATTTTATTTTAGCTTTTATACACTCACTTTCATTGCTTTTGAGATAATTCCTGGTTGACTCTGGCAAAAATTCTTCAATTTCAGAAAGGCGATCGTCTTTTATGGCCTGACGTACTTTTGATGCACTTATGACACTGGTTTCACCTGTATTGGTTGCTGCCTTTTTCCGGTCAATTTCGATTAACTTCACACCTGCACGTGGCAAGAGTGCTTTCATGGCATTATTGTAGGCGAGGGTGGTGGCATCATAATTTTCTGTACCCACATAACGCCGTGTGATACCTAAAACGGGAACGATGTATTTGATGAAAGTTCGGATATCCAGCTCTGCCTGTTTTTCAGCTATCATTCCGGGGTTTTCATTTTTTAAAAAATAGGAGGGGAAAATGGTCCCCGAAACAACGTAATCGCCGCCTTTAAGCATAAAAACATTTTGAAGGTGTGCTATACCTTTTTTTATTAGTTCCCATCTTACTTCAAAAGGAAAGCTTGAACGGTCTTCCTCCACTACAAAAAGGTACAGAATTCTGCTTTCCTGCGCAGCTTTTTCAATCAAATATTTGTGTCCGTTTGTAAAAGGATTGCAATTAACAACAATAGCAGAGACCGGTCCCGTTGATACATCCTGTTTTTGCTTGCGCAAATATTGCTGGTAGGTTTTTATGTTTTCATAGCCAAATTCCAGCACAGAGAAAAGGGGAGGTGCAGTTGCTATTTCTGTAAACCCAAGACCCTCAAATACTTTAGTGTTTCGCGGAAGTGTGTATACAAATATGTTTTTATATTCTGTAAGGAGTTTATCCATTAAATGTGTCACAATTTGTGAGAAGGCGGCAGAAGAACGGTAATCAGGAGCTACCGCCACATACTTCAATACGTGGTTTTGGTATGATCCGGTGCCTATAATATCATCGTTTAGTGTATAAAGCACCATTGTATAATCCACATCTTCTGGTGTATAGTCAAAATCAAGTTTCTTAAGAAATTTGGAAACAAACTTTACATCAAAAGGATTTTCTATATCGAGCACTTCCTCACGAAAGTCAGCATTTTCAAAACTCATAGGGCTTTAATAATGGGTTAATGGTACAAAGGTAAATGAAAATCGTTAGGGCCAAAAGGTCTGCTGATCCTCCAGGAGATAGATTCTTATTTTTTGTCCATTTGCAGAATTCGTTGTATGTATGGTTTTGTTTTTCGAGCAGAGCAACTTTACTTTCCTTGGCTTTTTGTTTAAGTATTTTCAGGAGCTCTGGACCACCTCTGTGAATTATATTGCTATCAATATTTTGTTCCATAATGCTTAACAGGCTTATTTTTAGAGTGGCGCTTAGCTCTTCGATTTTTTGCTGCGGACTGAAATGCCGGGTATACATGGGTATAATTCCACCCTGAAAAACTGCAGGTAAGCCGTCCATCACCTGTTGTCTGATGCCTGCTTTCAATTGTGGAAAGGCTTTTTGAACAATATTGCCATGCGTTTGCTCATAGACCTGTGCCTTGTCGTTTTCGATATGCTTATTGTAGTTTTTCAGCCCATTTTTTATTGCCTGTATAGATATTGACTCATTTGTTTTAATAATATCTGTGATAATTTTACCCACAAGCAACATCAGAAATATAGCGCCTTTGTGGGTGTTAATTCCTTCTGTAGCAGCATTCATCTTTTTTTCTGCCTGTATACCCCAAATCCGCATATCTTCGATCGTAAGATTTTGATTAGGATCAAGGCATTTTAAATAGAATTGATTAAATATTGGAGACAGTGCTGATATAGACCGTGAATATGTATTGTAGTCCATATCGTTATGTGCCCCATTGTCGAATGGGCTTACCAGGCCGGGTTTAGGATGCAGCGAAGCTTCAGTGAAAAGCGCATAAATCGTTAGTTCTGTAAGTTTGTGGCTTTGATTTTTTCTATGGTTGCCAATCAAAAAATCCTGAATCTTATTCTGCTGGAATTTTCTTAATTCTTCTGTAGTGTGTCGTTGATTGCGCATACAATCTATTGCAGGATACTGCCCGCAGAAAAAACATACTTTTTGTTTTTCACTGCTCACGATTTCTCCGGATTCATCAATTACATCCACGTCTATAAAACGGCCAAGCTCTTGATTAGCTTCAAAACGCTCTGAGATTATTTTTATCTGTGCTGAGTCTTCCGGTGCATTGATACAGGCTATGAAAGTTAAGCCGTTGTCGTTGTCAATTATTTTAGTTGTTTGCGGGCTTACAGGTAACCTGTTGGCATAGAGGTGTTCATGTAATTTATTCAGCGTGTGGAAGAAAAACTTTCTTTTTTGCATGTCTGTTTTGGGCCACCCG
>Ga0102938_10002447_pt1 | contig 14053 bp, 9 predicted proteins | sample SalPonR2_B_D2_MG_FD_84516 | JGI IMG/M metagenome (GOLD analysis project Ga0102938, IMG submission 84516) | Salt pond soil microbial communities from South San Francisco under conditions of wetland restoration - Salt Pond MetaG R2_B_D2_MG | ecosystem: Environmental > Aquatic > Marine > Intertidal...
GAAGCAGTATTTTTACCAGTATAGGCCGGTTGCGTTTGGTATATTTCATCAGCGATTCTGAGCTTCCCTGGTAAGAGTTTCTTTTTCCAGTGCAATCGCTTCCCATTGCTCGGAAAGTTGAGCCTGTTCCTGTTCGTTTTCGTTCAAACGTCTCTGTAGCTGCGTAATTTTTTCTGCCTGCGAATATACTTCGGGAAGGGCCATGTCTGCTTGAATGCGATTGTGTTCCTGCTCGAGCTTATCCATCATCCCAACTAACTTCTGCTCTTCCGCTTCCAGTTTTCGAAGGCGCTTTTTCTGCTGCTTGAGCTCTTCGTAACCGATATTACTCGGACCGGAAGAGGCCGTCTCTGCTGCTTCCGGAACAGCCGAATAAGATTCAACCTCCGTCGATGAACCGGAGGGACCCGCAGGTTCGCCCTGGGCCGCTTCTTGTTCAAGTCGATATAGATAGTACTGATAATCACCAGGAAAGTTGCGGGGCCCTTCAGTACCCAGCTCCAGCACCCGAGTCGCCAGGTGTTCAATAAAGTAGCGGTCGTGGGATACGAATACCAAAGTGCCGGCGTACTTCTTGAGGGCTTCGAGGAGTACGTCCTTGGAGTGAATATCCAAATGGTTGGTCGGCTCATCGAGGATCAGCAAATTATGCGGCTGCAGAAGCAGCCGCAGCAGCGCTATACGGCTGCGTTCTCCTCCGCTGAGCACCTTGATGGGTTTGTATATATCGTCACCCTGAAAGAGAAATGCTCCTAATAGGTTGCGCAGTTTGGGGACCAACTCTGTGGGTGCCTCGGCCTCAAAGAGATCGATAATAGAACGTGGACTCTCTTCCAATTCACGCTGTTCCTGCGAGAAATAACCGGCGGTTACTCCAGCCCCATAATGGACTTCCCCTTGATACTGGGAATCTACACCGGCAATTATTCTCAGGAGTGTCGATTTTCCGGCGCCGTTTACACCGGTTACCACCAGTTTCTCTCCCCGCTGTACTTCTAGCGAAAGACTGTTCAACACCGTGTTGGGACCGTAGGATTTACTGATTTCCTTTAACTCGAGTACTTTTTTGCCTGAATGAGGGGCAGGGGGAAAAGAGAAATGTATTTTCTGCATATGCTGGGGCAGTTCAATCGGCTCAAGCTTCTCAAGATATTTAATGCGGCTTTGCACCTGGCTAGCTTTTGAGGCGTTATAGCGGAACTTTTGTACAAAGGCGTTGACCCGGGATATCTCTTCCTGCTGCCGTTCGTATTGCTGCTGAAGTTCTACAATCTCCTGTTCCCTGCGTTTTTGGTAGGCCGAGTAGTTACCTGGATATCGGCGCAGACTGCCCATAAAGAGCTCGTAGGTTTCGTCGACTGTACTATCAAGAAAGAAGCGGTCGTGAGATACGATTAGGAAGCCCCCCTGGTAGTTTCGCAGAAAATCTTCCAGCCAGTTGCGGGCTTCCAGGTCGAGGTAGTTGGTCGGTTCATCCAGCAACAGAATGTCGGGGTGTTCGAGCAGTATCTTTGCGAGGGCAATACGCATTTGCCAGCCTCCGGAAAACTGTTCACAGCTTTTCTGGAAACCAGCTCGTGTAAAACCCAGACCGATTAATACCTGCTCAATCTCTTTTTCCCGATTGTAATAATCGCTTGTCAGAAGGCGTTCTTCGATGTCGTGCTGCCGCTCAAGCAGATTACGGGTATATTTATCCTCACTGGTTACCTTGCTGAGTTGGTTTCCAATCTGCTCTTTTTCATCTACCAGCTGGTGGAGTTCGGAAAAAGCGGTTTCGGCCTCCTGATAGAGGGATGCACCGGAAAACTTTTTACCACTCTGGGGTAAGTAGGAAGCCCTAGTTCCCTTCTGAACTGCAATGGTCCCCATGTCGGGGTGCATATCGCCACTGATGATTTTCATCAATGTTGACTTTCCGTTTCCGTTTCCTCCGGTAAGGGCCGCACGGCTTTTTGTAGTGAGGGTGAGTTGGACGTTTTTTAAAACGGTACGATCGCTAAACGCGAGTTGTATATCCGATGCTTGAATTGTTTTCATATTTATTTAGAACGAGCTTGGAGATTGGCCGAAAAAAGCCATGATGAGTCGGGAAGAGCTACGTTGTTGTACAACTTTATCTTCAATGTTGCGTGCCGGTATATATTCAAGCCGGAGTGCATTCTGCTCTAGTGTATATAGAAAGAAGACCGGAGAGTCAGGGCCTTGGTCAAATACAAATGCTAATACTCCTGTATAGTTGGGCCTGAGCTCACTAGATAAGAAATATTCCATACTTAGACTACCTTCACGATAAGAGCTGTACGGAACTATTGATGGTACCAATCGCTCTATACGGCGCCATACGAATTGCCTATCTTCCATAAACTCAATTTCTCCGTACGCATTGCTGGTGAACAGGGGGCCGCTTTCTACTAGTTCATCATACTGTTCTGCACGCCGTTTCTGTTCCATCTCGCGTATTTCCGCGACTTTTTCATTCGTCATGTGGATAAAAACTGGATCATAGGTTTTATCTTCTTGGCTGAATATTGCCTGAATCCTATCCTCAGAGTGAATAATTATCTCAAGTTCACTGGGTATGAATGCATAGCGCTTTTCATTGATTCGTTTTACCTCATCATATTCAAAAGAGTGAGTCATGTTATAAAGACGGATGCTAATAGACTGCTTATCCATATCACTGAATAAACCGTAGTCAGAGCTGAAGCGTTCCAAATCAATTTGCTGTTTCTCCTGCATTTCCTTAAAACTCTCGGGATGAAAGCTTTTTGCAAGGGTTTCGCGGAGTGTGGTTAGGTCGGGCCCCTGCTGTTCTTCAGGCTTGGCGGTGATATCAAAGACATTTAGATAATAATCAAAGGAGTATCCTTGGGTTCCGTCCTTCGTCATTACCTTATACCAGACCCCGTCATGACCTCCGATTTGTTCTTGTGTATCAGTCTTCTCAATTATTTTTAACTCTTGATTTTTACGTAGTTTATATACCCGATCGGCACTTATAGCCGGTTGTTCCCGGACAGCCAGACCATCCCGCAAATTTCGGGCAAATAGATTTTTATACTGCTTATATTCTTCAGCACGTGATGCAGCGGCGCTTCTCTCCTCAAAATACTCAACGCGCCATCTGTCGATTTCATAGGTTTCCTGAGAATCGGGGTAGCCCACGGTGTACGTATCACTAATATCGGACTCCTTTTTGATTTCTACGAGAGCCCCGGTTTCGATAGCATTAGTGTCAGGCGAAAGAAGTACCACGCCATAACCAATTGAACCTCCTGAACATGTGCTAAACAGCAAAGTTCCCACAATGAAAAGAAGAGATATATAGTATTTTATAAATTTATTTTGCCTACAACCCATTGAAACCTCCCTTTACGATATATAGCCCGGAAAGGGGGGTAAAGTCAACGCAGTCTGGTTTCTGAGACTATTGCTATCTTTCCTTCCTTAATAAGTGAGAGGGTATGACGGCTCGCTTTGATTTTTCGGGCTGCCCGTTGGCTGACAATCAGGTCGGTAGAATGCACACCAAACAGAGCAGTTGCATGCACGTACATAGGCACTTCGCCCACTCGCGATTGAATTGCGTCTAACTGGGATGTGTGATAATAGCGAAGCATCCCTTTTACTTTCAAGACCTCCGGGTCTATCATTCGCATATCAATCAGAAGATCAGTATTTTCATTATACACTCTGGGAAAGATTGCCGGTTCGAGGCTGCCCTTAGTGTGGGTTTCGAAAATTTTTAAAGGGTCATTTACATATATTACAATACCGGAATAGCGGCCGCCGGCCACATATGTGAGCTCTTCTGTCTGCGAGCTGCTTCGGGTATGTATGATAAATAATGAGGCGATCTGGGGATAGATGTTATAGTGGTAGATGCGCCGGAACTCAGAAAAATCATCGGTGAAATAAGAAGAGACAATTTTTCCAGTGGTTGCCAGCTTCTGGAATTCGGTGGCTAAAGTTGGCCACTCCACAATAGCCTCAGCTATGCTTGTGCGGGAGTCGATCTTTACCTTTGAAATCTCTTCTATAAACAAAGTGGGAAGATGACGGCTAATGGTAGCCTCCGCCGTAGAGCGCTGTCCAGGCAAAGGTTTTTCTGTCTGATTGGAGCGGTAGTTGACTGTAAGAATAAATGTACCATTTTGCCAGTCTATCCGGCTGCTGCTTTCTACTGCTCCGTATCCGGTTGCAAGAGAGTTGCCAAATGCATTTAATCCGGTACTACAAAATAGGAAGCCGAATAACAGAGAAACAACAGCGAGTCTGGTTAGTGTATTCATCTCATTTCTCTTATCGACTTTGTAAGCACTATCCTTAAGGTGTATCAGTTCCGGTAAACGGTTTTTCACCAAAGTATATACCCGCCCATTCCCATTGGCCATGAATCTCCGGATCGGCTGGAAAATGCACCCGGCGAAAGTAGAGATACCAAGTTTTAATACGATATGACCATCCCCATGTTCGGAGATACGCCTCGCGGGTGTTGGAATCACGATCGAGTTCTCTGTTATAGTGAATCCTCTGTCCCATAAAACCACCTAAACCGGAGAGAAAGTTCTGATTTGCCTCGGTAGGCGCTTCCTCCCAAGAAATGGCGAAGAAATTAACCTTCGCACGGTAGCGGGTGAGAGTGCGGGTGTTACGAGTCCACATTGCGTATTTAAGTGTTTTTACAAGGTCATCCAGGCTTTCCATGGTCCAGTTTTTGTTGGGGTAGTCATAAAACTCTATCATTGAGCGTACTTGTTCATGTGCATGGGGAACTCCGGCAACTTTGGCCTCAGGATGACCAAGGAAATTCCGATAGGCTTGTATTGCGAGATCCCATTCACCTAATTCTTCATAGGTTTTTGCAAGAAAATAATAAGTAGAACCCTTGTCAATTTTATCACTGAATTGGGAGATCAATTTTTTATAGTAATCTACTTTTAATTCAGGTTCATCCACTAGGCGGATGATATTTTTCAGACAGATGAAGTGGACGGTGGTTCCATTCACTTCAAGGTCAGTATGGTTTTTTAATATGCGTTCGAAGTACTGAACCGCAAAAGGTTCGGCTCCCTCACTTAAATAATTCTGAGCTACAATCAACAGGTAATACCCGTTGAATGGATCTGTTTTGTGATTTTCCACATAGGTAGTTAGAAATAGGTTGAGTAGGTTCGGCCTTTCGGCTGTACGTAATTTTTTAGTGATTTCCTGAATTATTATGAACCGGCTTTCAGGGTTTTCCGTCTGGGTATCGAGATCATGAAATAAAAGCCTTAGCTCTTTTTGTTGCTCAGAAGTGCCGACAATAAAATAGCTGTTAGATGGAGACACAACTGTCCGGGATGTAGGGCATCCTAATAAAAATGTTGTTGCTAAAAGTACTGTTATTATTGGGGTGACGGATAACCTAAGCTTTTTCATTGTAGTATAGCGATAGTAACATAGCCTCTAAGGGTTTGCAAGAAGGGCAGGTTTTGATACACTCACTTTTCAGTGAAGGGGGATACAAGTGAACGATAAAATATTAAAAACTGAACAAGGATTGCAGGTTCCCGATGAACCGGTAGTTCCATATATAGAAGGTGACGGTATTGGCGTAGATATCTGGCCGGCATCACGCAAGGTTTTTGATGCAGCTGTAGAAAAAGCTTATGGCGGAAAGCGTAGAGTGCAGTGGAAAGAAGTGTATGCAGGTGAAAAAGGCTACAATAAAACCGGTGAGTGGCTACCGAAGGATACCCTCGATACTATCCGTGAGTACCTAGTTGCGATTAAAGGACCACTTACAACACCCGTAGGCGGCGGGTTTCGCAGTTTAAATGTTTCTCTGCGGCAGCAGCTTGACCTGTATGTGTGTTTACGCCCGGTAAAACACTATCCTGGTATTCCCTCACCGGTAAAGCAGCCGGAGAAGGTCGATATGGTGGTATTCCGTGAGAATACTGAAGATGTCTATGCGGGATTGGAATTGAAGGCCGGAGAAACACAAACCGCAACGCTAATTAAATTCTTAAAAGAAGAGTTTGGGTGGGAAATACGTTCCGATTCCGGAATTGGAATTAAACCCATTAGCCGAACCGGCACCGAGCGATTGGTGCGCGCGGCTATTGAATATGCGATCGAACATGGAAGCAAAAGCGTGACCCTGGTGCATAAGGGAAACATTATGAAATATACCGAAGGGGCCTTTCGCGAATGGGGTTATGAGTTGGCAAAACGGGAGTATGCAGACCAGGTAGTAAGCTGGGAAGAGTGCGATGGTAATGTGCCCGAGGGAAAAATCCTAATAAAAGATGCAATTGCAGATGCATTTCTGCAGCAAATCCTTACCCGTGCAGATGAGTTTGAAGTAATTGCCACCATGAATCTGAACGGCGATTACATGTCCGATGCCCTTGCAGCGCAGGTGGGCGGCATTGGAATTGCACCGGGTGCAAATATCAACTCTGAAACTGGACATGCAATTTTTGAGGCTACCCACGGTACTGCTCCAAAATATGCAGGACAAGACAAGGTCAATCCCAGTTCCCTGATTCTTTCCGGACGGCTAATGTTTGAATATTTGGGCTGGAATGAAGTGGCTGATTTAATTGAAAGAGGAATGACCGGTGCAATAAGGGACAAGCAGGTAACCTACGACTTTGCCCGCATGATGGAAGGTTCTACAAAGGTTTCCAGCAGTGAATTTGCTGATGCTCTAATTGCTCACATGGATTAAGCAGAATAAAAGAATGAGGCGAGCCGGGATCCTTAAAGGAATTGGGATTGCGTTGACAGGCGCTGTATGGTTGCTGTTTGTATTCGGCTGCGCAGGTGATGCAGCACCCCAAGAGGTCGATACCGACCTCCGGCGAGATATACAGCAGAGGGGAGCTAGGCTAGAGGATGTACGCTCGAATATCACACTGGGTACTCCCCGTTCGCTAGATATAGCTTTGAACACACTCTACTCATATAACTTACACAACAGCGAGACAGGAGCAGAGCTGGCCTTTGTGGCTAACCGCCTTTATCACTTTGTGTATCCCTATCTGGAATACGGCGCAGAACCGAACCGGCCTCCAAGCGGTAGCATCTATCCTCGCTTGTTTGAGGCTGTAAGCCGGGGGCGAGTGCCGGATATTTCTCAGGAGGAAACGACCTTCCTCTCATCTCTGACCTCGGCAGTTGCGGTGCTTACCAGCAGCTCCACAGAGCAGCGGGAACGGGCAGGCGAAGTGACCACCTATGTAGTTCAGATCAATCCGAATTCAATGCTGGCGCTCTATCTGCATGGGTATTATCTGGAATTTAGCAGAGAGTACCAGGAAGCCCAGGAATTATATCGACGGGTACTGGAAAACGATGATTCATGTTATCCTGCACGGCTAGGCCTAGTCAGGATTTTCTATGCACAAGGTAATCCAGAAGCTGCACTACCCCATGTAGAACAGCTGCAACTTGAATTTCCCGAAAAGCGGTATGTGCTTCAATGGGCGATTAATGTGTATTTGCAGGCCCGTGACCTTGAAACAGCGGATAGGCTGCTTTCAAATGCCATTATCCAATTTCCCGATCAAACTATTTTCCTGCAGAAGCGTGCGCAGCTACTCGAACTGCAGGGAAGATATGAGCAGGCCGGGCGTATAGCCACGGTGGTTGAACAGAGGTACGGAGAAACCCCTGAGACCTTGCTGGTGAAAGTGCAATCCATGATCCGAAATGATCGACATGAGGAGGCCTTGGTTCTGGCGGAAAGAGGTATGCTAAAGTATCCCGACTTTCAGCGTTTTTCATCTCTTTATGGAGAGCTTCTTATTAAAATAGGTCGACAGGAAGAGGCCTTTGAGCATTTCCAACGGCGTCTGGAGGAGGAGCCTGAAAACCTTTCAATAGTATCATCTTTGCTTGATACAGCGATAGAGCTTGAACGCTGGTCGGTGGCCGTGGACTACCTAAAAGTACTTCTTGATGTTCGGCAAACAGTTTCACTGCTGCGGAAAGCGGTGAAAGTGTACAATGCGCTAGAACGACCGCAGACTGCAGTTCGTTACGCCCGCAGCTTATCCGAAGAATTTCCCGATGATCCGATTGCTGTTCGCACGTATCTAAATCAGTTGCTGGACAGCGGTTATCAGCAGGAAGCTGTGGAGTACGTTGATCGCCGGGTGAACGAGTCTATTCGATCGGAAGTCAGAAGTGTATTGCTCTATTTTCGGGCTCGGTTGGTTCAGGACCGGCAGAGTAAATTGCAGTACCTGCAGTCTTCACTGCTGGAAAATATGCAGAATATCAATGCGCTGGTTGAAATTGCCAAGCTGTATGAATCGACAGGTGAATACAATAAAGCTATCCGATATCTTCGTCAGGCGATAGCTCTTAATCCTGAAGATCAAGCGTTAAAGCGCAGAATGCGTGACCTGCAAAATCGCACACAATAGGGAGTGAATGTATGCTTCGCTGTTTAACACTTACTTCAGATTCCGACACGAAGAAACTGCGAAATATCCGAGATAACTCTCAATGGATCGATGCTGTCGAGATACGCCTGGATCTCTGTTCTCACAAAAACGAAGGCTGTGTTGCCTCGATCCTTGAGGTCGCCCGCGAAGCCTCTCTTTCCGTAGTTATTCTTTCTTTTCGCCGCGAAGAAGATGGCGGCAAACAAACGGCGTTGAGCGAGGCTGAACGCCTGCACTTGTTTGAGCAGCTTCTGTGTCCTGGAATCAGCCATGTCGATCTTGAATGGGGGGTAACCGCTCCCGGTGTAGAAAAAAGAGCGGCAGAGTTGGGCATTAGGGTGATTCGTTCGCTCCACGATTTTAAGGGTGTTCCACACTCCATGAAAGAAATGATAGAAGAAAGTGCTGCGGCAGGGGAGATTCCCAAAATGGCTTGTTACCCAAACTCATCGAGGGACGTACTTGAACTCCTACAAATGGCCGATGAGACCTCCCATATCAGAGACAAGATTGTGCTTGGAATGGGGGCTTTCGGCTTTTTTAGTCGAGTAGCACCGCAGTTGTGCGGTTCCATTTTGTCTTTCTGTTCGGTCGGGGAGCGAACCGGAGCCCCGGGACAAACCAGTCCGCAGGAGTTAGAAGAGGTGTACCGGGTGTCGAAGCAGAACTCCCGCAGCGTGTATTTCGGCATAATTGGAAATCCGGTGCTGCACAGTAAAAGTCCGCAGCTGCATAACCCCTGGTTCGCCGAGGTGAGGATGGACGCCATTTATGTGCCTTTTCAGGTAGATGATGTCGGTCTATTTATGAGAATAGCCAAACAGCTTGGGGTACGGGGATTTTCCGTTACAGTACCCCACAAACAGAAAATTATTCAACACATTGACCGGGTTGAGGATGCGGTGAAGAGAATTGGCTCATGCAACACCGTAATTCGAACCTCCGAGGGCTGGATTGGCAGCAATACAGATTACGAGGGCTTTTTAACACCGCTAAAGGGAACTGATGTACTGTCAGGGGGAAAACATGCGCTTGTAATTGGGGCCGGAGGGGTTGCCCGCACCGTGGTATATGCACTCGTTCAGGCGGGGCTATCGGTGAGCATCGTAAACCGTACCGATGAAAAGGCTGCAGGTTTGGCCGCGGAATTTGGAGTGACCCGGCAGTCGATACACAGCCAAATTACTCCGGGAAAATTTCAACTAATTGTTCAGACCACCAGTGCCGGAATGGAGCCAAATACTGAAACTGACCCTCTGCCGGCATACCAGTTTAAGGGGTCAGAGATAGTATACGAGTTGATATACGCTCCTGAGCGGACCCGCTTTTTACAGCGGGCGGAGGATGCCGGCTGCCAAACTATCAGCGGCCGTGAAATGCTCCATGCTCAGGCACAGCTGCAGTTTCAACAGTTTAGCTCTGCTTATAATCTTGAGGTTGAATAAAAAGAGAGCCCTTCCATTTTTTAATGTACCCGATTTTTTGTACCCAGACTTCCAACTCTTCATTTGTTGGAAGTTTTTTTCCCCGCAGTAAAAGGTCGTTTCCGGATTTCTGCAACTCCTGAGGTCTAATCAGGTGACGTAAGGGTTTTCCTGAAGCCGTACGTTCAACTATTTCAAGTAAATCCCATTCAGACTGAAGTGCCTGCTGAATGATCCTTACCTTTCCGCTGTAATTTATGCCTCTGGCTTCATTTACGGAAGGGCTGATTTGAGTGTGGTGCAGCTGTGAGGGAAATAGAAAAAGCTTCTTTTCTATTTGAGTGGCAAGCTCTTTTTTCTGATTCGAATTTGCATTGGAAAGATGTTCCAGTTCACTTTGTAGCTCCTGAATTACTTTTTGATCGGCATCCGAGGTTCCCTTGGGTGGACCTGAACTATAAAATGAATTAACCCTTGATAGTTCCTCCGAACTGGGGGTAGGTAGAGATGGAAACTGTTGGGCTGTGGCGGAGGTGCTAGTATCCTTCTGGCTAGAAGCTTTCGATTCAATGGGGGGAAGAGGAATAATTCCAATATCCTGGAGAAGAGCCTGCCAGTTTTTGCGGTGTGAAGCATCCATGACATAGATACCGTTGCCAAAATCACGAAGTATATACCCGGCAAAATCAGGATGATTACGAACCATGTGATCCCAGTGATCAGCTAAAGACAGGGTTATACCTTCAATCATGACGACAGAGGTATAGTGGCTCTCCCAGGACTCAAGGGAGAAGCGTATGTTCTGCGGGAGTGGTGTAGCAGAGAGCTCGTTCAAGCGCTGTTGTATGGTGTTAAAGTCAAAGCGGCTGCGACCGTGCAGATATGAGGTACGGGTCAATTCGAACTGAGGGTACGCAGTGAAAGATTTCAGCTGCATCACCGATGAGATAAATAGTCCGACCTCGAAGGGCAAGGGGGGTTTTACGGTGATAGTAAAATCAGGATGTACCAACAAGGGGGTATTCTCTTCCTGATCGTTAAGAAGATCGGCTATAGAAGGGTTCCGGGATATTCCTCGGGAGCTGCCGATAAGGGCTCTGATGTGCTGCAGGCGTTCGATTAGCTGGGCAGGAGCAATCAACTCTGCTATCGGCTTTTCGCTGGTTACAGGTTCGGCTGCAATTAGCATTCGCTCGACACTGGTCCTTTCAAACAGATAGTCCGGTGGCATAGTGGCAAACAGGCTTTCAATACTGGCGGCGATGTGGGCTAATTGATTAATAGAAAGACTTGAAGCCGAAAAATCTTCCACCGATTCATCTGAACTAATGCAGACTGCTGCCCATAAATATGAAAGACGTTCTGCGCGTGTTTTATTGCCAAATTTAATTCCCTTATCAAAAACAAGCTGCAATGAATTCCGGTCTTTTTCCAGAATCCCAAGCTTAAGGAGTGCATTTATGAGCAAATAGAATTGGTTTGGCTGATTATCTTCGGCAAGTGTTGAAAAGACGGATTTAAGCTCATCACTCACTTTCTTTTTCAGAGTACCATCCGCTTTTAGGGGTTCAGGATAGTTTTTTAACTGAGCGGCAATGCACCAGAGGGTCTCTTCGGTAGCTAAGATAGGGGGGCCGCTGTCTACCTTTTGTGGTGTGGCTGGGGGGAAGAGTTCTGCGGGAGAAAGAACACCCTCCCGGATATCGTAGTGAAGAAACGGATTTATGTGCAGGAGAGGATTATCGGAACAAGAGAAAATGATCAAACGCTCCTGTAAGTTCATGAGGTGGTTATGAAAATTGAAATAATCGTAACTGTCCTGCAGCAATTGGTATATCTGCTGGGGGGTGGGACGATCTAGTAGCTCCACCGCCGTGAGTATGAGTGCATCCTGTTGGTCGATGAGTGCTACCGCACGCTGAATGGTATCCTCTTTCGAAAAAAGATGTATGATCCGATCGACCAAACGTGGTTTGTGGAAAGGTGTTTTAAGATCGCCCAGATAGAGCTTCATAATAGAGAAAAAAAGTTCGTCCGGAAGGTCTAAAAGGCACCTTTTCCATTCATCAATCTGTTGTCGCGTTGGAGATTTCGTCATTAGTTGCCCCAAAAATCTATGTGATATTTATAGCCTTGTTCAGTTAAAAACTTCTGTCGGTTCATTGCAAATTGTTCTTCTACGGTATGTTGTGTCACGATAGTATAAAAATATGAATTGTTTTCTTTTGGCCGCAGGATGCGGCCGAGCCGCTGTGCTTCTTCCTGACGGCTTCCGAAGGTGCCGGAAATCTGGATAGCCACCGAGGCATCCGGCAGGTCAATGGCAAAGTTGGCCACCTTGGACACTACAATCACCCGTTCATCGCCCCGCCTAAAAGCCGCATAGATTTCTTCGCGCTTCCTATTAGGAGTTTTTCCGGTGATTAATGGAGCATCCAGTGCCTTGGCTACCTTGGTTAGCTGTTGAATATACTGTCCTATTACCAGAATGTGGTCCTCGTGATGGTTCTGAACCAGTTGTAGTGTGATATTGTCTTTGCCGGGGTTTTCAGCGGCGATGCGATATTTCCCTCGCTTATCGGCGGTGGCATAGGGTATAGAGCTGGCCTGGGGCAGTGGGACACGGATCTCATGGCAAATAGCCTCAGCTATCCAGCCCTTAGATTCGAGTTCTTTCCAAGGGACATCGTATTTCTTAGGACCGACCAAAGAGAATACTTCGTCCTCACGCCCGTCTTCACGGACTAGGGTTGCTGTGAGGCCTAGTCTGCGAATCGCCTGAATTTCTGCGGTGACACGGAAAATTGGTGCCGGCAAAAGGTGAACCTCATCGTAAATTATCAATCCCCATGGATAGTTTCGAAAAAGGTTAAAGTGTGGAAAAATCCCCTCTTTATCGGGCCTCCAGGTAAGTATCTGGTAAGTTCCAACTGTTATGGGGCGGAACTCTTTTTTCTCTCCGGTATATTCACCGATCTGATCTCGGGGCAAGTCTGTTTTATCTACTATCTCGTCTATCCACTGGTGTACCGCGGCGGTGTTAGGTGCCAGAATCAGGGTGTAAGTTCCGGCCAGCGAGATGGCCCGCATACCAACTATGGTTTTGCCTGAGCCACAGGGCAGGACTATTGTACCGAAACCGGTTCCTGGCCGGCCGTTTCCGTAAAAAGCCCTGGCCGCTTCTTCCTGGTAACCCCGAACAGTGAAGTCGTATCCGTCCCGGGTTTTAGGCAGCAAATTGACGGTAAGCGGAGCTCCCTCTTTGAGGGGGGCTTCATCTTTGACTGGGTATGAGATTTTAATAAGCTCGCTTTTGATAGTACCGCGGTTTACCAAGTCAAGGAGAAAGCCGTTTTCCGTGGGGGTAAGGTACTTTTTAAGGCGGTTGTATTCCTGCAGTTCCGCCTGAATAAGCGGATCGGTGATGTGAAGCTCCAGAGTGTCCGGGTCTTTGCCTTCTTTTAAGATCAGCTTCCCGAAGCGGCTGATGGTGTCACCGATAAAGTAATCTACGTTTTCCGGCATACTGAAGCGTGACCACTGCCGGATTCGTTCGGAAATGTCATCCGCAGTATAGCCGGCTGAGGCCGCATTCCAAAGGGATAGGGGGGTAATGCGGTATGTATGCATGTGCTCCGGTGATTTCTCCAGTTCTGCAAACAGGCCGAGATCTGCTCGGGCTTCTTCAGCTTGCGGATTGTGTACATCCAGCAGAATTGAATTATCACCTTGTACTATCAGAGGACCAACTTCGGGTTGTGAATTTTCCATAGCTTTCTAGGATACGTGAAAGCGGCAAAATCTTCAAGCCGGCAATTTGCTTCAAACACTTAGAAAAAATCACAATATCTTAGCGGTAAGATACTGCATATTTTTCATAAAAATAGAATTGCATGGCGAAAGATTCTTCTCAATGTCTAATAAACAATATAGAATAAGGTGAAATCTTAACGATCGTTGGGAGTTTTATAGATGGACAACGTAATCATAGTCGGCTCAGTGGCGGACAATCCTGTCGTGGAAGATGTAGCGCATCACCTTCGACAGCACGAAGACTATTCCGACTTAATTTCACTGAAAAGTTTTCTGAATACCGAGTTCTGCCCCCGCTTTATTATAGATGAAGAGAATTGGGGTAATATAGGGTATAAGCTAAAAGGAAAAACGGTCCTGCTGGTTAGC
>Ga0102938_10002448_pt1 | contig 14053 bp, 15 predicted proteins | sample SalPonR2_B_D2_MG_FD_84516 | JGI IMG/M metagenome (GOLD analysis project Ga0102938, IMG submission 84516) | Salt pond soil microbial communities from South San Francisco under conditions of wetland restoration - Salt Pond MetaG R2_B_D2_MG | ecosystem: Environmental > Aquatic > Marine >...
AACAAATAAACAGTCTACCCTTTGATGCTTGCGCAAAAAGCATCTTACCTGGATGGCTAAGCAAAAAGCGCCAAATGCAAGGCACGCCATTGTTGAACAATGAGGCGTACTTATGTACGTCGAAGCAGTGAGACAATGATAGCAACGAAGCAGTTGGTGAGTTTTTGCGACGCCATCACCCCTTGCCGGAGTGGTTAAGCAGATCGGTAAGCTCATTCATGAACTCATTGATATCCTTGAACTGTCGATACACCGAAGCAAAACGGACATAGGCAACTTCGTCGGTATCATGCAGGGCATCCATCACCGCTTCGCCGATCAGGCTGGCCGGTATTTCCTTATCACCACACTCCTGAAAGCGCCGCTCGAGCTGGTCAACCAGGGCTTCAATCTGCTCCATAGAGACCGGACGCTTTTCGCAGGCGCGCTGCATTCCGGAAACAATCTTGGCACGGTCAAAGGGTTCACGCCGGCCATCTTTTTTGATGACATAGGGGAGAATTTCCTCGACCCGCTCATAGGTGGTAAAGCGCCGTTCACACAGGGGACATTCGCGCCGGCGACGGACGTTGTTGCCATCCTTACCGAGGCGTGAATCAACCACGCGGGTGTCTTCATGACTGCAGAAAGGACATTTCATGTTGCACTGGCCGACGGATAATGATGAAAACGGATCCCGGCCTCACCAAGCATCTCTAATGACAACTGATCGGGATAGCCGCGCCCATAGATAACCTCAGCCACCCCGGCATTGATCAGCATTTTGCTGCAGATAATACAAGGAGAATCAGTACAATACAGGGTCGCAGCAGTGATATTGGTGCCATGGCGGGCGGCCTGAATAATGGCATTCTGCTCCGCATGCAAGCCGCGACAGAGTTCGTGACGCTCTCCGGAAGGAACCTTCAGCTGATCACGCAAACAACCGCTGACATCGCAATGGGTGATACCGGTAGGCACCCCATTGTAACCGGTCGCGAGGATGTTGCGATCTTTGACCAGCATGGCGCCGACCTGACGGCGCATACAGGTGGAACGCGTTGCTACCAGCATGGTAATCTGCATGAAGTATTCATCCCAATCCGGGCGGACCATGTCCCTTTAACCAAGGCGCTGTGGATAGAGGGGGAATTGCTGACACAGCTGTTTGACCTCAGCTCTGATTTCGGCAAGGACGACCGGGTTGTCACTGTTTTTCAGTGCTCGATCAATCCATTCTGCGACCTGTTCCATCTCTTTCTCGGTCAATCCGCGGGTCGTGGTGGCCGGGGTACCAAGACGGATACCGCTGGTCACAAAAGGCGAACGCGTATCAAAAGGAACAGCATTTTTATTGACAGTAATCCCGGCATCTTCAAGGGTTGCTTCGGCCACCTTACCGGTTATTTCAGAGCCGCTGAAATCCAGCAGCAACAGATGATTGTCGGTCCCACCGGACACCAGATTGTAGCCCCGTGATCCCAGACCTGCTGCCAAAGCCCTGGCGTTTTTCACCACCTGGGCGGCGTAGGTCTTGAATTCGGGTTGTAATGCTTCTTTAAATGCCACCGCTTTAGCAGCGATGACATGCATCAGCGGTCCGCCTTGAATTCCGGGGAAAATCAGGCTATTGATTTTTTTTCCCCACTCTTTACTACACAGGATTAGACCACCACGGGGACCGCGCAGGGTTTTGTGGGTAGTCGAGGTAACAAAGTCGGCATAGGGAATTGGACTCGGGTGGACACCGGCAGCGACCAGACCGGCAATATGCGCCATATCAACCAGCACCAATGCACCAACCTCATCGGCGATCCGACGGAAGGCGGGAAAATCGATCTCACGCGGGTAAGCGCTGGCGCCAACAACAATCAGTTTGGGACGGTGTTCATGGGCTAAACGCGCGACCTCGTCATAGTCGATGGTACCGGTCTCGGCCTTAACCCCATAAGCAACGATATTGTAGAGCTTACCGGAAAAATTCACCGGCGAGCCGTGGGTTAAATGCCCGCCATGAGCCAGATTCATCCCGAGAACGGTATCCCCGGGTGCACAAGTGGCCATATAAACCGCCATGTTGGCCTGGGAGCCGGAATGGGCCTGGACATTGGCATGCTCTGCACCAAACAGTTCCTGGGCCCGATCGATAGCCAACTGTTCGGCGATATCGACAAATTCGCAACCACCATAATAGCGTTTACCGGGGTAGCCTTCAGCATATTTATTGGTCAGTACCGACCCTTGTGCTTCGAGCACGGCTTCACTGACAAAGTTTTCCGATGCGATAAACTCAAGACTGTATTCCTGCCGGGCGACTTCCTGCTCAACAACCCTGGCGATCTCAGGGTCAATCGCTGCCAATCTGTCTGCTGTCATGCTTGCTCTCCTGTTTAAAAATGATGGCGTCGCAAAAACTCACCAACTGCTGCGTTGCCACTATTGTTTCACTGCTTCGACGTACATTAGTACGCCTCATTCTTCAACAATAGCACGCCTGGCATTTGGCGCTTTTTGCTTAGCCATCCACATTAATATTTTTTGTGAAAGCATCAAATGATAAACTTACTACAAAAATTAAGAATGATGGTGTCGCAAATAAAAAAACGGAGCCGTTAACCGCTCCGCATTGATCATAACGGTGAAAGATAAATTTACTCCAGAGCAGCTATTTTATCCAAACGCTGCTGGTGACGTCCACCTTCATAGCGTGACCTTAACCAGACATCGACCAACCGGACACCCTGCTCAGCGGAAAGCACCCGACCACCCATCGTCAGAATATTGGCGTCATTATGTTCGGCCGCCATCTGCGCAGTAAATTCATCATGCACCAGTGCTGCACGGATACCGGGTATTTTATTGGCAGCAATCGACATACCGATACCGGTTCCACAAATCAGAATGCCGGCTTTTGCGATACCGGAGGATACGGCCAAAGCGACCTTCTCGGCAAAATCGGGATAATCCACCGATGCGGTGCCATCAGTGCCGAGATCAACACATTCGATCTGCTGCTCGCGCAAAGATGCCAGAATTGCGTTTTTTAAATCTAATCCGCCGTGGTCACTGGCTACTGCAATCATTAAAAAACTCCTAGATTTTTTTAAAAGCCAGGGTCGCGTTGGTACCACCAAAACCGAAGGAATTGGAGATCGCCGCCTGACAGGAGATTTCGCGGGCGCTATTAGGGATATAATCAAGATCACACTCAGGATCGGGCTCCTGGTAATTGATTGTTGGCGGCAACACCCCACGCTCGAGAGCCAGAGCGGTATAAACCGCCTCAATCCCACCGGCAGCACCCAAACCGTGACCGGTCATACTCTTGGTGGAACTGATCATTACCTTATCGGCGTAAGAACCGAAAACTGTCTTGATTGCCATGGTTTCGTAGAGATCATTGAAATAGGTCGAGGTGCCATGGGCGTTGATGTAACCGATCTGCTCAGGATTAAGCTTAGCATTGCGTAGTGCCATGTTAATGCACCGGGCAGCGCCTTCGCCGCCGGGTGATGGTTGGGTCAAATGATGGGCATCACTGCTCAAACCATAGCCAACCACCTCACAGTAAATTTTTGCGCCGCGCTGTTTAGCCGATTCATATTCTTCCAGCAACATCACACCAGCGCCTTCAGACATAATAAATCCATCACGATTTTTATCGAAAGGACGGCTTGCGGTCTGAGGATCATCGTTGCAGGTTGACAGGGCCTTCATTACGTTAAAACCGCCAATCGCCAGCGGGGTAATGGTCGATTCTGAACCACCGGCAAACATGACATCAGCATCACCACGAGCGATCATATGATAGGCGTCACCAATAGAGTGAGTACCAGTAGCACAGGCAGAAACAGATGACAGATTCGGCCCCTTGGCACCAAAACGGATGGAAATCTGACCGGCGACCAGGTTGATGATAACTACCGGTATAAAGAAGGGCGATATCTTCTTGTAGCCACGCTCAAGCATGACCTTGTGATAGTGTTCAATGGCCGGCAAACCGCCAAGACCTGAACCAACCAGCACACCAACCATTTCAGCATTGTCCGGGGTGATTTCATAGCCGGAATCTTCATAGGCCATGGTTGCTGCGGCAAGACCATACTGAATAAAGAGATCCATTTTCTTGATCTCTTTTTTATCAATATAGTCTTCGGGGTTGAAGTCCTTGACCTCGCCGGCGATCTGGGTAGTAAGTGCGGAAGCATCAAATCGAGTGATGGGTCCAATTCCTGACTGGCCACTGGTAACGGCCGTCCAGTTTTTTTCAACACCGGTTCCGAGTGCAGATACCACTCCCAGACCGGTCACCACAACTCTACGCATAGGCCAACTCTCTTTAAATATAAGTTTATGGTTTTACATCTGGTAAAGATTGATGGCGTCGCAAAAATGCACCAACAGCTGCGCCAACTTATGAACTGTCATGATTATTTCACCGCTTCAACCTACGTAAGTACGCCTCATTGCTCAATAATCGCGCGCCTTGCATTTGGCGCTTTTTGCTTATCCATCCAATTTGATACTTTCTGCGAAAGCATCAAGAATGATCGAGCCTGAATGAGTAACGGGCTGGCAGCAATCAGATCGCCCCAGCCCGCTGCAACATCAGGAAAGCTTGCTGATGTAGTCGATCGCATGCTTGACAGTCTGGATCTTTTCAGCATCTTCATCAGAAATTTCGATGTCAAATTCTTCTTCAAGAGCCATGACCAGTTCAACGGTGTCAAGCGAGTCAGCACCAAGGTCGTCCATGAAAGCGGCATCTTCAGTGACCTGATCCTCATCCACACCCAACTGCTCAGCAACAATCTGTTTTACTCTTTCTTCAATCGAAGCCATTTTATGTTTCTCCTTTGTCTTGTCGGCCTGTTGCAGACCATTATGTGTTTGTTTACATGTACATTCCACCATTGACGCCAATCACCTGACCGGTAATGTAACCGGCCTGATCCGACGCCAGAAATACCACGGTTGCTGCTATATCATCAACATGCCCGAGACGCTCCAGAGGAATCTGGGTCGTCAATTCCGCGCGCTGCTGCTCAGTCAAAGACCCGGTCATATCGGTCTGGATAAAACCGGGAGCAACAGCGTTGACAGTAATCTGACGTTTGGCCAGTTCACGGGCATTGGATCTGGTTAAACCATGAAGTCCGGCCTTGCTGGCACAATAGTTTGCCTGGCCGGGGTTCCCCATCTGTCCGACAACAGAAGAGATATTAATAATGCGCCCACTGCGCTGCTTGGTCATCATGCGAGTAACGCCACGGGAGCACAAAAAAGCACCCTTGAGGTTGACATCAAGGACTGTGTCCCAATCATCCTCCTTCATGCGCAACATCAACCCATCACGGGTAACACCCGCATTATTAACAAGAATATCAATCCTGCCAAAGCGCTCTTTGGTGTTTTCAACCAGTCGTTCAACATCGTCAGCCAGGGAGATATCAGCGCCGATGCCAAGGGCTTGAGATCCGGTCTGTTCTAGCTCAGCGGCAAAAGCGGCTGCTTTTTCAGCTTGAGTACTCACAACCACCAGATGCGCACCCTGCGCCGCCAACGCCGACGCCACGGCACGGCCAATACCGCGGGTAGCTCCGGTAACAACAGCGACTTTATCTTTTAATAGCATGCGACCATCTCCTCAACGACCAGTATTCAGCTTATCACAACAGATCACATTTGCAGGCGCTTTAAACTTTCAGCATCACCAACCTGATCCAGAGCTGCGCCACGCTGAATCCTTTTGATCAAACCAGTCAATACCTTGCCCGGTCCCACCTCAAGATAACGATCGACCCCCAGAGCAGCACAATGTTCGATCGACGCATCCCAACGCACCGGCGCACACACCTGTTTGACCAGTAGCGGCTTGACTCGTTCAGGCAGATCACAACAGGTCGCCTCGACATTCGTTACTACCGGAAAAGCAAAGGGGGTGACTTTTACCACGGCCAGGGCCTGTTCCAGACGCTGTGCTGCAGGAGCCATCAAAGCACAATGAAACGGAGCACTGACGGACAACTTGAGAGCGCGCTTGGCACCACGTTCAGCGGCTAAGGCGATAGCACGCTCAACGGCAGCAGCATGACCGGCAATCACCACCTGTCCCGGTGAATTAAAATTAGCCGGCGCGACCACCTCACCCCGGGAGGCATCTAGGCACAGCTGTTCCAGCGCCTCCCCCTCAAGTCCCAGGATCGCAGCCATAGCACCAACCCCGATGGGTACGGCTTCCTGCATGAAGATTCCGCGCTGGCGCACGGTCGTCAGGGCGTCAGCAAGGGAGAGAACACCAGCAGCGACCAGGGCCGAATATTCACCGAGGGAATGACCGGCGGCATAAGCCGGGTCAAGCTCAACTTCCTGACGCAGGACACGCAACGCGGCAATACTGACCGCCAGAATAGCCGGCTGGGTATTAGCCGTGAGTTTTAAATCCTCTTCCGAACCGGAAAAACATAACTTCGAAAGATCAAAGCCCAGGATGTCATTAGCTTCTTCAAACAACTGTTTGGCCAGGGGAAAGTTCTGAGCCAGATCCTTACCCATACCTGAATATTGCGACCCTTGGCCGGGGAACACCAGTGTCAACATCGTCTTAATTTCCTAACATTTTATGTTAAGCCCAGCGCAGCAAGGTTGATGCCCAGGTAAAACCGCCACCGAAAGCAGCCGACAGCACCAGATCACCAGAGCTAAGCAGTCCCTGACGATTGGCTTCATCCAGCGCTACAGGGATGGTTGCACCCGAGGTATTACCATATTTATGCACATTGATATAGGTCTGTTCATCCTTTAAGTGCAGCCGCTTTGCAGTCGCCTCAAGGATCCGGCGATTGGCCTGATGAGGAACGAACAATTTGACGTCCTCGTGCGTAAAACCATTGGTTTCAAGAGCTTCGATGGATACTTCCGTCAGGGAACGAACCGCAACCTTGAACACTTCATTCCCCTGCATCTTCAAAAACTGCAGACGCGAATCAACCCCGGCTTTTGATGCCGGATGCTTGGCACCAAAACCGGGTTGGTAAAGGAGTTCGAGGTAGTTGCCATCGGAATGGAGGTGACAGGAGAGGACACCGGCATCATCTGCGCCGGCCTCAACCACTACGGCTCCGGCACCATCACCAAAAAGCACACAGGTATTGCGATCAGTCCAGTCAATTGAACGACTCAATGTTTCCGCGCCAATGACCAGCGCTTTAATGCCGTGGCCGCAACGAATGAAATCGTTGGCACAGGACAGAGCATAAAGAAAACCACTGCAGGCCGCTGAAACATCATAGGCGAAAGCCTTTTTAGCACCGATCTTGGCCTGGACAATACAGGCGGTTGCCGGCCAGGGGTAGTCTCCGGTAATGGTTCCAACGATGATCAGGTCGATCTGATCAGCCTTAACGCCGGCCATTTCCATGGCCCGCTCAGCGGCGATGACCGCCATATCGGAGGTACACTCATCATCCGCTGCAATGCGTCGTTCCTCGATACCGGTACGCGCCATAATCCATTCATTGTTGGTATCGACCATTTTTTCGATATCGAGATTGGTGAGGATCTTTTCAGGCATATAGGACCCTGTGCCGGTAATACGTGCTCTCATGCCTGTACCTCCTGAAAAAAACCTGTCATTACTGAAATACCGTTGTCAGGCGCTCAAAAAAACCACTTTGGGCATATTCTCCGGCCTGACGTATAGCAATACTCATAGCGACAGGATCGGAGCTACCATGACAAATAATACCGGCTCCAGCAATACCCAGCAATGGCGCACCACCATACTCAGCCGGATTGATTTTGTTTTTAAATGACTTAAAGGCCGGTCGGCTGAGCAAATAACCTATTCTAGCCCAGAAACGATTCTCGATCTCCCGCTTGAGCATGGTACCAATCGCTACAGCCAGTCCTTCTGACACTTTAAGCAGCACATTGCCGACAAAGCCATCACACACCACTACATCGACCGAACCGTTATAGACATCGCCACCTTCAACATATCCACAATAATTCAGCGGCGCTTCTTTGAGCAACAGATGGGCCTCACGGGTTAACTCATTGCCTTTTTTTTCTTCAGCACCATTGGACAACAGACCAACCCGGGGTTTGGGTTTGCCGAGATGATGCTCAACGTAAATACTCCCCATCAGGGCAAACTGATACAGATGACTGGGTTTGCAATCAACGTTAGCACCCATGTCAAGAACCATGGTCTGATCAGCCAGATTAGGCAGGGAGGTAGCGATTGCCGGGCGCTCAACGCCGTTGATCCGACCACAGACAAGCATCCCGGCGGCCATAATCGCACCCGAATTGCCGGCGCTGACAACTGCCGTAGCAGAACCTGATTTAACCAGATCAAAAGCCACGCGGATAGATGAGTCTTTTTTGCGCCTTACCGCTGACGGCGAATCCTGCATGCTGATAACGTCACTGGCATGATGAAGCTCGATGTGCAGTCCGCCGATGTCATGCTTGGCTAATTCCTGCTGCACGCGGGGAGCATCACCTACCAGAATGACCTGACATCCCCAGCGTCGACAGGCAGCAACGGTGGCGGCAACCTCGACATCTGGAGAATTATCACCCCCCATGGCATCAACAGCAATTTTCTTCAACATGTCAGCGCCGGTTCAGATCAGACGTTGTCGCTGCTGATAACTTCTTTACCCTTATACGTACCGCAACTGGAACATACCCGATGGGGGAGCTTGGGCTCATTGCAGTTCGGGCAGGTAGATATACCGGGGGCGCTGATCGCATCATGAGAGCGGCGCATATTTTTTTTGGATTTTGAGGTCTTTTTCTTTGGAACAGCCATCTTATTCTCCTTGGATGGATGACACCGGCGATTGCCGGGGTGTTTTTTTGTTAATTAAATGACGATCTAAAACCAGCAAGCGTTAATCCGCTTTGCCTTTTAATTGGGCCAGAACTCCAAACTTACTATTGAAAACTTTTTGCTCACAGCGGCAACGCGTCGTATTCAAATCGCCACCACAGACCGGGCATAAACCCTGACAGTCAGGAGAACATAAGGGGTGCATCGGCACCGCCAACAGCAGTTGTTCCTGCACCGGAACCAAAAGTTCCAATCGATCATCGCGATAAGGAACCTTCCCGAGCTCATCAGACTCAAGCTCCTGCTCAAGCGCCAAATCGGCCGGTTCCCCTTCGGGCACAAAGGTCAGGGTAAAATCTTCTGCCAATTCGTATTCAAAGGTGCCCAGACAACTACCACAGGTCAAGTCAAGCAATGCCCGAATATGCCCGGCAACATCAATCATGCGCCCGGACTGGGCAAAACTTAAATGCAGCCGGATGGGGCCACGGTAAGCACTGTCACCGGTATCGGCCAACTCCTGTAGTTCCGGGAAATCACCAACCGCACAAGTGTAGTCTTGCTCCAGTTGTCCACCCTTGATATGTTTCAGTTCCAGCTGCACGATCGCCCTCAGAGCAAAGGGAACAGTATAAAGGGAGAAGCATTCATGTCAAGACAAAAGACCTGCTCTCCCCCGCATTTATGGCGCTCTTGTCTAGCCTATCCCTGGCGGTTTTGCAAGGTTTTTTTACTCTTTGTTAACCTTTAGGTAATGGCACATACAATACCAATTCAGCAAGGATGAGGTACCCATGTCAGAGATCCAAACAACGCCCCATGACCTGTCCCCTTTAGCCACTATCATGGCGACCCTGCGAGCACCCCATGGATGTCCATGGGACCAGCAACAGACCCCCGCAAGTTTAAAGAGCTATATCCTTGAAGAAGCCTATGAGCTGCTCGAAGCCATTGATAGCGACAACCCGGATAACATCTGTGATGAATTGGGGGATCTGCTCCTGCAGGTTGTTTTTCTTGCCCAGATCTACAACGAGCGCCGGGAATTTGATTTGACTGCTGTGATCAAAGGAATCTGCGCCAAGATGATCCGCCGCCATCCCCATGTTTTTGCTGATGCCGATACCCACGGGCACGCCCAACGCTGGGAACAGATAAAACTACAGGAACGTCAGGACAAGGGACACTCACAACAGCTGGCCCATCGCTTGCCCGGTTCACTGCCGGCACTCAAACGCACCCAGAAGCTGATTAAAAAAACCGCTGACAACCCAGCCGTCGAAAGACTCCAGCAACTGCACACCGGACAGAAACAACTGGAACAATGTATGGTCGATTCCCCTCACCGACAACAACAGATGCAAGAGATTGTTGCTCAGTTGTTTTTTGACTTGACCGGATTAGCCGTGGCGCTGGGGATGGATGCCGAAGATCTGTTGCGCCAAAAAACAACAGCAACGATTGCGGAAATAGACGATCGAAATACCGCTGTTGTTTCGTCGAATTTGACAAATTCCTGAAATTCTGTGACTTTTACCTTGAGTCCACACTAACTGTTGAAAACCTGTTGATAGTCCTGTTAATAGTAACCAAAGCCTAACAACAAGCGCTCCACCCAGCATCTTGCACATTTTTTAATCACTTATTTTATTGTTTTATTTCAACAAGTTAGGAGTTTTAAAAAAAACTGAATAACAAATACCATATGATGGTAATGGTTCATTTAATTTTTTTGATGAAAAGGCCTGTACATGTTTATAAAGCTATTGATTCTGTTTACTTTTATCCCCATTCTGGAAATGACTGTTCTTATCGAGGCGGGGCGGCAGATTGGCGTCATGCCAACCATCGGCCTGGTGATCCTGACCGGCATTGCCGGAGCATTTCTAGCTCGCAGCCAAGGCTTTCAACTGCTGGCTCGCATTCAGTCCGATTTACAAGCCGGACGGGTTCCGGCTGAAGAGATGTTTGACGGGGCGATGATTCTGGCAGGGGGAGTTGTGTTGCTGACCCCCGGCTTCTGTACCGACCTGATAGGATTTTTGCTTCTGACCCCGGTCACCAGAAACCATATCAAAAAATGGCTGCGGCAATGGGTTGAAAAAAAAGTCGCTCGCGGGGAAATTCAGTTCCGCCGCTACTAATGAAACTTTACTGGCCGTTTGTCGCGACCCAATTTGTTTCTGATCAGGCGCAAGAGCTGATGAATTTCATCAATTTTCAGCAGTAGACAGCCCACTGCAAAAACGACAATTCCTGACCCCACTGCAAAGGCCAGAATCAGCGTTTTATAAGCTGATGATCCGGATTGATCCCAATCAACCACTCCCAGCAGCAGATACACCAGAAGCGCCATCGGTAAACAGGCGATGATGATCCTGACGCTCTGGGTCAGCAGCTGCCGAGCCAGTGTCAGGTTGAGCTTACGCTGCAACAAGGTCAATAACACTGCAGCGTTAAACAATGAAGCAATGGTCAGGGCCAAAGCCAATCCCATGAAACCCAGCCATTGCATTAATAAAAGACCGGCACCAAGATTGACCAGCAACGTCCAGAACGAGACGATCACCGGCGTCCGGGTATCCTGCAGAGCATAGAAGGTTTGCGCCGCAATCCGGCTATAGCCGACAAATATCAACCCCGGAGCAAAGCAGACTAATGCCAGGGCGCTGTTACCCATAGCGTTCAGACCAAACTCGCCACCGAGAAAAAACAGGGAGAAAATCGGCTTGGCACATAACATCAATCCGACCATCGCCGGCAGGGTTAATAGGGCAATCAGGGTCAAGGAAAAATGCAATGACTGCTGCATCCCCTCCTGATCACCATCAGCGATCTGGCGGCTCATCATCGGCAACACCGCCTGGGCCAGGGACACCACAAAGATCCCCTGCGGAAATTCAAACAATCGCTGCCCGTAGTAAAGATAAGAGACACTGCCATCCGGCAGAAAAGAAGCCAGTAAGCGCGAAACCACAACATTAATTTGATAAATTGCAACCCCGGCAATCCCCGGCAGCATGAGCAATGCGATTTTTTTCAACTGCTCATCCTGAAAAAAACGAAAATCGGGACGCAAACGAATCCGATAACGCAGCAAGACGGGAAACTGTAATAGCAATTGCAACACCCCGCCCAGCACAACCCCAAGAGCCAAACCGAAGATCGGCCGCTGGAACAATTGGCCGAGGCTCAGCGCCCCGAAAATCATCGCCAGATTGAGTAATAGCGGGGAAAGGGAAGGAAGGAAAAAGTGACCACGGACATTAAGAATACCGGTCAACAAGGCCAACAGTGACACCAGAGCAATATAAGGGAACATGATCAGATTGAGCTGATGGGTCAGTTCCAGCTTCCCCTCGGTCTGGCCAAAACCATAACCGATCGCCTGAACAATCCACGGCGAACAGAACAACCCCAATGCCACCACCACAAACATCACCAGCAGCAACAAGGTGGCACAGCGGTTGGCCAACTGCTGCGCTTCTTCTTCACCACGGCGATGAAACACCTCGGAAAATACCGGGACAAAAGCCGCGGTCAATGAACCTTCAGCAAAAAAGCGTCTGAGCAGGTTAGGAATAGTAAAGGCCATAAAAAATGCATCGGTGGTCACACCGGCACCAAAAAAGCGCGCGACAACCATATCCCTGATCAATCCGGAAACCCGGCTGATAAAGGTGGCAACCGACATCACCAGGGTTGCTCCTACAATGCGCCTCCTGCTAGACATAAATTATATTTAATCCTTTTTTGAGACCTACAACTTGCTGAAGATACGTATTTTTTCTTAAAAAATAAACTATTTCTAACTTGACAGCAGCAACCTGCCTCTCTATGATTGCGCAACTTTCAGACCAATAAAAATCTAATGACTAAAAACAAGGAGATATTGATTCGTGGCAAATCACAAATCGGCACTGAAAAGAGCCAAGCAAAACCTGGTACGCAATGCACGCAACACCCATATCCGTTCAACCATGCGCACCCTGGTGAAAAACATTCGCACTGCGGTAACCGCCGGCGACACTGAAGCCGCCAACATGGCACTGGCCAAAGCCATTCCTTACATTTCCCGCAGCGCCGCCAAGGGTATTATTCATAAATCCACTGCCAGTCGCAAAGTTTCGCGTCTGACAAAGCTCGTCAACAGCCTGGCACAAGGTTAGTTGTAAGCGCACTGCACCTGCACCACCTAACGGTGTCCTTGAAGATCAAAAAAACCCGTAGAACATCTCCTGTCAGGGGCTGATTTACGGGTTTTTTATTTATCTCGAATCAGGCGAATCACCATCAATTCAAGCAGTGCCCCGGCATCGCCACCACTGGATTTCATCGCCATATCGGTCTGGATAAACAACTCATAGGCTGCCATAAAATGCCGGCGCGAGAAGCGCCGCGCTTGTCCGAGCAGGCGCTGAACAACAAAAGGCGGTCGGCCTACTTGTCTGGCTATGTCACTAGCATCACCGTGTTGACTGTCCAGGGCTCTGATTTTCCACAGCAAACGGTAATGGCCGGTAATCAGATTCAACACCAGTAGCGGCGGTTCTGATGCCGCGGCAAAGCGCCGTACCAGGGTCAAGGCACGCACCAGATCACCCTTGGCTATCGCTTCGCCCAGCGCAAAGACACTCTCACTGCGTCCGCGTGAAACAATGGTTTCCACATCGTCTACACCAATTTCCCGGCGCCGGCCGAGGTACAACAACAGCTTGTCAAGCTCCCCTTCAATCTCGTGCAGACTGTTACTCACCAGCGAACAGAATAGATCGAGGCCATCCCTGCTGATCTTGACACCACGTTGCTGTACTGCACGGCGGACAAAGTCGGGGAGCTCGCGGTCTGTCAGGGGGTCAAACTTAAGAACCACACCCTTTTTTTTAAACTGCTGGAAAAACTTGCGGCGGTTGTCAACTTTATCAGCAATCAGCAACAAACAGGTTTGCTCCAGCGGGTGTTCAACATAGGCGCTGAACTTGTCCTGTTCTGCCGCAGCCAGCAGCTGGAAATCCTTGACGGTAACAAGCTTACGTGGAGCAAAGACGGGATAGGTGGAGGCAGCGTCGAGAATCTCTTCTACCCGCACGCCTTTGGCGTGGAACTGATGGTCGTTGAAATCATCTTTGCTGGTGCCAAAAATAGCAGAGCGGATGCGCTGGTGTGCTTGTTCCAGCAGATAAGCTTCTTCACCATAGAGCAAAATAAGCGCCGGCGGGTCGACCTCAAGCT
>Ga0102938_10002449_pt1 | contig 14050 bp, 13 predicted proteins | sample SalPonR2_B_D2_MG_FD_84516 | JGI IMG/M metagenome (GOLD analysis project Ga0102938, IMG submission 84516) | Salt pond soil microbial communities from South San Francisco under conditions of wetland restoration - Salt Pond MetaG R2_B_D2_MG | ecosystem: Environmental > Aquatic > Marine >...
GACCACCGCCACCGCCTGTAGCACCATCCACAGCGACAGGCGCATTCCCGCCAGTTGAATGGCGGCACTGTCCAGCAGGCCACGCGCCTCGTCGGTCAGGCCCAGAATGCCAAGCGTCACCCATGTCCAGGCGGCATAGCGCACCACCGCGCGCAGAAACCCGTTGAGGATGAACCGCGTGATGACCGCGATCAGCAGCCATGCCAGCGCCAGTTCCCCCGCGATCGACAGAAGGTAGGACCGGCTGGGCCATGTGGTCAGTTGCAGGAAGATGATCAGCGGCCAGATCATCAGAACGAACAGGATCAGCCGCAAGCGCCGGTGCATCAGCACCAGAAACCGCATCCGCCACTTGGGCCAGCCCTCGCGGCCGCGCATCCAGCTGTGCAAATACGGCCCGAGCAGCCGCGCCAACAAATGTGCCGCCAGGAACAGGCCAACTGCGATACCCACCTGATAGGTGTTCGATGGCCGCATCAGGTGGTCCAGAAGGGTCTGGGCCTGATCCCAGAGACCCATCGCGATGTCTTGGGGCGCCGGAAGCGTTTCGGGTTCCATTGGGGCAAGACTGCCACGGGGGCGGGGCCGGCGGCAAGCCTGCTCTGGACAAGCCCCCATCCGCGCGGCCATTTTCGCGCCAGACCAAAGGGAGATTGTCATGACCACCGCGCTTTTCACCCATACCGATTGCCTGAACCATCTCACGCCGCAGGGCCATCCCGAACAGGTGGCGCGGCTCAGCCATGTTCTGGCTGCGCTGGAGGGGCGCGATCTGATGCGGGCCGACGCGCCGCAGGCCACCGAAGACGATCTGCGCCTGTGCCACCCGCAGGCCCATATCGACCGGGTGCGCGGGGCGGTGCCCGCCGAAGGTGTCATGCAGCTCGATCCCGATACATGGATGTCGCCCGGCTCGCTTGACGCGGCGCTGCGCGGTGTGGGCGGGGCGCTGGCGGCGGTGGATGCGGTCCTGGGCGGGCAGGCGGGCAATGCCTTTGTCGCGACCCGCCCGCCCGGACACCATGCCGAAACCGCGCGCACCATGGGGTTTTGCCTGTTCGGCACGGTGGCCATCGCCGCGCGGCACGCGCTGGAGCGGCATGGGCTGTCCCGGGTCGCGGTGGTGGATTTCGACGTGCATCACGGCAATGGCACACAGGATCTTCTGTGGTCCGAGGCGCGCAGCCTGTTCGTGTCGTCGCACCAGTCGCCGCTCTGGCCCGGCACGGGGGCGCCGGACGAGACGGGCGCGCATGGCAATGTGCTCAACGTGCCGCTTGATCCACGCAGCGATGGGGCGGTGTTTCGCGCCGCCTATGACCGCCAGGTCTTTCCCGCGCTCGAGGCGTTCGCGCCCGAGATGATCCTGATCTCGGCGGGGTTCGATGCGCATCGCGACGATCCTTTGGCCGAATTGCGCCTGACCGAGGCGGATTTCGAATGGGTCACGGCGCGGTTGTGCGATCTGGCCGATACCCATTGTGGTGGGCGTGTGGTGTCCTGTCTGGAAGGCGGCTACGATCTGGAGGCGTTGGCGGCCAGCGTCGCCGCGCATGTCGATGTGCTGATCGCGCGCGGGTGATGATCGGGCGCGGGTTGGCGCGAGGCGCGTGTCCGGTGCGGACAGCCTTGCCCCTGACAGGGCAAAGTGCCACTCATACCGACCTAACCTCCAGCGCCCCGATGAGCGCCCTGATCCGCCTGTTCTCCGGGCCTCCTGAAAGGATGACACCATGCGCGCCGGTCTTGGCCTTTTGTGCCTCGCGTATGTTCTGAGCCAGTTTTTCCGTGCGTTTCTCGCCGTTCTCAGCCCCTTGCTGGAGCGTGATATCGGCGCGCGTCCCGACGATCTGGCCTTTGCCTCGGGGCTGTGGTTCATCGCCTTCGCCGCAATGCAACTGCCGGTGGGCTGGGCGCTGGACAAGGTCGGCCCGCGGCGCACGGCCTCGGTGCTGTTGCTGGTGGGCGGCGGTGGCGGGGCGGCGATCTTTGCGGTGGCGCAGGGACCGGCCCATATCAATATCGCGATGCTGCTGATCGGGGTGGGGTGTTCGCCGGTTCTGATGGCCTCCTATTACATCTTCGCACGCCAATTCGCGCCGGCGCGGTTCGCCACGCTGGCGGCGCTGATGCTGGGGGTCGGGTCGGTGGGCAACCTTGTGGCCTCCTACCCGATGGCGCTGGCGGCCGAGACGATGGGCTGGCGTGCGGCGCTGGGCGGGCTGGCCGGGCTGTCGGCGGCGGTGGCCCTTGGCCTTGCGGTGCTGGTGCGCGATCCGCCCGCAGTCGAGGGCGATCAGCGCGGCTCGCTTTTGGATCTGCTGCGGATGCCGGCGCTGTGGGCGATCTTTCCGCTGATGTTCGTGGGCTATGCGCCCTCGGCGGCGGTGCGCGGGCTGTGGATGGGGCCGTATCTGGGCGATACCTTTGCCCTGAGCACGGCGCAGATCGGTCAGGCGACGCTGGTGATGGGGGTGGCGATGATTTGCGGCACGCTGTGCTATGGGCCGCTGGACCGTATCTTCGGCACTCATAAATGGGTGATCTTCACCGGCAACCTGTTTGCCGCCGGGGCGGCGCTGGCGCTGGCGGCGACGGTGGGGCAGGGCGTTGTGCTGTCGATTGCGCTCTGTGCCGCGTTGGGGTTCTTCGGGGCCTCGTTCCCGGTGCTGATCGCCCATGCGCGCACCTTCTTTCCGGCGCATCTGGCGGGGCGGGGCGTCACGCTGCTCAATCTTTTCGGGATCGGCGGCGTGGGGGTGGCGCAATTCGTGTCCGGCCCTGTCCATGCGGCGGGGCAGGCGGCGGGTGATCCTGTCGGGGGATATCTTCTGCTGTTCGGGTTTTTCGGCCTTGTGCATCTGACCGGCACGCTGATCTATCTGGCCAGCCGCGACAACCGGAGCTGACGCGCGCCCCCTTTCATTCACCCGGCGAAGCGTATATGTCCCCGGCTCCGAAACCTCTTATGAATCCGGAGATTGAAAAATGGGGTACAAGGTCGTCGTCGTGGGCGCCACGGGCAATGTGGGCCGCGAAATGCTGAACATCCTGGCCGAGCGCCAGTTCCCTGTGGATGAGATCGCGGCCCTCGCGTCGCGCCGTTCGCTTGGAACCGAGGTGAGCTTTGGCGACAAGACCCTCAAGACCAAGGATCTCGATGCATTCGATTTCACCGGCTGGGATATCGCGCTGTTCGCCATCGGCTCGGACGCGACCAAGATCCATGCGCCCAAGGCCGCCGCGGCGGGGTGCGTGGTGATCGACAACTCGTCGCTCTACCGCTACGACCCCGACGTGCCGCTGGTCGTGCCCGAGGTCAATCCCGAGGCGGTTGACGGCTATGCGAAGAAAAACATCATCGCCAACCCCAACTGCTCGACCGCGCAGATGGTCGTGGCGCTCAAGCCCCTGCATGACCGCGCGCGGATCAAGCGCGTGGTTGTCAGCACCTACCAGTCAGTGTCGGGCGCCGGCAAGGATGGCATTGACGAGCTGTGGGACCAGACCAAGGCGGTCTACAACCCCACGTCCGAAGTGCCGCCCAAGACCTTCCAGAAGCAGATCGCCTTCAACGTCATTCCGCATATCGATGTCTTCATGGAGGACGGATCGACCAAGGAAGAATGGAAGATGGTCGCCGAGACGAAGAAGATCGTCGATCCCTCGATCAAGGTCACCGCAACCTGTGTGCGCGTGCCGGTTTTCGTGGGGCATTCCGAGGCGATCAACCTTGAGTTCGAAGAGTTTCTGGACGAGGACGAGGCGCGCGACATCCTGCGCGAGGCGCCGGGGATCATGGTGATCGACAAGCGCGAAACAGGTGGCTACGTGACGCCGGTGGAATGCGTGGGCGATTTCGCCACCTTCATCAGCCGCATCCGTCAGGACACCACGATCGAAAACGGCCTAAACCTGTGGTGCGTCAGCGACAACCTGCGCAAGGGGGCGGCACTGAACGCGGTGCAGATCGCCGAGACGCTTGGCAAGCGGGTGCTGAAAAAGGGCTGACACTCAGCACGGTTCGATCACGTCGATATCGGGCGTCCCGTCGGGGGCGCCCGTTTCTGTTTCGGCGGCAGGATGGGGCGCCGTGCGGCCCTGCGGCACGTGCCGGGGGGGCATATGCCGGGCGGTCAGGTGGCTGTGCGGGTGACCGGGGAACGGCGCCCCGAAACGGCGCATCAGGCGCGCATAGCTGAACCCCAGTTCGGACGCCTTGCAAACGCGCCTTTCGCAGGGCTGTGTATGCAGGGCCAGCCCGCCGCCCGCGGCGCGCAGGGCATAGCCCTTGACGTGCAGCCGCGCCTGCAGATCGTCCCAATCCGTCGCATGGGCAAGGTCACCCGCGAGGCGGGCCCGCAAGGGGGCGACAAGCCGTTCATCCGCCCTGATGGGCGGCCTCGCATGGGCACGCGCAATCTCTCGCGCCAGAAGATCACGCACCAGTTGCCCCACCGTGACATCACGCTGCCGCGCCAGCGTGTTGGCCGCGCGCAGCATGTCGCTATGCATTTTCATCTCGATCCGTTCCAGCATGACGTCTCATCCAGCATGATCCCGCCAGACTGCCGCATCATGGTTAGCAAAGCGTGAATCCGCGCGGCCTTGCATCGTGCCCTTGCCATCCGCCGCGCCGCGAGGAGATAGTCGGACAGCTCCACAGCGATCCCGAGACCCCGAGGAGGTGTCCCCATGCGCGCACTTGCCTGCCTTCTGATCCTCATGCCCGGCCTTCTCTGGGCCGAGGATATCCCCGTCACCAGCCGGGTGGCCGATGTCACGCTTTATCCGCAGGGCGGCACCGTCATCCGCGAGGCGGCCTTTGCCGCCCCACAGGGCAGCCACCGTCTGATCCTGACCGATCTGCCGGTCTCGACGCCGCTTTCGGCGGTGCGGGTTTCGGTCGAGGGGGCGACGCTCAACGACATCGCCTTGCGCGACGATTACGTGCCGCCCCGCAGCGCCGATGACACCGCAGCGCTTCAGGCCGCCCGCGCCGCGGTCGATCGTCTGGACGCCGCCCTGCGCGATGCCGAAGCCGGGGTCGCGGCGATCCGCCTCGAAGAGCAGGCAGCCGAGGCGCGCGTGGCTTTCCTGGATCAGCTTGGCGCGTCGCAGGCGCTGGCGGGGATGGACCCCGCCGCGCTGCGCGATCTGGTGGCGATGATCGGACAAGAGGGGCTGGCCGCGCGGCAGACCGCACTCGAGGCCCGGCAGCGTGCCGATGCCGCCGACCGAGGGCTGAGCGATCTGCGCGACAGCCTGGAAGACGCCCGCGCCGCCCTGCGTGCCTTGGTGCCCCAGGACACATCGCGCGCCATGCTGGCCGTTGCGATCACCGCCGACACGGCCACGCAAGGCATGGTGCGGGTGGTCTACGGGGTTCCCGATGCGGGGTGGCAGCCGGCCTATGATCTCCGGCTGGACCGCAACGCCGGACGCCTGAGCATCGCGCGCGGCGCTTTCCTGCAGCAATCCACCGGCGAGAACTGGCAGGATGTGGCGCTGACCCTGTCCACCAGCCGCCCCTCGGATCAGACGGCCCCCTCCGAAATCTGGCCTTGGTTGCGCCGGGTCTTCGATCCTGACCAGATGCAGCCCAAGACCCTGTCGCGCGGCGCCGAGGCGTCCTTCGACAGCGACGCGCCGCAGTTTGAGGCTTTGGCCGCCCCCGCCATGGTCACGCAGGCCGCGCCCGAGTTTGACGGGCTGTCGGTTCGTTATGTCTATCCCGGGACGGTCTCGGTCGCGTCGGGGGCTGATCGGGTGCGCGTGGCGCTTGGCACGATCGAACGGCCCGCCGATCCGGTCGCCCGCGCCGTGCCGTTGCTGGATGACCGCGCCTTTTTGATGGCCGGGTTCACCAATGACGACCGCGAGGTGATCCTGCCCACCGACGAGGCGCGGTTCTACCTTGGCGACCGTTTCGTGGGGCAGCGCCCGATCGCGATGATCCCGGCGGGCGCCGAGGCCGAGCTGTCGTTCGGGCCGATCGACGGTTTGCGCCTGACCCGCGTGATCCCCGCACGCCAAGAGGGCGGGCGCGGGGTGTTCGTCGCGTCCAACGCGCTCGAGGAAACGATCCGGATCGAGGTCGAGAACCTGACCTCGGATCCGTGGCCTCTGCGCCTGCTGGATCGGGTGCCCTATTCCGAACAGCAGGAGCTTGAGATCGACTGGACCGCCGCGCCGCGCCCCGCTGCGCAGGATGTGGACGGCAAGCGCGGCGTGCTGGAATGGCGGTTCACACTGGCGCCCGGCGCCACGCAGGAGATCGTTCTGGACTATGCGCTGGAATGGCCCGAAGGAAAGCTTCTGCGCTGATCACCCGCGCGCCCCTGCGCCCCCTGCGCCCACAAGCCGAAAGGATCGCCCGATGATGACCGAAGACCGCCTGCGCGCGCTGTATGGCGCGGTCAGCCCGCGCGCCGCCGTCAAGGTGCTGGACCGGCTGGACAGCCATTGCCACGCCTTCATCGCCGCCTCGCCCTTCATGGTGCTGGCGACCAGCGATGGGGACAGGCTCGATGTCTCGCCCAAGGGTGATCCGGCGGGGTTCGTGCGGATCGAAGACGATCACCACCTGTTAATCCCCGACCGTCCCGGCAACAATCGGCTGGACGGGTTGCTGAACATCCTGCGCCATCCTCGGGTGGCGTTGATCTTTCTGATCCCGTCGGTGGATGAAACGCTGCGGGTGAACGGCCATGCCACGATCCATGACGATGCCGATCTGTGCGCGCGCTGCGCCCTCAAGGGTCGTGCGCCGAAAACCGTGCTGCGCGTCCGTATCGACGAGGCCTATCTGCATTGCGGCAAGGCACCGATGCGGGCAGGGCTTTGGACGCCGCAGGGCTGGCCCTCGGAGCGGCCTGTGGCGACGCTCAATGAAATCCTGCGCGATCAGGTGGGCATCGCCCCCGATGATCTGTCCCAACAGGCGGTCGAGTCGGGGTATCGCCAGACGCTGTATTGACCAGACGCTGTATTGACCGGTTTCTGACGATACGACCACTGGCGCGAATACTGGCGCGAATACTGGCGCAAAAACTGGCGCGCACCCCGTTTCAGATCGGCACGAACCCGCCGGTGCCGGGACTGTATTGTTCAACGCCGCCTTCGCCGATCTCGTGCCACAGGCCATGCAGGGTCAACGTGCCCGCCTTGACCGCTTGGGCCACGAAGGGAAAGGTCATCAGGTTTTCCAACGAGACGACAACCGCCTCCTTTTCCAGCGCGCTGCGCTGCTGGCCTTCGTCTGCGATATCCTTGACCCGCTCGTAACCGGGGCGCAGGATGTCCATCCAGCGGCCCACGAAGCTGGATTTCTCCTCCAGCGCGGGGGCCTTGCCGCTGCACATGTCCAGACAGCCCTGCACGCCGCCGCAATTGGAATGGCCCATCACGATCACATGCGCCACCTTCAGCGCGGTGACCGCATATTCCACCGCCGCCGAGGTGCCGTGCTGCTGCCCGTCGGGTTTGTGCGGCGGCACCAGATTGGCGATATTGCGGTGAATGAAGAACTCTCCCTGATCCGCTCCGAAGATCGAGGTGACATGCACCCGGCTGTCACAACACGAGATCATCATCGCGCGCGGGTGCTGCCCGTCTTCTGCCAGTCTGCGATACCAGGCCTGGTTTTCGGCATAGGCGGTCGCTTTCCAGCCGTGGTAGCGGTGCACCAGATAGGTGGGCAGCGGGCGGGCATGTTCCATCTTCGTCCCTCGGTCTTGGGTCTTGCAGGCCGTGATAGTGGCAATTCACAGCGAATTCGAGAGAGAATATCGCCCGGCCTAAAGCATTTGAGAACCTTGGCCCGTCATTCTGCCCCTCGTCGCGTGGGAGCGATGGAAGACCGGGGTAAGACTTTGGAACATGTGACCTTACTGAAACAGGCCGAAATCGTTCGGCTGGATTGCGACTGTCTGGATGCGCTTGTGTCCCAACTGGGCGAGGCAGGGGCCGAGAACGTGATCTGCCGCGCGCTCGAAGAAGTGGCGGTGCGCCTGTCGCATGCCGAACGTTGCCACCGCGAGGGGCGTCTGGCCGACATGCGCCGCAGCGTGCGCAGCCTGATCGCGATATCGGATCAGATCGGCATGGGCACGCTGGCGCGTGTCTCAGCCCATGTGACCGACTGTATCGACAGCGGCGATCCCATTGCGCTGGCCGCGACGCTGGCGCGGCTGTTGCGGATCGGCGAAAGCTGCCTTGGCGAAATGTGGGATATCCGCGATCTGACCATATGACCGCTTGCAGGCGGCGACAGGGCGGATAGGCTGTCGGCAAAAGACCCAAAGACAAAGGGACGCGCCTCATGGACCTGACATTCGCCCCCGCCGACGCGGCGGCCATTCCCCTGCACGTGATCGACCAGAGCGGGCTTGACGACTGGCTGGCCGATCAACCCGACACGGTCAGCCGTTGGGTGCGCGCCACGGGCTTTGCCGCGCAACTTGGCGGTGTGGCGCTGATCCCCGATGCGCAGGGCGGCATCGCCATGGCGCTGGCGGGCTATGGCACGCCCGCGGCCCGTGCGCGGGGCCGTTTCCATCTGGCTGGCGCCGCCGCACAACTGCCCGAAGGGACCTATGCGTTGCAGGGACTTGACCCTGATCGCGCCGCCGAGGAAGCACTTGGCTGGTTGCTGTCGCACTACAGCTTTGACCGCTACCGCGCGCAAAAACACACCACCGCGCGGCTGATCGCCCCCGACACCGTCGATGCCGCCCGCATCGAAGTGATCGCCGCGGGCGAGGCGCTGACGCGCGATCTGATCAACGTCCCGGCCTCGGATATGGGACCGGCCGATCTGGAAGGCGCCTGCGCCACGCTCGCCACGCGCCACGGCGCCTCGATCGAGGTGATCCGCGGCGACGCGCTCATTGACCGGAACTTCCCGATGATCCACACGGTGGGCCGCGCCTCGGCGCAGGCGCCGCGGCTGATCGACATGCGGTGGGGCAAAAGCGGCCCGACCCTGACGCTGGTGGGCAAGGGCGTGTGTTTCGACACCGGCGGGCTGAACCTCAAGTCGGGGTCCAGCATGGGGCTGATGAAAAAGGACATGGGCGGCGCGGCCACCGTTCTGGGACTGGCGCAGATGATCATGGATCTGGGTCTGCCCGTGCAATTGCGGGTGCTGGTCCCGGCGGTGGAAAACGCCGTTTCGGGCAGTGCCTTTCGCCCCGGCGATATCCTGACCGCGCGCAATGGCCTGACGGTCGAGATCAACAACACCGATGCCGAAGGCCGTCTGGTGCTGGCCGATGCGCTGTCCTTCGCCGCCGAGGATTCGCCCGACCTGATGGTGTCCATGGCCACCCTGACCGGGGCGGCGCGTGTCGCCGCTGGCCCCGATCTGTCGCCCTATTTCACCGATGACGCGGCGCTGTCGCTGGCGTTGGATCAGGCGGCCGCGCAGGTGGCCGATCCGGTCTGGCGCCTGCCCTTCCATGCCCCCTACGAGGCGATGATCGAACCGGGCATCGCCGATCTGGACAACGCGCCCTCGGGCGGGTTTGCCGGGGCGATCACGGCGGCGCTGTTCCTGCGCCGCTTCGCCGGGTCCGGGCGCTATGCCCATTTCGACATCTACGGCTGGAACCCGACGCCCGCGCCCGCCCGTCCCAAGGGCGGTGTCGGCATGGGCGCGCGCGCCCTGCTTGCGGCGCTGCCGGATGTGCTCAAGCTGTGACCGATCGCCGGCGCCTCCATTCCAACGGGCGCGTCGCCGACGCGGCCCTTGTCGGTCAGGTCGAGGCCGATGTCTTTGTCGATGGTGAGGACCGTCAGGTGATCTGCCCCACCGCCGCCATCCTGGCCGAACCGGGTGGCGCGCGACTGCGTGAACTGGTCTATGGCGAGGGCGTCCGCCTGCTGGACGAGGTGGATGGCCATGTGTTCGGCTATGCGCTGCGCGATGGCTATGCAGGCTATATCGCGGCGGGCGCGCTGGCCCGCCCCTTGCATCCCGTGACGCATGTCGTGTCGGTGCGCATGACGCAGGCGCTCTGCGCTCCGGATTTCAAGACCGGGGTCGCGCGTCTGGCGCTCAGCCTCGGCGCGCGGGTCCATATCGACGCCGAGGAGGGGCGCTGGTCCCGCCTCATGACGCCCGATGGCGCGCTCTATGTGCCGCGCGTACATCTGCGCCCAGTGGACACCCCCGAGGCCGACCCGGTCAGCGTGGCCGAACGACTGATCGGCACGCCCTATCTGTGGGGTGGCAACTCGGCCATGGGCATCGATTGTTCGGGACTGGTGCAGGTGGCCTGCCTTGCCTGCGGCATCGCCTGCCCCGGTGACAGCGACATGCAGCACGCCGAACTGGGCCATCCCCTGCCCGGCGACGGCGATGCGCCCCTGCGCCGGGGTGATCTGCTGTTCTGGAAAGGGCATGTCGGCTGGATGTCGGACGCAGCCACGCTGCTCCATGCCAACGCCTATCATATGGCCGTGGCACACGAGCCGCTGGCACAGGCCATCGACAGGATTGCGGCGCAGGGCGACGGCCCGGTGACCGCGCGCAAACGACTTGGAGGATCATGATGTCGGACGCATTCTTTCACCCCGTTTCGGGGTTCGATCTGCCGCGCTTTGCCGGGGTGCCCACCTTCATGCGGCTGCCGCATGTCGCGCCGGGACATGACCGGTTCCGCGATGTCGATATCGGCCTGATCGGCGTGCCTTGGGATTCGGGCACCACCAACCGCCCCGGCCCGCGCCATGGCCCCCGGCAGTTGCGCGATGCCTCGACCATGATCCGCGCGCAGCACCCGACCAGCGGAATGCGCCCGTTCGAGACTGTGAACTGCGCCGATCTGGGCGATGTCGGTCCGAACCCCGCCGATATCATCGACTCGATGACCCGGATCACCGCCTTCTACGACGGGGTCAAGGCCGCCGGGATCATGCCGATGACGGCAGGTGGCGATCACCTGTCGTCGCTGCCGATCCTGCGCGCTTTGGCCAAGGACGCGCCCTTGGGCATGGTGCATTTCGACAGCCATACGGACCTGTTCCATTCGTATTTCGGCGGCACGATGTATACCCATGGCACGCCCTTCCGCCGCGCGGTGGAAGAGGGGCTGCTCGATCCCAAACGTGTCGTTCAGATCGGCTTGCGTGGCACGATGTACGACACCGAGGATCGCGATTTCGCCGCCGCCAATGGCATCCGCCTGATCCTCATCGAAGAGTTTCACGCCCGCGGCGTCGAGGATGTGATGGCCGAAGCCCGCGAGATCGTGGGCGATGGCGCCACCTATGTCAGCTACGATATCGACTTCGTCGATCCGACCTTTGCCCCCGGCACCGGCACGCCTGAGGTGGGGGGGCCGACGTCCTATCAGGCGCTGCAGGTGGTTCGCGCGCTCGAAGGGCTCGATATCGTCGGCGCCGACATGGTCGAGGTGTCACCGCCCTTCGACGCCTCGGGCGGCACGGCGTTTCTGGGCGTGTCGATCATGTTCGAGTTGATGTGCGTGATGGCGGCCCGGATCGCCGGTTCCCGCTAAAGCGGACAAGCTGCGCCGCGCGGGTGGGGCGAGGGGGCGAGGTGGGTCAGCCTCCCGCCAGCCGCACCAGCACCAGCGCCGCACCGCCGATATGGGCCAGCGTGATCGCCACCGACAGGCCATGCAGCCATTTGAACCGGCGGGTGTGGCCTGCATCGGTGGCGGCATTGATCGCGGGCATCAGGATTTGCCTGGCATAGACGGTGCTCAGCGCGATCGCCGCCATGATCCCGGCGCTCAGCAGATCGTTCAGCGCCAGCAGCACCGCGGCCAGCGTGGCGCAGGCCAGCACGAACAGGTAGAAATGTGGAAATGCCTTGCGGATCAGCGGCCCCGCCGTGTCGGCTGGCAGGGCGGTGAAGCCGAAGGCATACAGCACCATGCCGCCGAACAGCAGCGCTGTGATCAGAAGTGTGGCGATCTCCATGGGGCGTCCTCCGTGCCAGCCTGGGCAAGCAGATAGGATCATGGCGCGCGCGGACCAGAGGCCGCGTCACTCCACCGCGCGGATCAGCTTGCGCTCCAGAACGCGCAGCACGGTGCGCAGGTCGTGACCGCGCTTGAGCACTTGGCCGTCCATGCCGATCACCGCGTATTGCCCCTGCCGGCTGCGCAGGCGCGGGCGTTTTTCGATGCGGTAGAGCGGGTGTTCGGCGGTTCTGCGAAAGACCGAAAAGATCGCCACGTCGCGCAGGCAGGAAATGCCGTAATCGCGCCATTCCCCGGCAGCGACCATGCGGCCGTAAACGGACAGGATCACACTCAGCTCCGTGCGGTGGAAAGCCACCGGGTCCGGGGCGCCACGGGCCGGAAACTGGGAAGGCGATTGGAACGTCATATCCCAGAGTTGCGCCGTGCCGCGCGCAAATCAAGACAATTCGTCTACGCCGCCGGACAAGATTTTTTTCGCAGAAAAAAACCAGCCCGGAAAATTCGCGAATTTTCCCGGCCCCGGAATGACGGATCAGGCGAAACTGCCGTGACAGAACCACCCCGAACTCAGCGCCGCACCATGGGCATAGAACAGCCACAGCCGGTCACCCCGTGCGGTGGTCACCTGCCAATAGTCGCGCACGCCGCTGCGCCAGTCCGGCTCGTCCAGCCACCATTCGGGGGCGATCCGCTCGGGGCCCGTGGCACCGCTCAGATCATGTTGCCGCCCGCGCCAGCGAAACCGCTCGGGCGGGGTGGGGCTGTCGGGGGCCATCACCGGTTCGGGGCGCCACATCAGCAGCGGGCGCGGCACGGGTGGCGCGGGCCAGCCTGTCGCCGGCTCCGACCACGCCGCCGCCAGCACCTGTGCGGTCTTTTCCGGGATATGGCTGCTGGCAGGATGGCGGCGGGTGATCGCCTCCAGCCCGATCCGCCCGCCGATCCGGCCCATCAGGTCCTCCAGCCCGGTGTCGCCCGCCATCCGCGCGCGGGCCGCTTCGGTCGCGCCGGCATGGCCCGTGAGGGTGCGGGCATGCACCGGCTCGGTCTGCAGCGCGTCCAGGCGCAGCATGTCGATGCCGAAGCCCGCGTCGATCCCCTCCAGCTTCATCGCCAGAAGCGGGCGGATGCGCTCGGGTGCCTGCGCCGCGCGGGCCAGCCCCACCTCGACGCTCTGCACCGTCTCGTCCACCCGCCACGCCTGCAGCCGGACCCGGCGCGCGCCTTGCCCCTTGTCGCGCAGCATGTCGCACAGGCGCGGCAGCAGCCGGTCCAGGGCGGCCAGAATATCTTCGGTCATGCCGATCGGCTCGGGCAGGGTCAGCCGGGTGGCAAACCGCGGCGCCTCGCGCTGCGGCGAGATCGGTTCAGGCGCCGCGCCAAGCGCCTGATCCAGCCGCATCACCAGCCCCCGGCCGAACCGCCGCGCCAGCGGCGCGCGCGGCTGGCCCGTCAGATCGCCCACCCGGCGCAACCCCAACCGGCCCAGTTGCGCCACGGTCTCGGGGTCCAGCCGCAGGGCCGCCACCGGCAGATCGGCCAATGCGCCGTGGGTCTGCCCCGGCGGAGCGATGCGCGCGGCCCTGCCTGCGCCTGCACCTGTCCCCCGGGCCACCGGCGCTGTGCCGCCGCGCTCCCAGTGGCGGCGCTTGGCGGCACGCGACCGCGTGGCGCGCGCCTCCTGATCGATGGCGTCGCCCGATCGCTCGTGCCCCGGCGCGTGGCCCGCATGGCGCGCCAGCGCCCAGGCCGCGCCCACCGTATCGGCCAGCCCACAGCACGCCGTCAGGCCAAAGGCGCCGGCCTCCTGCGTCATCCGTTCCATCAGCGCCACCTCGCCGCCGAACAGATGCGCGCAGCCGGTGATATCCAGCGCCAGCCCGTCCGCGCCCTGTGCCGCCACCCAAGGTGAGAATTGCCCGGCCCACCGCACAAGCGCCTGTAGAAACGCCGCCTCGGCCTGTGCGTTGCGCGTCCGCGTCACCAGCCCCGCGCACATGGCATGGGCATCGCGCAACGGCTGGCCCGCGCGCAGCCCCGCCGCCCCGGCCGCCGCCGACAGCGACGACAGGATCTGCATTTGCCCGGTCTGC
>Ga0102938_10002451_pt1 | contig 14045 bp, 13 predicted proteins | sample SalPonR2_B_D2_MG_FD_84516 | JGI IMG/M metagenome (GOLD analysis project Ga0102938, IMG submission 84516) | Salt pond soil microbial communities from South San Francisco under conditions of wetland restoration - Salt Pond MetaG R2_B_D2_MG | ecosystem: Environmental > Aquatic > Marine >...
GCTTGGAAAACATGGAAACGCGTTCAGGAGGATACGGTCTCGATCCACTTCTACGGTCGCCGCGTGCGCGAACGGCTTTGGAACCGGTTCAAGGGCACGCCGCCTGAGGGTTCGGTCTTGGCCGAATTGGCCGAGCGTCATGGCGTGGCCCCCTGAACTCTTTGTCAGTCAAGTCAAGCGGTCGAAATATTGCTGAAAGATTCTTGCGCTCAAACCGAAAACGCGACGTCGCCAGACGCAAACGTGACGATTTTGCCCTGTTTCCCCATGGGCCAAACCTTTATCAACACCGGGGAGAGCTTTACGGAGAGTCGCCTTGCGGCTCTTAACCATTCTGAGGGAGACCATGCCAATGAAGGTGTTAGTGCCTGTCAAGCGCGTGATTGACTACAACGTGAAGGTCCGCGTGAAAGCGGATGGATCGGGTGTCGATCTTGCCAACGTGAAGATGTCGATGAACCCGTTCGACGAGATTGCCGTCGAAGAGGCGATTCGCCTGAAAGAGGCCGGTAAGGCCGAAGAGGTCATCGCGGTATCCATCGGCGTCAAACAGGCGCAGGAAACCCTGCGCACCGCGCTTGCCATGGGCGCAGATCGCGCCATTCTGGTCGAAGCCGCCGATGATGTGCATACCGATATTGAACCGCTGGCCGTGGCCAAGATTTTGGCCAAGGTGATCGAAGAAGAGCAGCCCGGTCTGGTGCTGTGCGGCAAGCAGGCGATCGACAATGACATGAACGCCACCGGGCAGATGTTGTCGGCGTTGCTGGGCTGGTCTCAGGCGATGTATGCCAACAATGTCGACGTCGATGGCGACCACGCCGTGGTCACCCGCGAAGTCGATGGCGGGCTGCAGACGATCAAGGTCAAGATGCCCACCATCATCTCAACCGATCTGCGCCTGAACGAGCCGCGCTACGCGTCGCTGCCCAACATCATGAAGGCCAAGAAAAAGCCGCTGGATGAAAAAACCGCCGCCGATTACGGCGTCGATGTCAGCCCGCGTCTGGAAATCCTGTCCACCTCGGAGCCCGAGGCGCGCAAGGCGGGTGAAATCGTCGGCTCGGTCGACGAGCTTGTGTCGAAACTCAAGGAAGCGGGGGCCGTATGATGTCTGTTCTTCTGATTGCCGAAATCAACGATGGCACGCTGGCGATGGACGCCACCGCCAAGGCCGTGACCGCCGCCGCCAAGTTGGGTGACGTGACCGTTCTGTGCGCGGGCGAAACCTGTGCCGATGCCGCGGCCCAAGCCGCAACAATTGATGGTGTCGCCAAGGTGCTGTGCGCCGAAGATGCGCTTTATGGCCACCGCCTGGCCGAGCCTGTGGCGGCTCTGATCGTCAGCCTTGCGGGCGATTACAGCCACATTGTCGCGCCCGCCACGACCGATGCTAAGAACATCCTGCCGCGCGTGGCCGCGCTGCTGGATGCGATGGTGATCACCGATGTGACCGCCGTAGTGGATGCCGACACGTTCGAGCGACCGATTTACGCCGGGAACGCCGTGCAGACCGTCAAGTCGAAGGACGACAAGAAGGTCATCAGCTTCCGCACATCCACCTTCGATGCGGCTGGCACCGGCAATTCCGCAGCGGTCGAGACCACCGGCGCGGCGGATGATCCGGCCCTGTCCGAGTGGGTGGCCGACAAGGTCGCCGAAAGCGACCGCCCCGAACTGACCTCGGCCGGGGTTGTCGTGTCGGGTGGTCGTGGCGTCGGCTCGGAAGAGGACTTTGCCCTGATCGAGAAACTGGCCGACAAGCTGGGTGCCGCCGTTGGTGCCTCGCGCGCCGCCGTCGATTCAGGCTTCGCCCCGAACGACTGGCAGGTGGGCCAGACCGGCAAGGTCGTCGCACCGCAACTCTATATCGCCGTCGGCATCTCGGGTGCGATTCAGCACCTTGCTGGCATGAAAGATTCGAAAATCATCGTCGCCATCAACAAAGACGAAGAAGCACCGATCTTTCAGGTGGCCGATTATGGCCTTGTGGCCGACCTTTTCGAGGCGGTTCCGGAACTCAACGACAAGCTGTAATCACTGGCCCTGCCATGTATCAAAATGAAAGGCCCGCCAAATCGGCGGGCCTTTTTCATGCGACCGCCATCACGTCGCGCAGCGCAGGCACAAGTGCCACCGCCGCTTCGGCATGGGCCGCCGGCCCCAACAGCTCATTGGCGGCCGGGGCTTCAACACTTGAAAACACCATCCCGCTTGTGCCGGTTTTCAGCGCAGTCGCGCTGGCCGTCACCTCGACAACCTGTGCCGCCTTGGTGCGCACAGCCTCAAGCATGCGCCGGGTCACAAACGCCGGGTCTTGCGCCAGATCGGCCCCGTCGCATCCAAGGCTGGGCCGCCGTGCCGCGAACCACAAGGCCACAACCGGTGGGCCGTCACCAGCCAGCAGCTTGTCCATCCGTTCCACCCACACCGTCCGCAGCTCTTCGCGCACCAAATCAAACCGGTCTGGCGACACGCCTTGCAAGCGCCGCAGCATATGCCGGGTGAAATGGAACTCGGTGAAATCCACATCGGGAAACAAACGGCGCAAGGCAGCGGTCGCTTTCAAAAACCGATCATTGCGACGGCGATGCACCGTGTAAAACCGATTTGACATGTTCTGCGCCCCGGGCATCTGCAACACCACGGCCGCCGCCCCTACGCGTGCCTTGGACATGGCGGGATCGTTCAACAGCACATCCAACCCCGCATTGGGCCAGCCTAAATTGACGCAGGCCAGCCCAAGGCGTTTTTCAACCATCGCCGGGAACGGCTCTCGTATGAATTTTCCATAGGTTTCGGTGCCACCCAAAAACGCCACATAATCACCGTCCAAGTGGCGTGGCGGCCCCCGAAAGATCAGTTTTGACCCGAAATAGTGACAGGGGCAGTAATCAAGGGGCGCCCGCCCCCCTCTGAAAGGTTGGTAACTCATTTTTCCCACCAAGTTTTCTTCACCCGCAGGCAGAGTCGCATCACCGGGTTTAGAAAACGCTAAAGGTGCATTTCGCTTTGAATTTTTGACAGTATCGGCCCTTGCGGCCCGCCCCGCCCCGTGCCTATGCTGACCCGTATCACAGCGAAAGGCAGGCGATATGGAGATCGGAAAAATCGGCGTTGTCGGCGCAGGGCAAATGGGCAATGGCATCGCGCATGTCATGTCGCTGTCCGGCTATGAAGTGCTGCTGAATGACATCAGCCAAGAAGCCCTGAATGACGGGCTGGCCATCATTCGCAAGAACATGGAACGCCAAGTCAGTCGTGACAAAATCTCCGCCGATCAGATGGAGGCCGCGATGGCCCGCATCAACACGACCCTGAAGCTCCCCGATCTGGGCTCTACCGATCTGGTGATCGAGGCCGCGACCGAACGCGAGACCGTCAAACAAGCGATTTTCGACGAGTTGCTGCCCCATCTGGAACCACACACGATCCTGACCTCGAACACCTCGTCGATATCCATCACCCGATTGGCCAGCCGCACCGACCGCCCCGAGAAATTCATGGGCTTTCACTTCATGAACCCGGTGCCGGTCATGCAACTGGTCGAGTTGATCCGAGGTATCGCCACCGATCGCGAAACCTATGACGCCTGCCTTGCGGTGGTGGAAAAACTGGGCAAAACCGCCGCCTCTGCCGAGGATTTCCCGGCATTCATCGTCAACCGCATCCTGATGCCGATGATAAACGAAGCCGTCTATACCCTTTACGAAGGGGTCGGCAACGTAAAGTCGATCGACGAATCCATGAAACTGGGGGCCAATCACCCGATGGGGCCGCTGGAACTGGCCGATTTCATCGGGCTGGACACCTGCCTTGCCATCATGAATGTGCTGCATGACGGATTGGCGGATACCAAGTATCGTCCCTGCCCCCTGCTGACCAAATATGTCGAAGCCGGATGGCTGGGCCGCAAAACCGGGCGGGGATTTTATGATTATCGCGGGGATGCGCCGGTGCCGACCCGCTAACTGCGCAGCCTATTGGGCGGTTTCACCCAACGACAAGGTATGCTCGCGCAGCCATGCCATGAAACCGCGCGGATCGCTTTGCAGCATTTCCATCTTTTCTGCGGACACCGGTGCGCCGACCACCGGTTTTTGCGGCTTGTTGCAGCTATGCACAACCTCATGCAGTAGCAGCGATTGCCGCAATGTCGGGGAAATCCGGTTGGCCATCTGATACCAGCGTGAATTCGCGCCCGGAAAATAGATCGGCACAACGGTCGCACCCGAGCGCCGGATCATCTGCGCTGTAAACACGTTCCATTCGCGTTCAATCGCAGGTCCGAACAGCGTGTCGGACGAGGCCACAACCCCGGACGGGAACACGCTGATCAAGCCCCCCTCTTTGAGGTGGGCCATCGCCTTGGCCCGCATTTCCACCGATTTACCCTGTGCGTCGGGTTCATGCGGAAAGGGCACCGGGATCATGTAAGACGCGGCAACCTCATCAATGCCGGTCAGCAAGGCGCGCGTCAGAATTTTATAATCGGTCCGCCGCCGTCCGATCAAGTCGGCCAAGATCATCCCATCCACCAACCCGTGCGGATGATTGGCCACCGCCACCACCGGCCCGTCGCTTGGAATATTGTCCAGCTGGCTTTCGGGTGTCAGCAGATCGATGCCCATCGTATCCAACGCCGCGCGCCAAAAGGGCTGCCCTGTGGGTGCGCCGCGCCGCTCAAACGCCTTGATCATCCGAATGATCGAAAGTTTCCCGGTAAACCATTCCATCGAGCGAATGGTGAATGCCGTCAAAGGCGCATCAAATGAATTGGCGTAGGTCAGGCTGCGCCGGTCATACTTGGTGAAATTCACCGTTTGACCCGGTTGCCCGCTGGCCTCGTCCTGTGCGCCGTCAACCACCTGATCCATTCCCGTTCCGTCGCGCATTGCCGCGCCTTCTATCTTACATCTCTTCGCCAAAACGGTTGGCCACCAAAGCCTCGACCGCATCCGCCAAAGCCTTGGCATCCGGCCCCGAAGTTTGCACGTCAATAGTGCTTCCTTGCGACGCTGCCAACATCAAAAGCCCCATGATGCTATCGCCACCGGCTGACATCCCATCATGGCCAACCTCCGCTGCTGCGTCGAATCCTTCGACCACTTCCACCAACTTGGCGGCGGCACGGGCATGCAGCCCTTTGACGTTGACGATTTTAATTTCGCGGGTGATCGTATCGGACATCAAATTTTTTACCTGTTGGTTTCGTCGGATGAAACGTTGTGACTGTCGATATACTTGCGGCCCGCATCCAATGCGGCGCGTGCAGCCTCATGCACCGGCAAATCGCGGCTTTTGGCCAGCTTGATCAGCAACGGCAGGTTCGCACCATACAGGATACGGCGTTTGGACGGCTGACAGGCCTTCAGCGACAGGTTTGATGGCGAACCACCAAACAGATCGGTGACGATCATCACCCCGTCGCCCACGTCCACCTGCTCAGCGGCGGCGCAAATTTCAGCCTGCTTGTCAGCACGATCGTCGGAATCCTCCATGGACACGGCACGTATCCCGGTTTGACGGCCCATCACATGTTCTACGGCCCGCAAATACTCGTGGGCCAATCCGCCATGCGCAACAATCACGATGCCGATCAACGCCGCCTCTCTCCTGTTTGGTTCGGGCCGGGAGGCCCTGCTTGCGCCGTGGGGGCACCCATAGCAAGGCGTCGCTCCAACTCGCGGTGTCTTATTGACACCGCCCAGCCGTCCTCTGCAAGGGCTTGGGCCAAAGTTTCTGCCATTGTGACACTCCGGTGCTGACCCCCGGTGCAACCAAAGCCAATGGCCAGATATGCTTTGCCCTCGGCCTCGTAGGCGGGCAGCAGCAAATTGGCCAGATCAATCACCTTGTCCCGAAATCCGGTAAAGCGCGGGTCGTTGGCGACATAGGCCCTGACCCCTGGGTCACGCCCATCCAACCTGCGCAACGCTTTCTCCCAATAAGGATTGCGCAAAAACCGGCAATCAAACAGCATGTCCAGCCCGCGCGGCAAGCCACGCTTGTAGGAAAAGGAATGCACAGATACCGCCAGTTCGCCTTCCCCATCCGGCGTAAACCAACGCTCTAGTTCCGCACGCAGATCATGCGGTGACATCTCGGACGTGTCGATCAGCAAATCGGCCCGCGCGCGGATAGGCCCCAAAAGATCAAACTCACGTTCGATCCCTTGACCGGCACTTTCAGCCGGGGCCAACGGGTGGCGGCGGCGGGTTTCCGAAAACCGGCGCAACAGAACATCAAAGGAGCAATCCAGATACAGCACCTGCAGCGGTGCGCCTGCCAGCCCATCCATCCGATCAATCGCACCGATCAACGCATTGGTTGAAAAGTCGCGATTGCGTGTATCGAACCCCAGCGCCAAAGGTTTTTCAGGTGTGTTACCCTCCAGCAAACGCGGCAGCAACGACAGCGGCAGGTTGTCGATCGCCTCATAGCCCATATCTTCCAGCACCCGGATCGCAGTGCTGCGCCCCGCACCCGAGGGCCCGGTCACAAGAATTAGCCGGGCAGGGCCCGACCGACCTTGCGGATTAGTCTGTGCTGTGCGTGTCATCCTTATCCCCTAATGATCACCCATGGCGTCCATTCTGTAGATATAGCAGGATTGCGCTTGGAAAATGGGGCGCGTCCGGATTTCCCAGAACCGGCAGCGTCACATCCAGCACAGTCTCTTGATGCCATCCCGGCAGGCGCTCGTGTTCGGGGCGATCCATATCCACAATCAACGCCAGCGGAGCCGGGCCCACAGCCGGACAATTCAGGATGCCGACGCCGCGTGCCTCGATCAAGCCATGGAGTATTGGGGGGGCATCCGCGATCACCTGACCCGCGGCGCGCGTCACGACCGTGCGATCATCGGCGATCAGCCCCGCACCAAGTGCCAGCAATTGCAGCGCCATCGCCGATTTCCCCGAACCCGAGGCGCCACGGATCAAAACCGCGCGCCCTGCGACCGCAACCGTGCTGGCATGAACAATAAGAGAGGCGGCGCCGGGCGGCATCGGCAACAGGTCGTCGTCCCGCCCCAGCATCGGCTTAGACCGGCAAGCCCACCACGAAACGCGCGCCCAGCGGATCCGAGGTGACATCGGCATCGGTCGGACGAATATTCTCGGCCCAGATCACACCGTCATGGGCTTCGATGATCTGCTTGGAGATCGATAGCCCAAGCCCCGAATTGTTGCCAAAATCATTCGCCGACCGCTCGGAATAGAAGCGCTTGAAAATCTTGGTCAGGGCCTGATCGGGAATGCCCGGGCCGGTGTCTTCCACCACGACCAGAACCCGGTTGTCCCGTTTGCGCACCCACAGGCGGATCGCGTCGCCCTCTTCGCAGAAACTGGTCGCGTTGGTTATCAGATTGACGAACACTTGCGCCAGTCGCGCCTCTAGCCCCGTCACCACGATGGCCTCAGCAGGAAAGTCGGTGATGAAATCAATGCCCTTTTTCTCGGCTTCTTCACCCAGATAGTGGCCCAGATTGCGCAGCATACCGATCAGGTCGAACGGCTCTTGCTCTTCCTTGACCAATTCGCTGTCCAGCCGTGAGGCGTTCGAAATATCGCTGACCAATCGGTCAAGACGGCGCACGTCATGCTCGATCACTTCCAGCAGCTTTTCGCGCTGATCCTCGCGCTTGGCCACACGCATTGTGCCAACGGCACTGCGCAGGCTAGCCAGCGGGTTCTTGATTTCGTGCGCCACGTCGGCCGCAAACTGTTCATTGCTGTCGATCCGGTGATACAGGGCCGAAACCATGCCACGTAGCGCCCCGGACAGGCGCCCGATCTCGTCCGGCCGCGCAGTCAGGTCGGGGATACGAATACGCCCGCCCCCGGTGCGACGGTTTCGATCCCCACCGATTTCGGCGGCGGCCGCAAGATCGGCCAGTGGATTGGCGATGGTTGAGGCCAGTATCAAGCTCAGCCCCACCGAAACCGCCGTCGCAATCAAAAAGATCCGCAAAACCCATTCATGTTCGGCCCGTACAAGGCGATCAATCTCGCCCGACGCGTTCGCCATTGCCACCACGGCGACCGGCTTGCCGTTTTGCAAAATGGGTGTCGCTGCCGAAAACACGGTGCGCCCGTCCACTTCGCTTGCGGCTGTCTGCGATCCAGCCCGCAACGTTGTCGGAACCAAGCGTTGTGCCAGCGCCTCAACCGTGGTCGGATCGCTGGCATCAAATATCGCAAATGGCCCCGAGACCCAGTCCCACACCCGGCCAAGCGCATCGGTGATGATCGTCCGCTGCCCGCCCTCGCCGTCCAGAACACCGGGCCGGGTGCCTATCGTCTGACCCGTCAGGGCGCCTTCGGTGTCGAATACGAACACCTCGACGCCATCGCGCAGATCAAGGCCGGACAAGGTGGTGCGCACATCTATGCCGTCCCCTGTCATTAGGTTAACCGGCGCGCCCGTCGGCAACTGTGCCTCAAACACATCGGCGACCAACTCGACCTCGCTCACCAGATTGCTGGCACGCTGCAATGCAAGGCTGTCGCGCGACGAATTGAGATACAGGATACCCGTCAGCAGAACGCTGAGCGCCACGAGATTGAACGTGATGATCTTTCGCGTGAGTGAAGAATTCTTGGCCGAGCGTAGCCCTCTGCGCTCGCGGCGCGAGCGCATTTCGGAATCTGCAACATTGTCAGGCGACACGAAATCATCACCCAGAACAACATCGTCATCCCGCCGATGCGCTTGGTCGCGCATGTCTATGCCCTCGGCCAGTGTCATTATTCCTCGTTATACCGATAGCCGATACCATACAGCGTTTCGATGGCCGAAAACTCGGAATCGACCATGCGCAACTTTTTTCGCAGTCGCTTGATGTGGCTATCGATGGTGCGGTCGTCGACATAAACCTGATCGTCATAGGCCACATCCATCAACTGATCGCGGCTCTTGACGAAACCGGGGCGTTGCGCAAGCGCCTGCAACAGCAGGAATTCGGTCACGGTCAACGACACGTCCTTGGCCTTCCATGTCACCGCATGGCGGAGCGGATCCATCCGCAGCTGGCCGCGCTCGATCAGCTTTGTGTCTTCGGTATCGGCCACAATGTCGCCGGCCACGGCATCCTGACGGCGCAACAATGCGCGAATACGTTCGACCAACAAGCGCTGGCTGAACGGTTTCTTTACGTAATCATCCGCCCCCATGCGCAGGCCCAGAACCTCGTCGATCTCATCGTCTTTCGACGTCAGGAAAATCACCGGAATTTGGGTTTTCTGGCGCAAACGCTGCAACAGATCCATACCATCCATGCGCGGCATCTTGATATCCAGAACCGCCATGTCAGGCAGTTTCTTACTGAACGCATCAAAGGCTTGCTGGCCATCATTATAGGTGTCAACCTCGAAACCCTCAGCCTCGAGGGTCATAGAAACCGAAGTCAGGATATTCCTGTCATCGTCCACTAGGGCGATCTTAGACATATTACCAATCCTTGTACTGCTCTGCGTGCCTGATTTTTTCCGCCAATATGCGTCCTTTTGCCCTTTACAATCAATCCCAAAGTGCGAATCAGCCCCATCACACCCCTGCATTGGGCCAAAAAAACCTTTATGATGACTAAATTGACTCACTCTCTTGCCTACATCCCGTTAGCGGCCCCCTATTGTTTTCGCTAACAGAACTCTGGTTGCGCTAACTTCGTTTTGGTTGCGCTAACTGCGCTAAAGCGTCCTGTTCTTTTACGGAAACGTCATGTTAAGAGGCCGCCAAGGCATGGCATGCACCGCCATACCGGCGCCAGCCGGCGCCACGGACCAAGGCCGCCCAATGACCGGCCATCGCTGACACAGGAGCGTGAAAGATATGACATCTGGACGGGTCAACCCGCAATTCCAGCTAGAAGATCAAGGCATCACGGGGCTGGGAAATGTCTATTACAACCTCATCGAACCAGCGCTGATCCAAGAGGCGCTGAAGAACGGCGAAGGTGATCTGGGACGCGGCGGCGCGTTCCTTGTGACCACCGGAAAATTCACCGGCCGTTCACCCAAAGACAAGCATGTCGTCAAAACAGACAGTGTCGCCGACACCATCTGGTGGGAAAACAATGCCGCCATGTCGCCCGAAGGCTTCAACGCGCTTTACGACGACATGATCGCACACATGCAGGGCGGCAAGTATTACGTCCAAGACCTGACCGGCGGCGCCGACCCGGCGCATGCGATCAACGTTCGCATGGTCACGGAACTGGCGTGGCATGGCCTTTTCATTCGCCACCTGCTGCGCCGCCCCGAGCGTGAGGCGCTGGACAAGTTCGTGGCTGACTTCACTGTCATCAACTGCCCCAGCTTTCAGGCCGATCCGGCCAAGCATGACTGCCGCTCGGAAACGGTGATCGCCCTGAATTTCGACCGTAAGATCATTCTGATCGGCGGCACCGAATACGCCGGGGAAAACAAGAAATCGGTCTTTACACTGCTCAACTACCTGTTGCCCGAAAAAGGCATCATGCCGATGCACTGTTCGGCCAACCATGCCGATGGCAACCCGGTGGACACCGCCGTTTTCTTTGGCCTGTCGGGCACCGGCAAGACCACCCTGTCGGCTGACCCACAGCGCACGTTGATCGGCGACGACGAGCATGGCTGGTCCGATCGCGGCACCTTCAACTTTGAAGGCGGGTGCTATGCCAAGACGATCAACCTCAACCCCGAGGCCGAGCCGGAAATCTACGCCACAACCTCAAAATTCGGCACCGTAATCGAAAACATGATCTTCGACGAAGAGACGCTGGAACTGGATTTCGACGACGACTCGCTGACTGCGAACATGCGGTGTGCCTATCCGCTCGACTACATCTCGAACGCGTCCGACACCGCGCTTGGCGGGCACCCCAAGAACGTGATCATGCTCACCTGTGATGCCTTCGGCGTGCTGCCCCCGATTGCGCGGCTGACCCCGGCACAGGCGATGTATCACTTCCTGTCGGGCTTTACCTCCAAGGTGGCGGGCACTGAACGCGGCGTGACCGAACCCGAGCCCACCTTTTCAACCTGCTTTGGCGCGCCGTTCATGCCGCGCCGTCCCGAAGCCTATGGCAATCTGCTGCGCGAAAAAATCGCCAAGCACGGGGCAACCTGCTGGCTGGTCAACACCGGTTGGACAGGCGGGGCGCATGGCACCGGGTCTCGGATGCCCATCAAGGCCACCCGCGCCTTGCTGACGGCAGCCTTGAACGGGTCGCTGAACGAGGTCGAGTTCCGAAAGGATGAAAACTTCGGCTTTGACGTGCCCGTGGCCGTGCCCGGCGTCGCCGAGGTTCTGCTGGACCCGCGTCGGACATGGGATAACCCCGAAGCCTATGACCGTCAGGCCACCAAACTGGTGCAGATGTTCGCCGACAATTTCGAGCAATACACGCCCTATATCGACGATGACGTGAAAGCCGCCGCTTTGGGCTGACACGTCATGTTTTCGACTGTTCTTCAAAGCGCCCCGGCCTGACGGTCGGGGCGTTTTTCATTTCAAGGGCATTCTTGTGAGTCTGCAGTTTGTGCAAAACATTCTCAGAACGCAATGATGCCCCGCCGGATCAGGTTTAACCCGGCGATCAACAGGACCAAAAGCGTAAGTTTGCGGAATGCTTTGTGGTCTATCCGGTCGGAAATATGAAACCCCAGCCATAATCCCAGAATGGCCGGCGCAACCAATAGCAATGACAACGGCGCAGTTTTCGTATCCAGCACCCCAGACACCATATGCGCCCACAATAGCGCGACAGAGCCTAGCCCATAGATCACGCCCTGTATCCGCATCTGATCGGCCTTGCCGGTCCCTCGGGCTGTCAGCATGGCAACCGTCGGCGGCCCCCAGACACCGGATATCCCACCGAAGAACCCGGCGATCACGGCCATGGTCGCCTCGCCCCTGCGGCCTTCGCCCCCCGGCAAGCGGGGTGGGATCCCCATCACACCCAAGCCCGCATATAGGGTGACGGGAATACCGATTAGAAGAAATATCAATGGCTTGGGCATGATTGGCACCAGTTGCGCCGCGGCCATCAGCACCACAAAGCCCACGCCAAGGAACACCCAATAGGCCCGCACCGAGCCCCAAGCGGCCCGCCACCCTTGGCGCAAGGCCTGCCAAAGGTTTGCCACCACAGTTGGCAGAATCAGGCCAGCCAAGGCCAATTCGGGCGAAATCACTGACCCTAAACCAGAAATCAGGATCATAGGCATGGCGAATCCGACCACACCCTTGACCACCCCGGCCAGCAGCGCCACCATCATGACAACCGCCCAGGCCGACGGGCCAACTTGTAATAGTGTTTCCATGAGGACGTCTTAGCCAAATTCGGTTAGTGCTGCATGTGCAAAAATCAATGCGCAATTTTCGATCAAAACTATAGCCCTTTAGGCATAATAGTTGCGCTGCACCTGCAAAATGGCTAGGAAAGGCCCAGCAAAAAAGAGGATTGATTCATGGCCCATGACGGACAAGACATCTCGATGGCGAACGTGGTCGTTCTGGATGACCTTCTAACCCTGACCGACGCAGCAATCGCCCCGGCGCAAAGCATTCTGGACAAAGCCCTCGCGCACATGCGCGAAAAAGTCGTTGTTGATGGCCGGGTCAGCGGTGGTGCTGTCGAGGCAAATCAATACGCGGCGCATGGTCTGGCGTGGCTTGCCACATACGTCGAGGCGCTGCGTCAGATGCAAAACTGGGCCAAGGGGCTCACCGAAAACGGCAAGTTCGGTGAGGTCGAGCAGCTGATTCAGCAAATCGCGTTCGGTGAATACCTCAACCAGATGCGTGGCGGCATCCAGATGAACCAAGGCGAAATGATCCGCCTGTCCGATCTGGGCCTGACGCTGAACGATATCGCCGCGCTGGACACCCCGCAGGTGATGACGCTGGTTCAGTTCGGCAACAGCCAAGCCGCCCGCACCCGTCTGGTCGAATTGATGCAGGAACGCAGTGCCGAGATCACCGTGGGCCACTCGGGTCTGGATGATGAGCTTGAGATGATCCGCGAGCAATTCCGCCGTTTCTCGGTCGATAAAGTTGAGCCTCATGCGCATGAATGGCACCTCAAGGATGAGCTGATCCCGATGGAGATCATTCAGGAACTGGCCGAAATGGGCGTGTTCGGCCTGACCATCCCAGAAGAATACGGCGGCTTTGGCCTGTCCAAAGCGTCGATGTGCGTTGTGTCCGAGGAATTGAGCCGCGGCTATATCGGCGTCGGCTCGCTTGGCACCCGGTCGGAAATCGCGGCCGAGCTGATCATCGCAGGCGGCACCGAAGAGCAAAAGCAGAAATGGCTGCCGCAACTGGCCAGCGCCGAGACCCTGCCCACCGCCGTCTTTACCGAGCCGAACACAGGCTCGGACCTTGGCAGCCTGCGGACGCGCGCCGTGCAGGATGAAAATGGCGATTGGAAGGTCACAGGCAACAAAACCTGGATCACTCACGCGTCCCGCACTCAGGTCATGACCCTTCTGGCCCGCACCAAGCCCGACACAACAGACCATCGCGGCCTGTCAATGTTCCTGGCGGAAAAGACACCGGGCACCGATGAGGCCCCCTTTCCCACCGAAGGCATGTCTGGCGGCGAGATCGAAGTGCTGGGCTATCGCGGTATGAAGGAATACGAACTGGCGTTCGACAATTTCCATGTCAAAGGTGAAAACCTGCTGGGCGGGGAAGAGGGCAAAGGCTTCAAGCAGTTGATGGAAACCTTTGAATCGGCCCGCATCCAAACCGCAGCCCGTGCTATTGGTGTGGCGCAGTCGGCCCTTGATGTTGGCATGAAATACGCCATCGACCGCAAACAATTTGGCAAATCGCTGATCGAATTCCCGCGGGTGTCCAGCAAACTGGCCCTGATGGCCGTTGAAATCATGGTCGCGCGTCAGTTGACCTATTTCAGCGCATGGGAAAAAGACAACGGCCACCGTTGCGATCTTGAGGCCGGGATGGCCAAGCTGTTGGGCGCACGCGTGGCATGGTCTGCGGCCGATAACGGCCTGCAAATCCACGGCGGCAACGGCTTTGCCTTGGAATAC
>Ga0102938_10002453_pt1 | contig 14039 bp, 14 predicted proteins | sample SalPonR2_B_D2_MG_FD_84516 | JGI IMG/M metagenome (GOLD analysis project Ga0102938, IMG submission 84516) | Salt pond soil microbial communities from South San Francisco under conditions of wetland restoration - Salt Pond MetaG R2_B_D2_MG | ecosystem: Environmental > Aquatic > Marine >...
ATCCGCCAAGGCCCCGACGGCGCGATCTGGTTCCTCTCGGTCGGGCAGGGCGCGCTTTACCGCATGACCCCGGACTAAGCCCGCCCCGCGCCTTTCACGGTTCTCGAAATACTCCGGGGGAGTCGCGCCTCCGGCGCGGCGGGGGCAGCGCCCCCCTCTCACACCCTCAGACCGACAGGCGCGCCGATTGCGCGCCGCGCTCGCGATAGGGCGTGGTATTGTAATGCGCCCGGTAGCATTTCGAAAAATGCGACGGGCTCGCGAAACCGCAGGCCAGCGCGACATTGATCACCGTCATGTCGGTCTGCATCAACAGGTTACGCGCCTTTTGCAGGCGCAGCTCCATGTAATAGCGCTTGGGGCTGCGGTTGAGATAGCGGCGAAACAGCCGTTCCAGCTGGCGGGTCGACATGCCGACTTCCTTGGCCAGGATCGAAGGGCTGATCGGCTCCTCGATATTGGCCTCCATCATCTGGATCACCTGGCTCAGCTTGGGATGGCGCACGCCGATCCTTGTGGGCACCGACAGGCGCTGCGTGTCCTGATCGGTGCGGATCGAGGAATAGATCAGCTGATCCGCCACCGCATTGGCCAGCTTCTCGCCATGCTCATCGGCAATCAGCTTCAGGAACAGGTCAATCGACGAGGTTCCCCCGGCGGTTGTCATCCGGTTGCCATCCACCACGAAAACCGACTTGGTCAGTTCGACCTCGTCGAACTCCTCGGTGAAACTGTCATGATTTTCCCAGTGGGTGGTGGCCCGCTTGCCCTCCAGAAGGCCCGCGCGCGCCATCACATAGGCAGCCGTGCACAGCCCCGCGATCTTGAGCCCGCGCCGCGCCTCGCGGCGCAGCCAGCTCAGAATCCGCTTGGTGGTCGCATGCTGCACATCCGCCCCGCCACAGATCACGATCGTGTCGTCGCGCCCCAGCTCGTCAAGACCGATATCCGTCTCGAAGACGGCACCCGCCGAACAACTGACCCGCGCATCCGCCGACTCGCAGGCCAGCTTCCAAGTATAAAGCTCGGAGCCCGACATGCGATTGGCAATCCGCAGACTGTCCACCGCGGCGGCAAAACTGAGCAGCGTGAAATTCTCCAGCAGAACGAATACGAACCGGCGCGGAGCTTTGGGCGCGTCAACGGGGACGGTTTGTGGTCCTGCCTGCATCATGCTGAGGCTCCTTGCCAGGGCGGCGCGGTGTCAAAGCCACCCGCCGCGAGATCATCTTCGACAAAACGCAGACCCGCGGTTTTGCGTCAAGAGGCACAAATCATATATGGTATCCAGACCAGTGGTTTTGTATAGGAATGGTTCCGAAAGCCTGCAAGCGGAGAAACACGATGAGCGAGTGGCACAAATCAGACTGGCGCGCCAAGCCGCGCGTCCAGATGCCCGATTATACCGACCCTGCCGCCCTGGCCGAGGTCGAGACCCGCCTGTCGCAATATCCGCCGCTGGTTTTCGCCGGCGAGGCCCGCCGACTCAGGCAGCATCTCGGTGCCGCTTCGCGCGGCGAGGCCTTCCTGCTGCAGGGCGGCGATTGCGCCGAGGCCTTCGACCAGTTCTCGGCCGACGCGATCCGCGACACGTTCAAGGTCATGCTGCAAATGGCCATGGTGCTGACCTATGGTGCCAAGGTGCCCGTGCTCAAGGTGGGCCGCATCGCGGGCCAGTTCGCCAAGCCCCGCAGTGCCCCGACCGAAGTGATCGACGGCACCGAGCTGCCCAGCTACCGTGGCGACATCATCAACGAACTCGCCTTCACCCCCGAGGCCCGGATTCCCGACCCCAGGCGCATGTTGCAGGCCTATACCCAGGCCGCCGCGACGCTGAACCTGCTGCGCGCCTTTTCAACGGGCGGTTTCGCGGATGTGCACCGCGTGCATGCCTGGACGCTGGGCTTCACCGATGATGAAAAGGCCGCGAAATATCGCGAAATGGCCAATCGCATCCAGGATACGCTCGATTTCATGGCCGCCGCCGGGATGACGGCGGAAACCCAGCACGAACTGGGCACGGTGGAATTCTACACCAGCCACGAAGCCCTGCTGCTGGAATACGAAGAGGCCCTGACGCGGCTCGATTCCACCTCCGGCAAATGGCTGGCGGGCTCGGGCCACATGATCTGGATCGGGGATCGCACCCGCCAGCCCGACGGCGCGCATGTGGAATACGCCCGTGGCGTGCTCAATCCGATCGGTCTCAAATGCGGCCCCTCGATGGAGCCTGACGACCTCAAGCGCCTGATGGCGCGGCTCAACCCTGAAAACGAGGCCGGGCGCCTGACGCTGATCGCGCGTTTCGGGGCGGGCAAGGTGGGCGATCACCTGTCGCGGCTGATCCGCACGGTGGAATCCGAGGGCGCCAAGGTGGTCTGGGTCTGCGATCCGATGCATGGCAACGTGATCAAGTCCTCGACCGGCTACAAGACCCGGCCCTTCGATGCGATCCTGCGCGAAGTGCAGGAATTCTTCGCCGTTCACCGCGCCGAGGGCACCATCCCCGGCGGCGTGCATTTCGAGATGACCGGCCAGGACGTGACCGAATGCACCGGCGGGATGCGCGCGCTTGGCGACGAGAACCTCTCGGCGCGCTATCACACCGCATGTGACCCGCGCCTCAATGCCAGCCAATCGCTGGAACTGGCCTTCCTCGTGGCCGAGGAGCTCTCGAGCCTGCGCGAAAGCCGCCAGCAAGAGGCGCAATCGGCCTGATACCTGTGCTCGGCGCGGGTCTGCGCGGCGGACTGAAAGGGCCGCCAAGCGCATCTGTCGCGCTGAAGCGCACGTCTTTCGTAGCTTGTAATTCGCGCGAAGTTCTCTCTGTAACCAATTCAAATAAGACAAAATAAAGCAAACCCACCCGCTAAGCGGTCCTTGCGTCCGGGCGTTTCATCTGGACAGGCCGATGCCCCCGGCCTCACGCTTGGTTCACCCGCCGCCATTTGGCGCGCGCGGACATCCGGCAGGAGGACGCGTCATGGCGCTACAGGTCATTGGATCGGGCTTTGGGCGCACCGGCACCAAATCGCTCAAGGCCGCGCTGGAGCGGCTGGGTTTCGGACCCTGCCACCACATGCACGAAATCATCGCCGACCCCGGACAGGTCGCCCATTGGCAAACCGTCGCGGCCGGCGGCACCGTGGACTGGAGCGTGGTCTTCGCAGGCTACCGAGCGCAGGTCGACTGGCCCGGCGCGCATGTCTGGCGCGATACCGCGCGGGCCTTTCCCCATGCGCGCGTCGTCCACACACTGCGCCCCGATGATGTCTGGTGGGCCAGCTTCCAGCGCACCATCGCCACGCTGATGCAGCGGCGCGCCGATCTCGACCTGCCGCCGCATATGCGCGACATGCTCGAGGCTTGGGATATCATGGTCGGGCAGGGGGTCTTTGGCGGCGATCTCACCGATCGCGACGCCGCGATCGCGGCTTATCACGCCCATACGAAAGCGGTGCGCCAATCGCTGCCGCCCGAACGCCTGCTGCTGTTCGACGTGGCCGACGGCTGGATGCCGCTTTGCGATTTTCTGGGAGTGGAGGCACCCGACGCGCCCTTTCCGCATCACAATCTGCGTGCCGATTTCTGGGAGGCTCTGGGCGGCGATCCCGGTTAGTCGGTCTCGATCAGGCGCAGATAGGGGCGCTCGCCGCTGCCGCGTACGCGCGCGGGCACCACCGGATCAAGCCGCTGATCCGCGCGATAGGCATCAAGTCCGGCCGGCACGCCCGCCGCCTCTTTTGCGTCGTGATCAGCCTTATCGCCGATCCGCACCACGTCGCAGCCGGTGATCGTGAAGCGGCGCGGCGTGCGCCCGGCAGGTCCGTCGCTGACCAGACAGCCCACCGCCCGCGAAATATCGCCAAGATCGCTGCGCAGCGGCAGAATCACCAACCGCCCCGTCAATGACGGGCGCCCGAACGCCCCGACCGAGGCCAAGCCGATTTCCAGCCGTGCCGGCCCCTCGAAAAGATCGACCAGCAATTCGGCAAGGCGGTCGCGGTCCTGGGGTTCGATCAGCGCGCTCAGCGGCATGCCCCGCACCTCCATGCCCATCAGGTCGCTCAGATTCATCCCCGCGATGCGCAGCCGCGCCAGTCCGGGCGCGATCCGCTCGGCGATGAAGGCTTCGGACAAAAGCGCACTCATCCCGCGCGGGTCGATATCGGCCCGACGCGGCACATCCGCCCCTTTTCGCATGGTTTCCCAGTATTCAAGGAATGCGGCAAGATCCTGATCGCGCGAACGGCGCGCGGGGCCGGCACCGGGCAGGTGAACGATATTGCCCTTGCTGGCGGATTGGCTGAAGAAACTGTCGGGCATCGTGACCATACCTGTCTGAACTGATTACAGCGCAGGGCCATCATGCACCCCGCAAAAGACTCACCTGCTTTACCTGGAAGGCTTTTGGCATATTTCGATCCGGTTTTGTCTAAAAATCCGCACAAATGGTTAAGGTTCCGTGCGGCGCTTGCCAGCCCGCGCCGGACTGGCTAGGACAAGGTCGCAAGCGTCCGGAGGAACAATGTGCTGAATTCGATGACGGCTTTCGCCTCGGCCAAGGGGGCGCATGGCGCCCATGAATGGACATGGGAGCTGCGCAGTGTGAACGGCAAGGGGCTGGATCTGCGCCTGCGCCTGCCGGATTGGATCGAAGGGCTGGAACCGGCGCTGCGCGCGCGCCTGTCCGAGGCGCTGGCGCGGGGCAATCTGAATCTCAATCTTCGGGTGCAATCGGGCGAACAGGGCGGGCGGCTGGCGCTGAATGGCGCGCAGCTTGACGATATCCTCGCCGCGCTGGCCCAAGTCGAGGCCCGCGCGCTCGAAAGTGGCGTGACCCTCGCGCCCTCGCGCCCGGCCGATCTTCTTGCGCTGCGCGGCGTGCTGGAAACCGTTTCAGTCGAAACCGATACCGCGCCGCTCTGCGCTGCGATCCTTGCCGATTTCGAACCGCTGCTCGCGGCATTCCTGGACATGCGCGCCAGCGAAGGCGCGGCCCTTTGCGCGGTGCTCAATGCGCAGATCGACCGCATCGAAGAGCTGACAAACGACGCCGCCGAGATCGCCGAGACGCGCCGCGCCGACATGGCCGCCACGCTGCAAAAGCAACTGTCGCGGGTCATGGACAATGCCGATTCCGCCGACCCCGCGCGGATCGCGCAGGAACTGGCGCTCATTGCCGTCAAATCCGACGTGACCGAGGAAATCGACCGCCTGCGCGCCCATGTCGCCGCCGCCCGCGCGCTGCTGGCGCAGGGCGCGGCGATCGGGCGCAAGCTCGATTTTCTGGCCCAGGAATTCAACCGCGAGGCCAACACGCTGTGTTCCAAGGCGCAATATGCCGGGCTGACCGCGGTGGGGCTCGATCTGAAGGCGGTGATCGACCAGATGCGCGAACAGGTGCAGAATGTCGAATGAACGCGCGCCCTTGGTGGGCGGCCGGGGGTTTCACCCCCGGACCCCCGAGAGTATTTGCGGAACGATGAAACGCGGGAGCGAAAGATGAGCGAACGGCGCGGGCTTCTGATCATTCTGAGCTCGCCCTCGGGGGCGGGCAAATCGACCTTGTCGGGGCGGCTGCGCGACTGGGATCCGACCATATCGTTTTCGGTCTCGGCCACCACCCGCACGCCGCGCGCAGGCGAGGTGGACGGGGAGGATTATCATTTCCTGAGCGAGAGCGCCTTTCAGGGCGAAGTGGCCGATGGCGGCATGCTGGAACATGCGCATGTGTTCGGCAATTTCTACGGCTCGCCCAAGGGGCCGGTGCAGGCGGCGATAGATGCCGGGCGCGATGTGCTTTTTGACATCGACTGGCAGGGCGCGCAGCAGATCCAGAATTCGGTGCTTGGGCCGCATACGCTGTCGATCTTCCTCTTGCCGCCGTCAATCCGCGAGTTGCACCGCCGCCTTGAGGAGCGCGCCCAGGACAGCGCCGAGGTGATCGCCAAGCGGATGCGCAAGAGCTGGGACGAGATCAGCCATTGGGCCGAATATGATTACGTGCTGGTCAATGACGATCTGGATGCCACCGAAGAGCGGCTCAAGACCATCGTCGAGGCCGCGCGCCTCAAGCGCATCCAGCAGCCCGGGCTGAACGGGCATGTGAAGACGCTGCACCAGGAATTCGAGGATATGTCATGACCATCTACGCACTTGACGGCATCGCGCCCAGCATCGCCGAGGACAGCTGGATCGCGCCCGATGCCAATGTGATCGGCAATGTCACGCTGGAGGAGGGGGGCTCGATCTGGTTCGGCTGCACGCTGCGCGGCGACAACGAGCCGATCGTGATCGGCGCCGGCAGCAATGTGCAGGAAAACACCGTCATGCATACCGATCCGGGCTGCCCGCTCAGCATCGGGGCGGGCTGCACCATCGGCCACAAGGCGATGCTGCATGGCTGCACCATCGGCGAGAACAGCCTGATCGGCATGGGCGCCACCGTGCTGAACGGCGCGGTGATCGGCAGGAACTGCCTGATCGGTGCAGGGGCGCTGGTGACCGAGGGCAAGGAGATCCCCGACGGCTCGCTGGTCGTGGGCGCCCCTGGCAAGGTGATCCGCCAGCTTGACGCGGCGGCGATCGAGGGGCTGCGCCGCTCGGCCCTGCATTATCAGCAGAACATGCGCCGCTTTCGTGCCGGGCTCGTGGCGCAGTCGGGGCAATGACCGAAGCCGGTATCTCGTCGCTGCTGCGGGCGATCCCGCTGCCCTCGCTTCTGATCGCGCATGACGAGCGCATCCTTGGCGCCAACGAACTGGCGCTGACGCTGCTGGGGCCGCAGATCGTCGGGCGTCATTTCATCACCGCCCTGCGCCAGCCCACCATGCTGGACGCGATCGAAGGCACGCTGCGCGACGGCACCCGGCGCACCACGCGCTATCTGGGCAGCGAGGGCAGCCAGGATACGAGCTTCGTCGTCACCGTCTCGAAGGTCGAGACGGACCTTGGTGCAGGCGCGCTTTTGTGTTTCGAGGATGTGACCCATCTTGAGCAGGCCGGGCAGATGCGGCGCGACTTCGTCGCCAATGTCAGCCACGAGCTGCGCACGCCCCTCACCGCCCTCATGGGGTTCATCGAGACCCTGCAAGGCCCCGCCAAGGGCGATGTGGCGGCGACCGAACGCTTCCTGACCTTCATGCAATCCGAGGCCAAACGGATGGAACGGCTGGTGCGCGATCTTCTGTCGCTCAGCCGCGTCGAGGCCGAGGAACGCGTGCGTCCCATGGATCGCGTCGATCTCGGGAAATGCGTGGGCTCGGTGCTGCACAGCCTGCGTTCGGTGGCCGAAAGCAGCGGTGTCAGCATTGACCTGCAACAGCCCGAGAACCCGGTGATCGTCACCGGCGATTTCGACCTTCTGACGCAGGTCGCCACCAATCTGATCGAGAACGCCATCAAATATGGCGCGCAGGGCAAGGTGGTGCATGTCACGCTGGAAACCTCGGATCACGCCACAGAATTGCGCGGCCCGGCCGCGATCCTGACGGTGCGCGACGAGGGACCGGGATTCGATCCGCTGCATATCCCGCGCCTGACCGAGCGATTCTACCGCGTCGACACTCACCGCTCGCGCGAGATGGGCGGCACCGGGCTGGGGCTGGCGATCGTCAAGCATATCGTGAACCGCCACCGCGGGCGGCTGCGGATCGAATCGCAGCCCGGCGAGGGGGCACAGTTTCAGGTCATCCTGCCCGCCGGTCGCCCCGGTTAGGGCGCGCCGGGGGGATTTTTCGGCCTTGCGCGCGGATTCCGGCAATGAATCGCAGCCTGTCGCCACTGATTTCCGCGCTGTCATGAAACTGTTACAAAACCGTAACAAAAGCGTCGTCGCTGGTCTCTAGCACGCCCTTGAGGGTTGCCCCGGGGGGAACCCGACCAAAACCAAGCAGGAGCTTTACGATATGTTCAAACTCAAGATCACCGCTTCGACGCTGGCGATCGCCGCAGTCGCGGCCAGTGCCGCTGCCGCACGCGACAACGTGCAGGTCGCCGGATCCTCGACCGTGCTGCCCTACGCCTCGATCGTCGCCGAAGCCTTCGGCGAAAACTTCGACTACCCGACCCCGGTCGTCGAATCGGGCGGCTCTTCGGCTGGTCTCAAGCGTTTCTGCGAAGGCGTCGGCGAGAACACCATCGACATCGCCAACGCATCGCGCGCCATCCGTGAAAAGGAAATCAAGGCCTGCGGCGAAAACGGCGTCAACGACATCATCGAAGTGCGCATCGGCTATGACGGGATCGTCTTCGCCAGCCAGATCGACGGCCCGGCCTTCACCGCCTTCGAGCCCGCCGACTGGTATAACGCCCTGGCGCCCAAGGTGCTTAAGGACGGCGAACTGGTCGACAACCCCCACAACCAGTGGGCCGACTTCAATGGCGACCTGCCGGCAGTCGAAATCGCCGCCTTCATCCCCGGCACCAAGCACGGCACCCGTGAAGTCTTCGAAGAAAAAGTCCTGCTGCAGGGCTGCGAAGACACCGGCGCCATGAAGGCCATGGAAGAGGCCGGCATGGACGAAGATGCGACCGAAGACGCCTGCATGGCCGTTCGCACCGATGGCAAGTCGGTCGATATCGACGGCGACTACACCGAGACCCTGGCGCGGATCGACTCGAACTCGAACGGCATCGGCGTCTTTGGCCTGGCGTTCTACGAGAACAACACCGACAAGCTGAAAGTGGCGACCATGTCGGGTGTCGAGCCGACCACCGAAACCATCGCCGCAGGCGACTACCCGGTGTCGCGCCCGCTGTTCTTCTACGTGAAGAAAGCCCATATCGGCGTGATCCCCGGCCTCAAGGACTTTGCCGAGTTCTTCGTGTCCGACGAAATCGCAGGCCCCTCCGGCCCGCTGGCCAACTATGGTCTCGTCTCGGATCCGGAACTGGCCGACACCCAGGCCAAGATCGCCGAAGAAAAGACCATGGGCGAAGGCATGTAAGCCTGCCCTCCGGCAAACAGGGGCGGTGCGCCGCGCGCCGCCCCACTTTCAGTTTTCCCTTGTCCTGATCCGAGGCCCCCATGCCCGCAACCTGGATTGTTCTGCTCGTCCTGGCCCTGGCCTTCACCGGCTATGTCCTGGGTCGTTCCCGCGCCATGAAAAGCGCCGGAGGCGACAGCCGCAACCTGCATTCGCTGCCCCGCTACTACGGGGCGCATGTGATGCTGATGACACTGGTTCCGGCCATGGGCGCTCTGGCGCTCTGGCTGATTGCCCAGCCGCTGATCGTGGACAACGCGATTTCCGCCGACCTGCCTGACAGCGCCATTCCCGAGGCTTCGACCCGCGGGCTTGTCATGTCGGATGTGCGCCGTGTCGCTGACGGGCTCGACCTTGCGGTAAGCGAAGGCGTGATGAGCGCCGAAGACGCCGCCTCGATGCGCCCGGAACTCACCAATATCCGCGACCGCCTTGGCGAAATCGGCGTGGCGCTCGGCTCGGATGTCAGCGCCCCCGTGCTCAAGGCCGCGCAGGATTACCGCCGGGTCTCCTCGACCGCGGGCCTCTTGATGACGGTCGCGGTGCTGGGGATCGCTCTGCTGGGCTTTGTCTACGCGCTGTCGCGCACCAACGGCGAATTTCGCGCCCGCAACGTGGTCGAGTCAGGCATCAAGACGCTTCTTGTGGCCGCGGCAAGCATCGCGATCCTGACAACGCTGGGGATCGTGCTGTCGCTGATCTTCAACACGCTCGAATTCTTCAAGCTCTACCCGGCCTGGGATTTCTTCTTCGGCACCACCTGGGCGCCCAGCTTCGGCGGCGGGTCCGAGCTCGGTATCCTGCCGCTGCTCTGGGGCACGTTCTATATCTCGCTCATCGCGATGGCGGTGGCGGTGCCGATCGGGCTTTTCTCGGCGGTGTATCTGTCGGAATACGCGCCCCGGCGCGTCCGCGCCTTCGCCAAGCCCCTGATCGAGGTGCTGGCCGGCATTCCCACCATCGTCTACGGCCTTTTCGCGCTGCTGACGGTGGGGCCTCTGTTGCTCAAGGTATTCGGTGACGATGGTCTGGGCTGGATGCAGGCGGGCACCGCCGTCATGACCGCGGGCCTCGTGATGGGGATCATGCTGATCCCCTTCGTCAGCTCGCTTTCGGATGACATCATCAACGCCGTGCCGCAATCCATGCGCGACGGCTCCTACGGGCTGGGCGCCACTCAGTCCGAGACGGTCCGGCAGGTGATCCTGCCCGCCGCTCTGCCCGGTATTGTCGGCGCCATCCTGCTGGCCGCCAGCCGCGCCATCGGCGAGACGATGATCGTCGTGCTCGGGGCAGGGGCCGCCGCGCGGCTCTCGATGAACCCCTTCGACGCCATGACCACGGTGACCGCCAAGATCGTCAGCCAGCTGACGGGCGACGCCGATTTCGCCAGCCCCGAGGCGCTGGTGGCCTTCGCACTGGGCATGACGCTCTTTGTGATCACCCTGGGGCTCAATGTCTTCGCCCTCTACATTGTCCGTAAATACCGGGAGCAATACGAATGACCGACGCGAGCCTTCCCGAACCGCGCCACGCCCGCTCGCTCAAAGAGGTCGACGCGCGCACCAACCAACGCAACCGCGCCGAAACCCGCTTTCGCGCCTATGGCATCGCCGCCGTGGCCACCGGCCTTGTGTTCCTGCTGGTGCTCCTGGGTGCGATCCTGTTCAACGGGGTCGGCGCCTTTCAGCAGACCTTCATCAACGTGCCGGTGTATCTCGACCCCGCCAAGCTCGACAAGAACGGCGAGCGCAACATCGAGGACATCAAGAAGGTCTCGACCTTCGGCTATAACCCCCTGATCGAACAGGCCCTGCTCGACGCGGTGCAGGAATCCGGCGCCAAAACCGAGCTCGACAGCGCCGCCGACATGAAGAAACTGCTCTCGGCCTCGGCCGCCGCGCAGATCCGCGACACGGTGATCGCCAACCCGGAACTGATCGGACAGACGGTCGATTTCCGCCTGCTCGCCGCCTCGCGCGTCGATGGCTACCTCAAGGGGCGGGTGCAGCGCGAGGACGTGACCCGCGACAAGAATATCGACGTCACCCACCTTGACCTCACCGACGAGCTGCATGATGCGGGGATCATCACCAAGGGCTTCAACATGGCCTTCATCACCGGGGCCGACGCCTCGGAATCGCGCCCCGAACAGGCCGGTCTGGGCGTGTCGATGCTGGGCTCGTTCTTCATGATGCTGGTGGTGCTGGGGCTGTCCCTGCCGATCGGCGTCGCCGCCTCGATCTATCTCGAGGAATTCGCCCCAGAACCGCTTCACCGACCTGATCGAGGTGAATATCTCGAACCTCGCCGCGGTGCCCTCGATCGTGTTCGGCATCCTGGGCCTTGCCGCCTTCATCCAGTTTGCCCACCTGCCGCAATCCGCGCCGCTGGTGGGGGGGCTGACCCTGACGCTGATGACCCTGCCCACGATTGTCATCTCGACCCGTGCCAGCCTCAAATCCGTGCCGCCCTCGATCCGAGACGCGGCGCTCGGGGTGGGGGCCTCCAAGATGCAGGCGGTGTTCCATCACGTGCTGCCCATGGCCATGCCCGGCATCCTGACCGGCACGATCATCGGCCTCGCTCAGGCGCTTGGGGAAACCGCACCGCTTCTGCTGATCGGGATGGTGGGCTATATCGCCACCAACCCGCCCGAAGGCCTCGCCTCGGGTTTCCTCGATCCGAACTCGGCCATGCCCGCGCAGATATTCGAATGGGCCAAACGCGCCGACCCGGCCTATTACGAACGCGCCTGGGGCGGCATCATCATCCTTCTGGTCTTCCTCATGACCATGAATATCATCGCCATCATCCTGCGCCGCCGCTTCGAGCGCCGCTGGTAAGACCAAGGGGACCGACCCATGTATGACGCGCCAACCCTGGAGAGAGACGTGACACAAGCAACAACAAAGTTCTCCGCCCGCAACGTGCAGGTCTGGTATGGCGACACCCATGCCATCAAGGACGTGGATGTCGATATCGAAGACAAGACCGTGACCGCCTTCATCGGCCCTTCGGGCTGCGGCAAGTCCACCTTCCTGCGCTGCCTCAACCGGATGAACGACACCATCGACGTCTGCCGCGTCGAAGGCGACATCCGGCTCGATGGCGAGGATATCTACGACAAGAAGGTCGATCCCGTGCAACTGCGCGCCAAGGTCGGCATGGTCTTTCAAAAGCCCAACCCGTTCCCCAAATCGATCTATGACAACATCGCCTACGGGCCGCGCATCCACGGGCTCGCCCGCTCCAAGGCGGAGCTCGACGAGATCGTCGAGAACGCCCTGCGCCGCGGTGCCATCTGGGACGAGGTCAAGGACCGGCTCGACGCCCCCGGCACCGGCCTTTCGGGCGGCCAGCAACAGCGCCTGTGCATCGCCCGCGCCGTCGCCACCCAACCCGAAGTCCTGCTGATGGACGAACCCTGCTCGGCGCTCGACCCGATCGCCACCGCCCAGGTCGAGGAACTGATCGACGAGTTGCGTGCCAATTTCTCGGTCATCATCGTCACCCACTCGATGCAGCAGGCCGCCCGCGTCAGCCAGAAAACCGCCTTTTTCCATCTCGGCGAACTCGTCGAATTCGGCGAAACCGGGCACATCTTCACCAACCCCGAGGATGAGCGCACCGAAAGCTACATCACCGGCCGTATCGGCTAAGGAGCACCCTAAATGTCCGACACCCATATCGCCTCGGCCTTCGATCGCGATCTCGAAACCATCCAGGCCCTGATCATGAAGATGGGCGGGCTGGTCGAGAAAGCGATCCTCGATGCCGCCACCTCGATGGAAACCCGCGACGAAGAATTGGCCGAGCAGGTCCGCTCGGGCGATCAGGCCATCGACAAGCTCGAGGAACAGATCAACGAAGAGGCGGCCCGCGTCATCGCCCTGCGCGCGCCCACCGCCATCGACCTGCGGGTGATCCTCACCGTGATGAAGATCGCCGGCAATCTCGAACGGATCGGTGACTATGCCAAGAACATGGCCAAGCGCACCACGGTCCTGTCGCAGATGACACCGATCAACGGCTCCTCCGCCGCGCTGCGCCGCATGGCGCGCGAGGTGGAACGCATGCTGCGCTCGGCACTCGATGCCTATATCCAGCGCGATGCGGATCTGGCGCATGATGTGGTCCTGCGCGATCACGACGTGGATCAGATGTATAACGCGCTGTTCCGCGAATTCCTGACCTTCATGATGGAAGACCCGCGCAACATCACGCCCTGCATGCACCTGCATTTCATCGCCAAGAACACCGAACGCATGGGCGACCACGTGACATCCATCGCCGAGCAGGTGATCTATCTTGTCACCGGCGATATGCCCGATGATCCGCGCCCCAAGCAGGACCGCACCTCGACCGACCCCAACGTCGCACCCAACTGAACGAAAAGGCCAGAACCCCATGTCGACCGATCAACCCACCGTTCTTCTGGTCGAAGACGAACCCGCCCAACGCGAGGTTCTCAGCTACAACCTCGAGGCCGACGGCTTCCGCGTCACCACCGCCGAAAACGGCGAAGAGGCGCTGATGCTGGTCGACGAGGAAGCGCCGGACCTGATCGTGCTCGACTGGATGCTGCCCAACGTCTCGGGCATCGAGGTCTGCCGCCAGCTCAAGACACGCCCCGAAACGCGGGGCGTGCCGATCCTGATGCTATCGGCCCGCTCCGAAGAGGTGGACCGTGTGCGCGGGCTGGAAACCGGCGCTGACGACTACGTGGTCAAACCCTATTCGGTGATCGAACTGATGGCCCGCGTGCGCGCTCTTTTGCGCCGCACCCGGCCGTCGGCCGTGGGCCAGCGGCTGGAATACGAGGACATCATGCTCGATTCCGAAACCCACCGCGTGACCCGAGACGACAAACCGCTCAAGCTGGGGCCGACGGAATTCCGGCTGCTCTCGACCTTCATGGAAAAACCGGGCCGGGTCTGGTCGCGCGAACAACTGCTCGACCGGGTCTGGGGGCGCGACATCTATGTCGATACCCGCACGGTCGATGTCCATATCGGGCGGCTGCGCAAGGCGCTCTGCCAGCATGGC
>Ga0102938_10002454_pt1 | contig 14035 bp, 10 predicted proteins | sample SalPonR2_B_D2_MG_FD_84516 | JGI IMG/M metagenome (GOLD analysis project Ga0102938, IMG submission 84516) | Salt pond soil microbial communities from South San Francisco under conditions of wetland restoration - Salt Pond MetaG R2_B_D2_MG | ecosystem: Environmental > Aquatic > Marine >...
ACAGTGGGTCCAACAGTGGCGCCCCGAGTTTTGAACTGTTAATGCGGGCTAAACGAGCGGGTCTTACCGATCGTCGGATCGCCCGCCGGTTTGGAATGTCTGCAGCGGAACTCACGGCACTGCGGCTTAGCATGAAGCTGCAACCGGGGTACCATTTGGTGGATACCTGTGCCGGAGAGTTCAGTGCAGAAACTCCCTACTTCTACTCAACCTATGGCGAGATTGATGAGGGAACTCCTCTGGGCAGCGAAGCAGTGTTGATTATCGGTAGCGGGCCAAACCGTATTGGCCAGGGGGTAGAGTTTGATACCGGGTGCACCTTGGCCTCCATGGCTTACCGCTGTCGCGGCATTAAGGCGGTAATGATTAACTCCAATCCCGAAACAGTTTCCACCGACTTCAACATTTCCGACCGTCTGTACCTTGAACCGGTTCATCCCGAATTCGTTCAGTCGGTGTTGCAGAAAGAGGGAATTCGAAAGGTGGTGGTTCAGTTGGGGGGACAAACACCGCTGAATATTGCCGAGGAGTTGGCAGATTCAGGAATTGAAGTAATCGGTACCTCGGTTGCAAGCATCCAGCGCACCGAAGATCGTCGGCAGTTCAGTGAGCTCATGACCTCTTTGGGGATTCGGCAGCCCCGTAATCTAACTGCTCTTTCAGCAGTGCAAGTACAGGAGTATGCAGCGCAAATCGGTTATCCGGTTTTACTGCGTCCCTCTTTTGTGCTGGGAGGGCAGAGCATGAGTGTGGCCTTTACTGAAAAAGAGTTGGAGCTGCTGCTGCACAGTAAGCTGGAAGTTGATGAGCAGCATCCGGTACTGGTGGACCAGTTTTTGGAAGATGCCTTTGAGTACGATCTTGATTTGTTGTGCGACGGGCAAAACGTGTATATTGCCGGTCTTATGCAACATATTGAATCGGCGGGGGTTCACTCCGGCGATAGTGCCTGCGTATTTCCCGCCTACAAGACTTCGATAGAGAAAAATGAGGAAATGTATAGAGTTGCCTCCACAATTGCCCGGGCGTTGAAGGTGAAAGGGCTGCTTAATATTCAGTTCGCCCTAAAGGATGAGGAGCTATATGTTATTGAGGTAAATCCCCGGGCCTCCCGGACTATTCCCTTTTTGGCAAAGGCTTCGGGGGTAAATCTGGTTGATGCGGCTGTCCATGTCTGGACCGGAGGAAACCTTGCTGAGCTCGGTCTCTGTTCGGAGGGCTTTGGAGTCGGAACACCTTTGGAGAAGTGGGCGGTAAAGGAAGCTGTGTTTTCCTTTGAACGGTTTGAGCGTTTGGATCCTCTTTTGTCGCCGGAGATGAAGTCTACAGGAGAGGTAATGGGCAGCGGAGATAGCCTGGGAGAAGCCTTTCTTAAAGCGCAGGCGGCCGCCGGTAGTACTCTGCCTGAAGAGGGATCTATCTTTGTATCGGTCCATGACAAAGATAAAGCAACTATTCTTCCGATTGTCCAGGAGCTTAACGATATGGGGTTTCACATTTTAGCAACTCGCGGCACTGCTGAGTATCTTTTTACGCATGGAATTTTTCCCGAGGTTGTGCTGAAAGTTCATGAGGGGAGACCGAACCTGTCGGATTATCTGCGAAGCGGAAAGGTTCAAGCCATTATCAACACCCCGATGGGGCAGTTTTCTCAGCATGATGATGAGCAGGTGCGGATCCAAGCGGTGAAGCTGCGTATCCCCTATACCACCACTTCGACTGCCGCCTGGGCAACCCTGCAGGGAATTCGCTATGCTCGTAATCAACTGAAGCTTGTGAGGCCGCTCCACTTATCAAAGGACTTATCAAAGGACTTAAGTGCCCAGCTCGCGAGTGAGCAGTAAACGATAAATGTTCAGCAACTCGGATACCTGCTGGTGGAGTTTGAGGTAATCGGAACGGGCATGTTCCCAGTTTCCTGATTGGAGTAATTTTTCTACCCTGAGTGCAAGGTCACGTTCGGGGGCAGCATAGAGAATTCCGACTACATTTGCAATCGAATGGGCCTCTTTACAACCTTGCTGAAGTTCTTTGGTTTTAAAACAAAAATCCATTTGCGAGAGGTTCTCGGGAAGTTCCTTTAAGGCCATCTGTAGCATTGTTTTTAGGTCATCCTGGTTATTTCGAAACTCATGCAGGAGGGCCTGCAGGTATGGTGTTGTCTGTTCATGGGTCAAGAGAGCCGGTTCTGTATCTGATTCCAGATTTAGCTCAAGTTGGCCTTGCTCGGAGTAGGTATGTTCCGGATGGATGAGCCGCTCAATTGCATCTTTGACCATCTGCTTGGTCACCGGTTTGGTCAGATAATAGTCGAAATGAACAATCTCTTCGCGATGAGTCTCTTCACGCAGAGGGTAAGCAGAAAGGGCACTGATCGGGGTTCTTTGCAAAGGTGGATCTGCGGTAGCCTCAATCTCTCTAATTCGCACTGCCGCCTCAAATCCATCGGTTCCGGGCATCTGGACATCCATAAAGATCAGGTCAAAGTCGTGCCGGCGAAAAAGGCTTACTGCCTCCTTCCCGTCAGAGGCTATGGTCACACAATGACCGTTCTGGGCTAGAAGGGTTTTTAGATAGAGTTGATTGACTGGATTGTCATCGGCTACCAGTATCGAAAGTTTTCGCTCCGACATACGCAAGTTTCTCAGTCGCTTACAAAACAGGAGATTACAAGATTATGTATTTATATTATAGCTATGCCAATTATTCAAGCGTACCATAATAGCAGCAATTCAAAATTTGGAAGTCGGAAGACTTCCAAATTTTGAATTTGCTTCATTTTCTTTGCAAAAATTGGTAGATCAATACATTTGGAGGCATTCTCAGTTTGGATAGTGCAATGCACTATTCAAACTGAGAATTGCTGCCATAATAGGGAGCTCATTGACCGTTTGTAGCCGGATGTGGTAACAGTAGTCTTTGACCGTGAGGATGGCTATCCACGGGTTTGTATTTCTTAAACAAATGGCTTTGAGCGAGTTTTTCCGCTTTTCCCGTGAATTCGCTCATAAAACCGAAGACAGGAGGCGGCAGAGTGAGTGATGTTCGGATTCTGGAGAGCGCAGAGGAGTTTAACCGCTACCGGGAGCTAATTCGCTACTGTTTTAGTGATGAATACAGCCAGGCGGCGCCGATATTTTCTTTCCTCGGCGATAAGGATGGGGTTTATGGTTTATTTGAGCAGGATCGATTAGAGACAGGAATCATCAGCCGTGATTTTCACTCCAATCTGTGGGGGCAGCCTATTAATCTCCACGGAATTACCTATGTTGCCACGGCCCCGGAGGCGAGAAACAAGGGCCACGTGCGGACACTCATGAAACAAATTCTGCAAGATGCCTATGACGCCGGGTACCACGCATCGGCGCTGTACCCTTTTCTCTTCCGCTTTTATGCCAAATTTGGGTATGGGACCCTTGGAACGCAACATTCTTATCGCTTTACCCCTGAGGATATTCAATCGGATTTACTTTTACAGATAGCCGGTACTTTCGAGCCTCTGGTAAGCGGCCGTGAAGAGCTGGATAAGCCGGATATGATAGACTTGTTCTCCCAGCGTTTTGCCGAGGCACAACAGGTGTATAACGGCTGGACGGAAAAATACAGCTTTGGGATTAAGCTGCCCTACACTGCCGAGCAGTATCGCCGCTACCTCGGCACGCAGAACGAGCAGGCCTACCTGTACCGTAACTCCGCTGGCGAAGCCACTGGTTTTATTCAGTACAAAATGAAACCGGCCCGCGAGGATAACGTCAAGATACAGGTGCAGCGCTTCGCCTACCTGACAACTGAGGGGTTGCAGGCTCTTATGAGCTTTTTAGCCTGCCATCGGAATCAATGCATTGAGATAGTCCTGCATACCCCACGGGATGTTCCGATTCATCTGCTGATGGAGGAACCTCGGATAAAACTTTCATCAGATTCTGAGTGGATGGCCCGACCCTTAGCAGTGCAGGAACTTCTAAAAATGAAAATGAAGCAGACCGGCTACTCTAGGACAATTAGGTTCTCTCTGCAGGATCCGGTGATTGATGCGAATACCGCCACTTATACAATAAACTCCGGGGAGCTATCGGTTGGAGCCTTTACCGGAGAGAACGAACTCTCCTTCGAGAGTTTTTCGTCACTGTTGTTTGGAGCCTGCAGCTGGCAGCAATTGGCCCTTGCCGGTAGAGTTCCAAGCGCCGAGGTAGGCTTGCTTACCCCTAAGGCGGAGGAAGAGCTCTCCTTGCTATTTAATCCCGAATTTAAGTTCGGCTCGCCAATTATGCTCAGCGAAAATTTTTAACCGACGGCCGGAGCGGCTTGGACCGGCATGCCCCGCCGACCGACAGACCCGGTCAGATTTAATTCTGTATTTTTGCAAATAAGTGGTATACTTACTAGTGAAATACTTAATGCAGGAGGCAGGGTATGGGTAAGAAAACAGTAGTTATCGGGTTAATAGTAATACTGCTTGGTGTAGTCTTACCTGCAGCGGCGGATTCGCAAGTGGATATCGCGATCCATATTCCCTATTATGTTGGTGTTGAAGCAGAAGATGCCGAAGGTATGGGAGCGGCCCTCGAATACATATTCCCGGTGCCGGATTTCAAATACAACTATTTTTTCAACGAATCGGGCATCAAACTCGGTGTCGGTGCCCGCCTGTTCACCGTCATACTCGAGTCGATGGCTTACCCCATCGTTACCCTCGAAACAGACGTGGGTCCCTTCACCCTCAGCGGACACGTAGGAGGCGGGGTTTTTCTTTTTTTCGGACTGTTCAACGATATCGGTACCGGCCACTACTATATACCGGAGGTGTCGGTAGCCTACCGCTTTTCAGAGAGTTTCAGCATCGGTACCGGAGCCGGGTTCTTCTTTGCCCCCGAAGCTGCAAACTTTAGCAACTTTGGTTATATCGGAGACGTATTTGCGCGGTTCACCTTTTAAGAATATTTTAGATAATGCTCTTCCAGTAGAGCGCCATCTGGTGGGGCATTCGCGTGTGGCTGCCCCTGTAGTCGGCTTTTACAGCAGGTGATAGGCCACCGCGACACCGGCAGTCACAACTGAAACCATGCTCATTAGTTTGATCAGAATGTTCAGGCTGGGCCCCGAGGTATCCTTGAAAGGGTCGCCTACGGTGTCCCCCACGACGGTGGCCGAATGTGTATTGGATCCCTTTCCTCCGAAATTTCCCTCTTCCACATACTTCTTAGCATTGTCCCAGGCACCGCCGGCGTTGGCCATAAATACTGCCAGAATGAATCCGGCTCCCAGGGCACCGACCAGTAGGCCCATCACTCCCGGCACTCCGAGAATCAGTCCGGTAAAAATTGGTACCAGAATGGCCAGCGCAGAGGGCAGGATCATCTCCAGCTGGGCCGCCTTAGTAGAAATTTCCACGCAGCGGGCATAGTCGGGTTTCTCCTCTCCCTTTAGAATACCCGGCATCTCCTTGAACTGCCGGCGTACCTCGCTAATCATCTTCTGGGCCGCCCGGCCGACGGCATTCATGGTGATCCCGCTGAACACGAAGGCCATCATCGAGCCCAGAAAAATCCCCACCAGTACCTTGGGGTTCATCAAGTTTACTCGAAAGGAATCCATAAACTGCAGTATACTCGCCTCGGAAGTTTCGATTACCTCACCGCCCTGCAACTCGAGGGTAGTAAACTCGCCGCCGATAATCTTGCTCATGGCAATCTTCACTTCCTGAATGTAGGAGGCCAGCAGGGCCAGGGCGGTTAGGGCCGCTGAGCCGATGGCAAAACCCTTGCCAGTAGCGGCATTGGTATTACCCAGACTGTCCAGGGCATCGGTGCGGGTGCGCACTTCCTCATCCAGTCCGGCCATTTCGGCATTGCCGCCGGCGTTGTCGGCAATCGGTCCATAAGCGTCGGATGCCAGGGTAATTCCCAGGGTCGAGAGCATGCCCACCGCAGCAATACCGATGCCGTACAGTCCCATGGCGGTGTTGTCGAAATCCCATCCGGCGGCAAAGGTAAAGGCCAGGATAATCGCCACCACAATAGCCAGTACCGGTATTGCAGTGGAAATCATTCCGGTTCCCACCCCGGAGATAATCACCGTGGCTGGCCCGGTCTGTCCGCTTTCGGAGATCAGCTGGGTTGGGCGGTGCGAGGCTGAGGTAAAGAACTCGGTCGATTTCCCTATAACAATTCCGGCCAGCAGCCCGGTAACAATCGAGAATCCGATTCCGACCCAGTTGGTAATGCCCAGAAAGTACAGTACTACAAAGGCAAATACGGCAATCAGCACTGCGCTGGTGTTCACTCCGCGGGAGAGGGCCTGCAGTAGGTTCTGCTGGGTGGCTTCTTCGCGGCTGCGCACCAGAAGAATGCCCAGAAGCGACAGCAGAATACCCACACCCGCAATCAGCATCGGGGCGATGACCGCCCGCAGCTGTTCTTCGCCGCCGGCCGAAGCAAAGGCGGTGGCCCCCAAAGCGGTGGTGGCCAGAATAGAGCCGCAGTACGACTCGTACAAGTCGGCGCCCATGCCGGCAACGTCGCCCACGTTGTCGCCGACGTTATCGGCGATGGTGGCCGGGTTGCGTGGGTCATCCTCGGGAATCCCTTCTTCAACCTTTCCCACAAGATCGGCGCCCACATCGGCGGCCTTGGTGTAGATACCGCCGCCCACGCGGGCGAAGAGGGCGTAGGCTGAGGCGCCCATCTCGAAGGTCAGCATGGTGGTAGTAATCACGATCAAGTTGTCGGTATACACCTGCCGCAGCACCACAAACCAAATCGAAATGTCAAGCAATCCCAGGCCGACTACCACAAGTCCCATCACAGCGCCACTGCGAAAGGCTATCTGTAGCCCCTTGTTCAGGGAGGTGCGGGCCGCATTAGTAGTGCGTGCCGAGGCCAGGGTTGCCATCCGCATGCCCAGATAACCGGACAGGGCTGAAAAGAATCCCCCGGTTAAAAAGGCAAAGGGCACCCAGGGATTCTGCACATGCAGCACATACGACAGAAACGCGAACAGCAACACCAAGCCGGCGAAAAAGTACGCCACCACCCGGTACTGCTGGCGGATATAAGCCATAGCACCTTCACGGACCGCCTGAGCGATCTTCTGCATCGTGTCGGTGCCCTCGCTCTCTTTCAATGTCTGTTTGTAAAAGAAAAACGCTGCTCCGAGGGCAATCAGAGACGTACCTGGAGCAATCCAAAAAATTGGAGTGATCATAGTGTCCTCCTTACAATTTGAAATAGACTATAAAACTAGTGCACAACTACTCTTCGGGGATTTCTTCAGCCGATTCGCTTGGGCCGGCGGCCACAACCTCTCTATACAACTGTTTTGCCTCTTCCACTCGCTCAGCCGGAACCTCGACATGTCCCCAGCCGTGTTCCAGCTGGAACAGGCCGGCATAGGCAGAGTCGTGGTATGAAACTACATGGTAGGGAATCTCCCTGTCCTTTAGAACCGACTCCAGATAGCGAGCGTCGATCTCTTTTTCTATGGGAATTACATTCGGGCGTTTTTTGACTGGAAACATGGGGTACTCCTTATTATAAGTATACTTGTATATTTTTATGATGGCAAATCTTACCCAGGAGTACTATTATGTACGTATGAAACTATCAGTACTCGTTGACAACAATACCCTTATAGACCGCTACTACCTTGGCGAACCGGGGGTTTCTTATTTTATCGAAACCGAGCAAAGTAGAGTTCTTTTCGATGTGGGGTATTCCGATGCCTTTTTGCGCAACGCCCATACCCTTGGTATTGATCTGCTTGGCATCGATACTCTCGTTCTCTCCCACGGGCACATTGACCATACGGGTGGGCTCGATGTGCTGCTCAAGGAGTATATGGAAGCCCGTTTTGAGTGCAATCATGATAAAGTTCCTCGCCTGGTAGCACATCCCGACGCGTTTCTTCCCAAATTCCTTGAACCCTGTTCTCCCGACTCACCAGGCATCTCTATCGGCTCAACCCTTGGGCGGGAACTTCTATCCCGCAGTTTTCATCTGCGCAGCAGCCGCGAAGCGCTGTGGCTGGATGATCGGCTGGTGTTTTTAGGGGAAATCGAGCGTACTATGGATTTTGAACGGCCCGGTCCCATAGGTTATCGGACAGCCGGTGTAGAAAGCGTATCCGCTGAAAAAGAAAGCTATCTCCAGCCGGATGACCTCCTCGATGACACCGCTCTTGCGTACCTTGCCGATGAAGGGCTTGTTATCATTACCGGCTGTTCCCATGCGGGAATCTGTAACATTGTCGAAACCGCCCGTCGTGTTACGGGGATTGAAAGGGTAGTTGATATTATCGGCGGCTTTCATTTGCTCGATCCGCCCAAGAACCAGCTGGATGGAACTGTGGAGTATCTGGGCAGCCTGAATATGCCCAGCCTGCGGGCATGTCACTGCACAGACCTGCAAAGTAAAATTGCCCTGTCTACAGTCGCTCCATTGAAGGAAGTGGGCTGCGGCCTGGTGATCGAATATTAGGACGAATACTAAGAAAACAGTTGCTTAGAGTCCCATCGCTGCCATCCAGCCGGAGATACCGTTGAACACCATCTGTACACCGATAGTCATAACTACCAGACCGGTAATCCGGATGAAGGCTCCCAGTACATTGTAGCGGCTGAGCAAGGCGCTGATAGGACGGGAGAAGGCCATGATACCGAGGTTCAGAGCCAGGGCGATACTCACGGCAATGAGGGTTATCGGTATCCCAATTTCAATCGAGAGGGTGATGGAGGCGGTAATCGAGGCAGGGCCGGCGATCATGGGACATGCCAGGGGGACTATCGCCAGGTCAACAAACTTGCTGTGGTTGTCGTGGCCAAAAAACATCCCGGTTTTAAGGGCCTGAAAGCCTACAGTAGAGAGGACCAATCCACCGGCAACCCGTAAAGAGTATATCTCCACATGGAATACCTGGTTGAGAATTGCCTCACCAAAGATAATTAATGCGTACAGCAGCAGGGCACCGACAATGGTTGAACGCAGGATGAGGGGGAAAATCTTAACTTTCTCCGTCGCTGGAGATGCGGAAAGCTCACCGCTCGCTTCATGGTACGCTGCTGCAGCTTCGGCCTCCTCCGCTTGTTGGCCCATTGACAGGAGGGCCACCTTGCTCAGAGGGTTTATTACGGCTAAAAGGTAAATTGAGTTTATTATCAGGTCGATTATAACTGTCATGTTCTGCTCCAACCGACAAAAGAATAGGCCATATCAGCGGTCGCGTCAAGAAATTAATGCCCCACGCACACAGACCCTTTGTCGCCATGCCTGAGTGGTGGCTGCAGCTCTAACTGACCGGTGCTTCTGACTCTGCTGGGTCAGGAACCTCTTCGGTACCAACCGTTTTAAAGCGGAGGACTGCGTTGGTGAGGGAGCGGGCAGATTCTTCATTCTGCTGATTGAGATCGTTGATATGTTCCATAGAGGTGCTGATGTTAATAACTCCGTCTTCAATTTCGTGGATGCCATCGTTAACATGATGGCCGATGGTCTCTATATTTTCGAGGGATTTGTTTACCTCGTCAGTGTTATCGCGCATCTCTCCGGCAGATTCTTGAATGTTTTGGGTAGTTTGGCTTAGAGAGGTCATAGCCTCCATTATTTCTTTACTTCCCAGGGTCAGCTCGCCCATGCTGGAAGAGATTTCCGCCATTGAATTACTGGAGTTTTTGGATTCCTCCTTTACCTGAGTAAAAGCAGATTGACTTTCGGTGCTCATCTCCTGAATGCGGGTAATTCTGTCGGCGATAGTATTGATGGTAGTGCGAATCTGCTTGGAGTTTTCGTTGGTTGTTTCAGCCAGATTGCGGATCTCCTCGGCAACTACCGCAAAACCCCGCCCGGCCTCTCCTGCATGAGCGGCCTCAATAGCTGCATTCATCGACAGCAGGTTAGTTTTACTGGCAACATTATTGATGATGCCGATGATATCTAAAATCCGATTGGTGTCTTCGGCATTTTGGCTTATCAGCTTGTTAGTCTCATTCAGTTTTGAACCGGTCTGTTCTACAACTTCAACCAGTTGGTCGGTGGCCTCTTTACGCTGGTCGCTGATGGTATTGACGTTTTCGATGCTGGCACTCATCTGTTCGATAGACGAAGTCGATTGGGTGACTGCCGATGACTGGGTTTCGATTTTTTCAGTAAGCTCAATAATTTTTTGGGTAATTTGCTGTGTAGAACCACGAGAACTGGAGATGTGCTGTACTAGTTGTCGAATTTCCTGTGAGATAGAGCTTATGTTTGAACTCATCTGATGCACTGCCGCAGAAGATTCGTTGGTGGCACCGGTTACTTCCTCTTTTTGAGCGGCGGTAGCGGCAGCTCGCTGTTTTACCTCTTCAATTATTACAGAAAACTCATCGACAAAACTGCTTACACTATCTCCCAACAGGGAGAGTTCGTCTTTTCCTTTCAATTTGATATGATGAGTAAAATCACCTTGTCCAATTATCTGGATGGATGTCTGTAGAATATCCAGCTTTTTTCTTAAACTAAACATAATCGCAAACAGAAAGGCTACAATAATAAATAAAATGACTGCTGCTACTGCGGTGGCCATCATTTGTATAGTCACAAGCTGCTTTTCTGCAGTTTCACTAATGATGCTGGTAGCTTTATTGATAGTCGTTTCGAACACATCGCCCAGGTAGATAGTGAGGTTTTCCAGATCACGTGCGGCGCGTATTACCTGAAACAGCTCTCCCTCAAAGAACTCTTCATCAATTTCCAGGGGCCCGGGTAGATACCCTGAGGTGCTTTCTATCAGTGCTCGAGCGGTTTCTTTGGTCCCTGCGTATTTTTCATCGGTCATCTCTAAAATACGTAAAAGCGACTGCTTTTCCTTACGGCTTTTTTCAGAAACAGCAGCAATTCTTTTAAAATCCTTGTTCTCAACAAAGTCTTCAATCGAGGTGTAGAGGTCCTGGTACTGCTTTTCAAACACCTCAAAATCCCGCTTAAAATCGTCGGTAAACAGCGTGGTTTTAAGAGCAGAGTTAGTCTGGTAGACTTTGGTAGTAATTCGGTTCGCTTCAAGCTGCAGAGAATCATACCGATTAATCAAATCGCCATAAAAGTACATCACTATGACTAAACCGAGCATTCCGATGGCTACTAAAACATTAGAAAAAATCAAACGCGTCTTTATTTTCATATGGCATCCCTCTAAGGTACACATAAATATATTTACTTAAATGTAGTTATTGGTGAAAAATATGTACTCACATAATTTAACATATTTCTATCACAAAGGTAACCCAAAAAAATTGCCCCAGAAACCATTTAATGGTTCGGGGCAATAAGCGTTAGAACCTTGAGGTAATTTAACTCTGTTCGGACAGATAGTCTACCTGGATTGCAGGTACCTCTTGTTCTCCTCCGACAGCAGTTTCAAATTCTAGCGTTCCAATATATCGGCCAAACAGATGTACGCTTTGGTTCTCTTTCACCTGTGCGGTGCTATCGGCATATACCAGCATCACTTGCTGGGTCTCCATGTTTTCTGCACCTCCTTCTTCCTGTGGAAGATCAACCAGCACGTTAGCCTGACCTTTTTTCGGTTCATCTAAAGATCTGTTCACTTTGCCGGTCAATTCAAGCAGAGTTCCTTGATCGTAATTCTTTAATAGCGCATCTTCATAATTTAAATCAGATGCATCCTCTTGATATACACTCTGATTCGGCTTGGATGCATCGGTAATAAGCTCGGCTCCGGCGGGTTCGTTTGAAGTGGTGCCGAACACCAGCAGTCCCAGCAAAACCAGTATACCGATACCGGCACCGATGGTCTGCTTTGTGCTAAGCGAATTGGCCGATTGTCCTTGTGAGTTATTTTGAGAATTTTGGGTAGCCATGCTACACCTCCTTAAAATAGTTAAAGACAACAGTTTTATATAAAAGTAAACATACAAAACCTGTAACTCAAATTTAACCAGATATATTAGATTCTTCAACCCTCTATGCCGGCTGAGTAGGGCTAGGCCTGTTTTCTTGTACTATACGCATGCAGATATTCAGTATGCAGGCGCTCATTTGTGTTTAATTTATTGACATTTCTAATTTAAAGTCTTCATATATACTAGAAAGAAGTAAGAAGAAAGGAGGAAGTGGAGTATGATAAACAAAAACGTATTCGTTGTTGGTTTGGATGATAAAAACCGCTGTTTATTGGAAAGAACCCCGCATGCTTCGGAGTATATTTTTAACGGTTTACTAAATCATGCCGATTTGTTTGAGACCTACGACTTTCCTATAGCAGATATGATTCGCCGCAGTATTGAGCAGATTCGGGAGTTTCAGAAAAGGACTAACCAGTCCGTAGATGCTATCTGCGGCTATAACGATTTCCCGGTAAGCACCATGCTGCCATTAATTTGCCGAGAGTTCGGTACACGTTCTCCGAGCCTTGAATCCCTGATGAAGTGTGAACATAAGTACTGGAGCCGCCTGGAACAGCAGAAAAGTATTCCGGAACACATCCCTTCTTTTGCTTCATTTGATCCCTTTGACGATAATGCTTTAGACAACATACAGCTTGATTACCCCTTTTGGATAAAACCGATTAAATCTTCCGGCTCTTTTCTGGGCTTTAGAATCGAGAATGAGAATGAGTTCCTAGAAGCTGTACCGCTAATTCGTGAGCAGATAGGGCTTATTAGTGACCCCTTTGGCTACATCCTGGAGCAGCTTGAGCTCCCGGCAGAGGTAGCCTGGGTGCAACCACACTACTGCATGGCCGAAGGCATTATCGGCGGTCGGCAATGCACCCTGGAAGGCTATGTACTAAACGGTTGGATAGAGAGCACCGGAATAGTAGATTCGATCAGGTATGAGAACGGAATAAGTTTTTTTCGGTATGAATATCCCTCTAGTCTTCCCTATAAAATTCAGGAGCGGATGATCCGTATTACCGAGAAAATTTTATCTTCGATTGGTTTTGACAACAGCGCTTTTAACATTGAATATTACTGGGATCGGGGAAGAGATAAAATTTGGCTGTTGGAAATAAACACCAGAGTAAGTGAATCCCACTCCGATATTTTTGAAAAAGTAGACGGGGCTTCAAATCAGGCAATTACCGTAGATGTTGCGTTGGGCCGAGATCCGGAGTTTCCTTACCAGAAGGGAGAATTTCCACGGGCTGCCAAATTTTTCTGGCGGGTATTTGAAAATGGAGTTGTGAAATCCGTGCCTACAGAGGAGGAGATAAAGCGGGTTGAGCGGGAGCTTCCCGGTACGGTAATACGGCCGCAGGTAAGTCCCGGTGTACGATTAGATGAGTTGCTGGAGCAGGACAGTTACAGCTATGCTATCTGTTACCTGTTTATAGGCGGAGAGGATCAGAAAGATCTTTTGGATAAATATATCCACTGTCAGGAGATGCTAACATTTGAAATAGAGCCGATTGAAGCAGGAGAACCCCGTGAAAATAAGAAATAAATTCCCCAGGAAGGTACATGAGATTGAGCATTTTACCATCAGAATGAGCGACGGAACAGAGTTGGCAGCCCGAATGTGGCTACCTGATGACGCCGAAGCAAAGCCGGTGCCGGCCATTCTTGAGTATATTCCCTACCGTAAGCGTGATCTTACGGCCGAACGGGATGTGCGGCACCATCCATACATCGCCGGGTTCGGGTATGCTTCAGTCCGAGTTGATCTGCGGGGCAGTGGCGAATCGGAGGGGATATTAACCGATGAATACCTGCAACAGGAGTTGGACGACGGGGTAGAGCTTATTAACTGGCTGGCTCGGCAGAAATGGTGTAGTGGAGCGGTAGGAATGATTGGAATATCCTGGGGCGGTTTTAACGGACTACAGTTAGCTGCTTTGCAGCCGGAGCCTCTAAAGGCGGTGGTAAGTATCTGCTCTACCGACGATCGTTATACCGACGATGTGCATTATATGGGGGGCTGTCTGCTTGGGGACAACCTATCCTGGGCCTCGACAATGTTTGATCAAAATACCCATCCCCCGGATCCCCTATTGGTAGGGGACAAATGGCGGGAAATGTGGATGCAGAGGCTTGAACAAAGCG
>Ga0102938_10002459_pt1 | contig 14009 bp, 10 predicted proteins | sample SalPonR2_B_D2_MG_FD_84516 | JGI IMG/M metagenome (GOLD analysis project Ga0102938, IMG submission 84516) | Salt pond soil microbial communities from South San Francisco under conditions of wetland restoration - Salt Pond MetaG R2_B_D2_MG | ecosystem: Environmental > Aquatic > Marine >...
CCGATCGGATCGATCTCCTGTGTGATCGCGATCTATGCTTTAAAACGCGAAGCCAACCAACACATCAGCTGGGGCACCTTCTTGAAGCTCGGTGGATCGATCATGTTGGTGCAGATCGCCTTGGCAATCCTCTATATTTTAGCGTTGTACAACTTTGGGTGGATTCCCGATCTGCCGACCTCGGGAGCAAGCCATGTTTGAACCACCGCAAACCGATCTGGACCGCGATGTGGATACATCGATGCGGATGTTTAAAAAAGCCCAGGTCGGACCGGCCGCCGAGATCAAAGCAGTCCAGCCTCAGCGTTGCTTGGTGGTACTGGACGGCTCGGGACAAGACGTCAGTGTTATGGCGGCAGCGACGGAACTGCAGTCACGCCTGTCGATGGAGTGGTTGATCCTGGACGCGCGTGAGCCAGGCACGGCTGAGAAACCGGACGCTGACCGAGCACCAGGATGGGAGCAACCACTGAAGAAGACCCGCGCCTTGGAACGCGGTGATCGGCCAGCGTACGATGAAATATTGGCTGCCATCGAAAAAGAGCAACCCGACCTAGTCATCGTCCCCTGTCCGTTCGGCCGCGATTTTGAATCGATCGGTTCCGATAGCGCGGGGACGGTGATGGATGTTTTGATCAGCCGTTGTCGAGTGCCGATGCTGGTGATTCGACGGCAAGACCAACCGCTCGCCGAGGCGACTCAAGAGGTGACGATTGTTGTCGGTGCGGAATGCAAGAGTGAAACACGAGCGGTAGGCTGGGCGATCTGCTTAGCCGCTCCCAAAGCCCAATTGACGCTCAGCTTGGTGATCGACCGTGAACAGTACGAAAACATGCGCGCCCTGCTCGATGTGATCGCTCCCGACAAACCGCTCGAACTGAGTCAGTTGAATGATGCAATGGCGGAATCGCACGCTCACCTGCATGCCGCTATCACCAAATCGGCCGCGTCCCACGATCTGAAGTATCGCTTGCAACCGATGGCCTACGAAGACGCGCCGCCGAGCGTGCTCGATTCAGCCCGGCCCTTGCTGGTGATTCTGCCGCTGGAATCGGACGATCGGTACGTGCAAGGATTCGTGCAAGATCGGATTCGACGCTCGCCTCATCCGGTGCTGGTGGTGCCCGAGCCATGAACGATCCCGCTCGCCATTTTCTCGCGCCCCAGGTTTTCGATTTCGCCTACACCGTCGAAGCAGCCGAAATCGATTCCCAAGAACATGTTCATAACCTGCGGTACCTGCAGTGGACGTTGTGGGCGGCCCACCATCACACCGCCGCGGGAGGCTGGGATTCCCAAACCGCTTTAGAACAACATGGCATCGGTTGGGTCGTGCGATCGCATGACATTACCTACCGCGCGGCCGCCTTTGCGGGCGACGAAATCATCGTACGGACATGGGTCAGCGAAATGACGCAGGTGGCCAGCCGACGACGATTCATTGTCTGCCGACCGGCGGACCAAAAGGTGCTTTGTCGTGGCGCGACACGGTGGGCCTTCGTCGACCTGAACGTTCGCAAAGCCATTCCGATTCCCGAATCGTTGCGAGCCGCGATTCGGCCACTCGACGGTTCACCCGGTTTGCCATGGGAAGCGCCATGAACCTAGCACCGGTGTCCTCTGCTGACACCGCCACCGATGCGCAGCGGTATTGGCGCCGGTGGCTGAGAATCTTCCTGCAATGCGTTGGCTACGTATCGTTACTGGCGTTTGTAGCGGCCGTGATGCCGGCAAGCTGGTTTATCGAAGCCAGTAAAGGGCTCGGCTTGGAGTTTGCCGACCTACCGTTGACTTTCTATTTGGCAAGAAATCTGTCGACGCTGTATGGCTTTGTCGCTTTGGTCTTGCTGGTCATTGCGACCGACCTTGATCGCTACCTCCCGCTGGCACGCTATGCCGCGTTCGGAACATTGCTGCTTGGAACGCTGCAGTTGGTCACCGACGCGCAGGCCGGCATGCCGTGGTGGTGGACGCTGGGCGAATCGGTCTCGACCTGGATCGGCGGGTTGCTGCTGTGGTGGCTGTGCAGAAAATCGGGGGCCTGAGTTGCCTAACTACCTGCCATTCGACTAGCTCAGGCGTGGACGCAGGCGGCGAATAAATGCTGCCATTCCCGCCACTGCAGCTCGCGACACGGTTCGAGCTGTTCTCCGGTGCGAAGCGCGGTTTGACAAGCGTCCACGAAAGCAGCAGGCTCGAATCCGGCCGGCATCTCGTTCCACACGGCGTGCTGTCCGACTCGCCGAAACCAGTACTTGGCATTGCCGAAGTCCCCTTCACGGCGATGCATGATTCCATGCCAAAAACTGCCTTCGGCAGATCCCATGTCTTGGCTGATCACGTGCGACCGATCGAGCTCGCCAGCTAACAGCCACAACCCCGACTTGCAAAGCGCAATGGCCGTTGGCGAATGGCTGTCGCCGAAACAAAGGTCAGGATGCTGGTCAATAAACTCGGCCACGTTGGCGTCGGTTGTGCCACCATCGAGCGGAGGCAGCGGCGCGGACTCGATCACTTGACGCAGCGACGGGGGAAGGTCTTGGAGAGCCAAAACAGTCAGGGCAGGCATAGTGTATCAAGCGGTTCGGAAGGAGAGCGGGAGCAAATAGCGGCGAGCTTATAAATCGCGAGGACGCACGTCCTGCAGTTGCTCTTCCAGCTTTTTCAAGCTGCGAGATAACAGGACGCGGACGGCGACGTCGGTCTTTCCCAGTTTTTCCGCAATTTGCTTCGTCGGCAAGCCATCGACGAATCGCATTCGCACCACTTGCTGCTGCTCCTCGGTCATCGCACTAATCGCCTCCTGCATCCGAGCCATGCGGACATCGTTGCTGAACGCGGCACTGGGGCTGGTCATACTGGCGGCCAAGCAAGCTTCCAAACCGCCGGCAGAGTTAGCGCTCCCACCAAAAGCGCCCTGCAGCGAACGCTCTTTGCCGGCGTCACGTCGCTGAGCCTGAAAGTGAAATCGATGAGCGTCGATGACCCGCCGTCGTGCGAGCTCCTGAATCCAACCGAAGGGATCGCCCGCATTCAGCTGCGCCGTCGGCAGGCCGGTAATCGCTGCGGTACAAACTTCTTGCACCAAGTCATCGAGGTCGACGCGTGCCAGTAAATGCTCGCCCGTGATCGCTTTTAAGAACCCCGTCAGCCGTCCGCGGTGGGTTTGCAGGTAATCCCCCAAAGCCTCCACATCCCCAGACCGAATGCGAGCATGCAGCCGCTCAGCTGCCGCGTCCACCGACGAATCCGACGACGAATCCGACGACGAATCGGACGACGAATCGGACGACGAATCGGACGACGAATCTTGTGGCGGGAGCTTTTCCATCGTGAACGGTCTCCTAGTCGGCAGTGATTTTACCCCCCCATATTCTAAACGCAAATCGGATAGACTGACGAGCAGTCCGGTTTGCAAGTCGCTATCCCGCCCGTTCTCGATGTCATCGCCCACCGGAATCATGATGAACGATCCTCTTGACGGTTTCGAACAAGCGACCAAGACGCGCGGCGATACGCTCGATCTGGAATCGTTTCTAGAAGCTTTCGCCGCCTCCGCACCGGTCGACGATCCGCGACGCCTGCTCGAGTTCTTGCCCGTCGGTGATTCCTCGAAACGCCGGTTGGTGCTGGTCGAATTGATCAAGCTGGACATGTCCGAAGCGGCCGCGAAGGGAGCGGTGCCGCGAATCGAGTGGTACGTCCAAGCGATACCGGAACTGCTGACGACGGAATCGGTGCCGCTGGACTTGGCCTTGGAGGAATTGCAACTCCGGCGAGAGAGTGGCGAAGCTCCCCGGAGCGAGGCGTACGCGGAGCGGTTCCCTGGGCTCGCCAACGCGCTGGAGAAATTGCCTCTGAATAACCAGACGATCGCCCCGCTGGGCAAACTGGCGGGAATCACCGAATCGACCGCCGGGGAACGGATCGATGACTTTACGATCATTCGGCCGCTGGGAAAGGGTGCCTTCGCCCAAGTCTATCTGGCGCGTCAGGAATCGATGCAACGGTTGGTTGCGCTAAAGGTCTCGCAGCGAAGCGGCGATGAACCGCGCGCGTTGGCCCAGTTGCAGCACCCCAACATTGTCCGTGTGTATGACCATCGCCAAACGACCCAGCCCGCAGCGCATCTGTTGTACATGCAATATGTCTCGGGCGGCACGCTGGCCGATGTGCTGAAGTGGGCGGCAACGCGGATTCCCGAACATCGCGATGGCACTTTGGTTCTTCAGTCGGTTGACGAAAACCTGCTTCGCGCCGCACAACCGACACCGGAAGCCTCTTCGATTCGCAACTGGTTACAGACCGCCAGTTGGCCCAGCACCGTCGCCTGGGTCGGCATTCAACTAGCTCGCGCATTGGAGTATGCGGACCGCAACGCGGTGCTGCACCGCGACGTCAAGCCAGCGAATGTACTGATGTCCGCCGAAGGGATTCCCAAGCTGGCCGACTTCAACGTGAGTGCCACCGGACTTTCGGGGCGAGCCGGTGCGGCGGCTTTTTTTGGTGGCTCGCTGGCCTATATGTCTCCAGAGCAATTGCGGGCGGCCGATGCAACGGACCCCACCGAAGCGGCCGACCTGGATGGTCGCAGCGATATCTATTCTTTGGGCGTGCTGCTGTGGGAAATGTGGCAATCGCATCGCCCCTGGTCGACCGATGCCTCGCCCACTTCCTGGTCCGCGGCGATGGAGTCACAGCGTCATCTGCGGAACCTGCCACCTCACGACTGCGACGTCGATGGCGATGCATCGGCGAGAGTATTGTACCGCGTGTTGCTGCAAACGTTACGAACCGATCCGGCCGAGCGTCCTGCCGACGGGGGTGAACTTGCCGGACGGCTCCGGCTGGCGCTGTTTCCCAACGTCGCCAACCGTTTTGATCCGCCGAAAAATAGCATCGCCAGCCGCCTGCTGTTGCTTTCCCCTTGGATGCTGGCCGCGCTCGTGATCTTGGTTCCCAACGCCTTGGCCGGCGTGTTCAATTTTTTCTACAACGAACATTTCATCATCAAGCAATACGCGGAAATGCAGCCGCTGGCCAGCGGAAGCGAACTGCCTTGGCTGCAACGACTGACGTTTTTCGAAACCTTGGCGTTGGTCGTCAATGGCATTGCTTTTCCGGCCGCGGTGTTGCTGATGCTGTGGTACTTGAAACCGCTGCTGCGGGGACTGCAACAGGTCGCGCGAGGCGAAGCGACCGACGAGCACGCGCTCGGATCGGCGTGGAACATCGGCTATCAAGCGGCCACAATCGGAGCGGCGTTTTGGGCGATTGCCGGCATCGTTTATCCGGTCGCCCTGAAGCTCGCCTACCCGCATTTCGCGCCTGCCGATTGCGGGCACTTTTTCTTGTCGCTGATCATGTGCGGACTGGTGGCGTGGGCGTATCCATTTTTTGGGCTGACGGTGATCACGGTGCTGGTTTACTACCCGCAGATGATGCGTCCGACGATGAAAGACCCGGCCTTCGAAATTCGGGCTCGGGTGCTGGAACGTCGCGCGGCGAGGTTTCTGTTAATCTCCGCCGGCATTCCGCTGCTCGCCGCCGTGCTAGTGCTGACGAGCGAGCACAAGGGGGAGAACATTGTCACATTGACGGCGGTGATCGCGACCGCTTTTGGATTGGCAGCCGCCTTTACCGCTTTCCAAACACTGCGTCAGGGACTGGCCGACCTCGGTACGGTGCTGTCGCCGGAGCGTCCCTCGCCCGTCCCCATGCCCGACGAAGAGCTGTGAGGATCACCAGGGTTGGCACAGCGAGAGGCAAGCGATTACGTCGTGTAGAGCGAATTAAACTCGACGTAATGGGTGGTTAGATCGCTAGCCCAGAAATCGGTTTTGCCCGGGCCATCGCCTACCACCAAAGCGACTTCGACAAACGGTGCCGCCTGCATGGCCCGGCTGAGTGCCGCAGCGTCAAACGGCACCGGTTGGCCCTGTGCAAAGACGGTCGTGCCGAGAATCGAAAGACTGGTTTGGGAAACCATGATCGGAGGTCCGGCATATCCGGCAGCCGACACGATGCGTCCCCAATTCGGATCGCCACCGGTGATGGCGGTCTTGACCAACGGGCTGGCCCCCACGGCCCGTGCGATGACTTCGGCGTCGTTGTCGTTGACGGCGCCAGTTACCGACAACTGCAAGACATGCTTGGCCCCTTCGCCGTCCGCGGGCAACTGCTTGGCCAGCTCGACGCACATGGCATGCAAGGCAGCCCGAAAGGTCTCCAAATCGTCTCCCGCGAGCGGCTGCGGCGAAGCCTGTGCCAACAACAGTAAGGTGTCGTTCGTGCTGGTGTGCCCATCCACGCTGACGCGGTTGAAGCTCCCGTCCGCCGCCGTCGCCAGCAAGCTCTGGGCATCCTCCGGCGCGAGCGGCGCGTCGGTCAGCACGGCGGCCAGCATCGTAGCCATGTTGGGAGCAATCATCCCCGCACCTTTGGCCATGCCGCAGATGCGATAGGTTTGGTCGCCGATCGTGACGTTTTTGGCGGAGACCTTTCGCGCCTTGTCAGTCGTCAGGATGGCGTCTGCCGCCGCCGCGAAGCCGCTCGGAGTCGCCGCCAGTTGAGCATGCGCCTCGGCGATCCCCTGCCGCACTTTGTCCATCGGCAACGCGTGCCCGATAATCCCGGTGCTCATCACCAATACCGCATCGGCCGGCGCACCGATCTGCTCGGCAACCCACTGCGTCATCTGATACGCGTCGGCTTCGCCCTGTTTGCCGGTACAGGCATTCGCGTTGCCGCTGTTGACGACCACGGCTCGAACGGAAGCCGAAGGAGTGCGTGCCTTACATAACAACACCGGAGCGGCGACGATTTGATTTGTCGTGAAAACTCCCGCCGCCACCACCGGCCGATCGGCAACGATCAGCGTCAAATCGGGACGGCCACTAGCCTTGATCCCGCAGGGGACACCGGCAAAACGAAAGCCCGCGGGGAGTTGATCTTCGGTGAGCATCATGGAAGTGGAAAGTTACCGGGGCGAAAGGGGATGATCTGACGAGCGATCAGCTGTCAACGCAAGTTTCCAGGAACCGCGCCAAACGGTGGAAGTCGCTTTTCAGATCGATGAAGCGGACCTTGGTGACCAGCGTTTCGGGATCGACCAAGTCGGTGAAGGGGACGTACCTCAGATCAAACTGCCGTTCGACCGAAACCATCACGCCATTCAGTTTTTCTTCCACCAAGGCACGATAAGCGCCGACGCCCAACTGAGCACCCAGCATTACATCGAAAGCAATGGGCGGTGCACAGCGAGCTTCGTAACCCATCTGCAGACCGTTAACCTTCCGGTTTCGTCCCGTACGTTCGGTGTACCGCTTGGAAACCAACGTCGCCATCATCGCACCGAGGTGCAACGACGAAATGTTGATATGCCCGTGGTCGTCTCGATCGATCCCTTCCAGAATCGACGACGGCAAAAATTCGGCCATTCCTTCAGCGATCACCAGCGTGCCATACTCTCGGCCTTCGCGTTCCCTGGCCAGCATCATGTCGACCATGCGGTCGATCACGCGATCGATCGCCATCACCTTTCGCGTTTCGCCCGTCTCGGCATTCACCACCTCTTCGCCCGCCAGGGCGCCGGTGATGTCCTCCACGCTCAGCACCATACTCGCTTCGCCAGCAATGGCGGCACCGTAAGCCAGCCAACCGGCACTTCGCCCCATCGCCTCGCACACAAAGTAGGACTTGCCCGCGGCGGCATCAAAATTGAGGTTCCGAATTTCTTCGGCCAAGGTTTCGACGGCGGTGAAATAACCAAACGTGAAGTCGATTCCGGTGTAGTCGTTATCGATCGTTTTGGGCAGATGGACAACGGGAAAACGTCGTGCCCCCTCGGGCAAGCGGTCCTGAAACATCTTCAGCTTATTTGCCGTCTTCAGCGTGTCGTCACCGCCGATCGAAATCAGTGCGTCGACCTCTAACGAACAAAGGCCTTCGTAAACGCGGCGCAGCGGCGCGACCAGTTCGGGATCGGCAAGGTGCTCGGGGCTGCTGACATGTTTGCCGGGATTGGTGCGAGCGGTCCCGATCATGATCCCACGACTGGTCCGCGCGTGGGTCAGCATCTCGTGGCTAAAACGAACGTAGTCGCTTCCTTCCTGCAACGGGCCGGCGGCGGTGTATTCCGCCAAGCGACTGTAGCCGTGCTTGATTCCAAATACCTGAGCTCCCTCTTCAAGGAACGAGAACGCAGCGGTGGAAATTACCGCGTTCGCTCCTGGAGCCGGGCCGCCGGCAAAGAGGATCGCGACGCGTCGAATGTCAAGATTGTGTTTGTCTGCCATAAGACTTTTTCACCAGTAAAAACGTTGCGCTATGAAGAAAGCTGCTGCCCGCAGCGGAGATCGACTGGTCACGATTCTACGCCAACCAGAAAAAAATCCTAGATGGCGTTTCCTGCGCCCCTGTCGAGCAATGCCAGAGAAGCTGGCTCGAACGCCTGTTCCATTTCGCCGGAACAGGCGATGCTCGGAACAGGCGATGCTCGGAACAGGCGATGCTCAGAACTCAGGTGATGCTCAGAACAGGCGATGCTCAGAACTACAGTTCGCTAGGCTCGCCGGGCAGAGCCTCCTCGTAGAGCGACTCGTTTGCGAACCGTTCCGCCCCAAACTGCGAGCCATCCAGATCGCCCGAAAGCTCGGCTGAGGCAGCAGCGGCACTGCGTGTACTCGCCAGCTCACTCTGGAGCACCATGTGCATCCGAATCGCTTCCCAGGTCCAATAGCCCGACAGGACAAACAGGCATCCGGCGGCGAGCAACTGCCAATTCGGAGCGAGTTGACTGAGGTACAAAAAGACGCTGCCCGCGATCACGCTGCCACCCGCCTGAGCGAACTTTCGCAGCACGGTGCTGTGCGTTTGTTGACGAACGCTGCGTTGAATAGCAGTCCGAGCCGAAGAATTGGCAAGTTCACGCATCGCCGCCAGGTTGCTGGAACGTTCGGGTGCTTGGGAGCGCGGCACATACGGAGAATTCGCATCGACCGGTGACTCTTCTTCGACAGGAGGTTCACTGGTCGCAGCAACGGTCGCGGGATCGCTGGCGGCAAGCTGTGTCGAACGAGCCACCACGGAACTTACCGAACCGGATGCAGGCGCCGGCTCGGCAGCGGGCGTCTCACTGCGGCCCTGGACTCGCTGCAGCAAACGGTTCATGTACGCTTCGATGGAGTCTTCGTCCTCGGCAGCAACGGGCGTCGGTGCGGGGGCCTGCGGCCCTTCAGCCACTGGCTCGGGTTCGTAAGCCGACTCGGGTTCGTAAGCCGACTCGGGTTCGTAAGTTAGCTCGGGTGCAAGATCAGGTTCTGAATTCACGTCGGCTGCCGCCAAGTAAGCAACTTCCGCGTCATGCTCCGGTTCAATGGCCGGTTCAATGGCCGGTTCGGACCCGTGGAAGTGCGAGGGATCGACGCCGGATCCCATTGCCGCGGCGTAGGACAGCGGATCTTCCTCGGCAGGACAGGCCTCCTCGTCATTTGCTGCTTCCCCTGCAGCCTCGCGCTCGCTCGGCGTGTCAGTGGGCTCTTGCTGAAACGGAATCGCCAGCGTGTTGCCTGACGACTCGGTTGGCCAATCGTCTCCACGCCCTAGTTGCTGATCGGTATCTTCGGCCGCTAATTCGCTTAACAGGCGACTCGCCAAGGACCCCGCTTCGGGCTCCCCATTCCCAGCCGTTTCTTCGGCACGCACTGGGGCGGCGGCAAGGTTTTCCTGCTCGGTCGGTGACTCTTCCAGCAGGCTGGAATCGGCCCAAGGATGGAAGTCCCCCAGTTTCTCGAAAGTGGCGGCATACGCATCGGGATCGGTCAATGCAGCCGAAAATTCGGTTGCCTCAGGCAAGCCGGTCTCGGCATACGCTTCTTCGACGTCGGGCGGCAGTTCCCACGGGTTGGCCATCTCCATTGCCACGGGCTGAGCCCCAAGCTCACCTTCCGACTGGTCCCCTGTGGCCCCCGGTGCGACGCTCGTGACTTGGTCTGCTTCAGAGGACTGCTCGGCGTCAAGGGTCTGCTGAGCATAGGACGTTGGAATGCTTTCCGCGTCGGGCTCGTCTTGGACGTCTTGCACTTCAGCGGGCTCTTCGGCCGACCGCGATGCAGGAGTCTCGTCCGCGGACCATCCCGAGGCGGTCGCCCCGGCCGCTCCATCCTCATCCGTCGAAGGAGTGCCCATCGGCGGATCGATCGAGGCCGATCCCCAAACCGGCACCTCTTTGGATGGCCCCACCGCGGCTGGTGGTTCTTGGGCAGCCAATGCCTGGGCTGCGGGCGAATCCGACGCGACCGGCGGTTCCGCTTCCTCTTCTTGCCACGGATTGGCTGCGAATTCGGTTCCCGGCAAATAATCGTTTACCGCTTCCGCCGCGGCCGCTTGCTCGGTGCGGAAGCCCGCTGGCTCGTCGCTGCCGGGGAGGCCTTCGCTGGCGTCGGCGGCAGGTGCCTCGAGCGAGGCCGGCCCGGTGCCGAGTTGGTAAGTCGGCCAGCCACTGCTCAACCAATCGGAATCGCTGGACGCCGGTTCCTCCGGCAACGCCGCTAATTCCGGGGTCGCCTCTTGACTGCTAAACGGACTCGCAGCCGCAAATGGATCAAGCGGCACAACCACCGTTGGCAATCGCTGCGATTCCTCCGCATCGGTTCCCTCCTCGGAGTCGTCCAAGGCCGGCCCCGGTTCCTCCCAGCCAGGGCCGTTCGATTCCAGCGGCGAGCGAGCGTCGTCAGGCGGTTGCCCCCCCTCGGCCGTGTCCCCTTCGTTGGCCGTGTCCCCTTCGTTAGCCTGCGCCTGGTGCGAAATTTCGGACGGCGTGGGGAAGGCATCGGCTGTCGATGCGGTGGCGACCACTTCGCCAATCGATCCCGCCGTTGTTGCGTAGTCGTTTTGCAATTGCTGCAATTGCTGTTCGGTCGATTCCAGCCGTTCGCGAATCGTCGCCAGTTCGTCCACCGTGGGACGCTGCTGAAGGTCTTGCTCGGCGGCCAACAAGGCATCTCGAGTTCCCTGCAGTTCGGCACTCAATAACTCGGCCGTCGCATTGCTGTCCGACAAGTTGGCCACGGCGATCGCGAGTTCTTGGCTGACACGTTGCATCGAGTCGCGCAGATCATCCGCTTCCGCTTGCCAACTGGCACGATCATTCTGACGGGCGAGGTCGTTCTGGGAGACAAAGGTTTCCAACCGCGCGATCGATTCCATCGCATCGGCACACTGTTCTCGCAACTGCTCGGCTTCGCGGTTCGCGTGCTGAACGCTTTCTTGCAGCGCCTCGATCTGCTGTCGCAGTTCTCCGATCAACCCTTCTTGACTGGCAATCTGTCGCGCTCGCAACTCCGCCAGTTCGGTCGCTTGTTGGCCCTGCTCCAGCGCGTCGTCACGCTGCTGCAGGACATCATCGTATTTCTCCGCCAACTCCGTATGCTGGCCGCTCAGGACCTCATGCTCGCGGGTTAGCGACTCATGCCGCAGGCAGAGCTCGTGATGCTGGCTGGTCATCTCGTCGCGCTGAGCCGTGACGTCGCGGAGCTCTTGCGTCAAACGATCTCGCTGCGCCGTGATGCCTCGACAAACTTCGTTGGATCGATCGAGCTGTTCCGTGACGGCGGCACATTTTCGCGTCAGCTGCTCAACCGTTGCGATCGCCTCTTGCTGCTGCCGTGATAATTCCTGACTCCGTTTTCGAGCCGCCTGGAGATCGGCGTGAGCGGATGCGGCATCGGCAGCCGTTAAGTCCAACCGCTTGGCCAGCCCGCTGTTGTCCCGGCGCAGACGCTCGCGGTCATCGGCCAATGTGTCACGTTGCTGAGCGATTTCGTCGCGCTGCTTGGCAGCTTGGTCACGTTGCTGAGCGTGCAACTGGGACGCCGCGGTCACGCTGTGCAGATGCTCCGCCATGTCCATCAGCTGCTGCTGCATTTTTTCTATCGAACTGTTGGTTTGAGTGCTCTGTCGCTGAGTCGCCTCAAACCGCTGCAGGACGTCGCTCAACTGCGACTGATAGTGTCGCTCCAAGGTCGAGCGAAGCGGCTCTTGGCCATCGCCACCGGAGGGCTTGGTCTCCGACTCGGGCGAGAGAGAGGCAGCTCCGATAGACTCCGCATCGGACCGCTCCGACGACGGACCATCCGATTCGGAGAACTCCCCAGCAGCCGTCCCAGCGCCAGCAGCCGTCCCAGGATACTGCTTGAATCGCATTCCATCGGCAAACGACAGCCGACCTCGCTGTGCCGCCTGTTCTGCCGCCGGATCGGGAACCTCTTCATCATCCATGTCCCGTTCCGCGGCGGTCGAGGAGGCCACGGGGGCCACTTCCGAGCGGGGCACCACGGCCGACTCAGAAGCTTCCGCGGTTCGCATCGACGCTTCCGAGCCCTCTGAACCGGATCGTTCATCGATCAATTCGAAGCAATATTGACCGATTTCGATGCAGTCCCCCAATTGGAGATCGGCCTCCGTCGTTCGGTTTCCATTCAATACAATGGGTACGGAATAGGCCCGAATCAAGCAGCGCCCCGGCCGTCGCAGCAAGACGGCGTGCATGCTGCGCAGCGTCGAATCTTCCAACCGAATAGAACAGCCCGTGCCATTTCCGAGCGTATAGCGCGAGCCTGCCAACCGCATGCGTCGGTTGGGCGTTCCTGGTCGGGAGACACGAAACTCCACAAAACCGCTTGGTGCTAGCGTCGTGTTGCCGATGGCTCGTTGATCCGTTGTCACAATTCTTTCCCTGCAAAGGAGCCTGACCTGGATTATCCGTATTCTTTACTACGAGTCGGACAAAGCATCCAACCCCCATAATCCGGTGCGTAGACTTATCTTGTGCTTCGACCAGTTGAGGGTGTGCGGCTTAAGCGAAATGGTTGCTCGGTAGGTTTTCTACGGCCATTTGCAGAAAGTGGGTGAACAGAACCCTACTACCCTCCCCCCGCAGGGACGGCGAAGCAAAAAACAGAGCAAACCAGGCAGTCACGACCAATACCGCTTATTGAGGCGTTTTCTTCCCCGTTAAATGTCCCCCTTGCTTGGCTTGAGAAATGCAATGCCACTTCGTTCCGTCACCAGAGGCGCAAACGTTTGCTGGAGACGAACTTAGGCTCCGTCCCCTAAACCGCTTGGCCAGTCGTGTTGTAAGAATTTGGGCCAGCACTTCACATGCAAGGTATAGTTCTCTGCCCGTCCGAAATGTCGCCTGTTCTATCAGCGAGATTTCGTAGGCTCGGGCGTATTGCGAGCGTCGCTTGATTCGGGTGGGACCTCTACTGGGTGCCCCCTCCCAATCGGGCAATCCTTGATGGTGAGCAAACGGAATACGAATAGCGAGTGTGGCCGCGGAACAACACTGAACATTCACTGATAAGCGAGGGCAATCCCATGCCGAAGAAAGAAACGTTAGACAAACTGCGGGACGTCCTCCTTCGCCGCCGCGATGCGTTGCGGCGTGCGTTGGCGGGTGACCTTAGCTTGCTGCAAGAAATTCGTGACACAGGCCCCGGCGACCTGCTCGATGCGGCCGTCGACACGGCACAAGATGAGGTCAACAGCCAATTAGTAGAAGCGGAAAGCCGCGAATTGGCTTTGATTGATGAGGCGATGGAACGGATGAAGGACGGTTCCTACGGCACCTGTGACGATTGTGGCAAACCGATCCCGATGGCTCGCTTGCAGGCCTTGCCCTACGCGACCGAGTGCATTCAGTGCCGACGCAAATCAGAGCAAGGTCCCTCGGCGGCACCCGCTTGGAACCGAGTCTTTGTTGACTCGCCAATCGATAGCATCTGACGACCGCCGATAGCGCCACGGTCTTGATCGCGCCACGGTGCCACAAATGGTAACCCGATGCGGAATGGCGTGTTGATTTAGTCAGCCGCAACGCGGTGGCCCGGATTATTGATAACCCGACGCGTAAGTTTTGAAGTTGCGCTTTTTGGGCATCGTATCATGCGGCGACTCGGTATTCTTGCGGGATCGAGGCTGCGAGTAAACGTTGCAGTTTCTTGAGA
>Ga0102938_10002461_pt1 | contig 14004 bp, 20 predicted proteins | sample SalPonR2_B_D2_MG_FD_84516 | JGI IMG/M metagenome (GOLD analysis project Ga0102938, IMG submission 84516) | Salt pond soil microbial communities from South San Francisco under conditions of wetland restoration - Salt Pond MetaG R2_B_D2_MG | ecosystem: Environmental > Aquatic > Marine >...
GAATATCTCATATATCTTGACAATGTAGTGATATTATAGTAAAATTTAAGATGTGTCAAAAATGGAGAGATGTCCGAATTGGCTAAGGAGCCGGACTTGAAATCCGGTGAAGCCGAAAGGTGTGGGGGTTCGAGTCCCCCTCTCTCCGCCATTGATATGACTGGAACCTTGCGGTTTCGTTGATATACAAAAAATCGGATAGAAAAATATGATTGTTCCCAAATTGTTCCCAAACATTCAGAGGATTTCTCTGGTTTGGGAATTTTTTTATAGAGGGTGTGATCTAAAAATCGAATTTACCTTCCAATTTTTTTACTGCTTCATTTTGCATTTCAAGATCAACATGAGTGTATAAATCAAGAGTAGTTGATATAGTGGAGTGTCCTAACATTTCTTGAACAATTTTAGCTGGGATTCCATTTCTTAAGTTAATAGTCGCGAATGTATGGCGAAGAGTATGAATTGTATATTTTGAGGGAAGTCCTGCTTTTTTTAGGGCTATATTAAAACGACGGTTATATGTCCTGGGATGATAATACCTTCCATCGGGCTTGCAAAACACGAAAGACTTACTGTTATCATACAGAGGGCCAAAAAATAATTTAAATTCCTGCTGTTTTTTCTTATGCTTTTTTAGAAGTTTAATAAGCTTGGGGGATATTTTAATTTTTCTTTGGCTCGATTCTGTTTTAGTGCCCTTTTCATGGATAACCCCATCAGAAGTTCTGACTAATCTTTTGTTTATTTGGATGACTCCTTTTTCTAAATCAATGTCAGACCACTCCAAACCTAGTATTTCGCTTTTTCTCATCCCGGTCATGAGTTCTGTCATTACGAAAGTGTACATTAATCTATCATCTTCTAAAACTTCAAGCAATTTTTTGTAGTGTATTTCTGACATTGCGGCAGCTTTTTTCTTTTTGAATTTTGGGGATTCTACTGCCTGCACGGGATTATATTTTATGAGTTTTAATTTTATTGCTCTGTTCATAGCCTCGTTTAATAAAACATAATGTTTTTTTAGAGTATTTTCGGACAGTCCGCCTGGTTTATCAATCCTGCCATTTTCTCGTTTGCTTGAAAAATAAAACTCAATATGATCAGGTCTTAATTCCTGTAATTTAATGTGTCCCATTGTGGGGATTATGTGAGTTTTTATTGTGCCTTTATACCTGTCATAAGTTGTGGCAGCTAACTGCGGTTTTTTATGTTTATTAAGCCATCTTTCTAAGACATATTCACCTACAGTAATGTTAGAAGGATTTATAAAAGAGCCTTCGTAAGCTTTATTAATTTGTTCAGCCATCCATTTTTCTGCAGTCTTTAATTTATTAAATAGCTTTGATTTTCTATTTCTTTTTCCGTTTAAAGGATTAACGTTTAATTCCACAAAAGCTCTATAGCCTCTAAAGCTTCCATCATCTTTATAGATCTTTTGTATATGAGCCATTAATTTCACCTCCTTTCTAAAGATTTGTTATGTACCTCTATACCTTTGATACAGTTTGCCTTTTATTTCAGCTGGAAGAGATTTGTTTAAAATAATAATCTTAAATTTTTTTTTATGAATTCTTATAACCTCGTGATCAATCTTTTCTTCTACAACAATAACCAATTTTAATTCCCCCCTATTAATATTTGGAAAAGCATAAAAATGAACGCAAGATAATACATATGTTCGCTTAAAATGTAAAAAAACCCCCATATTGCTATGGGCAAAAAGAATTAATCTTTTTTAGATAAACCTTTGAATTGATCAGATATCTTGATTAGAGCTTTCAAGTCTTGAGGGGTTAGGCCTTTTGCCTTGGCCTCGTCAATTACTTCAAGGTAATCAATTTCTAATTCATCAAAGATTCCTTTTAGAATTTTAACTTTTTTGGAGGTTTCAATTTCTGCATCGGAAGGCCTTTCATATACCTTAATATAACCAGCGGCTTTCATCATATCGTTATAGCTTACATCCAAAACGCTAGCTAATCTTTCGATGATTTCTGGAGAGGGTGGGTTTGGTCTTTTATGGTTGATGATCATAGAGAGGTATGAGCGGTCTACATCAGCTTTTTCTGCCAAATCAGAATAGGACTTGATAGTAGATTTTCTAAATGATTTTTCTAAAAAGTCTATAAATTTTTCCATTTTATCATTGTCCATATAAATTCCTCCTTGATGAAGCAATTATACTACTTAATTTTACATAAGTCAACTAAAATTTATAAAAATAAAAAAAATAATTATTGACAAAAAACTACATAGTGATATAATAAGGGTATATTTTTCAGAAATGTCAGAATATAAAACATAACAAAAGCAAAACTTTTTATAAACCTCTCTATAACAATGATTAAAGAGATAATTAACTCTTTACAAACTATGGTTAAAGTTTTTAAAATGCTGTTATAATAATAAACAGCAGTAGATTTGAGTTGTAGTAGGGGTATTTTTATATCCAAATTGTTGAATATATACCACAAAATATTAAAGAAAGAAGGTGAGATTATTGAAATAACAAGGGTAGTAAAAAGACCGAGATGAAAAGGAGGGAAATAATGAAGAATGATAACCAAGAAGGCAGTGAAATAATAAAGAAAATGTTAGAGGAAAGCCGGAGTAGATATCCATTAACTCTTAGAGCACAAGATATATCTGAAATATTGGGTTGTAAGAACAAATCACAAGTATATGGACTTGTTAAAAAAATTCCGGGAGCTAAGAAAATAGAAAGTCTTGGATGGAGAATTCCCAGAGATCAATTTTTTGCCTGGTATTACTTCAGTCAAGGAGAAACGGGATATAAAAATGAAAAAGCCCGCCTGTGAAAGAGGCGGACCTTTGAAATGTATCTGTCTTTATTGTAGCAGCAAGGCTTATTAATTGCAAGGAGGGAAAGATGAAAAAACTTGAAATTCACAATAATATTAAAAAATTACGAAAAAGAAATAATATAACACAAAAAGAACTTGCAGAAAAACTTAGAATTACTACTTCATCTGTGGGAATGTATGAAAGGGGTGCAAGAAAACCCAGTATTGAGGTGTTAATAAAAACAGCCAACTATTTTGATATATCAATTGATTGTCTTTTGTTCTCGAAAAATCTAATTGATTTTAAGGAGGCATTCAAATGCAAGCAGAGGTATTGGTTGATACTAAAGATTTAACTCATGAAGAATGGTTAGAATACAGAAAGCAGGGCATTGGAGGCAGTGATGCAGCTGCAGCTATTGGCCTGGGCAGGTGGAAGTCCGCTCGCATGGTCTGGGCAGCTAAAACTGGGTTTTTAGGAGAAGAGAAAGATAATGACGCCATGCGGCTGGGCCGGGACTTAGAAGGATATGTGGCTGAACGGTTTATTGAAAAGAGATCAGAAGAGACAGGCAAAGAAATAAAACTATGGAATGTAAACCAAATCTTAAGGCATTCCAAGCATAAATTCATGCTTGCCAACTTAGACCGCCGGGTACTAAAGGAATCTGCTTTATTAGAATGTAAGACAACTGTTGACCGGAAAAACGAATGGAAAATAGATAGCTTCCCCGAGTATTATATACCACAGCTGCAACATTATCTGGCAGTAACCGGCTTTGAGAAAGCATACCTGGCAGTCCTTGTTTTGGATAAGAGATGGTTTAATTACTACGAAGTTGACCGGGATGATGAGCTGATTGAATACTTAATCCAGGAAGAAAAAGATTTCTGGGAAAGCTATGTGTTAACTGGCGTAATGCCACCTATCGAAGAAGCTGATCTTAAAAACAAGATCATAGATAAACTCTATCCGGAAGCCAAAGAAGGCAAGATAGTTCATCTGGATATTGGAATTAATGAATTAATTGAAAAGAGAATAGACTATAAGGAAACCGAGAATAAATTCAAAAATCTACGTCAGGAAGTAGAAACAAAGATAAAAGACCTATTAGGAGAAGCTGAACTTGGTTTTTATCAGGGCCAGCAGGTTGTTAAGTGGAGAAATATAAACAGCAGCCGATTTGACAGCAAAAAATTTAGGTCTGAACATCCGGATCTGTACAGTGAATATCTAAATGAGAGTTCATACCGAAGGTTATATATATAAAAGAAAGGTGGTTAATTAATGAATAATTTAAAAGCTTTGAGGAGAGTTATAAAAATAACACAGGCCCAGCTGGGCGAGGAGATTAATTTAGGCCAGCGGGATATTTCAAAAATAGAAACTGAAAGAAGAGAACCAACTCCGGAAGAAATAAAAAGAATTAGCAGATATTTTAAAGTAGATGCACAGTTAATCTTCCCGGGTATTATAAAAAAGGCAGAAGCTGTTAAAGCAAATAAAAAATGCCGGGTAGAGAATATAAGAATTTTTGATGATGGGAAAGGTGATCTGCACTGGTATATTGCTATTAAACTTAAAAACTTAAGCAAGTTTCTTGTCAAGTTTGAAGAATTTACTGACAATACCTTCATCCGTATATTCAATCTTAGGCTTAATTTAGCAGATCTTGTCTATAAAGATCTGTTTAATAAGAGTTTAGTTGAAATAGATATCTCAACTTCCTTTCACCGCTATAAGAATATAATGAGCGATTTTATTAAACAAAAACTCGATTATGACAAGAAATCCACTCTAGATAAAGATTCTGTGACAAGCCTCTTTGATGTCATAGATAAAGGGAGGGAACGATTTGAGCAGTAAGGGCAATGACAAGGTAAAAAATCAGCTGAAAGAAAAGAAAAATAATAATCCTCTCGGAAAGAAAGAAACAATTGAGATGAAAGTCTATCAATATATAGAGAAAATGAAACCAGAAATTGAAAAAGTCCTTCCCAAACATATCGGGGTTGAAAGAATGAGCAGGATTGCTTTTACTACGGTCCGGACCACTTCAGATCTAGTAAATTGCAGTATGGGATCCCTTATGGGTTCTGTGATGCAGGCCTCTGCTTTGGGTTTAGAGCCCAATCTTTTGGGACAATGCTATATAATACCCTACAAAAACCAGGCCACTTTTATTCTGGGATACAGGGGAATGATTAACCTTGCCAGACGGTCGGGCGAGATCCAGACCCTTTATGCCCATGTGGTAAAAGAAAATGATGAGTTCAGCTACCAATACGGCCTTGAACCAGATTTAAAGCATATCCCAGCTGAGGAAGAACGAGGCAAGATTAAAGGCGCTTACATGGTTGCTAAGTTTAAAGACGGCGGCTATTACTTTGAATACATGCCGATTGCAGACATATTAAAAAGGCGGGATAAAAGCCCGGCTGCCAAATCAGAATACAGCCCCTGGAATGATATGGGGATTGGCTATGAAGAGATGGTCAAAAAAACAGTCATTAGGCACGCTTTTAAATACCTGCCGGTTAGCATAGAGATTATGAGAAATGTCGAGCTGACCGACGAAACCCAAAAGGATCTAAAAGAGTTTAATAAAGATGATTTTATTGAATTGAAAGTTGACGATATATCGGACAGAAATGTTTCATGATTGTATACCCGGTCTTAGCGGCCGGGTTCTAATTAATTTAGATCAGTTAGAGTAGGTGATTAGATGCCTAGAAACGGCTGGATTAAGCTTTATCGTAAAATTGAGGACAATCCTGTCTGGGGGGATAAGCCATTTTCAAAAGGCCAGGCCTGGATAGACCTGCTGTTAAAAGTTAACCATAAAAAAAATAAAGTATTAATCCGCAGTGAAATTATAGAAGTGGCGGTTGGGGAAACTATTACTTCCATAAAAAAATTATGTGAAAGATGGGGCTGGTCAAATACAAAAGTAAATAATTTTCTAAACATTTTGGAAAAAGAAAAGATGATTTTATGCCAAAAAAACACCGGCAAGTATACGTCTATAAAGGTGCTAAACTATAAGGATTATCAGCATTCCCAGGATTTGACAAACATCGCCCGAGCATCTCTCGAGCATACCTCGAGCATACCTAAAACATCGCCCGAGCATATAAACAAGAATGATAATAATGAGAAGAAAAATAATAAAATACTTCTTGTTCGGAATTTAAATAAATTCCAAACCCATATTTGGAAGCAGCTAAAATATATTGATAAAGCACCCAAATTTGATAAGGATTCAATTCCTTATAAAGCAGCTCTGCATTTAAGGAGGCTTATTTTAAAAAACAACCCCAGACAGCAGGTCCCAAAGGCTGATCCTTTTTCTTTAGAGAAGTGGTCGATAGAGATGGACAGGCTTAACCGCTTAGGCCCTGTCGGAGGAGACGAAAGCAAAGGCTATAGCTGGGATGAAATAGCAAAGATAATGTCCTGGTGTCAGGACCATTACTTTTGGAAAAAGAATATCCTGTCAGCTGGTAAGTTAAGGGAAAAGGTGGGAAGGCTGGAAATGGATATGAAGCAGGATCATAAATCCAAACCTTCTATTATCAAAAAACAAAATGAGGCGTTTAGCAGCCTATATCAAAAATATAAGGAGGCAGGGGAATGAGAAAACAAGATACCCTGAAGCTTTTAAAGTATATAAATTTTTATTACGGCAGGAAGCTGGACATACCTGTTGAGGAAGAGCTGTTGGAGATGTTAATTCAAACCTGGCATGACTTTTTAGGAGGTTATGAATACGAGATGGTCAAAACAGCAGTTAAAAAGTTAATGATCAATAGTGAGTGGCCACCGACACCAGGAGATATTATAAAAGAGATAGAGACCATTAAACTACCTAAAGAAGCAAAATTGACTGCGGGAGAAGCCTGGTCTTTGGTTTTGGATATAATAGGGAAATACGGGACCAGTGTTAATATCAAAAAAGCAGTTGATTCTCTACCATTTAAAGTATTGGAGGCAGCCAGGTGTGTAGGAGGCCTGCAGGCAATAGGGAGAAGCAGCGAGGACGACACCTATTTGATGAACGCCTTCCTGCAGGCCTATAAGAATATTAATTTAAGGGAAAGGGAAGATAAGCTTTTGCCCGGTTCTGTCAGGCAGGAAGTAAAAATGTTAGCTGACCGCTTTAAAAATAAAGAGCAGGCTTTATTAGAAGATAAGGGGGAAGGTAAATGAGCTTATCCTTTAATGAGAAGTGTATTTTGTTGACCTGCCTTACCAAGTGTGAATTAGACCTAAACTTTGATAAGGATAAGATTCAGGCTTTAAAAAATAAAATCAAAAAGGAGATATCCGAAGATGATAAATAATATAGTTTTAATTGGCAGGTTAGTGAGAGACCCCGAGTTGAGATATACAGGCAGCGGAATACCTGTAGGTAATTTCACCTTAGCTGTAGAAAGGGACTTTAAAAACAAGCAGGGTATAAAAGAAGTCGATTATATAAAAATCGTTGTCTGGAGGAAACTGGCCGAAGTGGTCGCTGCACATCTCAGCAAGGGTAGGCTGGTTGCGGTGAATGGTTCACTCCAAATCAATAAGAGCCAGGATAAAGAAGGCAGGTCCTATATAAATCCGGAAGTTAATGCTGATAAAGTCCAGTTCCTTGATTGGGGCAGCCAGGCTCCTAAAATTAATAATCTAGATAAGGCAGAAGATGTTGAAATATTTGATGAAGACTTAAATGATATTATCTTTTAGAGGCGGTCACTATGGAAAATAATAAAAAAGTCCAAGTAACAAAAATCATTTTGCCTGGTAGGCCGATTACAAAAAAGAACCACCAGCGGATCATAAGGAAGGGCGGCCAGAGCCCTTCCCTTATTTCCTCTCGGCAGTATTTGGTTTATGAGAAAGCCTGTCTGTGGGAATTAAAAAAATATGAAGGGCAGAGGTTTAAGGGTAACAAAGTACAGGTCAAATGCCTTTACTGGATGCCTAATTATAGAAGCTGGCCTGATCTTATTGGGTTGATTCAGGCCACCTGGGATATCCTTGAGAAAGCAGATATTATTGACAATGACCAAAATATTGTCAGCCCTGACGGCAGCCGGATTGTTGGCATAGATAAGGAAAACTCCAGGGCAGAAGTGTATATTTGTGAAATAGGGGATCATGAATATAAGGAGGTCGGTTAAATGATGGAAATTGCTTTTGAGAGTTATACTGACAAAAACAAGGATTATTCCATAAAGCTTTATAAAATACAGGGTGAGGACCTGTGGGGTTATACAGTTGAATTCAGGATTAAACCGGTCTTGAATTCGAGGTTAATAATCAGTTCAGATACCCGCCAGGAGGCTTTGGGCAAAGCAAAAAACTATCTCAAATTCTTTAGAGAGAATTGGTTACAGTGAATGTCCACGGTATAAAGTATCTATGTAAACTGCAGGGAATCTTTTATAAACCACTGATTATTGTTTACTGCCCGGCCTGTAAGAATAAAACTATGGCTGTCGACTTCAGAAACGGCAAAGGGATTTGCTCAGTATGTGAAAGCAAGACCACTCTTGACGATCTTATTGTTATCTGGGAGGAAGACAAGATAAACATAAGTGTTGATAAGATGATGCGATTTAACAGAGGGGTAGGTGATAACTATTGACCGAAGAAGAAAAATACAAAGTGGAGGAGCTACTAAAAAGTTATCAACCTCTGAAATCTAATGTTGAAATTGAACTTAACGTTTTGTATCCTGATTATTTTCTTAAATCCCCCTCAATTGTCGAATGTAAAAATGAACTTAATGATAAAGGATCTATAACAGAAAAGCTGGCCATTAATAATTTAGATATCCCGCCTAAAATAAAACAAAAAACTCAAATAATTTTGATGGTCCACTCTGCATTGAACTGCCTTTCTATAAGAGATGAATATTTAGTGAGGCAGCGGTTTTTTCAAAATAAAAATTATACCACTATTGCAGAACAAATAAATAAGCATAGGGATACTGTCAGTAGAAGGGTTAATAAAAAAATATTGCCTAAATTAATCGAAATAGGAATATTAAACGCATGGGAATTATTTGAAAAAACAGGTCCTAATCATTGAAATATAAGCATTTCAGCATAAATTCAGCATCTATTCACTATTGCCTATTCCTTTAAGGTGTAGTATAATTAGAGTAGGAAAATATATTTAAATAATATGAATCAGGCCCCGTCTTAATAGATGGGGTTTTTCTTATGCCTATATTATTTTTGGAAGGAGTTTATATGCCAAAAAAATTAAAAAAACCATGTTCTTTTCCTGGGTGCCCGGTGTTAGTTGAGCCGGGCATTTCTTATTGTGAGAACCACAAGAGGAAGATAAGCTCTAAAAGGAATAAACTCTATGATGAAAAACAAAGGGACATGAAGGTTAGCAAGTTTTATAATTCGACTGCTTGGAAGAAGTTGAGGAAAATTAAACTTTCAAAAAATCCTTTATGTGAGTATTGCTTAGAAAAGGACCGCACTCGAATTGCTACCGAAGTGGATCATGTTATTCCTATTAAGATTGATTGGTCCAGACGGTTGGATCTTAATAATTTTAAGTCTACCTGCCACCGCTGTCATATGAAGAAGACTCAAGAGGATAGGAGAAAACATGGATAATGAATTAATTGATTTTGGTAAGGAGAATACTTTTATTAAAAAAGGAAGTTACATCATATATTATTTTTTAAATTAGAACCAATTATCCAAAATAAAATACCAGGTAAAAGTATTAATAAAAAAACAATATATGGGGTTAAATAATATGTGGCAGGATAATTTAATTCATCCGAAAATATATAGATTATTAGCCTGGGTATTTCTTGATTAAAGAACCATAAATATATTTCTTCTCCAAGATGGGAAATACCCGATAAGACAGTGATAATTCCTCCTAGTTTTTCCTTCTTTAAAGCAATGAACAATCCTATTATTCCTAAAAATATTATTGGTGGATGGGCAGCTTCTACTGCATAAGGATCAGCTGTTCCGGTAGTTATCCAATTATAAAAAGTACCTCCCAAATAAATTATTGAAATTATCAGTATAATTATAGACCATATCCGAGCTATTTTCCTTAAGGTTAAAATGAAGTTATTTTTAAGATTTTTATTATCTTTCATTTTATATCTCATCCCTTTATTAAACAAGTTAAAATTTATAAACAAAAATAATTTATTGTTCTCTAATTATATCATAAAAATAGATATGCTTCTACTATCACCTTTTTATGGAAAAAAGGTTTTGAGAGAAGCTGATAAATTAGATCACAAGCTTTATTGTATTCTGCATGGTTACCGATGTATTGGTACTAGATTGAAATTGGATAATGGAATCCTGAAATTAAAAAAATGAGAAGAGTGGGAGAAATACTGGCATGATGACAAAGAATACAAAAAAGAAAGTCATAAAAACTTACTAAAATATCGAGAACTAATAAGAGAAATATTAAAAAGAGCCCTGCTTCATAGTGAGCAGTTGGCTCTTTTTTAGGTAATAATTATTAAGAAGCTACTATATAATTTAAAATTAACAAGATTTTAGTCATCATTAAAAAGGATTTTTATATATTATATATAATTGATAAAGAAAAAGAGAAGGTGTTTTTATGGATATAGTATGGGAAGATATAATAAAATTATTGGTAACAGCAGTGATTGCAACATTAATTGGAATAGATAGAGAGAAAAGACATAAACCAGCTGGTATTAGAACCAATATGATAGTGGGGATAATTTCTTGCTTAATTATGATTGTTTCACTTAAGATTGGTAATAGTAATACAGGTATATTAAATAATGCAGACCCAGCAAGACTTGCTGCACAGGTCATCAGCGGTATTGGTTTTCTCGGTGCGGGTACTATATTAAAAAATGAAGATAAAGTTGAAGGATTAACTACTGCAGCAGGTTTGTGGGCTGTAGCAGGTTTAGGACTAGCAATTGGTTATGGATTGTATATATTATCTATTGCTGCTGCTATAATTATTTTCGTAAGCCTCTTACTAAATGATAAACGATTTTTTTAAATTTATCCAATATTTAATAATAATAAGTTTTTAAAAGAGCCCTGCAGCAAGATGAGCAGATGGCTCTTTTTAAAATTTGAAATTACATAAAAAATATAGGAGTCAGTATTTTATTGAAATATGATAACTTAACCTTTGGGGGGTTAAGGATTTTATTATTTATTAAGTAGAATCAATAAATATACTGGCTCCAATAATTATTATTCTAAATTTTTTACTAGACTCCTTCAATTAATTTTTCATTCTAATTTAAAATTACATTTATTAAAATATATAATAGAAAACAAATAATAGGGGTAGGGGGTATAAATCTCTGGAGGTCCTGAGATCCGCACCGCGCCGGCAGGTTAACAGATGCGACCGCGAATATAAGATAGGGGGATATATAATTGACTAAAATGACATATTGTTGTTATAACTAATTCAATATTTACTAATTCTAAATTTAAATTTTTAAAACAGCCCGTTTTCTGTCTTGACAGGATTCCTCTCTTATTTGAAGTTTCTAAATTTTACATTAAACACGGCATCTATTCGTCAAGAAAATAATCATTATCTACTTTTTTAATTTTATAAGATGATGATTGTGAAACACCAACATCAAATTTTATCATTAACTTAGTCAAATCTTCACCATTTATAAGTATAATTTTACTGTTAATCTTCTTTCCATATTTAATAGCATTTTTTGAGAATTTAGAAGTTGTAATAAATATTCCTTTTTTTGCATTTTTGCCTTGTAAAGCTCCAGCAAATTTTTGGATTTCAGGTCTACTAACAGTATTTTGCCATCTCTTGGCCTGGATGTATATAATGTCTAAGCCTAATCTATCTTCTTTTATTACTCCATCAATTCCTTCATCCCCATGTTTGCCAATCGCCCTTCCTGCATCTTTAATTGTGCCACCATAACCCATATTGACTAATAAATCTACTACTAGTTTTTCAAAAAATGCAGGGGGGTTTTCTTGTATTTTCTCTAATAAATTCGAGGCTAAATTATTATTTATCGTAGTATATCCAAGTTCTATAACTTCTTCTGGGGTATATTTATCAAAAATTTCAGATGATTTCCCCTTTTTATTTTTTTTCTTTTTTGATTTTGTTGTATTTTTAAATTTTTGAAATTCTCCAAATTGTTTAAGAAAGTTATTATCGATTTTATCTGGATTATTCTGAAGAACTTTTTTACCTCTTTTAGTAATTTTAAAATACCCTCTTTTAGGATATTCCAGCAATCCAGCTTTTTTCAAATAAGTCTTTGCCCACCCCACTCTATTATCAAATATGTTTTTATTTCCACTTGGTAGTAGTTTTTTTCTTTCTTCTTCCTCTAAGTCAAAGTTATCAGCCAATTCTTCTATGGCATTTCTAAGCTTGTGTGTTTTTTCATCACCAGCTAATTTCAATAAGGGCAACATTATTTTTTGATAATCTGGTATCATATTAAGCTCCTTTCATATAATAGTATGCAAATTTACACAACTTACATAGTTACGATGTATGTTTCATATTATATATAATAATATAGTCATAAATGAAACGGCTTTCTCTTTTTATATATAAACTATTTGAATAAAACTTGAGAAAATCCTTTATATAAAAAGTTTTTAATAATCTAAAATTCTAAAATTTGGTTAAGCTAATATTTTTTGAAAGTAGGAGGGTGCAATGAAAATATCAAACCAAATAATTTTAATAAAACCTGAAGAATTAATTCCTTATCATAACAATCCGAAAGAACATTCTGCAGAGCAGATAGATAAAATTGCAAGCAGTATAAAAAACTTCGGATTTGTTCAGCCTATAGTTATTGACGGGGAGAAGGAAGTTATAATCGGGCATGGGCGGCTTGTTGCAGCAAAGAAGCTGGGCTTGAAAAAAGTTCCTGTAATGGTCAAAGACGATTTAACGCCTTCCCAGATAAGGCAGCTGAGGTTGGCTGACAATAGGGTGGCTGAAAGCCCCTGGGATGAAGAGATGCTGGCTGTTGAGCTGGAAGTACTGATGGAAGAAGAGGCTGATTTAAGTTTAACCGGATTTGAAGAGGATCAGATTAATTCTATTCTTGATTTGAACAGCAATGAAGTTGAAGAAGATAGCTTTGATTATGAGGGAGCAGAGAGCAGGGCAAAGTCCAATACAATAACATTGCCGGGAGATATTTGGTTTTTGGGTAGGCATAAATTAATTTGCGGGGACAGCACTTCTTCGGAAGCTTATAACAAAATATTTGAGGATGAAAGGGCGGATCTAATTATAACGGATCCGCCTTATAACGTTAATTATGGAGATAAGGCAAATATGCTCAATAAGTATCAGAAAGGGCATAGGATAACAGACCACATTAAAAATGACAACATGGAAGATGCTGACTTTGCAAAGTTTCTTTTTGAATCCTATTCCTGCATGTATGAGAACATAAAAGAAGGCGGCTGTATTTATGTATTCCATGCTGACACCGAGGGGATTAATTTCAGAACTGAATTTAAGAATGCAGGGTTTAAGCTCCATCAAGTTATAGTTTGGTGTAAGAATACTTTAGTAATTGGCCGCCAGGATTATCAGTGGAAACATGAGCCTATTTTATACGGTTGGAAACCTGGAGCCGGGCATTACTGGAATGGAGGAAGGAAGCAGACTACTGTTTTGCAGGAAGCTCCTGGTGTAAGGGTGGAGAAGGTAGGTGAATACTATCATATAACCTTTGATTTAGGAATCCATGATGTGGTTATTAAAGTGCCGGAATATGAACTAATCAGTGGTGGTACAGATGCGGGCAAAACCACCTGGTTTTTTGATAAACCGAGGTCCAATAGTGTCCATCCTACCATGAAGCCGGTTGAAATATTAGCTCGAGCAATAAAAAATTCGAGCAAAAAAGACGAATTAGTTTTGGATCCTTTTGCTGGAAGTGGCTCAACCTTGATTGCGGCAGAGCAGACCGGGTGCAGGTCCTATAATATAGAATTGGATGCTGTTTATTGTGATGTGATAGTTGAGAGGTATAGAAATTATAAAAATAACGACTCTGGGATCTATCTTATTCGGGATGGAGAAACCTCTAAATATTCCGATTTGAAAGTTAAGAGTAAGGTAATATAAAGCCTGTTATGTTAGGGTTTATTAAGATAGAAAAATAGTTTTAAAACCCCTTGACAA
>Ga0102938_10002462_pt1 | contig 14001 bp, 9 predicted proteins | sample SalPonR2_B_D2_MG_FD_84516 | JGI IMG/M metagenome (GOLD analysis project Ga0102938, IMG submission 84516) | Salt pond soil microbial communities from South San Francisco under conditions of wetland restoration - Salt Pond MetaG R2_B_D2_MG | ecosystem: Environmental > Aquatic > Marine > Intertidal...
CACCGTCGATTCGTCCCAGACGGTGTAGCCGACGGTGTCCAGGCGGCGCGCAAACTCCCCTCGCTCCGCCTTTGCGGTGCGCACGCCCAGTGTCTGGCGCACGGCGGAGGAGACCGCGATGCTGGCGTCGCCGTCGCCGGCGCCGTCTGCGTACACGGGCACCAGGTCCATGCCCATCGGCGACTTGCCGGGCTCGTCCCGGCGGTAGTTCGGGTCCATGGGCGCGACCCAGTACAGGATCTCCCTCGCGCCGCTGTCGCCGGCGGCGGCGGGGGCCTCGCCGCCGTTTGTGTTGCCCAGCCAGAAGCCGAGCGCGCCGGAGATGGCCGTCACGACGATCACGATGGCCCAGAACATGGTTTGTGGTTTCATGGGGATGTCCTCCCGACCTCGGCGTCGATACCCGTCAGCGCCTCGATGCCGGCGACGGTCATCAGCCGGTCGGCGCGCGCGCGGGCGAGCGTGAGTCTTGCATCGAGCAGAGCCGTCTCCGCGTCGATCACGTTGGCGAATTCCCCGCGGCCGGACTCGAAGTCGGCGCGGGCGGCGTCCAGTCCCTGCTGCGACAGGGGCACGATCCGGTCCCGGTAGAGCGCCACGGTCTGCTCCGCCTCGTCGAGGCGGGCGAGCAACGAGCGCAGTTCGGCGCGCAGCCGGAACGCCAGGTCCTCCCGTTCGGCCCGCAGGCGGTCCTGTTCGAGTTCTGCGGAAGAGACCGCGGAGCGCCGCTTGTCACCGCCGAACGGCAGGTTGATCTCGGCGCCGATCTGCCAGCGCTTCTGCGCAGGATCCAGCGTGCCGACATAGCCCGTGTACACGCGGAAGTCGGGCCAGTAATCCTTGTGCGCCAGCTGCAGACGGGCCCGGGCGCCGGCCAGCGAGGCATCGATCCGCACCAGCGCCGGATGGCTCGCAACGAGCGCATCGGCCAGCGCGGCCTCCGGCGCCACTACCGGTGTCGGCGGCATGGGTGCCGGGCCCGGCAGCGGCGCATCGGCCGGGCGGCCCCGCAGCGCGTTGATCCCGGCGATGAGCGCAGTACGGCGCTGCTCGAGCGCAAGACGCTGATGCTCGAGCCGCAGCGCCCGGGTCTGCACGCGCAACAGGTCCTGCTGCAGCCCCATGCCGGCCGCGTACTGCGCCTCGGCGACGGGCTCCAGCTCTGCGACCAGGCGGACCTCCTCGGCATTGCGGGCCAGCGCCTCGTGCACGTACCACCATTCCGCCCAGAGCCTTTCGGCCCGGGCCGCCAGCTCCCTGGCGAGCACGCGCTCGGATTCGCCGGAAGCCTCGGCCAGCGCCAGCGCGATCTCGCCGCGCAGCCCGCGCTTGCCGGGCCAGGGCAGGCTCTGGCTGAACTGGATCAGGCCGCGGCCGTCCACCCGGTGGCCGAAGGTGCTGGGTGCAGCGCCCAGCATGAGGCGTGGATCATCGAGGTCGTCGGCGGCCTCGGCCTCGCTCAGCCGCGCGGCGGTGGCGGCGCGCCGTCCGGCCAGCGCCCGGTTCGCGGCCAGCACCTCCTGGGTGAGCATCTCCGCCGTGAGGGCGAGCGGCGCCTCGGCGGCCCAGCCTCGCGGCAGAAATACCGCCGTCAGGCTCAGCGCGAGCAGCATGCCCGCGCAGCGTCGGATAAACATGTGAGGTCTCCGTCATTCGTCTTCGTTCAGTCGCCGCGCGGAGGCGTGCGACAGCGGTCCGCCGCCAGGCGGACGGTCAGGAGACGACGATCGGAGGTCTTAGGAGGTACTCGGGGGCGCGTTCCGGGGGCGGCACGGCGGAGAGCGGCAGCGCGTGCCGGGTCGGCGCCGGCAGGGCCTGCGGGATCGCCGTCTCCAGCGCGCTCAGCGGCATGCTGACCGCGGTGCAGAGGCAATCGATGCAGTGGGTGGGCGGAGCATCCTCGTCACAGCAGTCCATGGACCGCTCCATGGCGTGGTCGGCGGGTTGCCGGTCGGCGCCGTGGCAGGGCATGCCCGAGTCCCCGCCGTCCGCGGCCGCGCCGAGCGTCTTCGCGGCAGGCTGCGGCAGGACATCCATCGCGCAGGCGTGCGCCAGCTCCCCGGCCGAGGCGGCCAGAATGCTCACGATCACGGCGATGGCGGTCAGCCTGCGCATGCGGGGATTAGAACCCATGCCGCGGCGCCAGTCCAATGCGCAGTTCCCGAAATCGGGCATCGGCCGGCGTATGGACGGGGTCCGGCCCGGCGGGTGCGCAACCGGTCGACGACGGCTCCATGGTCAGTCCATGATCGGCCCGCGCCGCCGGCCGTTCCGGGTTAACATTCGCCGGCAACGCAAGGATCCACTGCATGCCGCTCGCAGACATCGCCGCCGTCATCATCACTCGGGACGCCGAGGCCACGCTGGCCGAGACGCTGGCCAGTCTCGCTCGGCTGCCCGAGGTGGTCATCTACGACAACGGCTCGGCGGACGGCACGCAGGACATTGCCCGGGCGCACGCCAACGTGCGCTGGTTCAGCGGCGAGTTCATGGGCTTCGGGCCGACCAAGAACCACGCCGCGGGGCTGGCCGAGCGCGAATGGATCCTGTCCATCGATGCCGACGAAGCGGCCAGCGAGGCACTCGTCGCCGAACTCGACGCGCTGGATCTATCGGACCCCGCGCGGCTCTACGAGGTGGACCGGCACAACTACTTCATGGGCCGGCGCGTCCGCCGTGCCGGCTGGGGCAACGACTGGCTGCCGCGCTTCTACCACCGCGACCGCCATGCCTATAACCAGGCCAGCGTCCACGAGCGCATCGAGCCGCAGGTCGGCACGACGCTCGTCCGCCTGCGCTCGCCGCTGTATCACCGGGCAGTAGACCGCCTCGGCGCCTTCCTGCAGAAGGCGGACCGCTATTCCGAGATCCGCGCCGGGCGCGCCCATGCCGCCAAGCCGCCGGCGCTGATCTTCCTGCGCGCGGTGTGGGCCTTCCTGCGCACCTACTTCATCCGGCTGGGTTTCCTGGAAGGCTGGCGCGGACTGGTCATCGCCTGGGGCGACGCGGACGGCGTGTTCTACAAACACATGAAGGCCACGGCCCGGGAACGGTCGGCGGCCGGCCGCTGATCCGTCTCCGCCCATGCCGGCCGACGGACCCGAGATCACCCACATCAACCTCGCCCGGGGCTTCCGTGGCGGTGAGAACCAGACTCTGCTGCTGGTGCGTGAGCTCGCGCGCCGGGGCTGGCGCCAGCAGTTCATCGGCCGCGGCGGCGAACCGCTGGCGGCGCGCCTCGCGGACGTCGACGGACTGACCGTCACGCCCGTCGGCGGCGTGCTGGGCGCGGCGGTACGTGTAGCAGCGCCGCTGGTGCATGCCCACGAGGCGCGGGCCGCGCAGGCAGCGTGGATCGCGTCGAAACTGCGCGGCAGCCGCTACGTGCTGACGCGCCGGGTCATGAAGCCACCGTCGCGCAGTGCCCTGACTTCACGAATCTATCGGGACGCAGCGGCCGTTACCGCCCTCTCCCGTGCCATCGCCGGTGTGCTGGCCGAGCGATTCCCGGGCCTGGACGCCGCCGTGATCCCCAGCGCGCTGGCCGCCGCCGAACCGGATCCGCGCAGGGTGGCCGAGATCCGCGCCGCACTGCCGGAGGCCTTCCTGGTGGGCAACGTCGCCGCGCTCGACGTGGCGAAGGGCCAGCTCGAACTGCTCGCGGCGGCGAAGACGCTGACGGCTGCGCATCCTGACATGGGCTTCGTCTTCGTCGGCGAGGGGCCCGACGGCGAGATCATCCGCGCCGCTGCCTCGGGACAGGGCGGAGTGCATTTCACCGGCTTCGTCGACAACGTGGCGGATTATCTGGCCGCCTTCGACGTGTTCGCCTTCCCGAGTCACCACGAGGGGCTCGGGTCCGTGCTGCTCCAGGCGATGGCCGCCGGCACCCCTATCGTGGCGAGCGACACCGGCGGCATTCCAGAGCTGATCCGACACGAGGACACCGGCCTGCTGGTGCCGCCCGGCGACGCGGAGTCCCTGGCCGCCGCCATCGAACGTCTGTACGGCGACGAAAAACTCCGGCGACGGCTGGCCGGCGCTGCGCTCCGGCGGCTGGGTGAATTCTCGGTGGCCGGCGTCACCGACCGGCTGGAAGCGCTGTACCGCGGCCTCGGCTAGGCGGCGCTGCCCCGACCGGCGCGACTCAGGTCCGCGTAGGCATCGGGCAGACTCTCCGGCCGACCCTTGAACTTGCGGTGCACCCAGTAGTATTCGGCCGGCGCCTCCCGTATCCACTCCGCCACCATCTCGTTGTAGCGGGCAGCATCCGCCACCGGGTCGCCGGCAGGAAAGTCTTCCAGCGGCGGGTAGACGGTGATGCGATAACCGGCATCGTCCGGCAGCCGGCGCGGGAATAGCGGCAGCACGACGGCTTTGCCGAGCTTGGCAAGCGCGCTGGTGGCCGTGTTGGTCATCGCCGGCTCGCCCATGAACGGGATCAGCTCCGACTGCTTGCGCCGGTAACTCTGATCCGGTGCATACCAGACAGGCACCGCTTCGCGCAGGCTGCGCACCATGCTCTTGATGTCACTCTTCTCGATGGTGCGCCGGGCCGAGCGCTCGCGGCCCCGGCGCCAGATCTCGTTCACCAGCGGGCTGCGATGCTTGCGGTACACGGCATCGAAGGGCGGCAGGTTCATGTGCAGCACCGGACCGCTGAACTCCAGCGTCGTGAAGTGGGCGGTAAGCAGGATGGCGCCGCGGCCCTGCTCGACCGCACGGTGCACGTGTTCGGCCCCTTCGATGGTGGCCAGCCGCGCGATGAAGGCGTCGCTGCGCCACCAGGCGCTCGCGGTCTCCAGCAGCGACATGCCGAGGGACCGGAAATGCGCTCGGGTCAGCGCCTCCACCTCGTCCGCCGACTTCTCCGGGAAGCACAGACCGATATTTCGCCGTGCGACCGCGACGCGTTTAGGCAGCAGTCTGGCGGCGATCCCGCCGAGACCGCGGCCGAGCCGCATCTGCACCCGGTACGGCAGCAGACAGGCGAGCCTCAGCACCCCGATACCGAGCCAGGTCGGCCAGTAGCGGGGATGCAGGAAGTCGGTCAGGCGGGGGCGATCTTCGGACATGGCGGAGACAGTTTAGCCGCGCCCGCAAAAAAAATCGGCCCCGCCGTCTGACGGGGCCGATTCCGGAGGCGGGGGAAGATGCCTCAGAAGCGATATTCGAACGTGCCCATCACCCGACGGGGATCGCCGTAGAAGGCGGTGATGCTGCTCTCCAGGCCGAGATCCGGGAAGTAGTAACCGGCCACCTTGTATTCCTTATCGGTCAGGTTCTTGCCGTGCAGGCCCAGGCGCCAGCGCCCGTCCGGATCTTCGAGGACGAAGCTGAGATCCCACAGCGTGTAGGCATCCTGGTCCAGTTCCGGCGTCGGCACCTCGAACTGGCTGGTGTCGTCGCGATAGGAGAGCGTGTTCCGCACGGAGAAGTTGGCATCGCGGCCGATCACTTCCATCGGGCGCTCGTAGATGAGCGTCGCACTCGCAGTCACCTCCGGCGTGTTCTGGAACACGCGCTCTTCCGCCACGTCGTTGCCGAGCGCGTCGATGAACTCGTTGAACTCCGCATCGATGTAGCCGAGCATCCAGTTCAGCCGGAATGCATCGGAGAGCTGCGCCGCACCCTCGAACTCGAGACCGAAGATGTCGGCGTCCGCGGCGTTCGACGTGATGCCGATGAAGGTATCCACGACGCCGTCGTTATCCGAGTCGATGCCCACGGAGCCCGGAATCTGCACGTCCTGGTAGTCGGCGAAGAACACCGCGATGTTCGTGTTGACGGTGTTGTTCAGCCAGGACGACTTCACGCCCACCTCGTAGGAACTGACGGTCTCCGGCTGGAACAGCATGAACTCGAAGATGTCCTGCTCGTCGACGTCGCCGTCGCCGTCGAGATCGGGTGCCGAACTGGTCTGACCACGGGGGTCGAAGCTGCCGCCCTTGAACCCCTCGCTCCAGGTGAAGTAGAGGTTCTGGGTATCGCTGGGCGCATAGCTCACCGAAAAGCGCGGCGTGAACTCGGTGAATTTCTCGCTGCCGTCGAAGTCCGACGTCGTGGCGATCGGCACGGCGGAACCGCCGAAGAAGCCCGAGGTACCGCCGATCAGTGTCTGCCGCAGTACCCGTGAGCTGCGCTCGTCCGACGTGTAGCGGCCGCCGACGGAGACAGCCCACACATCGGAGAGCTGATAGGTGAAATCGGCGAACAGGGACCAGGTATCGGTGTCCACGTCGCCCAGGGTGAAGGCGTTCAGCCCCGGCAGGCCCAGGAGGTCGCCGGTGGTCCCCAGGATGACGTCGAAGGCCGTGAAGGCATTGGCGTCCAGGTAGTACGCACCGGCAACGCCGGACAGGCGGTCGCCCTCGTACAGCACCTGCAGTTCCTGGGAGAACTGGTCGTTCTCGTACACGGCCGGCACGTCGAGGTCCGCAGCGGGCAGACTGTCGAAATCGATCGGCGTGTAGGTCTGGTCGTCCCGATAGGCCGTGATGCTCTTCAGCGTGAACGCCGGGCTGATGTCCCACTCGGCCGTCAGGGAGATGCCACGTGCCTGTACTTCCTGGGTGGGGTTGTTGAGACCGGCCCGGGTGTCGTAGACGTCGTCCAGGATGGGCGCCCCGGACAGGTTGCCGACCGTCAGTCGGTGGCCCTGACGGGGATCGGAGTCGTCGTCCAGGTAGTCGCCGGTCAGGCGGAAGAACAGAGTCTCGCTCGGCAGCCATTCGACGCTGAAGCGGCCGGCGAGCAGGTCCTTCGCGTAGTTCTCGGTGCCGGGCAGGTTCAGGTTGTCGCCGAAGCCGTCGTGGGTGAGCCGTGCCACCGAGCCGCCGATGCGCAGCGTGTCGAAGACGGGCGTCGAAGCGGTCACCACGGTATCGAGCTGGTTATAGTTGCCTACCGCCACCTTCACCTTCGCCTCGGGCTCGTCCGAGAGACGCTTCGTCACGTACTTGATGGCGCCGCCGATGGTGTTGCGCCCGTACAGCGTGCCCTGCGGGCCGCGCAGCACCTCGATGCGCTCCACGTCGTAGATATCGAGCACCGCGGCCTGCGGCCGGTTCAGATAGACGTCGTCGATGTAGATGCCGACGCCGGCTTCGAAGCCGGGTACCGGATCCTGCTGGCCGACGCCGCGGATGAACGCGGTGATGGTGGTGTTCGTGCCGCGGGAGACCTCCAGCGTCACGTTGGGCGTCGTCTGACCGACCTCGGTGATGTTCAGTGCGCCGATACGCGCGAGCTCCTCGCCGCTGAACGCCGTGATGGAGAGCGGCACGTCCTGCAGCGACTCCTCCCGGCGCCTGGCCGTCACGACGACTTCCTCGATGGCGCGAGCGCCCTGTTCGGTCTCCTGGGCCACGGCCACCGGACCGAAACCGGTCACGGGCAGCACGACGGCCAGGGCTGCACTCAATCTCCGGGCATAGCGGTAACGTATAGGCATGACAGATTCCCCCGTTGGTTGCGATAGCGGCACCGAAGTGCCCGCGCTCGGGCCGTTGCAGCCGTAATTCAACGAACGCTGAATGAATCCTATTTCAACGCTGGTTGAATTACAAGACATGGAATTCGTAGGAGGGCCTTCAGGCCCGATGCGGGGTTCTATCCGCGCTGGCCCGCCATCGACTGGGGCGGACCGCGCGGGACGCTCCAGCCGCTGACGGGCCCGTAGCCGTAAGGGCTGGCACCTTTCAGTAGGCGCTACTGACTGGCAGCTCCTTTACGCCACCGCGAGCACGGCCGTCATGCGGGGGTATCCATCGCCGCGACCTTTTGTCGGGAGCAAGATGGATAGCCCCGCGGGGCGGCCATGAAAGAAGGGAATCGGGCCTGAAGGCCCTCCCACTTGAAGGCCCTCCCACCTGAAGGCCCTCCCACCTGAAGGCCCTCCCACCTGAAGGCCCTCCCACCTGAAGGCCCTCCCACATGAAGGCCCTCCTACCCTTCTGCCAGGGCGCGGAAGCCGGCGGCGACGAAGCGGGGCATGCGGTCGCTGATGGCCTCCATGTCCGTCGAGCGGCACAGGCCGCCGGAGAGGTTGTCGATGCGGCCGGTCTCGGCGAAGGTGAGCGTCAGGGCGCCGGAGAGGAAGTGATAGGACCAGTAGATCTCGGCCTCGGACCACTCCGGCTTCGCCCGCATCAGCGCCTCCAGGAAGCGCTTCACCAGGGGATCGAAGAAGCGGGTCATGAGTTCGCCGCCCCACTCCGGCGAGTTGTTGATCTGGGCGATCAGCGCGAAGTAGTGCTTCCACTTCTCGTGGTCCTCCACCAGCAGCTGCAGCAGCGGGTTGGTGAAGGCGGCGATGATCTCCTCGACGCTCGGCTGATCGTCGGTGTGGCGCGCCTCGACCTCCTCCAGCGCCCGCAGACGAATCTCGTTCAGCACCTCGGCGTGGCGCAGCAGCACGGCGTCGAAAAGGTCGCGCTTGGACTTGAAGTGGTAGTAGGCGAGCGCGACGTCGGCGCCGGCCTTGCGCATGATCTGGCGCACGGTAACGCCGTCGAAACCGTGCTGGGCGAACAACTCCTCGGCAGCGTTCAGTATGCGTTCCCGGGTCGCTTCGGTCTTGCGCTGCTTCTTCGCCATCCAGATCACCGTGCGGGTCAGTGCTCCTGCATTCTAGGGGCCGCCCCCTTGCAACTCAACAAATGTTGAAATAGGCTTCAACGAGCGTTGAAATTTGCGGCAGGGGGATCGCATATGGCCTGGTTCAGCGCCGGGGAAGCCTATCTGCCCGGCATCATCGATCTGAACGCACGCTGGCTGGCGAACAAGCCGGCGGTGATCTGCAACGGGGAGACGCTCTCCTGGTCCGGGTATCGTGAGCGCCTCGGGCGCGTGGCCGCCGGCCTGACTGCGCTCGGCCTCGAACCGGGCGACCGGGTCGTCATCCTCATGCGCAACGGCCTGGAGATGGCCGAAGCCCTGTTCGGGACGATCTACGGCGGTTTCGTCGCCGTACCGCTGAACGTCTCGGTGAGCGACGAGGGCATCCTCACGCTCATCCGCGACAGCGGCGCGAAGGCGGTCATCGCCTCCCATGAGCACGTGGGCCGGCTGACCGCGATGGGCGAAGACCTGCCCGCCGAACTCACCGGCCGCATGATCGGCCACGATGGGCTCGGCGCGTCCGCCGAGGGTTTCACCGACTACACCGCCTGGCGCGATCATCACCCGGCCCGGGACAGCGGCTACCCGGTGGCCGCCGGCGACGAGTGCAACATCATCTACAGTTCCGGCACCACCGGGCTGCCGAAAGGCATCGTGCACTCCCACCAGTGCCGGGCTGCGTGGGCCTACGACATGGCGCTGGCGCTGCGCTACCACGGCGGCGCGCGCACGCTGTGCTCACTGGGGCTGTACTCCAACATCACCTGGGTGGCGATGCTGGCCACCTTCTGGTGCGGCGGCACCATCGTGGTCATGCCGGCCTTCGATGTGGAGCGCTTCCTCTCCACGGTCGCGGAGGAAAGAATCACGCACTCCGCCATGGTGCCGGTGCAGTTCCAGCGCCTGTTCGAGCATCCCGCGGTGGGGCAGCACGATCTCTCGAGCCTGGACAGCCTCATGTGCTGCGGCTCGCCGCTGCACGAGTCGCTGAAGCAGCGCATCTACGACGAGATCTGCAGCGATTTCATCGAGCTCTACGGCCTCACCGAGGGGCTGGTCACCACGCTGCAGCCGGAGGACGCCGCCCTGCGCATGAACTCCGTGGGCCGTCCCTGCCCGGGCCAGGACATCGTGATCCTGGGCAATGACGACGAAGTGATGCCCGCGGGCGAGCCGGGCGAGATCGTCGGCTACGGCCGGCTGCTGATGACCGGCTACCTGAACCGGGACGACGCCAACGAGGAGGCCACCTGGACCGATGCCGGGGGCCGGCGCTGGCTGCGCACCGGCGACATCGGCCGCCTGGACGAGGAAGGCTTCCTCTATCTCGTCGACCGCAAGAAGGACATGATCCTCTCGGGTGCGCAGAACATCTACCCGGCCGACATCGAGGCCGTGGCCGCGCGGCATCCCGCCGTGGCGGACGTGGCCGTGATCGGCGTGCCCAGCGAGAAATGGGGCGAGACGCCCCTGGCGGTGGTCGTGCGCAGCGACGACGCCGACGTCGGGGCCGATGCGCTCGCGGCCTGGATCAACGAACGGGTGGGCAAGCAGCAGCGGGTGGCCGGGGTGGCCTTCGTCGCCGAGCTGCCCCGCAACCCCAACGGCAAGGTGCTGAAGCGCGAGCTGCGCAAGGACTACGCCGACACGGCAGTGTGAGGGCAGTGCCATGAACGATCCCGCTGAACATGCCGGCGCCGGCAACTACAGCGACGAGTACTACGAGAGCGGGGACGGCCTGCGGCTGCACTACCGCGACTATCGTCCGCAGGGGGGCGCCGATGAGCGGCCGCCAGTCTTCTGCCTGCCCGGCCTCACACGCAACTGCAGAGATTTCGGGGCCATTGCCCATCACCTGTCGCACGACCTGTCACCGGGACGCCGCGTGATCGCGCCGGACTTCCGCGGCCGCGGCCTGTCCGACTACGACCCCGAATGGCGGAACTATCATCCGCTCACCTACGTGCGCGACGTGGAGAAGCTCGTCGCGGAACTGGGTTTCGAACGGATAGCGTGCCTGGGCACGTCGCTGGGCGGGCTGGTCTCCATGACGCTGAACCAGCGCCGCCCGCAACTGGTGGACAGGGTCATACTGAACGACGTCGGTCCCGAGGTCGCGCCCGAAGGCCTGGCACGCATCATGGGCTATGCGGGCAAGTCGCCCGAGGTCCGCTCGTGGGAAGATGCCGTCGCCCTGTCGAAGGCCAACTACGGCGTCGCCTACCCCGACCTCAGCGACGAAGACTGGCTCGCCTACGCGCACACCGGCTACCGGGAGGACGAGCAAGGCGTGCCTCGGCTCGACTGCGATCCGAAGATCGGCGATGCGCTGCGCGAGGTGGGCGGTGAACTGGAGGAGCCCTGGGCGTTGTTCGCCAGCCTGGCGGAGACGCCGACGCTCGTGATCCACGGCGTGCTCTCCGACATCCTCACCGACGAGATCGTGGCGAAGATGCGCGCCGCGAAACCGGACCTGGAGGTGCTATCCGTGCCGAACCGGGGCCACGTGCCCATGCTGAACGAGCCGGCCTGCCTGGCCGGCATCGACGCCTTCCTCGCCTGAGCCGAGCTTACTCGAACTCGATCAGCAGATCCTTCGCCTCGACCTGGGCGCCGGGCCCGGAGACCACCCGCTTGACGGTGCCGTCGCGCTCGGCCGAGACCGCTGTCTCCATCTTCATGGCTTCCATGGTCAGCAGCGGATCGCCCCGCTCCACCTTCTGGCCCGGCTCGACCGCGACGGAGACCACCAGGCCCGGCATCGGCGCGGCGACGTGGCTGGAATTGGAAAGGTCGGCGCGCTCGCGCACGACCTTGTCGTGGGCCAGCGCGTTGTCGGCGATGCGCACCGAGGCCGGCCAGCCGTTCACCTCGAAGAACAGGTGGCGCACGCCCTCGGGGTCGGCCTCCGAGGCCGTGAGATAACGGATCACCGCCTGGCGTCCGTCCTCGACGATGGTGACCGTGATGTCCTCGCCGGGCTCCATGCCGTAGAAGAACACGTGGGTCGGCAGGACGCTCACGTCACCGTATTCCTGCAAATGGGTCTCGAACTCGCCGAAGACCTTCGGGTACATGCTGTGGCTGGCCAGGTCCAGTTCGGAGGCCGGGCGGCCGATGGCATCCGACAGCTTCTCGCGTTCTGCTTCCAGGTCCACGGGCTCCAGATGCTTGCCCGGGCGGTCGGTGAGAGGTTCTCTCCCCCGCAGCACCTTCTTCTGCAGGTCGCGCGGGAAGCCGCCGGGCGGCTGGCCGAGTTCGCCGGCGAAGAAGGCGACCACCGAGTCGGGGAAGGAGATGTCGCGCTCCGGATCGCACACCTCTTCGATGGTGATGTCCTGGGTCACCATCATCAGTGCCATGTCGCCCACTACTTTCGAAGACGGCGTCACCTTGACGATATCGCCGAAGGCCACGTTCACGTCCGCATAGGCCCGCGCCACCTCGTGCCAGCGCCGGCCGATACCGAGCGAGTTCGCCTGCTCCTTGAGATTGGTGAACTGGCCGCCGGGCATCTCGTGCAGATACACCTCGGAGGCGCCGGCGCGGATGTCGGGTTCGAACGCCGCGTACTGGCCGCGCACCTGCTCCCAGTAGTTGGACAGGGTGCGGATGCGGGTCTCGTCCAGGCCGGTGTCATGCTCGGTGAACTTCAGCGCCGCCACCGCAGAGCCCATGCAGGGCTGGGAGGTGAGGCCGCTCATCGCGTCCATGGCGGTGTCGAAGGCATCCACACCGGCGGCCACTGCCGCCAGGATGCTGGAGACCGCAGCACCGCTGGTGTCGTGGGTATGGAAATGGATGGGCAGGTCGATCTCCTGCTTCAGCGCGGTAATCAGCTTCGTCGCGGCTGCGGGCTTCAGCAGCCCGGCCATGTCTTTGATGGCCAGGATGTGGGCGCCGGCCGCCTCGAGCTGCTTCGCCAGCTCCACGTAATAGGCCAGGTCGTACTTGGGACGGGCCGGGTCCAGGATGTCGCCGGTGTAACAGATGGCCGCCTCGGCGATCTTGCCGGTCTCGCGCACGCTGTCGATGGCGACGCGCATGTTCTCCACCCAGTTCAGGCAGTCGAAGATGCGGAAGACGTCGACGCCGGCCTCGGCCGCCCGGTGGGTGAAGTGGCGCACCACGTTGTCCGGGTAGTTGGTATAGCCGACGCCGTTCGATGCCCGCAGCAGCATCTGCTGCATGAGATTCGGCATGGCTTCGGAGAGGTCCGCCAGGCGCTGCCACGGATCCTCGTTCAGGAAGCGCATGGCCACGTCGAAAGTGGCCCCACCCCAGGACTCCACGGAGAACAGGCCGGGCATGAGACGGGCGTAGTGCGGCGCGATCCTCAGCATGTCGATCGAGCGCATGCGGGTGGCCAGCAGCGACTGGTGGGCGTCGCGGAACGTGGTGTCGGTCACCACCGGCACCGGCTGCTCCTTCAGCCAGCGGGCGACGGCCTCGGGCCCGTCGCGCTCCAGTATCTGGCGCACGCCGTCGGTCACCGGCAGATCGGGCAGCGGCGGCGGCTCCGGTGCCCGGCGGCTCGCCGGCCGTGCGCGCCCTTCCACCTGGGCATTACCGTTGACGATGACCTCGCCGATGTAGTGCACCAGCTTCGTGGCATGGGTCTGGGGCAGCGGCAGATCGAGCAGCTCCGGCGTCTCGTCGATGAAGCGGGTGTTGTAATCGGCCTCGAGGAAGCGCGGGTGGGTCACCAGCCCCTGCAGGAACTCCAGGTTGGTCTCCACGCCGCGCACGCGGAATTCGCCCAGAGCGCGGCGCATGCGATCGACGGCCTCCAGGTCGTTCTGACCCGATGCGGTGACCTTCACCAGCAGGCTGTCGTAGTGACGCGTGATGACCGCGCCCGAGTAAGCGGTGCCGGCATCCAGGCGGATGCCCGGCCCCGCCGGGCTGCGGTAGGCGACGATGCGGCCGAAATCCGGGATGAAGTTATTGCGCGGGTCCTCGGTGGTCACCCGGCACTGCAGCGCGGAGCCGCGCATACGGATATCGGCCTGGGCGGGAACACCGCAGGTGGCCGGGTCGCCGATGCGCCCGCCGGCGGCTATCTGGATCTGGCTCTTGACGATGTCGAGCCCGGTCACCTGCTCCGTGACGGTGTGCTCCACCTGCACCCGCGGATTGACCTCGATGAAGTAGTAGGCGCCGGTGTCGACGTCCTGCAGGAACTCGACGGTGCCCGCATTGGTGTAGTCCACCGAGCGGGCGAGCCGCAGCGCGGCGTTGCAGATGTCCTCGCGGGCCGCTTCGTCCAGATAGGGCGCCGGCGCGCGCTCCACCACCTTCTGGTGCCGGCGCTGCACGCTGCAGTCGCGCTCGAACAGGTGCACCACGTTGCCGTGCTCGTCGCCCAGCACCTGCACC
>Ga0102938_10002463_pt1 | contig 13999 bp, 10 predicted proteins | sample SalPonR2_B_D2_MG_FD_84516 | JGI IMG/M metagenome (GOLD analysis project Ga0102938, IMG submission 84516) | Salt pond soil microbial communities from South San Francisco under conditions of wetland restoration - Salt Pond MetaG R2_B_D2_MG | ecosystem: Environmental > Aquatic > Marine >...
CATTTCCCCCATGCCCTCGCCTATGCCGAGGCCGATGCCCAGATGATCGCCAACGGGATCACCACCGGCTATCACGCCCTGACCGTGTCTTGGGAACCGGGCCTGCGCGACATCGCGATTTCGCGCGCGCTGGTCGCCTCTCTCACCGACAACGCCCCGCGCCTTGCCTGTGACACGCGGCTGAACATCCGGTGGGAAACCTTCGCGATCGACCATGTCGACGAGGTGATCGGCTGGCTGGCCGCGCGCCCCGGCGATATCCTGTCGCTCAATGATCACACCACCGCCAACCGCGCGCTTGACGACGACAGCGCCAAGCTCAAGCGGATGGCGTCCCGCATGCACCTGTCGCCCGCCGATGCCAAGCGCCAGATCAACCGCATCTGGGACCGCCGCACCGAGGTTCCCGCCGCCACAGACCGTCTCTGCCAAAGCGCCGCGGCGCTTGGCCGGCCCGTCATGTCGCATGACGACATGACCGTTGAAGACCGGCTGACGGGGCGCGCGCGCAATGTCACCATCGCCGAATTCCCCATGTCCGCCGAGGCCGCAGGTGCGGCGCGCGATGCGGGAGAACATGTCGTTCTGGGGGCACCCAACGCCTTGCGCGGCGAAAGCCACAATGGCGCGCTCTGTGCCACGCAGGCCATCGCGGCGGGGCTCTGCACCGTGTTGGCGTCGGACTATTATTATCCCGCGCCGTTCCATGCGGTTTTCCGTCTGCATGATGCGGGTGTGCTGCCTCTGGACCAGGGCTGGGCGCTGATCTCGGCCAATCCGGCGGCGGCGGTCGGGCTGCAGGATCGCGGCACGCTTGCATCCGGTCAGCGCGCGGATCTGCTTGTGATCGACCAACGGACGCGCCACATTCGGGCTGTCTTCGTGAATGGCAGAAAGGTTCTGGATCGTGGCTGAGGCATCCGCCGTCCCAAGGGGCGGCCCCTCCCTTCTGGCGCTGGCGCAGCGGCCCTACGACGCCCGCGCGCTGCGCCCGATCTGGCTGCAGATCTATGACCGGCTGTCCGAGGCCATCGACAGCGGCCTTGTCGCACAGGGCGCCAAACTCCCCGGCGAGGTGCAATTGGCCGAAATGTTCCGCGTCAATCGCGTCACCATGCGCCGCGCACTGGCCCTGCATCAAAGCGAAGGCAAGCTGCAGGCCCGCAAGGGCGTCGGCATCTTCGTGCGCCAGACGCCGCGCACCTTCGTCATCCAGAACGACATGCGGTTTTCCGACTCGTTGATCGGCTGCGGGCAGGACGTGACCACGCGCACCCTGCGGCTGGATCGCGCGCCTCCCAGCCTTGAGGCCGCACAGCTGTTCGGACTGTCACAGCGCGACAGGGTGATCGTGCTGCACCGGATGCGGCTGCTGGATGGCGCGCCGATCTATTTCACCCGCAAGGAGTTGCCGGCCCATCGTTTCCCCGATTTCGAACGGCTTTACGAGCGGCTCAATTCCGTCAGCGCCGTCTACAAGGCCTCAGGCATCCCGTGGTTCCGCCGCGCCGAAACCCGTGGGCGCGGCGGGCTGGCGCACCCCGACGAAGCCGAGATACTGGGCATCAACGCCAAGACCCCGGTGCAGCATGTCACCGCGATCAACCGCACACCGGATGGCGAAGCCATTGAATACAATCGCGGGTGTTGGGCCATGGCCAGCGTCGAATTCGTGTTCGTCTCGCCCGAAGGCTGAGCCGCACCCTCTCAACCGAACCCGCGCCGCGTGCGATTGGCGAACGCCACCAGCGACAGCATGACCGGCACCTCCACCAGCACCCCCACCACCGTGGCCAGCGCCGCACCGGAATTCAGCCCGAACAGGCTGATCGCGACCGCCACCGCCAGTTCGAAGAAATTCGATGTGCCGATCAGCGCGCAGGGCGCCGCGATCCGGTGCGGCACCTTCATGATCCATGCCGCCGCATAGGCCACCGCGAAAATCCCGTAGGACTGCAACAGGATCGGCACCGCGATCAGCGCGATCACCAGCGGCCGGTCCAGAATGACATCGCCTTGCAGCCCAAAAAGGATCGCCACCGTGGCAATCAAGCCGACCATCGAGAACGGCTTGACGCTGGCCTTGAACGCCTCGATCCGCGCCTCGCTTTTTAGCCGCGCTCGGGTCAGCAGGCCCGCCGCAAGCGGCAGCGCGACAAACAGGATGACAGACAGAACCAGCGTCTCCCACGGCACGATGATATCCGTCACCCCCAGCAGAAACGCCACGATCGGCGCGAAGGCAAAGACCATGACCACATCGTTCACCGTGACCTGCACCAGCGTGTAATTCTCGTCTCCCCGCGTCAGTTGCGACCAGACAAAGACCATCGCGGTGCAGGGCGCCGCCCCCAGAAGGATCAGCCCGGCGATATATTGCTGCGCATCCTCGGGCGCGATCAGATCGGCAAACACCCCCTCGAAGAACAAGACCGCCAGCGCCGCCATGGTGAACGGCTTGATCAGCCAATTGACCGCCAGCGTGATTCCCAGCCCTTTCGGCTGGCGGAACACATGGCGCAATTGCTGCGGATCGACCCCCACCATCATCGGATAGACCATCGCCCAGATCAGCACCGCAACCACAAGGTTGACGCGGGCGATCTCGGCGGCGGCGATCATCCCCACCAGCCCCGGCGCCAGCGTGCCGATCACAAGACCCACAATCATCGCCGCCCCGACCCAAAGGCTCAGATACCGCTCGAAACTGCTCATGCCCGTGTCCCCACCTGCTGCGTCTGTGGCTCAAGCCGGCCTGCGGCCAGCGCACTCAGCCCGACCATGACCGCCGCCGTGGCAAGGCACAAGGTCAGACCCCCGGTCTGATAGGTCAGCCCGGACAGCACCGTTCCGATCAACCGGCCCGCCGCATTGGCCATGTAGTAAAAGCCCACATCCATCGTCACACGCTCATCGCGGGTGAAGGCCAGGATCAGGTAGGAATGCAGTGCCGAGTTCACCGCGAACAGCCCGCCAAACACCAGCAATCCCGCGACCACCCCCGCCGTCAGCCCCGGCGACGGCCCCGCCGACAGGCCCACCGCCATCGCCAGCACCGCCGGCACGACGCACAGCACCGCCGCCCAACCGCGCGCCGCGCGGATCAATTCGGCCTCGGGCCGGGTGGCGGCGCGCAAGAGCCTCGGGGCTGCCGCCTGCACCGCACCATAGAGGATGATCCACCCCGCCATGAACGTGCCGATCATGAAAAACGCCGCCCGGTTGCCCTCCGCGCTGCCATCCGACAGCACCGCGTAGAAATAGATCGGGATGCCCACCACGAACCACACGTCGCGCGCCCCGAACAGGACCACCCGCGCCGCACTCAGCCAGTTGACGTTGCGATCGCTCGAAAACACCTCCGAGAATTTCGCGCCCTTGCGCCCACGCGGCAGCCCCGAAGGCATCGCGATCAGCACCACGCACAGGATCACCGCCAGCACCAGCGCCATCGCCAAAACCGCCCAGACAAAGCCCGCAACCGCCAGCAACGCCGCCCCCAGCAGGAACCCCACGCCCTTCACCGCGTTCTTCGATCCGGTCAGGATCGCAACCCACCGGAACAGCCCGCCATCCCCCTTCGGCGCCAGCAGCTTGACCGCCGATTTCGATGACATCTTGGCCAGATCCTTGGCCACGCCACTGGCCCCCTGCACCGCCATCACATAGGCGACCGACGCGCCAAGCGCCCAACCCGGATCAAGCTGCGTCAGCGCCAGCAGCGCCGCCACCTGAAGCCCGAGCCCCGCATACAGCGTCGCGGTCAGCCCGAACCGCGCCGCGATCCAGCCCGCCGACAGGTTGGTGACCATGCCCGCGATTTCGTACAGCACGAACAGATACGCCAGTTGCACCGGGCTGAAGCCAAGCGTGTGGAAATGCAGCAGCACCAGCATCCTCAGCGCGCCATCGGTCAGCATGAAGGCCCAATAGGCCGCCGTCACCGCGATATAGGCGGACAGTCCTTCGGGGCGTTGGCTCACAGGGACTGACCCACCATGCAGGCCACATCCACCAGACGATGCGCATAGCCCATCTCGTTGTCATACCAGACATAGACCTTCACCTGTGTCCCGTTGATCACCATGGTCGAGGGCGCATCCACGATGCCTGAGCGTGTGTCATTGGTGTAATCCGCCGACACCAGCGGCCGCTCCTCATAACCCAGAATACCCTTGAGGTCCGTCTCCGATGCCGCCTTGAACAGCGCATTGACCTCGTCCACCGTGGTCTCGCGCTCCATCTCGAAGACGCAATCGGTGATCGACGCATTGAGCAGCGGCACCCGCACCGCATGGCCATTCAACCGCCCGGTCAGCTCGGGGTAGATCAGGGTGATCGCCGTGGCGCTGCCCGTGGTCGTGGGGATCAGCGAGTTCAGCGCCGATCGTGCCCGCCGCAGATCCTTGGCGGGTCGGTCCACGATGGTCTGGGTGTTGGTCACGTCATGGATCGTGGTGATCGAGCCGTGGCGGATGCCGATCGTCTCGTGCAGCACCTTGACCACCGGCGCGAGGCAATTGGTCGTGCAACTGGCCGCCGTCACGATCCGGTGGCGCGCAGGCTCGTAGATCCCCTCGTTCACGCCATAGACCACATTGGCCGCATCCCCATCCTTGACCGGGGCAGAGACCACGACCTTCTTCACACCCGCCTTGAAATAAGGCGCAAGCTTGGCCTCCGTCTTGAAGACCCCGGTGCAATCGATCACCACATCGACGCCCTCGAGCGGCAGATCCTCGATCCGCGACGCGCCGACAAAGGGCAGCCGCGTGCCGTCGATCGTGACACCGTCCGCGTCATGCCCGAACACGGCATCCCACCGGCCATGCACCGTATCGAATTCCAGAAGATGGGCGTGCATCTCCGCATCCCCCACCGCATCGTTGATCCACGCGATCTGCGCGCCACGCTCCAGCAGCGGGCGCAGCGCCAGCTTGCCGACGCGGCCAAGCCCGTTCACTGCATAAACAGTCATGCCGACACCTCGTCCTTATCATTTGCGCCATCATCCGCGCCATCATCTGCGCCAGTATCGCGCGCGATATCATCCACCGCCTTCTGCAACGAAATCCGGTCCAGCGTTTCAAGCGGCAGCGCCGTGAAGGCCAGGATCCGGTTGCGCAACGCACCATAAGCCTGTTGGAACGCAAGGCTTTTCTGGGCGTCCGTGCCTTCGGCCTTGACCGGATCGGGCATCCCCCAATGGGCGCTGATCGGCTGGCCCTCCCAGGCCGGGCACTCTTCGTTGGCGGCCTGATTGCAGACGGTGAACACGAAATCCATCACCGGCGCGTCAGGCCCGGTGAATTCCGACACGTTCTTGGCGCGCAGGCCGGACACGTCATGGCCCTTGGCCTGCAACACCTCCAGCGCGAAGGGGTTCAACTCGGATTGCGGACGCGTGCCCGCCGAATGGACGTTGAACCGGTCCCCGGCCTCGGCGCGCAGCAGCGTTTCGGCAAAGATGGACCGGGCGGAATTGCCTGTGCAGATGAACAGCACGTTGTATTTGCGGTCGGACATGGCGGGCATACCTTTTTCAGAAGCTCCGGGAAGGGTCACGCAGGCATCAGGGCGCCCACGGCAGCAATCGTTGAACAGGAACTCCACGATCTCTCCGACCGCCTCGGTCCGTGCGGTGTAAAGCAACGAGGTGCCTTCGCGCCGCTGCCCGGCCAATCCCGCCGCCGACAACGCCGACAGATAGACCGACAGCGTCGAGGGCTTGATATCCAGCGCGCGCGCCACCTCACCGGCGGGCACCGCATCGGGATACCGCCGCATCAGCAGGCGAAACACCGACATGCGGCCTGGATGGGACAACACGTCAAGTCGGGAGAGAATCTGTTTTTCCATATTTCGTGAATAATCGAATTACTTTGGCTTTGCACATGAAACTTTCATGACAAACGCACCCCCCGCAATCCGCTTGCGACAAAAGACTTTACAAAACCGGTTTTCTGGTTTCTTTTGCAGCCATGACACCCACCAGCCCCCATGCCCGCGCCCTTGCCGCACTGGGCCACGATGCCCGCCTGTCGATCTTTCGCCTTCTGGTCAAGGCCGGTGACGACGGGCTGCGGGTGGGCGATATCGGCGATCATCTTGGCCTTGCGCCCTCGACCCTTGCGCATCATCTGTCCAGCCTCGTGGATGCCGGGCTGGTTGTGCAGGACAAGCGCGGCCGCGAGGTGTTCAATCGCGTGGATTATCCCGCGATGCAGCGGGTGCTGGCCTTCCTGACCTCCGAATGCTGCACCGGTGTCAGCATCCGGTCTACGGATACCGCCGCATGATCCAGATTTTTTACGGCCCAAAACAACCACAATTCCGGAAGTATCGAAATGACAGACCTCAGCGCAACCGCCCCTCGCCCGCTTGACCGGATACGCAGCCTTTGGCGCAATCAGAAGGTCTGGATCGCCACTCTGCTCATCCTTGCGGGTCTGGCGGTGGTCGATCCCGGTCAGGCCAGTGACAGCGCGATGTTCACCGCGCAATCCCTGCTCAAAACCGCGCCCTTCCTGATCCTGTCGATCGGCGTGGCCGCTTGGGCTGGGGCCACAGGCGCCGACAACCTGATCGCCCGCGCCTTCACCGGCGCGCCGGTGGTGATGATCGGGCTTGCGGCACTGGCCGGGGGGCTGTCGCCGTTTTGCTCCTGCGGCGTGATCCCCCTGATCGCCGCCCTTCTGGCCATGGGTGTGCCGCTTTCGGCGGTCATGGCCTTCTGGCTGGCCTCGCCGGTCATGGACCCGTCGATGTTCCTGCTGACCACGGGCGTTCTGGGGCTGGAGTTCGCCATCGCCAAGACGCTTGCCGCCATCGGCCTCGGCGTGTTCGGCGGCGCGGTCGTGCATGGCATGTCGCGCGCCGGTGGCCTGTCCGATCCGCTGCGCGAGGGGATCGGCAATGGCGGATGCGGCGGCAGCAAGGTCCGCGCGCCCAAACCCGTGGTCTGGCGCTTCTGGACCGATGCCGACCGCCGCGCAAAGTTCGGGCGCGAAGCCCTTGGCGTCACGCTGTTTCTGGCCAAATGGCTGACCCTCGCTTTCCTGCTGGAAAGCCTGATGCTGGCCTTCATCCCTGCCGAAACCGTCACCGCGTCGCTTGGCGGCACGGGGCTTGCGCCCATCGCCCTTGGCACCCTTGTCGGGGTGCCCGCCTACCTCAACGGGTACGCCGCCCTTCCGCTGGTCGGCGGGCTGATCGATCAAGGCATGGCGCAAGGCGCGGGCCTGGCCTTTCTGGTGGCCGGTGGCGTGACATCGCTTCCGGCGGCCATCGCCGTCTGGGCACTGGTCAAACCGCGCGTGTTCGTCCTCTATATCGCGCTGTCGCTCACGGGGGCATTCACCGCCGGGGTGCTTTTCCAGATCTGGAGCCTCGCATGACCCCCCTCACCGTCGAAACCGGCCCCCTCCCCGAAGGGGCCGCACTTCTGGCCCCCTTGGGCATGACCACCCCGCATGGGGCGGTCGGGCGTCTGACACTGACCGGCGGCTCGATCGACAGCGCTCTGCGCGATCCCGATCTTGCCCTCGCCGCCCTGCGCATCACCGCCCTTGGCGGCCCCCTTGTCCTGCATTACGAGGTCACGGCCCCGCCCCCCGCCGCCGCCTATCCCGAACAGATGTTCGCCCCCCGTCAGACCCGCTTCACCCGCGCCGCCGACGATCTGGCCCAGGCCAGCCGCGCCATCGCCGCACAGGCAGGCGGCGGCGCCGCCGGTATCGCCGCCCTCGTCGCCGAGGCCGAACGCCGCTTCGACTACGCCCATCCCGACATCCGCTTCAACGACGGGCACGAGGCGGTGCCGTATCTTTCCTGCGGGCTGACACCCGGCTCTTGCGTGGATATCAACACCTACCTTGTCGCCAGCCTGCGCGCTGCGGGCTACGAGGCGGGCTATGTCTACGGCTATTTCTTCCCCGCCGAAAAAGGCGGCACCACCCACGACATGCATTGCTGGGTGGTCACGCGCCACGACGGCCAGCTGCAGGAATGGGACATCGCGCATCACATCAAGGCACGTCTCGGCCCGACGCGCCCCGCCCTCGATCCGCGCCCCGGTTGGCGTGTGGCGCTTGGCCATTCGATGGGCCATCACTACGCCGCACCCGACATCCCGCAGCCCCTCAAACTGCTGTCCGAGCCTGTACACCTGACGCCCGATGGGGCCGAGCGACTTGATATCGTGATCCGAATGGCGCGACCGACCTGACCCACCGGCCTTTCAGCACCTTGCATCGGTAAAGTTCCGCCGATGGTGTTAACATTTCGGCAACAGTTCTGGATCACACTCCGGCAGAGCTGTTGCGGAATGCGCTGATTCTGCCGCATCCAGACAGACATTGCTGTGCCAACCTTGGGATGATTTCGATGTCGAGTGCTGTGATTTTGATCGGATTGATTGCTGTCAGCGGCCTGATTTTCGCCCTTCTCGCCTCGATGGGGCGCGACCGGGGCTAGGTGCTGATGTCTGCGTGACCGCAGACTGCGTCAGCGCGCATCGCCCTGCGCCGCTGCCTTGGATGGTCGATACCTGACCGGCCCACCGCCCTTTCCGGGGACACCCCGCCCCCGCAGCCCTCAAAAAGCCAGGCACCAACCAAGGCGCCCCACCCGCTTGCGCATCTCCCGCACGGAATGCTTTAAGCCAGGCACTGTACCTTACCCGGAGGACACCCGTTGAGTTTTTCAATCGGCATCGGCCCGAACATCCGCAAATCCGCCTATTTCGACGCCACCGTCCGCGACGGCGTCCGGGCCTTCTCGGTCTACAATCACATGTATATCCCCGCCCATTTCGGCGACCCCGAGGCTGAATACGACCGCCTTCTGAACGGCGTGGCGATGTGGGACGTGGCAGCCCAAAGGCAGGTGCAGCTTGAGGGTCCCGACGCAGGCCGACTGGCGCAATACCTCACGCCCCGAAACCTCGGCGGCACCCGCCCCGGTCAGGGCCGCTATGTGCCGCTTTGCGATCATGACGGCTGGTTGATCAACGATCCGGTGCTGCTGAAATTCGACGACACACGCTACTGGCTGTCGGTCGCCGACAGCGACATTCACCTCTGGGCCGCCGCCGTCGCGCGCGAAAAGGGCTGGGATGTCCGCATCAGCGAACCCGATGTCTCGCCGCTCGCCATTCAGGGGCCGCTTGCGATGGACGTGGCCGCCGCCCTTCTTGGCGAGGACGTCCGCACCCTGCGCCACTTTGGCTTCCGCGAAACCTCACTGGACGGGATCCCTCTGGTCGTGGCGCGGTCGGGCTGGTCCAAACAGGGCGGGGTCGAACTCTATCTGAGGGACGCCACCCGCGGCACAGACCTTTGGGACAGGGTCAAACGGGCCGGCGCCCCCTTCGGCATCGGCCCCGGCGCGCCCAACGATACCGAACGGCTGGAAAGCGGGCTGATCTCGTATGGGGCCGACATGCGCTGGCAGGATCATCGCGCCACCCCGTTCGAGATGGGATTCGGCCCTCTGATCGACCTGGACAGCGACATTGATTACATCGGTCGCGCGGCCCTTCAGCGCCTCGCCGCCAGCCCCCCGGCCCGCCGCCGCATCGGTCTGGTCTTCGACGGCACGCCGCCGCTGCCCGGCCATCCCGTCCCCCTGATGCTGGACGGCGACAGCGTCGGCATCCTCAGCGAACTGGCCCACTCACCCCGGCTGGGCAAGACCATCGCCCTTGGCCTGATCCGGGCCGATCTGGCCGACAGCACGCAGGTGTTCGACGTGCCCATCGCGGACGCCACGTGGCGCGCGCACCGGCACGACATTCCGTTCATCAGGTGACTTCGCGGCGTTTTGCCCTATGTTTGCACCCTGACGAACCGGACAACGGGCGCGACCATGCAAAAGACTGCCATCTGGAAACAGGTCACCATGTCCGCGGCGCTGATCGCCAGCGCGGCCTTGGCATGGCACTACCGGGCCGAGGTTGCAGCCTTCTGGACAGGTGCGCACGCCGCACAACCCCAGGACAGCACCCCCTCCACTGCCGATGCCGGTCCCCCGGTCATCGTCTCGGACGTGCAGGCCGTCTCGGATGATCTGACATTTTCGGCCATCGGCACAAGTTTCGCCCTGCGCTCGATCACCCTGCGCGCGCCCTCGGGCGGCGAGATCACGTCCCTGGCCATCGCACCGGGCGCAAAATTCGCCGCCGGTGACACGCTCATGCAGCTTGACGACAGCGATGAACGGCTGGCCGTCGCACTGGCCGAGGCGCGTCTTGAACGCGCCACCTCGGAACGGGACCGCTACCAGACGCTTCAGGATACAGGCGCCGCCGCCACCGCCCGCTTCGAAGAGGCACAGACCGGTTTCAAGGTCGCCCGCATCGAGCTTGACAAGGCCCGCGCCGATCTGGCCGACCGCACGCTGCGCGCGCCCTTCGATGGCGTGACCGGGCTGGCCCTCGTCGAAAGCGGCGACCGGATCGCCACCGATGACGCCATCGCCAGCTTCGATGACCGCAGCCGCATCCTGGTGGAGTTCGATCTGCCCGAGGCGCTTCTGGGCCGCATGGCGCAAGGGCTTGCCGTGACCGCCAGCACCCCGGCGGTCGAAGACCGCACATTCGACGGCACCGTGACCGCCATCGACAGCCGCGTCGATCCGATCACCCGCACCGCCCGCATCCGCGCCGAAATCGACAATGCCGCCGATGTGCTGCGCCCCGGCGCGTCCTTTTCTTTGCGGCTCGATCTGCCGGGCAAGACCTATCCCGCGGTGCCGGAACTGGCGCTGCAATTCTCGTCCGGGTCGCTCAATGTGTGGCGCGTGGCCGATGGCAAGGTCCATCAGGTCGAGGTGCGTCTCGTGCGCCGCCGCGCCGGGATGGTGGTGGTGGATGGCCCCCTGACGACCGGCGACCGGATCGTGGTGGAAGGCACACAGCGCCTGCGCCCCGGTATCCCGGTCACCGTTCTCAACACCCCGCCCGGGGGCAATTCATGATATCTCGCGGTCGCGGCCTGCCCGATCTCAGCGTGCGCCGCCCCTATCTGGCGGCGGTGATGAGCCTGCTGATCATGATCGCGGGCATCGGCGCGCTATGGGGCATCGAAGTGCGCGAACTGCCCGATGTGGATCGCCCCGTGGTGTCGGTGCGCGCCAATTTCCCCGGCGCCTCACCCACCACCGTCGACGCCGAGGTGGCCTCTCTGGTCGAAGGCGCCGTCGCCCGCGTCGCCGGGGTGCAGGCGGTGCGCACCTCCTCCGAGGAAGGCAATTTCCGGATGCGCGTGGAATTCAGCGCCGACCGCGATCTGGCCAACGCCTCCAACGATGTGCGCGAGGCCGTCAGCCGCGTTGAAAACCGCCTGCCCGACGGGGTCGAGGATCTCTTCGTGGTCAAATCCGAACAGGACGCCGATCCCATCGTCGATATCGCCGTCTGGAGCGAGGCGCGCTCCATAGATGCGCTGACCCGGCTGGTCGAGGATGCGCTTGTTCCCGAATTCACGGCCATCGACGGCGTGGCAGATGTGGTCCTGTTCGGCGACCGACAGCGCGTCTTACGCGTCGCGGTCCGTCCCGACAGTCTGGCCGCGTTCGGCCTGTCCATCGGCGAAGTGGCCAGCGTCCTGCGCGCCGCGCAATTCGATGTGCCGGTCGGCAGCTTTTCGTCCGGTCCTCTCGAAGTGCTGGTGCGCGCCGATGCCACCGTCGCCGACCCTGCGCGCATCGAGGATCTGATGCTGCGCGACCGGATCCGTCTGGGCGATGTGGCCGATGTCTATTTCGGCCTCGCCAGCCCCAGCAGTGTCGCGCGCCTTGACGGGCGGCTGGTCATCAACCTTGGCATCGTCCGGCAGGCGCAATCCAACACCGTGCGCATCTCGGATCAGGTCGGGGACGCAATCTCGCAGCTCAGGCTCCGCTTTCCCGATCTGGGCTTTCAGGTCACCAGCGACGACGCGGTGTTCATCCGTGGCGCCATTTCCGAAGTGCTCAAGACACTGGGCGCGGCCCTCCTGATCGTGATCGCCGTCATGTGGCTGTTCTTCGGGCGCCTCTCGGCCACGCTGATCCCCGCCGTCGCCATTCCCGTGGCCCTTGTCGGGTCGGTCGCGGGGATCTGGCTGATGGGCTTTTCCATCAACCTCATCACCCTTCTGGCGCTGGTTCTGGCGACCGGGCTTGTGGTCGATGACGCCATCGTGGTGACCGAAAACATCCAGCGCCGCCGCCAAGACGGCATGGCGCCCCGCGCCGCCGCCGTTCTGGGGGCCTCACAGGTGTTCTTCGCCGTCATCGCCACCACCCTCACGCTGATCGCGGTCTTCGTGCCGATCTCGTTCCTGCCCGGCGACGCGGGCCGCCTGTTCACCGAATTCGGCTTCGTGCTCGCGGTCACCGTGGCGATCTCGTCTTTCGTGGCGCTGACGATCTGCCCGATGCTGGCGTCATTCTCGGGCGGGCTGGGGCAGACGGGCGGGCTGATGTCGGGCCCCGGCGCGCGCCTTGCGGCGCTCTATGCCGCGCTGATCCGGCCGATGATCCGTGCGCCGCTGGTCACCCTCGTGGGCGCGGCGCTTCTGGCGGGCGGTGCGTTTTTCGCCTATGACCAGCTTGGCGAGGAACTCGTCCCCCCCGAGGATCGCGGCGAGGTCACCGTCCGCATGCAAGGCCCCGACGGCACCGGCCTCGACTATACCGACACACAGGTGGTCCGCGTCGAACAGATGCTGCGCCCCTATGTCGATCAGGGCGTCGCTCAAGGGCTGTATTCGATCACCGGTCGCTATGACCTCAACCGTGGCAGCGTCGGCATCCGCCTGATCCCTTGGGATGCGCGCCAGACCTCTCAGGCCCAGATCGAGGACGCGATCCGCGACGATCTGGCCACCCTGCCCGGCGCGCGGGCGCGCATCGCGGGCGGCAACAGCCTTGGTCTGCGCGGTGGCTCGGGCGGGGGGCTGTCCATCGCGCTCACCGGCCCGAACTATCCCGACATCGCCGCCGCCGCCGATGCCTTTGCGCTCGATCTGGCCGATATCCCCGGCCTTTCCGGCATCCGCGTGCAATATCAGGCGACCCAACCGCAACTCAGCATATCGGTCGACCGTCAGCGCGCCTCGGACCTGCGGGTGCCGATGTCCACCCTGTCGGACACGTTGCGCGCCCTCCTCGACGAAGACGAGATCGCCGAACTGACCATCGACGATCAGGCCATCCCGATCCTGCTGCAATCCGCCGCCGGCGCTGTGCGCGACCCGATGGACCTGATGAACCTGTCGATACGCTCCGACGCAGGCGACCTTGTCCCGCTCAGCCAGATCGTCACCTTCAGCGAACAGGGCGTCGCCGCCGAGCTTGACCGCCACGCGCAACGCCGCGCGGTCGAAATCGACGCCTCCGTCTCACCCGAAGTAACCCTGCGCGAGGTGATCGACGATGTGCGCGCTCTTGCGCAAGACAGGCTTCCCGACGGGATCGGGCTTATCTTTCTGGGCGAAGCCGCGTCGCTGGATGAAACCTCATCGGCGCTGGCCGCGACCTATGTGATTGCCCTGCTGGTGGTCTTTCTGGTCCTGCTGGCGCAGTTCGAAAGCCTGACAAGCGCGCTGGTGGTGATGATGACCGTGCCCTTCGGCGTCTGCGCCGCGATCTATGCGATGCTGCTGACCGGCACGACCATCAACATCTACAGCCAGATCGGCGTTCTGATGCTGATCGGGGTGATGGCCAAGAATGGCATCCTTCTGGTGGAATTCGCCAACCAGCTGCGCGATCAGGGGCGCCCGGTGATCGACGCCGCCTATGAAGCGGCCCAGGCCCGCCTGCGCCCCATCGCCATGACGTTGATCTGCACGGTGATGTCCGGCCTGCCCCTGATCCTCGGCTCCGGCCCCGGCGCCGAGGCGCGCGCCTCGATCGGCTGGGTGATCGTCGGCGGGCTGGGTCTGGCGGCGGTGTTCACCCTGTTCCTGACGCCTGCCGCCTATGCGCTGGTCAGTGGGGCCACCAAGTCGCG
>Ga0102938_10002464_pt1 | contig 13997 bp, 7 predicted proteins | sample SalPonR2_B_D2_MG_FD_84516 | JGI IMG/M metagenome (GOLD analysis project Ga0102938, IMG submission 84516) | Salt pond soil microbial communities from South San Francisco under conditions of wetland restoration - Salt Pond MetaG R2_B_D2_MG | ecosystem: Environmental > Aquatic > Marine > Intertidal...
AGACGAGCCGGTCGACGACGATCTCGATCTTGTGGTTCTCGTACTTGGCGAGGCGTTCGTCGCGCTTCAGGAACTCGTCGATGTCGACGGTCTCGCCGTCGATGCGGGCGCGCACGTACCCCTGGCCGGACAGATCTTCGAGCAGCGTGTCGTACTCGCCCTTGCGGCCGCGCACCACCGGCGCCAAGACCTGGAAGCGGATGCCGTCGTCCATGTCGAGGATACGATCGACGATCTGCTGGGGAGTCTGGCGCTGCAACTTGGTGCCGTCGTTCGGGCAGTGCTGCACGCCGATGCGGGCATACAGCAGACGCAGGTAGTCGTAGACCTCGGTGATCGTGCCCACGGTGGAGCGCGGGTTGCGGCTGCCCGACTTCTGATCGATCGAGATCGCCGGCGACAACCCCTCGATGATGTCGACGTCGGGCTTGTCCATCTGCCCCAGGAACTGGCGGGCGTACGAGCTGAGCGACTCGACGTAACGCCGCTGTCCTTCGGCGTAGATCGTGTCGAACGCCAGGCTCGACTTGCCCGACCCCGACAACCCGGTGAACACGATCAGCCGGTCGCGCGGCAACTCGACGTTGACGTTCTTGAGGTTGTGCTCGCGAGCGCCGCGCACCACGATCTGCGGATCGTCGGCTTTCGCCTTCCGTTTGCGCGGAGCAGCCTTCTGAGGGGTCGCCGCGGGCGGCGTGCCGGTGGCGGAGGTACTGGCGGCCATCGCCGTCAGAGCCTATCGCCGAACATGTGTTCCGCTCAGTGGAGCGCAACGGTCACCGGACTCGTCGGTCGGCGCGACGCAACGACTGGCGGCGGCGGGCGTGCGGGAACTCCTCGGAGAACTTCGCTTCGGCGAGATCGGTACCCACCAGCACCAGTTCGCCGGTCGCGGGCAAGGGGACGTTCGGATCGGGATTCCCGACGAGTACCCCGTTTCGCTCGACGGCCACGACGTTGCAGTGCGTGCGGCGGTGCACGTGCGCCGCGGCCAACGTCGTGCCGGCGAGTTCTTTGGGGATCGGGGTGCGGAACACGTTGAGCCCCTGCGCCACGAGCACCGTTTCGTCGCCCCGGAGATGGTTCCAGATCGCCGCCGATCCGGTACCCGCGTACGACAACACGGCGTCGGCGCCCGCCCGGTAGAGGGTCGACACGTTACGGTCGAGCTTCGAGCGCGACACGATCCGGGCATCGGGCCGCAACCCCCGGCAGTAGCGGGTGAGGTAGACGTTGACGTTGTCGTCGTGGGTGGTGATCAGGATCGCTCCGGCGTCGTCGATCCCGGCCGCTTCGAGCACCGAGCGGTCCGCGGCGTCGCCGATCACGTAGGTGGCCCCTTCACGCTGGCGCTCGGGGAGTTGCTCGATGATGACCGACTGGATGCCCTCCGAGGTGAACGACGCGGCGATCGCGCGGCCCACCCGACCGCCACCGATGATCACAGCCTGGTTCGGTGCGGTCGAGTTCGAGGCGTAGCACTCGTCGTACGCAGCGAGCTGTTCGGCGGTACCGGCAAGGATCAGCATCGACGAGTCGGTCAGCACCGTGTCGGCCGTGGCGATCGCGAAGTCGCCCCGGCGCCACACCCCGATGATGCTGACCCCGAGTCGCTTGCGCAGTTGCGCCTCGGCCAACGACTTGCCGAGCAGATCGGTGCCCATCGGGCTGGCCTCGGCGATCTGCAGACCGGCGAACTCGCCGATCACGTGGCTGTCGCCGGCGAGCCCGAATGTGCGCGCTGCCATCGCAGCACCGAGGATCTCACCGAGTTGCACGATGTGGTCGGCACCGGCGATCTCGAGGATGTCGACCGCCGCCGGCGAGTTCGCGCTGGCCACGATCTCGACGTCGGGGGCGATCTCACGAACGGTGAACGCGATGTTGGTGTTGATCTGATCCGACTGTGTTGCGATGACCAGCGCCGCCTGGTCGACGCGTGCGTTGCGGTAGGTCTCCGGGTCGTCGAGCGCACCGACCATCACGTTGCGACCCTCGTCGTGGAGCAGGCCGGCCTCGGCGACATCGTCGACGATCAACACGTACGGCACCTCGGCCTGATCGGCACGCTCGATGATCGCCGCCTCGACCGGACCCAGCTGTGTCAGCAGGAGATGCCCGGACGCCGACGTCGGCAACACCCGGGGTGCTCGACGACGATCGCGTTCGCTCATCCACGGCATGAACACGAACTGGATGAACACGAACGGCAACATCACGAGCAGGAAGGTGGAGCCGGAGAGCAGCACGACGACGGAGAAGATGCGCCCGGCGTCCGACTCGAACGTGATGTCGCCGAAGCCGAGGGTGGTCATCGTGGTCAGCGTCCAGTACACGCTGGTCGGCCACGAGTACTCGCGGTCCTCGTACTCCATCAGCGTGTGGAAGATCGTGCTGAACACCGCCACCATCACCACGAACACGACAGCGAGCGCCAGGAACGTCTTCTGACGTCGACGCCGCTCGGCCTGCCCGGCGGCGCGCTGCGCCCGCTCGTAGTGCTGCAGCGAGCGACCGCGATCGTCGGGATCGCCCACACGCACCCGCTGCGTCACCTGGGCGATCGTCGCCCCCAACGATTTCAGCACGACCGACTCACGGGGCTCGATGATGTCACAGCGCGGCCCGATCTGCCGACCGATGAGCGAAACCCCAGTATCCGGGGCCTTCGCTCATCGCCGGGACGGCTTGCGGGGTGACCCGGGCTACTGGGCGTCGCGGAGTTCGCGCCGCAGGTCGTTGATCTCGTCGCGAAGCTTTGCGGCGTACTCGAACTTGAGCTCGGCGGACGCCTCGTGCATCTCCTCCTCCAACGTCTGGATGAGGCGGGCGAGCTCCTGCTGCGGCAGCGACTTGAGATCGCGCTGGACCTTGTCGCGCTCGCGCTGACGACGCCGATCCTTGCCCGGCACCGGCGCGGTGTCGTCGGGACGCAACAACGACAGGATGTCGCCGACGGCCTTGCGAATCGTCTGCGGGTCGATGCCGTGTTCCTCGTTGTAGGCGATCTGTACCTTGCGTCGGCGTTGGGTCTCGTCGATCGCCGCCTGCATCGAGCGGGTGACCCGGTCGGCGTACATCACCACCTGGCCGTCGACGTTGCGGGCGGCGCGACCCATCGTCTGGATCAGCGACGTCTCCGAGCGCAGGAATCCCTCCTTGTCGGCGTCGAGGATGCACACCAGCGACACCTCGGGCAGGTCGAGGCCCTCGCGCAGGAGGTTGATGCCGACGAGCACGTCGAAGTCGCCGAGGCGAAGCCCGCGCAGGATCTCGATGCGCTGGATCGTGTCGATGTTCGAGTGCAGGTAGCGCACCCGCAGCCCCTGTTCGAGGAGGTAGTCGGTGAGGTCTTCGGCCATCTTCTTGGTGAGCGTGGTGACGAGCACACGATCGCCCTTGGTGACACGCCCGTTGACCATCTCCATCAGGTCGTCGATCTGGCCCTTGGTCGGCCGGATGATCGCCTCGGGGTCGACCAACCCGGTGGGGCGCACGATCTGCTCGACCACGTTGGTCGACACGCGCAGCTCGTAGTCGCTCGGCGTGGCCGAGAGGAACACGCACTGGTTGACCCGCTCGAGCACCTCTTCGAACGTGAGCGGCCGGTTGTCGCGCGCCGACGGCAGGCGGAAGCCGTGATCGACGAGCATGTCCTTGCGGCTGCGGTCGCCGGCGAACTGGCCGTGCAACTGCGGCACGGCGACGTGGCTCTCGTCGATCACGAGCAGGTAGTCGTCGGGGAAGTAGTCGAGCAGGGTGAACGGCGGCTCGCCCGGCACACGACCGTCCATGTGCATCGAGTAGTTCTCGATCCCGTTGCAGTAACCGACCTCGCTCATCATCTCGAGGTCGTACTGGGTGCGCATCCGCAGCCGCTGCGCTTCGAGCAGCTTGTCGTTCTCCTCGAAGAACTTCAGCCGCTCCTGCAGTTCGACCTCGATGCCGGCCATCGCGGTACGCAGCCGTTCGGGCCCGGTGACGTAGTGGGTGGCGGGGAACACGTGGGCGCGCTGCAGTTCGCTCAGCTGCTCGCCGGTGAGCGGGTCGATCGTGGTGATGCGGTCGACGGTGTCGCCGAACATCTCGATGCGCAGCACGCTCTCCTCGTAGGCGGGGTGCACCTCGATGGTGTCGCCGCGCACCCGGAAGTTGCCGCGCCCCAGTGTCATGTCGTTGCGCCCGTACTGCATGTCGACGAGGCGGCGCAGGATGTTGCGCATGTCGTAGTCGACGCCGACCGACAGGTCGAGCAGGTTGCCGCGGTACTCCTCCGGGTTGCCCATGCCGTAGATGCACGACACCGAGGCGACCACGATCACGTCGCGACGGGTGAGGAGCGCTGCGGTGGCCGAGTGGCGCAACCGGTCGATCTCGTCGTTGATCGACGAGTCCTTCTCGATGTAGGTGTCGCTGCTCGGGATGTAGGCCTCGGGCTGGTAGTAGTCGTAGTAGCTGACGAAGTACTCGACGCGGTTGTCGGGGAAGAACTCGCGCATCTCCTGGGCCAGCTGTGCCGCCAGCGACTTGTTCGGCGCGAGGATCAGCGTCGGGCGCTGGGTCTGCTCGATGGTCCAGGCGATCGTGGCCGACTTCCCCGACCCGGTGATGCCGAGCAGGGTCTGGAAGCGCTGACCCTCGTCGATGCTCTTGCTGAGCGCGGCGATCGCCTGCGGCTGGTCGCCGGCCGGTTCGAATTCGGACACGACCCGGAACGTCGCGTCGTCGTGGGCGGCGTAGTTGCTGGCCGGGGCCTCGTGCAGCAACGCCTCCTCCGGTGCCAGCGCTCCAGGTGCCATCGTGTCGGCCATCCGACCACTCTACCGGCGAACACATGTTCGCCGGTGCCCACTCCCGTAAGGCGATGAGCGAAACCCCTCCATGCTGGGGTTTCGCTCATCGCCTCGGGGTTCGGGACGGCAGGTCGTCGGGTCTCGTACAGTGAGGACGTGGATGCGGACGCGCTGATCGCCGATCTGGACGTCGACCAGCTCGCCGCGGTCACCACCGAATCGCAGCTGGTGGCGGTGATCGCCGGCGCCGGCTCGGGCAAGACCCGGGTACTCACCCGCCGCATCGCCCACCGCATCGCCATCGAGACCGCTGACCCACGCCACACCCTGGCACTCACCTTCACCCGCGAGGCCGCCGGCGAGATGCGCAAGCGGCTCCACCGACTGGGACTGCGCGAGCACGTCGAGGCCGGCACCTTCCACTCGGTGATGCTCGGGGTGCTCAAACAGCGATGGGCCGACACCGAGCGACGTGCCCTCACCGTGGTCAACGACCGACGACGCCTGGTCGGCGACACCATCGACGCCGGCGATCGCCGCAGCCTTGCGGCATACGTGGCCGAGATCGACTGGGCGTCCGCTCGGGGAATCGACGCCGCCCACTACGCGTCGGCTGCACGCCGGGAACAGCGCCACCCAGGCCCCGGCATCGACCGCTGCGCTGCGGTCTACGCCGACTACCAGACCCTGAAGAAGCGCCGTGGCGTGATCGACTTCGACGACGTGCTCGCCCACACCATCCGGGATCTCCGCCACGACCACGACTTCGCCGACGCAGTGCGGTGGAGGTACCGCCACCTCCTGGTCGACGAAGCGCAGGACCTCAACCCGTTGCAGCATGCACTCGTCGATCTCCTCCGCGCCGGACGCAACGACCTGTTCCTGGTCGGCGACCCGTCGCAAGCGGTCTACGGATTCAACGGCGCCGATCCGAGTCTGCTCGTCGACGTCGAGACACGCTTTCCCGGCGTCGAGGTGGTGCGACTGCCGGTGAACCATCGCAGCACTCCCCAGGTCGTCGCGGCCGGCGTCCACGTCCTGACCGCGACCGAGCAGCCGAGTCCGCTCGTGTCGAATCGGGCCGACGGGCCCACGGTGGAACTCCTCGGGACCGACGACGAGACCGACGAGGCTCGCCGCATCGCCCAGTTCGTACTGCGGTGCGACCCCAACCTGGTGCGCACCGGCGAGGTCGCCGTGCTCTCTCGCACCAACGCCCAACTCGGGCCGATCGTCGACGCTCTCGAACGTGCCGGGCTGCCGGTACGACGCAACGCCGCGGCGAGCGGGTCGCCCGTGCAGGCCGCCGTCCGGCAGGCCGCCGCTCTCGGTTCCGCGTCCCGGCTGCGGGGATGGGCACACGACATCCTCGATGCACCTCCGCCGGCCCAGTCGCTGCGCCACCGCCGTCCCGAAGTCGGCGAACGGTCCGACCGCCGGCCGACGGACGCCGACGCTGATCCCGAGCGTCGAGTCGCCGCTGCGGTGCTCGACTTCCTTCGCGAGCAGACTCTGGGCGACGGTGCGACGTTCCGCGCCTGGGTGGCGACGACCAATCCGTTCGATGATGCCTCGACCGACGGTGTCGACGTGCTCACCTTCCACGCGGCCAAGGGCCGGGAGTGGCACACGGTGGTGGTCGCCGGTGTGGAGAGCAGCCTGATGCCGCACAAGTCGGCGTCCACCGTCGCGGCACGGGCCGAGGAGGGCCGGCTGCTGTACGTGGCGATCACCCGTGCCACCGACCGCTTGTTGATCTCGCATGCCGCCCGCCGCGGTGGCTACGCCCGAACGGTCAGTCCGTTCATCGAGGAGCTCGACCTGACCGAGCCGGCCCCCGCTCCCCCGCCCCGGCGTGTCCGAGCACGTGTCGATCCGCTGATCGGTGCACTGCACGACTGGCGCGACGAGGCCGCCCGGCGAGCCGACATCCTCCCCGGCCAGCTCTGCAGCGACCGCGACCTCGCCTCGATCGCCCGGGAACGGCCGGCGACCGCCGAACGCCTCGCCGAGGTGACGTCGTTCGGGCAGATCACCGCAGATCGACTCGCCCCACAGATCCTCGAGGTCGTGCGGTGTTCGCCCGACGCCGGGTCGGTCGACGCCGGTCAGTCGGCCAGGTCGACGATGACGGGGGCGTGATCGCTCGGCTGTTTGCCCTTGCGGGCGTTGCGATCGACCACACACCACTCGGCGCGCCCGGCGACCGACGCCGAGCACATCAGCAGATCGATGCGCATGCCACGACCCTGATGGAAGTCGCCGCCCCGATAGTCCCACCACGAGTAGACGCGATCGTCGGCGTGCTGTTGTCTGAACACGTCGATCAACCCCCACGATGCGAGCGCTGCGAGCCGGTCGCGTTCGGGCTGGCTGACGTGAGTGGCACCGACGAGCTTCGCCGGGTCGTGGACGTCGCGATCGTCGGGTGCGATGTTGAAGTCGCCACCGACGATGACGTCGCGCGACGGATCGGTGTCGGCATCGACGTGTGTGACGAGACGGTCGAGCCACGAGAGCTTGTAGGTGTAGTGGTCGTCGTCGAGCGAGCGTCCGTTCGGGACGTACACACTGCTGACGCGCACGCCGGCGCACGTTGCGGTGATGATGCGAGCGTCGGGATCGGGCTCGACACCGCCGGCGAAGTTGGTCACGACGTCGTCGATGCCGACTCTCGACAGGATCGCCACCCCGTTCCACTGTCCCTGGCCGTAGTGAGCGCTGTCGTAGCCGAGCGCGCTGAAGGCCAACGCAGGAAATGCATCGTCGGCGAGTTTGGTCTCCTGCAACAGCAGCACGTCGGGCTGGACCTCGGCGATCCACGCCTCGACACGCTCCTGGCGCGCGCGCAGCGAGTTGATGTTCCAGGTGACGACGCGCATGTCAATCGGCGTCGGCAGGCGGCGGAGCGCCGTTCGTCGATGTCTTCTTGGCCGGCGCCTTCTTCGCCGGGGCCCTGTCGGCAGGGCGTTTCTTGGCCGGCGTCTTCGTCGCCGCACCCTTCTTCGTCGCTGCACCCTTCTTCGTCGGCGCCTTCTTCGCGCCCGGCGCCTTCTTGGCCGGCGTCTTCTTGGCCGGCGTCTTCTTCGCAGCGGCCTTCTTCGCCGGCGCCTCCTTCTTCGCAGCAGCCTTCTTCGCCGCAGCCTTCTTCGCCGGCGGCTCCTTCTTCGCCGGAGCCTTCTTCGCCGGAGCCTTCTTTGCCGGAGCCTTCTTCGCAGCGGCCTTCTTGGCAGCAGCTTTCTTGGCCGGAGCCTTCTTTGCCGGAGCCTTCTTCGCAGCGGCCTTCTTTGCCGGCGCCCGCTTCCGCGCCGCCTTCTCGGCCGGAGCCGGCGCCTCGCCGCCCGTCTCGAGCTCACGTTCTGCGGCGACCTCCGCCGCGACGTCGGCTGCTTGTTCCGCCTTGGCGTCGGCGATCGCTGCGTCGGCCATGTCGGGCACCGCGCAATCGATGCTGCGCCGGAGCGGGGCGAAACTCACGACGACCAGAGTGACCGACTCGCCGATCTTCATCACCTTGCGAGCGCTCGGCGGCGCGGGGTCGGCCATCAGCCGCAACGGCACGTACCCGCGAACACCGTTCTCGCCGATCGAGATGTACGCGCCATGGGACGAGTACGACTCGACGGTGCCGTTGACACTCGTTCCGACCGGGTGATGCTCGACGAACTCGAGGAACGGCATCAACTCGTTGACGGGCTCGCCGCCCTTCGGTGTCGATCGCTTGCGCTGCTCGCCGCGGGACGACGTGGACGAGGTCTCCGTCGTCGTGTCGTGGGACTCGTCGGCCTGATCCGCCTTGCGACCGGGAGGCGGCGACTTGGGCACGGGCATCGGCTCCATCGCAGCAGCGCTGGTCTTGCGGCCGCTGCGACCGCCGCTCTTGTCGCTGTCCTTCTTCGAGGTGCGTCGCGAACCGCCACGCGACGAACCGGTCGCCTTGCGGCTGACCGGGCCACGAACCGGGACCCGATCGACGAACACCCAGCCCACGTGTGGCACCGGCTTCCCGCCGATCAGGCGCCCCTCGTCGAAGAGCCATTCGTAGTCCCCGTGGAACTCCTGGAACGAGTCGTTGGAGAGGATCGAGGCGTTCGCCTTCTGGGCGATGCTCAACACGAATGCGTCGCCGCGGCCGACCGCGCCGGCGGGTGGTGCGACGAGTTCGTTGTTGGAGACGCCCTCTTCGAACTCCTTGGCTTCCTTCTTGTCGATGCGGTGGCCGAAGGTGGCGTCGACCACGACGGTGATCGACGTGTTCGGGTACTCGTCCATGAACGCCATCACCGCCTCGTTCAACTGGGCGAGGCTCGGCAACGAGCGCCCTTCGGTGGCGATGTTGGACCCGTCGACCACGACGTGGCTGGGCCCCTTGGATGATGTCATTGATTCTCTTCCTGAGTCGTCGAGGCACGCCGGACGAGTTGCCCCTCGGACACACCTTCCGGTGGAGCCCGAGTCGATCACGTCCGCTGCCGCACCGCCATCGTAGGCTCGCCGACCATGATCCGAGCAGTACTCTGGGATTTCGGCGGTGTGATCCTGTCGAGTCCCTTCGAAGCCTTCAACCGGTACGAGGCGGCCAACGACCTCCCTGCCGACTTCATTCGCAGCGTGAACGCGACCGACCCCGACACGAATGCATGGGCGGTACTCGAGCGCAACGATGTCTCGCCGGAAGAATTCGACGCGTTGTTCGCCACCGAGTCCGAGGCGCTCGGTCACCGGGTTTCCGGCGCCGACGTGCTCGGGCTGCTGTCGGGCGAGATCCGCCCCGAGATGGTCACAGCGCTCGATCGGGTGATCCGCGCCGGGTACCGCACGGCATGTTTGACCAACAACGTGGTCGGTGGCGAGCAGCGGATGGATGTCGGCGACGTGATGGTGATGTTCGACCACGTCGTCGAGTCGAGCAAGGTCGGTTGCCGCAAGCCCGAGCAGCGCTTCTACGAGATCGCCTGCGAGCTGCTCGGCGTCGAGCCCCAGGAGTGCGTGTTCCTCGACGACCTCGGCATCAACCTGAAACCGGCCAAGGCGATGGGCATGACCACCATCAAGGTCGGTGCCGCCGAACCCGCGATCATCGAACTCGAACAGGTGCTCGGCATCTCCCTGCGCTGACCACTCCCGGTTCGGAGGCGGCGTCGCCTCAGAGGTTGCGGAAGGTGCGCTCCAGGAGATCGGCGAGCTCCTGGTCGTGGATGGCCTTCGAACCGGTGGCCGGACTGCCCGACTCGACGCGTGCCACGTGGCGCAGGTCGTAGCCCTGCTCCTTCACACGCCAGGTGTGGTGCTCGATGAAGTTCCAGGCACCCATGTTCTCGGGCTCCTCCTGCAACCACCGGAGCTCCTTGGCATTCGGGTACTTGCGAAGGATCTCCAACATGCGCTCGGTCGGCAGCGGATAGAGCTGCTCGATGCGCACCACCGCCACCGGCGCTCCGAGGCGATCGCGTTCGTCGATCGCGTCCCAGGCCACCTTGCCCGAACAGAACACGATGCGGGTGACCACGTTCGGGTCGATGTCGCCGGGATCGTCGAGCACCTCCTCGAACGACCCGTTGGTGAGGTCGTCGATCGGTGAGCGGGTCTGCTTCATGCGCAACCCCTGCTTGGGGCTGAACACGATGAGCGGCGTGCGGCGCTCGCCGTGCACCTGACGGCGCAACAGGTGGAAGTAGTTCGCCGCGGTGGTGGTGTTGACGATCTGCATGTTGTCCTCGGCGGCCAACGTCATGAACCGTTCGATACGGGCCGAGCTGTGCTCGGGCCCCTGTCCCTCGTAGCCGTGCGGCAGCAGCAGCACCACGCCGTTGCGCTGGTCCCATTTGTCCTCGGCGGCCACGATGTACTGGTCGATCACGATCTGGGCGCCGTTGATGAAGTCGCCGAACTGGGCCTCCCACATCACCAACGCGCTGGGGTTGGCGTGGGAGTAGCCGTACTCGAAGCCGAGCGCTGCGTATTCCGACAGCAGCGAGTCGAACACCCAGAACCGCGTGTCGGCCTCGAGCGCGTCGAGTGGTGTCCACGGGTCGCCGGTCTCGAAGTCGATCAGCGCGGCATGTCGTTGGCTGAACGTACCGCGACGCGAGTCCTGGCCGGCGAGCCGGACCGGGTGCCCCTCGATGGTGAGCGAGCCGATCGCCATCGCTTCGGCGGTCGCCCAGTCGACTTCACCGTCGGCGTACATCTTCGCCCTGGTCTCGAACTGACGAGCGAGCTTCGGATGAACGGTGAACGCCTCCGGGTAGGCGGTGAGCTGGTCGAAGATCCGATCGAGCACGTGACGTTCGACGCCGGTGGGGATGTGCGGGAGCACGCCGAGCGGGCGTGGCGGGCGCGGCACCGGGAAGCTGGCCGGCGCCTGTGAGCGGGTCTCGTCGAGCGCCACCTGCAACTTGTCGTGGAAGTCGCTCAAGGCGTCTTCGGCCTCGTCGACGGTGATGTCGCCGCGCCGCACGAGCGACTCGACGTACAACTTGCGCACGCTGCGGCGCTCGGAGATCGCCTTGTACATCAGTGGCTGGGTGTAGCTCGGGTCGTCGCCCTCGTTGTGGCCGTGGCGTCGGTAGCACACCATGTCGATCACCACGTCCTTGTGGAACCGCTGGCGGTACTCCCAGGCGAGTTCGGCCACGCGCACGCAGGCCTCGGGGTCATCGCCGTTGACGTGGAAGATCGGCGCCTGGATGGTCTTGGCCACATCGGAGCAGTACAGAGACGATCGGGCGAACTGCGGAGCGGTGGTGAAGCCGATCTGGTTGTTGATGATCAGGTGGATCGTGCCACCGATGCGGTAGCCGCCGATGTCGCTCATCGCCAACGACTCCGCCACCACGCCCTGGCCGGCGAACGCGGCGTCGCCGTGGATGAGCACCGGCAACACGCTGAACGCGCCAGGAGGATCGATCTGGTCCTGCTGCGCCCGGACCATGCCCATCACGATCGGGCCGACGGTTTCGAGGTGGCTCGGGTTGGCGGCGAGTTCGATGGGCACGTCGGCGCCGGACGGGCTGACGTACTTGCCCTTCATGCCGAGGTGGTACTTGACGTCACCGGAACCCTGGACCGACGACGGGTCGATGTGTCCCTCGAACTCGGAGAAGATCGCCTCGTAGCTCTTGCCCATGATGTTCGACAGCACGTTCAGGCGTCCGCGGTGCGCCATGCCGAGCACGGCTGCGTCGAACTCGGCATCGGCGGCGTTCGACAGCACGGCGTCGAGGATCGGGATCGCCGACTCGGCTCCCTCGATGCCGAACCGCTTGGTGCCGACGTACTTGGTGGCGAGGAACTTCTCGAAGCTCTCCGCTGCGTTGAGCCGCTCGAGGATGCGGTGCTTGCGCTCCTTGGACACCTCGGGCTGACGACCCTCGAACTGCTCCTGGATCCACTGCTGTTCGTCGGTGTTCTGGATGTGCATGTACTCGACACCGATGGTGCGGCAGTACGCGTCGCGCAACACGCCGAGCAGGTCGCCCAGGCGCATCTTGTCGACACCGCCCACGCCGTCGGTGAGGAACTCGCGATCGAGGTCCCAGATGGTGAGGCCGTAGGTGGCGGGGTCGAGTTCGCGCGGGGTGAGCGGCTCCTTCCAGCGCAACGGGTCGAGGTCGGCGATGAGGTGACCGCGGACGCGGTGCACGCGGATGAGCTTGGCGACCGCCATCTGCTTGGCGAGCATCGCCTCCTCGCGGTCGATCGAGAAGGTGTCCGGGCGCCACTTGACCGCCTCGTACGGCATGTCGAGGGCGTGGAAGACGTCTTCGTAGAAGTCGTGTTCGCCGAGCAGCAGTTCGTGGACCCGCTTGAGGAACAGTCCCGACTCGGCGCCCTGGATGATGCGGTGGTCGTAGGTGCTGGTGACCGTGACCACCTTGCTGACGCCGAGCGAGCTGAGGTTGCGACGGTCGGAGCCCTCGAACTCGGCGGGATAGTCGATGCTGCCGACGCCGACGATGACGGCCTGGCCGGGCATCAGACGCGGCACCGACTGCACCGTGCCGATGCCCCCTGGGTTGGTGAGGCTGACGTTGGCGCCCTGGAAGTCGTCGACGGTCAACTTGTTGGTGTTGACCTTGCGGATGATCTCCTCGTATGCCGCGAGGAACCCGTTGAAGTCGAGTGTGTCGCACTCACGGATCACCGGCACCAGCAGCGTGCGGCTCCCGTCGGGCTTCTCCTTGTCGACCGCGAGGCTCATGTTGACGTGCGGGTTCTCGACCAGGCGCGGCTTGCCGTCGTCGCCCGTGACGTAGGTGTTCTTCATCGCCGGGACGGCATCGGCGATGGCACGCACGATCGCCCAGCCGATGAGGTGCGTGAAGCTGATCTTGGTCTGGCCCGATCGGGCCCGGAAGCCGTTGATGACCTTGCGGTTGACCTCGAGCAGCTTCGCGGGCACGTTGCGGAAGCTGGTGGCGGTGGGGACGGTGAGGCTGGCCTCCATGTTGCGGGCGATCGCCGCTCCGGCGCCGCGAATCGGCGTGCCGGGTTCGGGCTCCGGCTCGTCGGTCGGTGTCGCTGGCGCTGCCGCTGCGGGCGCTGGCGTCGGAGCTGGTGCCGGCGCTGGTGCCGATGCCGGCGCAGCCGGCGCTGCAGCCGACGAGCCGTTCGAGCCGTTCGGGTGCGCATCGTCGCTCGGCGCGCGGTGTGCCTGGGCGACCGCCTGCACAGCCGGAGAGGTCGCCGCAGCGGCCGCCACGCTCGGCGCCTGCGACTGGTAGTCGGCGAAGAACTCCTGCCACGACTCGCTCACCGACGACGGATCGTCCACGAACTGTTCGTACATCTCCTCGACGAGCCACGAGTTCGCGCCGAACCCCGACCCCTGACCATCTGGTAGTGCCACGGCGCCATGGTACCCGTACGAGTTCGCGCCGGTCCGCCGTCTCGACGGAGAAAACCCCCTGGTCGGAGCGTTTGTGGAACATCTGACGTCGGCGGGGTCTCCTGACGAGATCTTGACCAAGCCTTGACCTGCGAACCTTGACCACGCAGGGTGTTGCAGGGCTACGTTCGGTGACCACCGATCACGCCAGGGGTCAGACCCCAGGCGTCATCCACCGACACCGCAACCGACACACCGCAACCGAAGGGGATCCCCATGGAGATGGCACGACTGAGCACCGGCGAAATGCTGTCGGGCGACGACATCGACGCCAACGCCCACCGAGAGCGCACACGTCAGAAGCGCTTGCGGAA
>Ga0102938_10002465_pt1 | contig 13992 bp, 11 predicted proteins | sample SalPonR2_B_D2_MG_FD_84516 | JGI IMG/M metagenome (GOLD analysis project Ga0102938, IMG submission 84516) | Salt pond soil microbial communities from South San Francisco under conditions of wetland restoration - Salt Pond MetaG R2_B_D2_MG | ecosystem: Environmental > Aquatic > Marine >...
CTCGCCTTGATCGTTGAGCATGATTTCGTCGTCGCCGTTGCGAATCGTATGAACCGTCGCCCAGCGGAGAACGGGGACCACCGACAGGTCTTCCCAGACACGATCGCCCGATTCCAAATCCAAGCACCGCAGTTCGCCGTAGCTGTCGAAACCATAGATGGCGTCACCCTTGATGATCGGTCCGGAGATCATGCAGTGCAGCGCGTCGGTATTTCTTTCATCGATGCCGACGCGGTGCCACAACATTTTCGCCTCGGGCATTTTCCGATCGAACTGGATCAGCATCGATCCGTCGTAAAATGAGGACACGAAGATCTTGTCGTCATGGACGACGGGGGTGGGGACGCCGATGGGCATGTTCCGGGGCAGCATTTCGACGGACCAAAACACCTGTCCGGTTCGCGGGTTCAGCCCGCTGACGCTTTCGCCCGTCCAGCAGACGACGACGTCTTGGTCGCCTTGGCGGATGAGGATCGGCGCGCTGTAGCCGGCCCGTTCGTCGAGCGATCGCCAACGTTCTTCGCCCGTCGCGGTGTCCAACGCGACGATGCAGGCTTCTTCACCGGCGGCCACTTGGATCACCAAATCTTGATAGATCAGCGGCGCGGCGGTGATGCCCCACATCGGCAGTCGCATGTCGTACGTGTCGGCCAGATTTTTCTTCCAGATCACATCACCGGTTTCGGCGTCCAGGCAGTGGAACATGCCCATGCCGCCGACCGCATACGCTTTGCCGTCGTCGACGGTCACCGAAGCCCGCGGGCCGGCGGCGCGGTAGCCGAGCGTTCCGTAGTCGACCGGGTAACCGACTTGCCACAGCGGTTGTCCGTCGGCGGCACTGACACAGAGGATTCGCTCTCGGACGTCGGGCGATTCGCCTTGTCGGTCGGTCAAATAGACTTTGCCATCGGCGACGGTCGGCCCGCTGTAGCCCGCCCCGACCGGCACGCTCCACCGCCGCGGGATCTGGCCCTCGGGCAGATCCGTACCGATGCGTGGATCATCGATCGTGGCGTCGCGACCGTTGCCGCGCCACTGCGGCCAATCCTCGGCGGAAACGAGGGACGGAGCCAAGCACAACAACAGCAAAGCGAAAGGACGCATCGACAATACCTCGGAGGACGAAACGGTACGAGCAAAACCACTGTCGACGATCCGACGGGACGAGCGACAGGACTATCGGAAAATCAGCCCACGTCGTTGACGGGCTGCTCCAAGCCGTCGGGCAGAATTCCCGCGGCGACTTCTTCTTCCCATTGGTCCATCAACGGCCACGCGTCGGCAAGGGTTCCGAAGTCCGCCATTTTCAGGTAGCCCTTCACGCGTTCGATCGTGTGGTTCAGCATCTTTTTGTCGTTGGCAAAGATCGGGCCGTGACTGGGCGCGAGCCACGTCACGTCGCTGTCCCGAATCCGCTGCAGCGAAGCGACGAAAGCTTTGATGTCGCTGCCGTGATGGGCGTCGATCGCACCGATGCAGCCGTCGCGGTAGATGTTGTCACCGCTCAGCAAAACGTCGTCGATGCGAAAGGCCAGTTGGCTGTCGGTGTGACCGGGCGTGTGCCAGACTTCGACTTTCAGATTGCCGACTTCGATGACGTCGCCGTCGTTCACTCGGACTTCGATTTGCACCGGCGGCATGTCCAGCTTCAAGTTCTGGGCCTCGATTTCGGCCAGCGTCTTCAAGCGGTCCCCAGACTCCAACGGCGCGACGGCGTTGGGATGCGCCGTGATGGTGGTGCGGAGCGTTTGTTTGGCTTTGCTCAACCCCTGGATGTGATCGACGTCCGCGTGAGTCGCGACGATCGTTTTGCACTGGCTGAGCGGGAAGTCCAGTTGCCGAATGATCTCGATGAAATCGTCGACCGTTTCCTCGTACCCGATGTCGATCAGGATCCATTCGTCACCGTCGTAAATCAAGTAAACGTTGCAACCGAGCACTTCGCCGGCTTGAAAGTTCAGCTCGATGACGCCTGGGAAAAGGGGTTTTCGCAACAGCATTTTGAAACAACGGACAAGAGAAGAAGAACAGGACGACAGGGTTGAGTCTACGAATTGACGCGTCCGCGGGGAACGCCCGGCCCGGGCGGAGTTTCCGGCCTTCCGGCGTCCACGGCGTCGGCCAAGCCTTCGCGGAACGTCGGAAAGGCCAAGCGGGGGCACAGCTGATGTTTCATCCGACGGTTCCAGACTCGCTTGTTGCTGTCGCTGCGGACTGACAAGAACGCGTCGCGGGCGGCGTCGGTGTAAGTCGGCGGCGGCGCCCCGACGCGTCGGGCGAGCTCTCCATAAAAGTCGCCCCGGATCACGGGCCGGTCGTCGGCGACGGCGAACAGCCGGCGGCACGTCCGCCCCCGGCCCGTCGCCATCCGGGATTCCATTCGTCGCCAAGCCGCCATCGTCGCGGCCGCGGCATCGGCGACGTGAATCAGGTTCAGGTAGCCGCCCGCCGGGGACGCGACCGGCCGACCCGACGCCACGGCATCGATCCGCGGGATGCGACCCGGGCCATAGATGCCGGCCAGACGCAGGATCGTCCACGGTTGGTCCCCGCCACGCCGCCGCACCCGGCTTTCGGCTTGCAGATGAACCGCTCCGCCCTGACGACGGGGGTGCGTCGGCGAGCTTTCGTCGACCCAGCTGCCGTCGGTCTGGTGGTAGACACCGGTCGTGCTGATGTAAACCAGGTTGACGGCCGGGGGCAGCCGATCGATCAGGCGGCCGAGCCCCAGGACTTGGGACTCATACCGATCGGCCGGCCCGCCGGCGTCATAGCTGACCGCGATCAACACGCGGTCGATGGCATCCGGCAGACCGCTCAGGCCGCCCGGTCGGCTCCAATCGGCGATGACCGGATGCAAGCCGGCGGCGGCAAGCTTCTGGGCTTTGGCCCGATGACGCGTCGTCGCCCAGACCGAATGTCCGGCGTCCCGAGCCAACCGGGCGACCCGCAAGCCGACGTAGCCGCAACCAAAGATCAGCACGTTCCGCGGCTCGCGGATGGAGGTCGGATCGGAAAAATCGGCAGCGTTTGTCGGCATCGGAAAACGGAAAACCATTAAAAACGGGTCATCTCGGCAAAACGACCGTATTCTAGACGCGCGGTCAGGCCCGCCGCTCCGGCAGCCCGGGATTGTCGGGATTCACAAATCCTTGCGGTGCCGCAAGCTGATTTTCGGGGTTCCAGAGAGTGTCCGTCGGCTACAATGGCGGGACAAGGCGAAACGTCGACGACTAGGGAAATCGACGATTCGGCCCGACCGTCGTTCTTATCACTCTTTAAATCACTGCAGGATCCTGATTTCTTGATGCCGCGAATGATGACTTTGTCGAATCGGTTCCGATGGAGCACCGGGTTTCTTTGGATCCTTGGGGCGTGCCTGTTTGTCTGCTCGGGTTTCGCCGCCGAGGCCGCGTCCGCTCAGTCGATCGTGCTCAACCCGATGGCGACCAGCGGCGGCGTGTCCGCGTCGGTCGGGCGTGTCGACGGTGCGGCGGAAACCACCAGCGGCGAAGATTTCGACGGGAATACGAAAGTCGCCGTGCCGGACGAGCTTCGTGATCTGCTCCGCCTCGGCGGAGTTCCCGAATCATTGGACCAATTGCGACTCCTGGAAAAACAGCAACAAGCCGTCGCACACCTGGGCGAAGCCTGCACCGTGGGCGTCAAGATCGGCGCGGCCCAAGGCTGCGGCGTGATCATCACCCGAACCGGGTTGGTGTTGACCGCGGCCCACGTGGCGATGCGTCCGGGCAAGACCGCCGAGATCCTGCTGCCCGACGGGCGGACCGTTTTGGCGACCACTCTGGGCATGAATCGCGGCGTCGACGCGGGCGTGCTTCGCATTCGACCCGATCAAAATAACGGCAAGCCTTGGCCCTGCGCGTCGCCGGGTACCAGTCAGCACTTGGAACCGGGCATGTGGTGCATCGCGACCGGTCACCCCGGCGGCTACGATCAGCCCCGCGGTGCGGTGACCCGGATCGGTCGGATTTTGGTGGTCCAACCGGGGTCGATCGTCACCGATTGCGCCCTGATCGGTGGCGACAGCGGCGGTCCGTTGTTCGACCTGGAAGGTCGCCTGATCGCCATCCACAGTCGAATCGGCAACGACGTCGCCGACAATTTGCACGTCCCGGTCGATCACTACAAAGACGGCTGGGACCGGTTGATGTCCGGCGAATCCTGGGGCGTGCTGCCAGGATTCAAGCCCATCATCGGTGTCAGCGGAAACAGTTCGCTCGGCGTGGCCAAGGTCATCAGTGTCCGCGCGGGATCACCGGCCGACGAAGCCGGCATTCGCGCCGACGACGTGATCAAACAATTCGGTGACGTTCGCATCACCGACTTTTCCTCCTTGACCTCCGCGGTCTCCGATACGATGCCCGGTGAACGAGTCGTCGTCTGGCTCGAACGCGGCGGCACGGAATTCAGAGCCCTGTTGGTCATCGGCCGCGCCGGGGACGACTGACTGAATTCGTCAGGGGCTCGCTTTTCAAACTTTTCATTCGCTTCCCTCAAAACCCTGTCATGACCATGACCATGCTTCACCGGATGGCGTTCCTCGTCGCTGTGTTATTGATCAACGGCGTTCCCCTCGGGGGCGGCGTGGCGCGGGCCCAAAACGCCTTTGACGACACCCCGGAATGGCTGCGTGAAAGGCTGGGCATGCAAACCTCCCAGCGACGTGACAACGCAGCGATGAAACGCCTGGTCGCACCGATCGCCGAGTCCTCGCGCGGGGCGATCGTCAAGATTTACAGCGGTGACGATGCCGTGGCGATGGGCACCATTGTCGCCGCCGACGGCTACCTCGTTACGAAACGCAGCGAACTGACCGGCGACCCGATCCGCGTGCGGATGTCCGACGGACGCATGTTGCCCGGCCGGGTGGCCAGCGTCCGCCGCACCAGCGATCTCGCGTTGATCAAAATCGAAAGCGACGAAACCTTTGAAGCGGTCCGCTTGGAAGATCGCACGCCGCCGGAAGGAAGCTTTCTGATCAGTCCCGGCCGCACCGGTCGCACGATCGGCATCGGCGTGGTCGGTTCCGGACGCATCGCCGTCGAACACCAGGGCCGTCTGGGCGTCGTGCTGGTGTCCACCGAACAACAAGGCGCAGCGGTCAATGTGGTCCAAGCGGGGAGCGGCGCGGAGTTGGCCGGCATCGAACGAGGCGACCGTATCGTCGCGGTCAACGGCCGAACGACGAGCGACAAGTCCCAGGTCGTCGGCACGCTCAGTCAGATGTACCCCGGGGACACGGTCCAACTGACGATCGTTCGCGGTGCCGCTCGTCTGGAAATGGACGCGCGATTGCGTGACTTGCGGGTGTTGGAAGAAACCGAGAACGACGCGCGGGTCAACGGGCCGCGGAACGACCGTTTGTCCGGCTTCGCCGACGTCATTCAGCACGACACCGTGCTGAACCCGGACGAGTGTGGCGGGCCGATCATGGACATCCAAGGCCGCGTCGTCGGGATCAACATCGCCCGCGCCGGTCGCGTGGTCAGCTACGCCCTGCCCGCCTCGGTGGTGATGACGGAAACGTCCGGCATGCTGAACGAAGCCCGCGACGAAAGCCGGCTATGACCGATCGGGCTTACCAAGTCCGCGCGGCTTCGTAGGCCGTGATTTTTTCTTCGTGCTTAAGCGTCTGCGCGATGTCGTCCAAGCCGTGCAACAAGTTGTGGCGGCGGCTCTCGTCGATTTCGAACGAGCGATCAAAACCGCGGCCGTCGCTGACCGTTTGGTCTTCCAGGTTCACCGTCAGTTGATACGGCGAGTGAGCCGCGGTGTGTGTGAAGAGTTCTTCGATGTCGGCCGCCGGCAAGACGATCGGCAACAAACCGTTCTTGAAACAGTTATTGAAGAAAATGTCGGCGAAAGACGGAGCGATCACGCAGCGGATGCCGAAATCGTCCAACGCCCAGACCGCGTGTTCACGACTGCTGCCGCTGCCGAAGTTCGGACCGGCGACCAGGATCGACGCGCCTTTGACATCGATTCGGTTCAGTTCGAATTCGGGATTGGGGGTTTCGCCGTCCTCCAGATAACGCCAATCGAAGAACAGGAATTGACCGAAACCGGTCCGTTCGATCCGTTTCAGGAATTGTTTGGGGATGATCTGGTCGGTATCCACGTTGGCGCGGTCCAACGTGGCGACGACGCCGGTGTGGATGGTGAAATCTTGCATGGGAGCGAGGGCGAGAAGGAGTGAAGGTTCCAGAGTGGAGTGAAAACAGACTTCGTCGGCTTGGTCAGCTTTTGTAGTGCCAGTCGCGGATGTCGACGAAGTGGCCTTTGATCGCCGCGGCGGCGGCCATCGCGGGGCTGACCAGATGGGTTCGCCCGCCCTTGCCTTGCCGGCCTTCGAAATTTCGGTTGCTGGTGCTGGCGCAGCGTTCCCCGGGCGCCAATTTGTCCGGATTCATCGCCAGGCACATGCTGCAACCGGCTTCACGCCAATCGAACCCGGCTGCGGTGAAGACTTTGTCCAAGCCTTCTTTCTCGGCCTGCACTTTGACGCGGCCACTGCCCGGCACGACCATCGCATCGACATGGTCGCTGCACCGGTGGCCTTGAACGACGGCCGCCGCGGCACGAAGGTCCTCGATCCGCGCGTTCGTGCAGGAACCGATGAAGACACGGTCCAGCTTCACGTCGTGAATCGGCGTCTTGGCTTTCAGACCCATGTATTCGAGTGCCGAGGCCGTCGACCTTTGTTCGACCGGATCGTCGAAGTCCGACGGATCGGGCACGGCGTCGCCGATGCTGCGGACTTGTCCGGGGTTGGTCCCCCAAGTCACTTGCGGCTGGATTTCGTCGCCGGCGTAAACATCGGATCGGTCGTAGCGGGCGCCCGGGTCGGTGGTCAGGTGCCGCCAACGTTCCACCGCCGCGTCGAAATCCTGTGGGACCTCCGGCAAGCCCCGCAAGTAATCGAACGTGGTTTGGTCCGGTGCGATCATGCCGGCGCGGGCCCCCGCTTCGATCGACATGTTGCAAACCGTCATGCGTTCTTCCATGGACATCGCCGCGACGCAATCGCCGGTGTATTCCAACACGTAACCGGTGCCTCCGGCGGTGCCGATTCGGCCGATCAGATACAAGATCATGTCCTTGGCCGTCACGCCGCGGGCCAGTCGGCCGTCGACCCTCAGTTCGTACGTCTTGGGCTTGAACTGAAGCAGCGTCTGCGTGGCCAAAACGTGTTCGACTTCGCTGGTCCCGATTCCGAAAGCCAACGCGCCGAAGGCGCCGTGGGTGGCGGTGTGACTGTCGCCGCAAACGATCGTCATGCCGGGCTGCGTGTAACCGTTCTCCGGGCCGATGACATGGACGATGCCTTGTCGGACGTCACCGATGTCGAACAGGGTGACGCCGAACTCCTTGCAGTTGTCCCGCAGGGTTTCGATTTGCTTTTTGCTGATCGGATCCGCGATCGGCAGACTGCGGTCACTGGTCGGCACGTTGTGATCGGGCGTCGCCAGCGTTCGCTCGGGTCGACGCACGGTCCGTCCGTTGATTCGCAAACCTTCGAAGGCTTGCGGGCTGGTCACTTCGTGAACCAAGTGCAAATCGATGTACAAGATCGACGGCCCCGACGCGGGGGCGTGAACAACGTGTTGGTCCCAGATTTTATCCAGGAGGGTCCGCGGGGCGGACGAGGAGCCATCGGCCATGGTGGTTGAAAATAGTCCAAACGGGTCGGGGATTTTGACCCTCGCACTGTCAACTGTGACAGCCCGAATGTCAACAACCGAATCAGTCGCACGGTCGCCTTGCCGGGCCATCGCTGCGGCCACGATCCGCGGCGGTGGCCCCGAACAGGACACGACCGCTTTCGCGACCCGGATGAGATGCACGTAGACCCCCTATTTTGACACGCGTCGCCTTGCCGAATCTATTTCATCGAAAAAACTTGCCGCCCGGTCGACGCTCGTAAGTCGTTCGGGCGGCGGGATTATTGGCCCGGGAGCGACGCGGGGGGAAGGCGATCCCATTGCTTTGGGACTTGTGACCGTCGGCGAATTCCCGATCTTCCGCCGGCATCGCTCCGTTCAGGCCTGCACCGCGATGGTCATCGTCGAAACGATTGCCGACGCGGAAACGTCAGCCGGCCAGGCACGGTGGCGTCCCTTTTCGACTTTTCCGATTCACTGGAGGAAATGCTATGAAGATGTCCTTTCTGAAGCTCCGTCCCCGCGTCGTCGCCTCGTCGGCCGCCCTGACCGCCGCGTTTTGGCTCGCCGGCCTGTGCGGCGGGAGCTGCCAGGCTCAGTTCGTCAGCGGCGGGTCGCCGATCCTGGGCGGTTCGACGGTGATGGGAGCCGCGGTCGCGACGCCGTCCTCGTCGGCGGTTTGCCCCAAATGTGGAAAGATCCACTCGAATGCTCCGTCGCCCGCAATGTCGTCGCCCGGCCGCCCGGCGGTGGCCCCCGGTTCGGCCGATAGCGTCCCCGTGGGCCGTCGCGGCGGCGGCGTCAGCAATGTCTTGTCGGCGCTCAACGCACAACGGTCTCGACAAGGCTTGTCCGGTTTGGGATACGATCCTGCGTTGCAAGCCGTCGCCGAGCGACGTGCCCAAAGGATGGCGTCGACGGGCAACAAGAACCACCCGCCGGGATCCTTCTCGCCGGGAACCCACGAAGGCGTGGGCTGGTCCAGTTCGTATTCACCGTCGGGAGTGTCGGCTTGTTTCACCAGCGATCCGAACATGCGAGCCGCCGGTGCCGCGATGGCGACCGGACGCGATGGAGTATATTTCTGCGTCGTGTATCGCTGAGCTGGCTTTTTTTCCAGGTGATTCCGGCGGCGGCGGAGCCGCCGCCGGACGCCCGGCCTGCCGGGGATTCGGCTCCAAACGTCCAGGTCAGCGACCAACAGATCCAAGAATCGATCCAATGGCTGAGCGACATGGCGTTGTCCGAATTGCCGCCGACCTACAGCGGCGACAAGGACTGGGGCCGGAAAAAGCGATTGTGGGCCGGCGTGGAGATCAAACGCGAGGGGTTGAAGCTGAGAACGCATCGCAAATGGCGTGAGGTCAACCACGGACACTGGTTTCGTTATGAAATTTTGCCGCGTGGGCATCGTCCCGCACAACCCTCGCCGCGGAACGCTCCGTTACCGGTCACATTAAAAATTAATAACGTGCGAAGAGAGGGTGATCGCTGGCTGGTCGATGCCACGGCGACCGCGCCGGTCGACTTCACCACCCAACTGCAACGTTGGAATTTGGGCGTCAAATGGTACAGCGTCTCCACGCAAGGCGACATGCGAGTCCGTATCGACGCCACCATTGGAATCCGTTTTACCGCGGATTACAGTGAGGTCCCTCCGGCGTTGGTGATCGCCCCCGCGGTGATCGAATCCGAGCTCACGCTGGAAAGTTTTGACATCCGGCGGGTCAGCAAAGTTGGTGGAGAAGTGGCCGAAGAGATCGGTGTGATCGTCGAACGCAACTTGAATCGTTACTGGTTGGATAAGCTGAACGACAAGTTGGTCGACAAGTTGAATCATTCGATCGACAAATACCGTGACGATCTGCGTTTTAGTTTGACTGCTTACCTGACGGGTTGGAATCGATGAAGTTCTGTTGTTCGTTGGTCGTGGTGCTATCGGTTATGTTGGACGCTTCGACGGCGGCATCGGCAACATCGCCGCTGATCGTCGCCCATCGTGGAGCGTCCGCCGACGCCCCCGAAAACACGCTCGCGGCTTTCCGACTGGCGTTCCAGCAGAATGCCGACGGGATCGAAGGCGATTTTTATCTGACCGCCGACGGCAAGATCGTCTGTCATCACGATAAAGACGCGAAACGCACGGCGGGAAAGGCACTCAACATCGAGCGGGCGACGCTGGAACAACTTCGAGAATTGGATTTCGGCACATGGAAGTCGGCCGACTTCGCCGGCGAAAAAATCCCGACCTTTGAAGAAGTCTTGCGAACGGTCCCCGACGGCAAAACGTTCGTCATCGAATTGAAATCGGGACCCGAAATCGTGCCCGTCTTGAAAGCCGAACTGGATCGTTTGGATCATGCCAAAATCGACTTGATGATCATCAGTTTCGACGCGACGACGATTCGGTCCTGTAAAGATTTGATGCCCGAAATCAAGGCTCATTGGCTGACCGGTTTCGACCGCGAGGCGTCAAACGGCGACTACGAACCGTCGGCCGAGGGCGTTGTGGAAACGTTGCGTCAATGTGGTGCCGATGGTCTCGGATTCAACGGCAACGCCGACATCGATTACGCGGATTTTTTGAAGGCGTTGCGCGGCGGCGGCTACGACGAATTCCACGTTTGGACGGTCGACCGAGGCGATTCGGCCGAGACGTTTTCCGGACTCGGTGTCTACGGGATCACGACGAACACCCCCGACAAAATCCGCTCGGTCGTTTTTCCCCCGAAACCATAAACCGAGGGGCCGCTTGCCGCGCCGCCGTGGGCAAGCAACACGCGGAGAATAACTGACGTAGCGGGATTCGCCAGAATTCGGATCCGGTAGCACGGAGTCGGAAGTCTGGCGACCTCCGCTACGGCAAATCCGACACTTATTGATCGCGTGTTGCCAAGATGGTTTGAGGTTCATCGCATCGCATCCGTGACGCAGCGAAAGGCGAATGTCGACCGACCGCTAGGCTTGGCTGCGACGTCGTGCGACCGGGACCAAGCGATTGACGGTCGACGTCGCTTGATCCAGCTTCATGATTCTCGCGTAGCGATCTCGCAGCGTCGCCAGGGAGGCTTCGTGCAGCTCCGGTGTCACCGTCGCGCAGCAGTCTTCCACCACCGTGACCAGGTAACCCAAGTCACAGGCGTCACGGACGGTCGTTTCGACACATTCGTTGGTGTAAACGCCGACGACGAACAGCGATTCGATGCCCAGATTGTTCAACACGTAGTGCAAGTTGGTCGACGAAAAGACTCCGCTGGCGGTCTTGTTGATCACGATTTCGTCACGACCGACGTCGGGGGCGACGGATTCCAGAAAATCCGCTTCGCGTGACCCCGGGGCCGCCAACAGATTCAACCGCCGGTGTCCCTTGCTGCGGTCGCGTCCGTCGCGCGTGAGCGCTTGGATCCGCGTGTGGATGACTTCCAGACCGTGCGACCGAAACACGTCTTGCAGCCGGCGGACATTCGGCAGCACGGTCGTGGCGAGGCGGTCGAAGTAATACGCCTGGGCTTCGTCGCTGACCCCGCTGTCGGCGGCGTCGGCAAAGACACCGTGCCCGGGCGCGGCGTCCAAGTACTGCAGGTCGATGCACAACAGCGCCGTCTGGCCCTCGGCCAAAAAATCTTGGTGAGCCGGATTGTCCACGAACGATTCGTGGTAGACCTCTCGGAGCGGATCGATGTGCCGGATCGACGGATCTTCGGGCGTCGAGTCGGGATCAAGTGACGGGCCGAGGTTCATAAGGGTCTTGGGGTTTTCGATTCGGAATGATCGCCGGCGAGTTTCAAAATCGCGTGCAGCATCAGGTTCGCGCCGGCTTCGATGTCGGTCCAGGCCGTCCATTCGGCCGGCGAATGGCTTTGGCCGTTTTTACTGGGTACAAATATCATGCCGACGGGAACCAGGCTGCCCATGACTTGGGCGTCGTGCGCGGCGCCGCTGGGCATCGTTTGGTGTTCCAAGCCTAGCCGCGAAGCTTCCTGAAGCAAACAGCGGACGATATTTTCGTGACAGGCCACCGGGGCGAGGCGGCTTTTCTGTTCGAATTCAAAGATCAAACTGCGTCGCCTGGCGATCGCCGAAAGGGCTTTGCGAAACGCGATGCCGAGATCGTCCAGGGTGTCCTCCGAGGTGTCGCGGACGTCCAACGAGAATTCGACCAAACCGGGGACCGTGTTGACCGCGCCGGGTAGGATCTGGGCTTTGCCGATCGTCGCCCGACTCCGCTCGCTGCCGTTTTCGGCCAAGATCCGGGGGACCTCGTGGGCGAAGTCCGCCAAGCCCATGAAGGCATCGTTCCGCATTTCCATCGGCGTCGTACCGGCGTGATTGGCTTCGCCGCGGAACCAAACCGACCAAGTGAACAGTCCGGTGATTTCATCCACCACCCCGACCGTTTTGTGTAGCCGGTCCAGAACCGGGCCTTGTTCGATGTGCAGTTCCAAGTAGCTGTCGATCGACTCCGGGGCACGGGCGGCATCGAGTGCCGCCCAGGGGTCGTAGCCGCACTGCCGCATGGCGTCTTTCAGATGCACGCCGTCATGGTCGGTGCGTGTGGCGATGTCCTTGGGGTTGATCTGGCCGCAGACGGCTTGCGAACCGAACATCCCGCCGAAACGCCCTTCTTCGTCACTGAACGCGATCAGTTCCAACGGCTTGGCCAGGTCGATGTCGTGTTGCCGAATCGTCCTCATGACTTCCAATCCGACGACGACGCCGAGCGCGCCGTCGAGCGCACCTGCGCAAGGCACCGTGTCGATATGGCTGCCGACCAGGATCCGCGGCCGCTCGGGGTGCCGGCCCGGCAAGACGCCGCAGACGTTCGCCGCGCCGTCGACCCGGCGATCCAAACCGGCCGCGTCGATCCGCTCCCCGAGCCAGCGTTTGCCTTCCAAGTCCGCATCGGTGAACGCCATCCGGTAGATGCCACGGTCGTTCTCGTGACGACCGATTTCGGCGAGCGTCAAAACGTCCGACTTGATCCGGTCGAGATCGATCCGCAAATCGCTCAAGGGCCCCGGCTGGGAGATTCCCGTTTTCGAAGTCATCGCTCAATCCACCGCCGGTAGCGGCAGCCCCTCGACGTATTGGCCGTGCAGCATGTGAAGTTGCAGCGCATGATTGATCACAATGTCGTTGCGACGCGCCGTCGTGCCGTCGCTTTCCTTCCAAGCGTCCGCGATGAAAGTCTTTAACGTCGCCGGATCCAAAAAGTCGACTTCGCCGACACGCTGGTCGGTCAACCAGTGATCGGCCATTTCCTGAACCGCGTCGCGTTTGATCGGATCGGTGTGGGCCGGCGGGGCCATGAAGGCGAACTTCTTTCGTTCATAAAGTTCGCGGGGCAGCACATTCACCATCGCCTCACGCAGCACCCATTTTTCGATGCCGTCGCGGATGCGGATATCCGGCGGAATCGTGACCGCGTACTCGGCGACGTGGTGGTCCAGGAAAGCCGGCCGGGCTTCCATGCTGTTGGCCATGTCCATCCGGTCGCCGCCCCAGGTCAAGATCTGGCCTTCCAGCATCGTCTTGCTCCAGGTGTACTGCGAGATATCCAGGCGGTTCCGTCCGCGGACTTGGTCCGGGTCGATCGCCTGGGCGACGGCCGCGACGGGGTCGTACTCGGACAACAAGTCCCGCATCGATTCAGACAACACAGGTTTGACGCGATCGAGCGTCAGCATCCAAGGTTGAATCCAAGAGGGTGTGAATCCACACAAGTCTTGCCACGCCGGATGGGTCAATTCCTTTTCCGACAGAATCGCGCCGGACAGGATTTGATCGCGGTCTTCGACGCCCAGGTAATCGCGACGAAAGAACGCGTAGCCGCCGAACAGTTCATCGCTGCCTTCGCCCGTGATCACGGCTTTGTAGTTGCAGGCGCGGACGCGTCTCGACATGTGCCACTTGGCCACCGCCAAGGTGTTGTAAAAAGTCCGCTCGGCGTGCCACGTGGCGCGTTCGAACGCCGGGCCGTAAAGTTCTTTCTCGGTCAGACGCAGTAATTCTTGTTCCGCACCGGTCCGCTTCGCCATCAGCCCCGCGATGTCGGATTCGTCATAATCGTCGCTGTCAAAAGCGATCGTGAACGCTTTGACCGGCGACTGCTGCAACGTCGTCGCCAAACCGAGAATCGAACAACTGTCGATGCCGCCGGACAGATAGCATCCCACCGGGACGTCGGCTTCCAAGCGAGTCGCGACGGCGTCGATCAGTCGATCCTGGACGCCTTGCACATAGGGGGCGGGGTCCGCACCGGTTTCGTGCGACGTCGGAAACGTGAAATCCCACCAGCGGTGCGTGC
>Ga0102938_10002467_pt1 | contig 13986 bp, 13 predicted proteins | sample SalPonR2_B_D2_MG_FD_84516 | JGI IMG/M metagenome (GOLD analysis project Ga0102938, IMG submission 84516) | Salt pond soil microbial communities from South San Francisco under conditions of wetland restoration - Salt Pond MetaG R2_B_D2_MG | ecosystem: Environmental > Aquatic > Marine >...
GGAACGAGCAGGCGGGTGATCCGGGAGTGAGTTGAGTGTCGTCGTGTCATTTCGCGCGAGTACCGCAAGTCCGCGGTCCCCAAACCGACCGTTCCGTCGACGACGCCGTGCGCCGCGACCGACTTCGTGGACGCGATCGAACGAGGAACGGGAATCAATCCACTCCAGGTGACCTGACTTGACCCGTGTGCCAGGTGTGCGGGCAGCGTCGAGCCCATGACGACCACGGGTTCCGGCACGCCCGGGAGCCCCACCAACCGTTTCGAGAGTGTGCAATCGGCGCACGACGCCATGCGCGAGGTGAACTACCTGGCCGACGAGGGCATCGCCGTGCCGCTGGCAACGACGACGTTGCTCCGCAGCAGGCACTCATCGGACCGGACGCTCGTGCTCGTCAGCTGGCTGACCGGTCAAACGATCACGCCTGGGGTCTGACCCCTGGCGTCATCGTCCAGACGAGGAGCGGGTGGCGGTTGCGGCGCAGCCGTGGACGGTCGGGGTCGGGCAGGGCCCGGAGCTGGGCGAGTACCGGCTCGACGACGCACTGCCAGGTCGCATCGTCGACGTCGAACGTCGACGAGTAGATGCGCTGCTCGATCGCGTCGATCTGCTCGGTCACCGAGTTCGGGAACTCGTCCCACCAGGTGAACCCTTCGTGTTCCAGGTCCATGCCCGCAACGTCGGCAGCCACCAGTTGTTCGCGGCGGAGGCGTTCGGGCCGCAGCGCCGCCAGCGCGTCGAAGATGGTCGACATCTCGTCGCCGGGGGCGTACTCGCCGTTGGAGAGGATGGTGATCACTCGTCCACCGGGGCGCACCACACGCGCTGCTTCGGTGAGGGTGGCGACCGGGTCGGGCACCAGCTGCAGCACCCACACGAACACGGCGGTGTCGACCGCGTCGTCGCCGAACGGCAGCTGGTCGACGTCGGCGACTGCCACCTGCGCACCGATGCGACCGACGGCCGCGCGCATCATCGCGTCGCTCAGATCGACCCCGACGACGTCCACCCCTCGGGTGCGCAGCCCCTGCGCGATCACACCGGTGCCGACACCGAGCTCGACGACGCGAGGGCCCACGATCCACGGTGCGAGCGCGTCGGCGAACCGGTCACCGCGTCGCTCGCCGCCGCGGGTGTCGTCGTAGACGGCGGCAACACGATCGAACGACGTCCCCGGCATGGGCCTGCACCGTAGATCACCTGAATTGACCCGCGGGTCAAGGCGCCCGGTAGCGTCGTCGCCATGACGACCACGGATGCCGGCGCGCCCGGGAGCACTACCAACCGTTTCGAGAGTGTGCAATCGGTGCGCGACGCCTTGCGCGACGTGAACTACCTGGCCGACGAGGGCATCGCCGGGGTCGCCTACCTCGCCGACCGCCTCGCGAAGCCGATTCTCGTCGAGGGCCCCGCCGGTACCGGCAAGACCCAGCTGGCCAAGTCGGTCGCGGAGATCACCGACGCCCGGCTGATCCGGCTGCAGTGTTACGAGGGTCTCGACGAGAGCAAAGCCCTCTACGAATGGAACTACAAGAAGCAGCTCCTGCGCATCCAGACCGAGCGCGGCGAGCAAGGTGAGGACTGGACCGAGATCAAGGACGACATCTTCTCCGACGAGTTCCTGTTGACCCGGCCACTGCTCGAAGCGATCACCGCCACCGACCCGGTGGTGTTGCTGATCGACGAGGTCGACCGCGTCGAGGTCGAGACCGAGGCGCTGCTGTTGGAGATCCTGTCCGACTACCAGGTGTCGATCCCGGAGCTGGGCACCATCACCGCCACGCAGATCCCGCTCGTGTTCCTCACGTCGAACAACACCCGTGAGCTGTCCGAGGCGCTCAAGCGTCGATGCCTCTACCTCCACGTCGACTACCCGGAACTCGATCGCGAGAAGCAGATCGTGCTGGCCAAGGTGCCCGACGTCACCGAGCACCTCGCCGACCAGGTCGCTCGCATCGTTCGCTCGATCCGCCAACTCGACCTCAAGAAGGCGCCCAGCGTGTCCGAGACCCTCGACTGGGCTCGCACGTTGGTGTTGCTCAACATCGACAACATCGACGAGCAGATCGCCAAGGACACGCTCAACGTGTTGCTCAAGTACCAGACCGACATCGCCAAAGCAGCCAAGGAGCTGTCGGTCGACGACTGATCGTCCGGCTGCACACTGATGCTCGACCTGCTCAACGGCTTCGTCGTCGAACTCCGCAACGCGGGGCTGCCCGTCAGCCTCACGGAGAACCTCGACGCCATGGAGGCCGTGCAGCACATCCCGATCGAGGACCGTGAGGCATTCAAGTACGCACTCGGCGCCACGCTGATCAAGAACCACGCCCACTGGCGCAGCTTCGAGACGGTCTTCGAGGTCTACTTCAGCCTGCGCGGTCCCGAGTACAAACTCGTCCAGGACGGCGACGACGACACCGACATCGACGAACTCTGGCGTGAACTCCAAGAACAGCAGCAGCAAGAAGGCCAGGGCGGAGCCGGCGGGCTCGACAACCTGACCCCCGAGGAGATCGCCCAGATGCTGATGTCAGCATTGATGAACGGCGACCAGGGGGTGATGCGAGCAATGGCCAAGCAGTCCGTCCAACGCTTCGCCGGGATGGAGCCGGGACGCCCGGTGGGTGGCACCTACTACCTGTACCGGACGCTCCGGAACCTCGACCTCGACGGGATGCTCGAGAAGATGATGGAGCAGGCCCGCGAGGAGTCGGACGGCCTCACCCCGCTCGAGGAACGTCTCGAGAAGGAGGAGTTCGAGGACCGCATCGAGAAGTTCAAGGGCGAGATCGAGTCCGAGATCCGCCGCCGCCTCGTCGCCGACCGTGGAGCCGAGGCGATGGCCAAGACCTTGCGCAAACCACTGCCAGAGGACGTCGAGTTCATGCACGCCTCACGCGACGAGATGCAGGCGCTGAAGAAGTCGCTGTACCCGCTGACCCGCAAGTTGGCGGCCCGCCTCGCACGCAAGCGTCGCCACGGCCGCAAGGGCCCGCTCGACTTCCGCAACACGGTCCGTCACTCCCTCAGCTACGGCGGGGTGCCCGCCGAGCCGAAGTTCAAGTACCCGCGCCCGGCCAAGCCCGAGCTGATCGTGGTTGCCGACATCTCCGGGTCAGTGGCGGCGTTCGCCCGTTTCACGTTGATGCTGGTGTACGCGATCCAGAACCAGTTCTCGAAGGTGCGCTCGTTCGTGTTCATCGACGGAATCGACGAGGTCACCGACTACTTCAAGGCGACCGAGGACATCACCGAAGCGATCCACCGCGTCAACACCGAAGCCGATGTCGTGTGGGTCGACGGACACTCCGACTACGGCCACGCATTCGAGGTGTTCTGGGAGCGCTACGGAAAGGACATCGGCCCGAAGTCGACCGTGCTGCTGCTGGGCGACGCCCGCAACAACTACCACGCCAGCCAGGCCTGGGTGGTCAAGGAGATCGCCCAGAAGGCACGTCACGTGTACTGGCTGAACCCCGAGCCGCGCAGCTACTGGAACACCGGCGATTCGATCGTCGGCGAGTACGGCACCCACACCGACGGCGTCTACGAGTGCCGCAACCTGCGCCAACTCGAAGCGTTCGTCGAGAAGCTCGCCTGATCAGCCGACCCGGTCGAACGAGGCCTCGACGCCGCCCGGGAACTCGGCGTCGACGACGTTGACGACGAGCACGTCCCCGGTGCACTCGTAGGTCCCCTCACCGCTGATCGCCCCGGTGCCGACGTCGGCGTTCAACGTGATCAGGTAGTCGCCGCCCACATGGGAGATGTCGCTGATCTGCCCGCTGCCGGCAGCGGCGACGATCTGATCGAGGAAGGCATCGGATCGCAGCGACCAGGTGCCGACGAGACAGGCGGTGCTCGACACCGGTGAGGTGGACGTGGTGTGAGGTGGACGTGGTGGTCGAGGTGGTGCTGGCCGTGGCCGTCGTCGTGGTGGTGGTCGGGTCGGTGTCCGCCGCACCGTTGTCGGTGCTGCCGCACGAGGCGATCAGGAGGTAGCGAGAGCGATGGGAAGGATTCGACGCATGGTTGCGACGGTAGACGCGATGAAGGCGCCTCGATGGCCTTGGCGTCTGCGTGAGCTCGGATCAGGTGGACGAGTTGGCCCTTCACAGGGCTGCTGCGTGCCCTGGTCGCTCGTAGGATCGGGCGGTGACTCCACTCGACGCGCTGCTCAGCCAGCTCTCCCGACACGAGCACGCCCTCGCCCTCGGCGCCGGGCACTCGGTCGTCGCAGAAGGTCTGCGTCTCCAGGGAGTCGCAGTCGTCACCGCGCGCGGTGACTGGCCCAGCATTCAGCTGCCGCAGCGCTATTCGCTCGCGATCGTCGAGCCTCCCGAGCACGCCGACCACGTCGCGGCGGTCGTCCACTGCGCGGTGCAGCACGTCGAACCGGGCGGTCAGCTCGTGCTGCTGACCGACGCCGGCGACACGTTGATCGACCGGTTCGACCTGCGCGACGTCGGCCGCTTCACCGTCGAGGGCATCGATGTCGTGCACTGTCGCCGGACCGATCGCACCACGATCCACGACAAGGTCTTCGCGGCCCGCTCTCGGGTCGGTCGTGTCACCCCGCGCTCACTCGCGGCTCGGCTCCTGGACCCGGACGCCCCGGTGGTGGTCGACACCCGCACGGCAACCGACCGCGATCGTTTCGGCGTGATCGCCGGCTCGATCCACGTGCCGCGCACCCTCGTCGAGTGGCATCTCGACCCCGCCAACGGTTACCGCCACGGCGCCGTGACGTCGTTCGATCAGCCCCTCGTGCTGGTGTGCAACGGCGGCTACAGTTCGTCGCTCGCTGCTGACAGCCTGCTCGATCTCGGCTTCACCGATGTGAGCGATCTGATCGGCGGAATCCGCGCCTGGCTCGACGAGGGGCTCGACGTGGTGGAGCCCGACCACTCCCACCTCGACCTCTGACGTCGCCGCCTCGCACGCGACGCGCCGAGTCTCAGCTCGCGAGCCCTCAACGGTGTCGGCGACCGACTCGACCGAGTCGTCCGCGCGCCATCGCCCACCAGTCGCGCGGGAGGTTCGACAGGGTGGCCAGCGTGAAGTCGTCGGCTGCCTGGCGGATGATCTCTGCGTGCGACGGATACGGGTGCACCGTGCCGAACAGCTTGCGAAGACCGATGCCGTTGTCGATCGCGATCGTGAACATGCCGATGAGGTCTGTTGCGCCTGGGCCGACGATCGCGGCTCGCAGGACACGTCCGGTGAAGCGCTCGGCGTCGACGACCAGGCGGCCGTCGGCGATGTCGTCGGTGTAGCCGCGGTCGACGTCCGCATGCTCGACGACGACTCGTCGCCGTGACGACTCGGCGACGGTGGCGAGTTCGGCGAGCGACATCCCGACCGATGCGACCTCGGGTTCGCCATAGGTGACGTTGGGGATGACGCCGACGCTGCCCACCTTCGGGACCCGCGGGAGCGAGATCGCCCGCACCGTCCTGCGCCCGATCGCTCCGGCACCGTGGGAGGTGAGGGTCGTGCCGGTGATGTCGCCGACCGCCCAGATGCCGTCGACCGACGTGCGTCCCCAGTCGTCCGCCACGATGCCGGTCCGCGTCGTGCCGACGCCTGCGAGGTCCAGCTCCAGACCGTCCAACCGAGGGACCCGGCCGATCGCCATCAGCACCCGATCCGCGCCCTCGACGATCGAACCGCTCGACAGGTGGGCCGTCGCGCCGTCGAACCGCTCGACCGTGGCGCCGAGATGGAGCCTCACGCCCTGCGACCGCAGCGAGCGCTCGACGATCTCGGTGATCAGCGGGTCTTCCGACGAGAGCAGACGGTCCTGGACTTCGACGAGGTCGACCTGCGTTCCGATCGCTGCGAACGCTGTCGCCATCTCGATCGCGGTTGCGCCGCCACCGACGATCAGCAGACCGGACGGAGGCGATTCGAGCTCGAACAGCCCCTCGTTGGTCACGACCTGGTCCGTGTCGACGCCGTCGATGTCGATCGTCACCGGCCGAGAACCGCCGGCGATCACGACATGTTCGGCGCGCACGAGCTGGGTGGTGCCACCATCGTCGACTCGGACGACGTGAGGGTCGCTCGCACCGGTGAGTGACGCCCAGCCCCGTACGAGGTGGATGTGCTCGTGCTCGATCATCTCCTCGTCCTCGCGATGCGCGAGGTCGTCACGCTTCGCCCGCGCCCATTCCAACGGGTCGTCGATTCCTGATCGGGCTGCGTGGAGCAGCGCCTTCGACGGGATGCAGCCGACATTGGTGCAGTCGCCACCGACACGGCCGCCTTCGATCAGTACGACGTCGTGACCGAATCCCGCCAGACCGATCGCGAGCGTGAGTCCGCCGGATCCCGCTCCGATCACGGCGGCACGGTAGGTGCGGTCGGGGTCGTGGCCGATCATGTGGTGGGGATCCCTCCATCGAGTGTCGTACGTTCGGTGTGTCGCCTCTGCAGCGCCTGCGCGACCACCAGGCTCACCACGAACATGACCGTACTGCCGACGAGCGCAACGGGATCGATCCCTCCGAGTCCTTCGTCGACCCGGTCGAGCGACGCAGAGGCGGCCGCCGCTGCCCCGATGGTGGACGCCAATGCCGCCAGGGACGGTGTCGAGGGTGGCACGTCGGCGCATGGTCCACGTGTCAGTGGAGCGAGGAGGCGATCCCTCGCAGGGCGTTGCAGTGCGTCGACCATCGGTGGTGGAAACCCCGCACACACCCTGTCACGTTCCCGCCGCCCGGGAATTTCCCGTTTCGTCATGTTCGCCACCCACGGGAACCTCGGAGCCATGACCGAGAGCGTGGTTCAGTGGAGGATGCGGAACGAGCGCTCGGCTCTGGGGACCTCGTCGGTCACGGCGACATCGGTGACCTGAGCGCGCGGCGGCCCGTGTCGACACCACGTCAGCAACTGATCGACCCGCTCCCGCGGGCCCTCTGCCACCACCTCGACCGCTCCGTCGTCTCGGTTGCGGACCCACCCCCGCACACCGAGCCGTCGGGCCTCGGTCCGACAACTGTCTCGATAGAACACACCCTGTACTCGACCACGGACCACTGCGCGAACCCTGACGTTGCTCATCCGGCGACCGGCAGGTCACGGAGCGCGAGCCGGGTGCGTTCGACGGTGGAGCCGACCGGGAGGAGCGCTCCGGCCGAGCGGCACGCTGCACTGTGGTCGGCGCCGAGCTGGGTGTCGATCGAGTCGCGCGTGTCGAGGACGAGGTCGCGCAGCGTCACCATCAGCGGTGGCGCTCCGACGGCACTGTGGGCTTCGATCGAGCCGAGCACCTCGGCGGCGACCGCCGGCTGACCGATTCGGTCGAGCGCGATCACGCACCGCATCAGCGTGTGCCACTGCTGGGCCCACTCGCCGGTCCGGTACCAGATGTCGACCTGCTCGGCGAGCTCCTCGCAGCCGGACGCGAGGTCGCCGTGCGACACCTTCAACGCTCCGATCTCGGTACGAGCGAACGCACTCATCCACCGGTTGCCGACCGAGCGGGCGAGCCGGTCGCCGTGGGCGAAGGCACTCAGCGCGAGCGCATCGTCGCCGTGGATCGAGAACCCCTCGGCCACCCACGAACATGCGAGGTCGGTGACGCCGCCGGAGCGTTCGGCCGCCCGCCGCGCCAGCTGACTCAGCCGGTGACCCTCGTCGTAGTCGCCACAAGAACTCGCCGCGACCGACGCCATGTAGTGGGCGTGCGCCCGCCGGGAGTCGTTCCCCGAGGCGTCGGTGAGTTCGATCAGCCGGGCGTTCTCGGCGATCCCCCGGTCGAGCTCGTCGATCGCGTAGTACACGTTCGCCCGCACTCGCTCGGCAAGTCCCGTCGGTGCCACCACGAGTGCCAGCTCGGAGGCCTTGGCATCGTCGGCCAGGTCCAATGCCCGATCGAACTCGCCACGGCAGAAGGCGCCGTACGCCCGGACGCCCAGCAACACGGGGTACGCCGGATGCTCAGCTCCACCCGGCATCTCCGACATCGCGTCGGCCCACGTGAACGCCTCGTAGTGGAGCGTTCGCATGCCGTACTCGCGCATCGCACACGCGAGTCCGAATGCTGTGTCGACGTCGCCGATCTCGACAGCGAATCGCTGGGCTGCACGGAGATCGGGGAAGGATGTGTCGGCCCGACCAACAGCTGCCCCCTCGCCGGCAGAGTTCAAGCCGGCCTCGATCGCGGCAGCGGCTTCGGCGAACTGGCGTGCATGGGTGCAGTACAACGTCACGCTTCTCGCATCGTCGAGCCGATTGCGGCCGTACTCGCGCAACGTCTCGAGCATCTCGTACCGGGTGCCGCCGGCCGGGGATCGCCTCACGGCCAACATCGAACGCTCGGTGAGACGCAGCAGGACGTCGAGCACGTCGTCGACGTCGTCGCTGATCGATTCGGCGGCGGCGAGATCGAACTGCCCCGCAAACACGGCCAACGAGGCGAACACACGCTTCTCGTCGTCGTCGAGCAATTCGTACGACCATCCGATCGCGTCCTGCAGCGTGCGGTGGCGCGGGTCGGCGCCCCGCCGAATGCCCTTGAGCAGTCGGAACCGTTCGTCGAGTCGGCTCGCGATCTCGGTGAGGTCGATCGCCTTGGCACGCGATGCGGCAAGTTCGAGGGCGAGGGGGATGCCGTCGAGTCGCTGACAGATCTCCACCACCGCCGACGCATTCTCTCTGGTCAGCTGCACGCCCGGGTCGGCGGCCTGCGCCCGTTCCAGGAAGAGCGCAACCGCGGGAACATGTGGCAGATCGTCGAATGCGATCGTGTCGAACTCGTCGACGGCGAGCGGCTCGACGGGCCTGACGTGCTCGCCCATCACGGCCAGCGGTTCGCGGCTGGTGGCGACGATCGAGACGCGAGACGCCGTACGAAGGATCCGCTCCGCGATGTCGGCGATCGGCTCGACGAGGTGTTCGCAGTTGTCGAGCAGGAGCAGGGCATTGCGGCCCCGGAGCATGTCGATGATCGCATCGTCGATCGACACGCCCAGGGCGGTGTTCACCCCCAGCGCCCCGGCCAGCGACGCGAAGGCTGCATCACGGTCGCCGACCGTCACCAGTTCGACGAGGAAGACGCCGTCGGCATACCGCGGTGCGGCTGCCCTCGCGAGTTCGAGCCCGAGCGAGGTCTTGCCCACTCCGGCGCTCCCCACGAGCGTGATCAGCCGGTGCTCGCCGAGCTCGTCGATGAGGGCTGCCAGGAGCTCGTCGCGACCGATGAGGCGCTGCAGTGCAGCCGGTAGATCATGAGGCGCCGCTCCGCGATGATCGTCGTCGGGGCCGCTGCGAACACCCACGATCCGGATGGGGGCGACGAACTCGTATCCCTTTCCGTGCACGGTTCGGATGACCGCCTGCCGGGTGCCATCGTCACCGACCGCTCGACGCGCCGACTTCAATCGGGAGGTCAGTGCGGACTCGCTGACGAACCGGTCGCCCCAGACCTCGTCGAGGAGCTCCTCCTTGAGGACGACCTCGCCGCGTCGTTCCACCAGATACTGGAGTACGTCGAACACCTGTGGTTCGACCGCCACCTCACTGCCCCCGCGACGCAACACGACCCGGGTGGCGTCGAGTTCGCAGTCGTTGAATTCGAAGATCATCCCCACGCCCCTCGTCGGCGACGGATGCCCGTTCACCGACCTGTCACGCGAGCATGCCACGTCCGGGCACCCGGGTGCGGCGAGGATCGGCCATTCCCGGGCTGGTGCGGTCGAGATGACCGACGAGATGCGCAGTGAGGTCGACGGCGTCGGGGCCGACACCGTCGAGGAAGCTGGACTTGCGGCGGCGGAGGAAGGGCAGCCCCAGCACGTACATCCCCGGCACCGGGAGCACGCCGCCGTCATGAGTCAGCCGACCCTTCCGGTCGAACAGCTTCGGGTCCAGCCACGGGTACGTCGGTCGGAATCCGGTCGCCCACACGATCGTGCCGACCGCCCGGAGGTCGATGTCGAGCGGTGGCGGCTCGAGGCCGGTCGGCGCAGGCCGTGACGGCTCGCCGAGTTCGCCGTCGAGGCCGTGCTCGCGGGCGTACGAATCGCACAGATCGAGCAGACGCCCCTGTTTGAGGTCGGCCGATGCGCACAGGTTGGCGAACGAACCCGAGAACTGCGCCCGATGCCCGTTGCACCCGACGAGCCGGCCGACCACCCGCACTCCCTCGGAGGCAACGGCATTCAGGTCGAGGTCGCGCCGTTCGGGCGTACCGATCAATTGCAGCGACGGAAGGCGCCGGGCCCGGACGATGTCGGGCACCTCGTCCCAGCGTTCGTCGAGCTGACCGACGGCATCCATCCACCAGTGGATGTCCATCCCCCGATAGCTGCGTGGCAGACGGACATGATCGCCAACCGCCACGGTCACCTCGCGACCTGCACGGCTGAGTTCGTCGGCGATCTGGAGCCCTGACGCCGAGGCCCCCACGACGAGCACGCCTCCGCCCGCCAGTTGGTCGGGGTTGCGATAGTGGATGGGGGACAGGTGGTCGAGATGGGCCGGCATGTCATCGGCCAGCGCGGGGACGTGCGGTTCACTGCACGCCCCGGTGGCGAGCACCACCGCCCGCGCCTGCCAGTCGCCGTCGTCGGTGGTGACGAGGTGCGCGGAATCGGACGACGTGATGCTCACCACCCCTGTTCGGTGACGAACCGGCGCGTCGAACGACCGGCGGTAACCGTGGAGATGCTCGGCGACTTCGCCCGCCGTCATGTACCCGTTCGGGTCGTCACTTCGATAGGCCCAGCCGGGCAGACGGCTCAACCAGTTCGGCGTCAGCAGCCGGAGTGAATCCCAACGTTGTGTCGTCCACGAGTTGGCGGTCTCACCGCGTTCGAGCACCACGTGGTCGACGCTGCGGCGGGTCAGGCAGTGGCTCATCGCCAGTCCCGCCTGCCCGCCACCGATCACGACGACATCGGTGGCACGTGACGTGGGCAAGGCGCTCACCCCGGTGCTCGTCGGCTGGCCGATCGGTGGATCAGACGACCTCGACGACGATCGACGTCGGGTTGGCGATGACGTCGAATGCAGCCGACCGCTTCTGTGACTGGGCCACGATGCCCTCGATCTCGGCCTTGGTGGCGTCGGCGTCGATCTCGTAGCGGACCCGGATCCCCGAGAAGCCATTGCGCACGTCGCTGTCGATGCCGAGGATCCCGGCGAGGTCCATGTCGGCCTCGACAGTCGCCTTGACCGACCGGAGCTGCACACCCCGGTTGGTGGCCACCGACGCCACGCCGGCGGTCAGACAGCCGGCCAGGCCGATCAGCAACATCTCGGGCGGGGTCGCCCCGTTGTCCGACGCTGCGAACAGCTCCGGGTGGTCGGTGTCGACCGAGTACGGCTGCCGGTGCGTCTGGTCGCCGCCGGCGCCGTTGAACTTCTCGACCGTCGTGCGACTGTGAGCACCGTTGACCCACTCGCAGTCAGCACGCCAGTTGAACTGCGCGAGTTCCGGCATCTCGGTCATGTGGTCGCGAGCGCCGAGGAGGGCGTCGACGTTGACGCCGTTGTCGACGGCGGGTGTCTCGGTGGCGGTCATGGGTGGCTCCTTGGTGTCTCTTTGCGGGTTGCGATGTTGTCGGACTCCACCGTGACGGAACCGTCGAACCGATGCTTGGAGAAGATGTGAAGACGAGGGGGAGATCGATCTCCATCCGGTCTCCAAGACCTGATCGAAGCGGGTCGCCATCATGGGCGACATGACAACGCACGAAGCGAAGCAGGCGCCGTCGGGACACGACTGGAAGGAGGCCGGAAGCGCCTGGGGGCAGCGGTCGCGGGACTGGGCCTGTCTCTTCGAGCACTACGCCGTCGACGTCATCGAGGCGATCTTCCGACGCGTCGGCGTCGAAGAGGGGACGTCGTTGCTCGACGTCGCGTGCGGGTCGGGCCTCGCCATCCGCTACGCGGACGCCATGGGAGCATCGGTCGCGGGGATCGATGCGGCCGTGCCCCTCGTCGAGATCGCTCACGAGCGTTCGCCCGCTGCCGACGTGCGCGTCGGCGACATGTTCGAGCTCCCGTGGGCCGACGACTCCTTCGACGCCGTCACTTCGATCAACGGGGTGTGGGGCGGCTGTGAAGGGGCGCTCGCCGAGGTCCGCCGGGTCCTGAAGCCCAGCGGCTGCGTCGGAATCAGCTTCTGGGGCACGGGACATCTCGACCTGCGCCCGTGCTTCGTCGCGTTCGCACTCAATGCCCCGACTGCCCACCTGGACGGTATGCGCCGAACCAACGGCATCGCTCGTCCCGGCGTCGCCGAGGCCATGTTGGAGTCCACCGGTTTCGACGTCGTCGAGCGTGGTAGTCGTGTCTCGACGATCGAGTGGCCCGACGCAGAGACGGCGTGGAGGGCGATCTCCAGTGTCGGGCCCGCAGTGCCGGCTCTCGAGCGCGTCGGTGCGGACGTGCTGCGGCCCCAGGTGATGGACACGATCGAGGGCCTGCGCGACCGCCATGGCATGTACCGGTTCTGCAACGACCACCAGTTCGTGATCGCCCGCAAGCCGCCCTGACCGGCCTTGCACCCCTGCAGTCACCACCACGCCTCCGAGATCCGGCACGTGCGCTCGACTCTCGCTCGGGTCCTGCCGGATTTCGGGCTGTGAACGGGACCCTCACCGTGCGCAGAGCCCACAGGTCGCTACAGCGTCAGGAACGCTGGTAGTTCGGTGCTTCCTTGGTGATCGTGACGTCGTGAGGGTGACTCTCTTCGCGGCCAGCGGTGGTGACCCGCATGAAGCGGGCGCCGCGGAGGGCGTCGAGGGTGGCCGCTCCGGCGTAGCCCATACCCGAACGAAGACCGCCGACGAGCTGGTACGCGACTTCGCCGAGCGGACCGGCGTAGGGCACGCGACCCTCGATGCCCTCGGGCACCAACTTGTTCGACCCGGCACCGACGGCGGTCTTCCCGCCGCCCGACGACTGGCCGGTTGCGTACCGGTCCTGGCTCTCGCCGGTCATGGCTCCCATCGAACCCATGCCGCGGTAGCTCTTGTAGCGCCGGCCCTCGAACAACTCCTGCTCACCGGGGCTCTCCTCGGTGCCGGCCAGCAGGGAGCCGAGCATCACCGTGGAGGCACCGGCGACGATCGCCTTGACGAGGTCACCCGAGAACGTGATACCACCGTCGGCGATCACCGGGACGCCCAGCTCGCGAGCACGTTTCGCGGTGAACCAGACCGCCGACAGCTGGGGCATCCCGGCTCCCGAGACGACCCGGGTGGTGCAGATCGAACCAGCCCCGACACCGACCTTGACCGCGTCCGCTCCGGCGTTGGCGAGCGCCTCGACGCCCTCCTCGGTGACCACGTTGCCGGCGGTGACCGCCAGTTCGGGCCACGACCCCTTGATGCGCTGGATCGCCTTGACGACATTGGCCGAGTGGCCGTGTGCGGTGTCGATCGAGACGGCATCGACACCCATTGCCACCAGCGCCTCGACGCGCTCTTCGAGGTCGTCGCCGACACCGACGGCAGCGGCGCTGCGGAGTCGCCCACCCGAGTCGCGCGATGCGTTCGGGAAGTCGAGTCGCTTCTGGATGTCCTTCACGGTGATCAACCCGGCGAGGCGGCCTTCGGCGTCGACCAGTGGCAACTTCTCGATGCGATGCTGTTGGAGGATGGCCTTGGCCTGGTCGAGGGAGGTGCCGACCTCGGCGGTGACGAGGCCATCGGCGGTCATGAACTCGGTGATCGGCCGCTCGAAGTCGGACCCCTCGCAGAAACGGATGTCACGGTTGGTGAGGATGCCCACGAGGCGACCGTCAGGGTCGGTGATCGGCACGCCGGAGAACTTGAAGCGATGCATCAGGTCCTCGGCGTCCTGCAACAGCGCCGTCGGTGGCAGCGTGACCGGATCGGTGATCATGCCTGACTGCGATCGCTTGACCTTCTGGACCTCGGCGGCCTGATCAGCGATCGACATGTTGCGATGGATCACACCGATTCCGCCGTGACGAGCCATGGCAACGGCCATGCGGCCCTCGGTGAC
>Ga0102938_10002468_pt1 | contig 13984 bp, 9 predicted proteins | sample SalPonR2_B_D2_MG_FD_84516 | JGI IMG/M metagenome (GOLD analysis project Ga0102938, IMG submission 84516) | Salt pond soil microbial communities from South San Francisco under conditions of wetland restoration - Salt Pond MetaG R2_B_D2_MG | ecosystem: Environmental > Aquatic > Marine > Intertidal...
ACAAAGGCTTTAGCCGCCATTGGCGAATCGTTTTGCGAAGCGATACCAAACCCAGCCGTACCGCCATCCCACTGGCTGCCTCGCATCATGATCAGTTCGGTTGCAAAGCGATCAAGCGGCTTATTATCGAGGAGGGCCTCGTAAATCCACCAACGAAAGGGACCGGTGTTATTCAGCATCGGCTTCAGCAAGTTAGGATTCTCGGCCAATGCATCCTGCCAGTAGCCAACCCAATTGTCGGCCACCAGCGGATCATCCAACAGGCGATCGATCAACCGCGTACGACGCTGCTTGCGATCATCTGCTAGAAAACGCTGCGTCTCCTCAAGCGTCGGCGACACCCCCACCGTATCGATGTAGACACGGCGGAGGAACGTATAGTCATCGATTGTTGCGGTCGGCTGCACCAACGGCAACGCGTCTTCGGCCGGCATTTTGGCTCCGCGCGTGATCCAATTGGCAATCGTCCGTTGCTCGCCAGCCGTCAAGCCTTCGCCTTTGGGAGGCATCCGGTAATCGTCTTCTGCGGCAGAGACCAATTCGTACAGATGGCTCTCCTCGGGCCGGCCAGGCACCACCGCGGGATTTTCCGATTCGCCACCAGCCAACAGGTTTTCGCGGCTCTGTAGGCTCAAGCCACCTTGCTCTTTTTCACCATGGCAGCGAAAGCAGTGTTGGGCGAAAATCGGCTGGACCTGTTCGTGATAGAACCGCGCCGCTTCCGCTGCCTGAAGATCGGTTGTACCGCCAGCCAGCGCAGTGGCCTGAGTGGTTAGCCGAGCATCGATTTCTTGATCAATTGCCTGAGCCGGTTTGTCAGCGGCAATGGACCTGTCACTTAGCCACTTCGTCTGCGCGTAATGATGTCGTTGCTGCCAATAGTCGATCGATGTCTGCGCTGCGGCGCGACGGGTTGTCGTGTCGAGTTGATCCAACTCGTCCGCCTGCCGCTGAACGAACGCCTGCCAGCCGTGATCGGTCAAAGGAAAGTCTCGCTCGGCAGCCAACAGGGTGAACATCGCATCCTGGGGACCAGCAACCGCAACACACGTTTCACCAAATTCAGGGCGGTAGTTCGGTCCGCCGACAATGACTTCAAACACGACCCGATGTGACTGGCCATCGAATTCAAACGTCGCCATCTGCTCGCGGTCGTTCATCGCATGGGGACGCATTCCTGGAAATGGTACTTCCGGCAATGGGTCGACGACGTGATGTGCGGAGCCACGGTTTTTCTGTGCGGGCGTGGTTGCCACAATCGCATCATCGATCCACAGTCGTGACAAACCGCGCGAGCGGATCAGCAACTGATGCGCTCCGGCCGGCAGTGTCACATTGGTCGTCGCGCGAACCAACAAGGTGCTGCCCCAATCCTCACGAATCCCCCAATCGTCATACTTGTGAGGCAAACGTACAAACGCCATTTGGTCTTGCAGCCATTGGGTGCGCAGCGATCCGGTGCGATGTGGAATCGCATTGGTTCCTGCAATCGGGCCGAATAACTGCACCACCACTTTTCCTGGCGGCACCTCGGGAGCTCCGATGGGAATCGGCTCGTAGCGAAAGCGGCTTTGCAGCACCTCTGCGGGCAAGACTTGACGATGAACGGCCACCTGATCGACCAAACCATGCAACGAGTTGCTCGCTTGGCCTGCCATGGACGATCCAATCCAGACTTCATCATTGTCCACAACCGGCGGCCGCGTGGTGGCACCATCCATATCCCAAGCCCCTTTGACTTCGGCACCATCAAGATAGCCGCGAATGCTTTGGGGATCTCCAAACCGGTAGCTGACGGCAATGTGATGCCATCCCGAGCCGGCGGCAAATCCTTGCTTCGAAGTCCAGCGATGCCACTGGCCTTGGTCTTTATCGGATTTCGGAACTGCCGCGTCGCCACTCCCCTGCCCTGCCCCATCGGGACGGCTGCGGAACAGAAAGTTCACGCAAGCCAAGCCATTTTGTGAACGCAGCCGCAGCGCCCAGTTTTGATTGTTCGGCGCCACACCAGGATTTTGCGTTCGTCCCTTGCCGATCACGTAGGCGTTCTCTCGCAGCGAATCCAAATCGACCCACGCTTCAAGCGTGATTTCATCGCCGTTGTCAAAATCAAAGCTGCCGCTGTCGGAGTCGGGCACCCGCAACGAAGCCCCACCGGTCAGCCTCAAAGCTTGATTCGACTCAGCGAAATCGGGAAACTCCGGTGCCGCCGGACCCTGGTCAAGCACCTCTGCCTTGCCGACAAGCTTCTCACTCGCGGCAGTGGGCCGGTCGGGATCATCAAAATCCCACACCGCGACCGGAGGATTTCCAGCGGCATCGCCAGCATGCAGCGATGGCGGGGCCAGCCCCAATACCAGCAACAGCCCCGTCAGCGATGCCAAACAGCTACCTAACGACAACCGCAGGCAATCGGACAACGAGCAGGAGACCTTCCAAAGGCGACAAAGGTGAGGCGTCATGGATCGGGAGGGGTTGAAGGAAACAGGCGGGACTCCACAGAGCGGCTTCCATTTTACCCCCATCTTCGGCTCAATGCGCCTCGATCCTGCCGTCATTTCTTTTCCTGTGGCACCAGTTCGATTTCGACGCGGCCCATTATCCCCAATATCGGGCTGAAACACTCATATTCGTTGCCGCTAGCAAGATCGGTAGTGACCAATGCAATGCGGCTGGCCGGCGCGACACCTCCCAAGGTGGCATCGAGTGGCAACCATCCACCATCGACGAACGCGACCGTCCAAAGATGATACATCATCACCGGACCCTCGGCGGTATCGACCCAAGTCAAACCGGCGACCAATCGAGCGGGAATCTGTTGGCTGCGCAGCAGCGCTGCCAGCAACACGGCGTGCTCGGTGCAATCCCCGGTGGCCTCTTTGGCGACTTCCGAAGCGGTCGAGAAACCGCGGGAGTAGTCTTTGGTTTTGATGAACTGACGCACAAAGCCGGTCAACTGCAATGCGTTTCCTCGCGGCGTTTTGGCAGGTGCAATCAGTGCCGCTTTGGCCATCGCTCGGATCCTCGGATGATCAGACTCGATCAATGGATTGGCCGCAGTATCCGCAGCTGTCGGAGCGGGCAAGCCGCTATCGGTATCGACTCCCGCGACCACCTTCACGTCGACAGCGGAAGTTTCTTCGTCCGACTGCACCTGCTGGCCGGCCGCTGCGGGAATCTTCGGCAGCGTGCTACTGGAGCCGGGCGAACCCGACGGCGAAGCGGCGGGACGCAAGCGAAAGCGGACCGCCTTGGCAGCCAGCGGATCGCGGAGCCTTCCTTGGATCTGAATCGAGGCCGCGGTCAATAAATCATGACGTGGTTGCACGGCCGTCGTCGCGGTCGCCTGATCGGTTCGGTAAGCGGTCAAGTTCAACGCCGGCGTGTAGGACTTGAGCGTATTGCCCGCGTCATCGATCCAGAGATAGGAATCAACCACCACGTTGGGCCCCAAGGAAAGCTGGCTGTTGATTTCCGTCAACGCCTGCAATGTGCCATCCAACAGCGGCACCGAACGCTTGGCGGTCGCCTGCAATTGGAACTCGCCAACTTCGTAGTGGACTGGCAAGAGCGTTTCAATCTGCCGTCGCTCACCGGCCGCCAACGGCTTCCGCAGCAGCGACTGCTGAACCCCCAACAAACCGAGGCAGTCATCTTTCCAAGCGATTTGACGCGTCGACCGCTGGAGGCCTCGCGTGACTTCGATCGTCAATTGCTCGCCTTCGCGTCGACCAACGAACTGCGTTTTCGCGGGACCGATCAGTAGCGTCGCTTCAAAAGACTGCAGACGCCCATCAGATCCTTCGATGCTTTGCTGGATGATTTGGTGAGTTAGTGCAGAGGAACCACGTTGCAGAGTCATTTGGTCTCGCAGTTCATAGCGTGTCCTTCCGCCCGAAATCGGTTCGGCACGCACGTGCGCGAAGCCAATCGGTTCATCACCAATAAAGTAGGCATCCCACGTTTCCCAACCGCTCAACGGCGTTTCCGCTGGCGGCAGTGACCGTTCGGCACTAGCCCGATTCTCTTCATCGGCTGGCAGAGTCTTGTCAGTGGTGGATGGGGGCCCACTAGTGCCCTCGTCCCCTTCGTCGAACGCATCCCCTGGCGTGCGCGACCGTTCATTGAGGCGTGTTTGCTCTGTCACAGCAGGCGTCGCTGAATCATTGTCCGCACGTTGCGGCTCCGCTGAGCGACTAGCTGCCAACGGAGGCCGTGGCGGTGGGTCACACCCGAACAAGACCGTTAGCGCAAATAGCAAAAGTAAGCAGCAGCGAGACGTTGATCGAATGAAGAGCATCGGTTTCATGAGCAGGAAAAGAGCACAAGCAATCCGTCTGCGGAACTCGCGACGGTGAACAAAGTATAACGAATTGCATGGATTGGTTGGCAAAGAATCGTCAACCAACGCGACTTGGTTGGTCTGTAACGATTACGGCAGGCATAGGGATTCCGTTTATGCGTAATCACGTCGAACGTGTAACCCTTCGCCTAGCCTTCGACGGTCGTGACCTAACGTTCTTATAGACGGGGGGAGTCGGAACGTTCGGCCTTGAGCGGCCCCAGTACAGACATATTTCCAGTGAGACCAACGTAATGGGCTTTCTTAAACGCATCCTTAGAAGCACGGGCCCTGAGGGCACTACCAACCTGGAACAGGCGGGTAGTTTTGAGCAACTAAGTGATGAAGAACTGCAAGCACACCTCGGCATCAATCGCTATGACTCATTCCTGTTAACAGGAGCGATTCGGCCGTCGTATGACTTGCAAATCGTTCCTCGCCAAGGCTTTCGCCACGACGAGTACCGCGATGACGCCAGTGGTGCCGTCGTTCCCGTCTTGATGGCGTCGGCGACATCGCCTGCACTGATGGATCTGTTCTTGGAACTGATCGATCCTCTAGGACCGGTCGTCGATGTGGTGCTGGAGACCAGCCACCACGCCGCTTCGGGACACCAAGATCTGTATCGGGAACATATCGATATTCCAGTGCTGAAAAGCGCGTTACTGGAATTCGAAGACCTGCTGCTAAATGACGGCTGCACGGGGATCGCCGTGGTCAATCCCCAAAAGCAGCAGGAAGTCCAGTTCGATGAACACAAAATGTTGATCGCCTATGGTCAGCCACTGCAACCCTTCGAACGCATCTTGATTGATGGCGACGTGTATCCTGATCCAGAGCTGCGTTTTATCACCGAAGCCGAGCATGTGCATAGCAGCAGTGAGCGATTCCTGGATGAATTCGAAAGCCTAAAGTCACGTCTGGGAATGGACACGGAATGGGGTTAGCAAACCCCTGTCGTCAGGCCATCCCCCTGATTTCACGGATCGTTTGCGGGGGCGTTAGGCGTCGTCGCCTGGTATAGTTCATGGGCCGCAATGTAGGCCTCGACGGCGCGCGGTGTACGAAACCGGATCGTCCTGCCTTCCGCAACGCGTTGTCGCAGTTCGCTGCTAGAAAGTTCAATCATTGGCATGCTTAATTCCGCGTCACGGCAGTGTTCGATCTGCTGCCGATTCGCCAGCGACTCCAGCACCGAATAGTCGATCGCCGGCATCCCGCCACGCCGCACGACTGCCAAGGTGGCGAGCTGTAAAATGCGTTCGGGTTGGTGCCAGCGCGTGATCGACGCCAACGAGTCGGCGCCCATGATCAACAGCAGTTCTGCCGTGGGCTGTGCCAGCCGGATCGCTGCGAGTGTCTCGACCGTATAGCTAACTCCGCCACGCCGCAGTTCGCTGTCGTCAATTCTTAATGGATCGGTACCGCTGATCGCCAGCCGCAGCATTTCTAGTCGCTGTTCGGTCCCTGCATGAACACCGATCGGCTTGAGCGGCGATTGGGCAGCGGGCACCATCCGCAGTTCGTCCAGCCGCAACTGCTCCCACGCGTGCATCGCGATCAGTAGATGCCCTAAATGGACCGGATCGAAAGAGCCCCCAAAAATGCCGATACGCATGTAAATCGTTCGCTCCACGCTGAACTGGACCAAAGGTGTCACCCCTGTAGGCGACCATATCGGAAACGCCCCAACGGCAGGGACTTCACTTTATAAGGACGCCGCGGATATGTTGTCAGATAGTGGTCTTTTTCAACACCCCCACCTATTTACCCCTTTGTCGGTCAACAACATGACTTCGGCTCCCCAGCCGCCCGAAGACCGTGACCGCCAAGCGGCGCTGTTTGATACCGAACCGCCGCCGTGGGAATTAGCGGCCGAAACGGAGGTCGAGGCGGCGGTGGTCGTCTTTTCGGAAAACCCGCACGGCCCGTTTCACTACAAAATCCCGCTCGAATTGCAAGGCGTGGTGCAGCCGGGCATGCGGCTGCGCGTTCCGCTGGGCAAGCGGAACCGTGGCGTTATCGGCTGGTGTATCGGTGTGGAGACCACCACGCTGCCAGCACGCGCCCTCAAAGATGTACTCGCTCCCTGTGACGACTCTCCGCTGTGCAACGACCGCTTGGTCAAGCTGGTGCTGTGGATGAGTCACTACTACCAAGCTCCCGCTGGCCAAGTCTTCGACGCCCTCATCCCCGCCGGCGTGCGGTCCGGCGCCGGCACTCGGGAACAGGTCTTTTTCAAGCCTTCTTCGCTTGCCCTCGATGATGCGCAGGTCGCTCCGCTGCCAACCAAACAACGGGCCGCCATCGGCCATCTGTTGGTCGCCGGAAAACCGTTGACCGCTGCCGAACTTGCCTTGCTGGCCGAATGCACCGAAGCCCCAATCCGAGAACTGAAAAAGAAAGGCTTCCTGTTAGCGGAAAGGCGGCGAGTGTTAACCGCCCAAGGCCCAGCAAGGATGAACCGCGGTTACCAAACGATCGACATCCCCGAACTGACCGAGCCCCAAACTGCCGCGATGGAGCAAGTCCTGCAAGCCATCGGTAGCGGCAAACAGGAAACGCTCGTCTTGCACGGAGTGACCGGCAGCGGCAAAACCGAGGTTTACATTCGCTCGATTGAAGCGGTCGTTAGGAAGGGCCAACAAGCGATTGTGTTGGTGCCTGAGATCAGCTTGACGCCGCAAACCCGGCGTCGATTTGAAGATCGCTTCAGTGATGTCGCCGTGCTGCACAGCCAAATGAGCGGCGTCGAACGGCACTACCATTGGCAGCGGATCCGCAACGGACAGGTCCAAGTGGTCGTCGGAGCGCGGAGCGCGATCTTCGCTCCATTGCCGCAACTGGGCTTGATCGTATTGGACGAGGAACACGAAGCCTCGTTTAAACAAGATACCGTACCGCGCTACCATGCCCGACGTGTCGCGTTTGTGCGTTCGCAAATCGAAGGCATTCCGCTGATCTTAGGCAGTGCGACGCCCTCTTTGGAAACGTGGCACGCGACGACCACCGGCCGCGCTACGTTAATCAAACTGAACGAGCGCATTGCCAACCGCCCGATGCCCCACGTGCAACTGGTCGACCTCCGCACACCGGGAGAACGTACCGGTGGTGCGATCAGTCGCCCGCTACAAAATGCGGTCAAGGAAACCTTGCAAGAACAGGGACAGGTCATCTTGCTGCTGAATCGTCGCGGTTTCGCCACCACGATTCAGTGCCCCTCATGCGGCCATGTCGTGGCTTGCCCCGACTGTGACATGCCCTTGACGCATCATCGCGATGGAGGAAAAGCCGTTTGCCATTACTGTGATTATCAAATCCCCACACCGCCATGGTGCCCCTCGTGTCGCTTCGACGGAATTCGTTACAGCGGCATGGGCACCCAAAAATTGGAAATGGAAGTCAAGACCCGTTTCCCCGATGCCAAAATCGCCCGCATGGACAGCGACACAATGCGCCGGCCCGGCAGCCACGAACGGGTGCTCAACGCGTTTCGCGAAGGCGAACTACAGATATTGTTGGGCACGCAAATGATCGCCAAAGGGCTCGACTTTCCCAACGTGTTGTTGGTGGGAGTAATCAACGCCGACAGTGCCCTGCACTTCCCCGACTTCCGCGCCTCCGAACGAACCTTTCAGTTGGTCACCCAAGTTGCCGGCCGCACGGGACGCGGCAACCGCGGCGGCCGCGTGATCGTACAAACCTTTACACCCGAGCACCCTGCAATTCAAGCGGCATCGCAGCACGACTACAAGCAATTCGCCGATACCGAAATGCTACAGCGACGCAAGTACTCCTACCCGCCGTTGGGCAGTGTCGCCCGCATCATCATTCGTGGCCCCCTCGAGGAAACGACCGAAGCATTCGCCGACACCATCGTCGAACGGCTGGAAGCGGCTCGCAACAAGCTCTCCTCCGAAGTGCGCATCTTGGGGCCCGCGCCGCCGCCGATCGCTAGACTGCGAGGCAAATTCCGATTCCACATCTTGCTGCAAGCTGCCGATTCGGTTTCGTTGGGCGAGACCATTCGCCAAGCGGTCGCGACATTGAAACCGGTTGCCAAGGATGACATCCAGTTCGTCATCGACATCGATCCAATGGATATGCTGTAACGCCAAGCCTTCGCTTTAGCTCCGCAACCGGCACAGGAACCTCGGGGCCCCTGGGGCGTCTAAATCGTCAGCGAAGCCGACTTAAGCTGGACAGTGAAGATGCAACTTGCTCGTTGTGGAACTTGAGCGGTTTGACGCCCCGCGACGTTTCGTAGTCGGCGAACGCGTTGCAGGAATTATGGCAAAGCTTGGCGGACACGGACGCGCAGCTGGCTGCAGCGACAATGCGAGAACTGCGGCGATCGCCTGAGCAAGCGGTTCAGACGATCGATTTCTTCAGCACGCGAAGCGGTTTTTTTCCAAACACGTTTCGCAGCAGACTGCGGCTGAACCCCCGCTGCAGCAGACTGCGATAGATCTCGCGGTCGGTGCGCCGGCGCGTGGCCCGTACGCGGTTCACTTCTTGTTGCAAGTCTTGCTTGATCAAAATGGCTGGATGCATGTTCGTTTGCCCCTCAAGATGATTGAAATGAATCGTCAAGAAGAGGATCAAGATAGTTCACAGCAGCCAAGGGGCAAATGATTTTGGAAAAATTCTCCGCTGTCCGCCTCCGGATCGCGATACCGGTCCGGTCATTCGGAAACTTCGGCACAATTGTTCTATAATCAGGGTCCCCGCTTCCTTCCCACCCGTGGTGCCATCGCCGTGTATCGATTGATCCGTTGCAGTCTGACGTGCTTGTTTTTCGCGACCCATGCGGTGGCCTGGAGCCATGCTCAAGAGGAACCGCTGCGACAGCCCGAAAGTTTGTCGGAACAGTTACTCGCTGCGGATCCGGCTTATCTAGCACAACAGGCAGAACTGCGAGGAGATGCACGACGTGGCGGATTGGTGTTTTACAAGTCGGCAGCGGCGTGTGCGATTTGCCACAGCAGCGACCAGACCGCATCGCCCTTGGGCCCGAAGCTGACCGCTCTCCCCCGTGACGTCCCGTACGCTTACGTCGTCGAGGCAATCCTGCGGCCTTCCCAAACCATTGCCTCAGGATTTGAAACCGTTCGCTTGGTAACGACCGACGGCACGGTCCATACGGGCTTGCGTGTTGACCAAAATGAACAGCGCTGGGTTTTACGCGATGCTGCGAATCTGCAAGCCGACTTGACGATCGATGCGGACGATATCGAAGAGGTCTCGATCGCGAAGGAATCGATGATGCCGGCAGGCTTGGCTGCCACGTTTCCCGACCAAGCAGCGTTCCTCGACCTCGTCGCCTATGTGGTGGCCGTTGCGCGTGGTGGTTCGCAAGCCGCAACCGAATTGAAACCGACGGAGGAACAACTTGCGATTACGGATGATTCGAGCAACCTCGATCATGGGGGGATTCTCAAGCGACTGCGGCAGCGCGATTACGATGCCGGCAGTGCCATCTACGGTGGCTACTGCGTCGACTGCCACGGCCCTGATGGCAACCAACCATCGCTGCCGACTGCCCGTGCCTTTGGCAACCAAAACATGCGTTTCGGCGCCGACCCGTACCGCATGTTTGTGACGCTCACCAAAGGAAACGGACTGATGGCACCGATGACGCATCTGTCGCCTAAGGAACGTTACCAGGTGATTCATTACATCCGCGAGGCTTTCATGCGGCCCACCAACCCCGCCTATCAACCGCTCGACGACGACTATTTAAGCAGTCTCCCGACCGGCACGGACGACGGGCAGCGGGTGGTAACGGTCGCCCGCGACTTCGGCCCTGCGCTGGCGTCCCAACTGCGGCGCGACTTTCCCAGCGTGCTGTCGATTCAACTGGGGAAACAACACACGATCGCTTACGACACCCACACGATGGACCAAGCCGATCTGTGGGCAGGCGGTTTTGTCGACCACCAGCAAACGCAACATTCGCGAGACCGTGGTGAAGGGACGGTCAATCCCGCGGGTGATTCCGTCGATGGCTTGGCCGGTTGGCAATGGGGACACGATGGCCAAATGGATTATTCGCGAGCCGATTGCTTACCGCGTGGTCCCCTGCCCCGCAGGTGGCTGGACTATCGCGGTCACTATTTGCACGGGCAGCGAGTTGTCCTGCACTACCAGATCGATGGGCGACCGATTTGGGAGTCGCCCGCCAGCGATTCAATCCATTCCAATTCCGTTCGGCACACGATGCGCATCGGACCTGGCAAAGCACTCTTGCTGTCGGTTGCCAGCATTCCGTCAGCGAACCGTAGGGGAGTGCTGTTGCCCGACCAGTCACTGCAAGGTCAAGGAAACGCCACAGACACCGCGGTACTGGCAGGCGAATGGCAGCAGAACGCTTGGCAGTCACTCACGACGGCGTATGTTGTGGGCGACACCGATGGCATGTCATGGGAGAGTCGCGACGGAGGCCGGTTGGTGCTGCGGCTCCCCGCCGACTCGAAACCGCGTTTGATCGCAGTCGTGCGTGCCGCCGCGGCGAGTGCGGCGGACTCTGCAAAGCTACTGGGACTCCAGCAGGATCGGCTAGCATCCAGTTCACCGCAGGCAGCGAGCACGGATCCGCTTCAATGGACCAGTGGCGGTCCACCACTCTGGCCGGACGTGCTGACAACCACTGGCACCTTGGGCTTAGAGAGAGATGCCTACGCACTCGACACCATCACGATTCCGCAGAAAACACCGTGGAACACATGGTTCCGCACTTCCGCTATCGATTTCTTTTCCGATGGCCGCATGGCGGTCGCGACCTACGGTGGCGATGTCTGGATCGTCTCGGGCGTCGATGACACTCTGCAGGCGCTGCAGTGGAAACGTTTCGCTGGCGGTTTATATGAGCCGATGGGCCTGCGTATCGTCGACGACGTGATCTATGTGACCTGCAAGGACCGCATCACGCGTTTGCACGACACCAATGGAGATCAAGCCGCCGACTTTTATGAAAACTTTAGCGCTGACACCGACGTTTCGGTCAACTTCCATGCCTTCAATTTTGACTTGCAGAGTGACGCGGCAGGCAACTTTTACTACGCCAAAGCGGGCCATGGTGCCGACTTCGCATTGCCCGGCGCGATCATTCAGGTATCGCCCGATGGTCGCCAGCAATCGATTTACTGCACTGGCTTTCGGTCTCCCAATGGCATGGGGATCTTACCTGACGGTCGCTTAACGGTGAGTGACAATCAAGGCCAATGGATGCCCGCTTCAAAGATCAACATCCTGCGCCGTGGTGGATTTTATGGTTGGGTGCCGACCTATGGTTATCCAGGTAAGTGGGTCCCCGATGGCGGACAGCTAGATCTCACTACAGTCGTTGCACCGGAGTCTTTTGACCAGCCGGTGGTCTGGATGCCTCAGGAATTCGACAATTCATCGGGTGGGCAAGTGTGGGCCGATGACGCGCGCTTTGGCCCGCTGTCGGGACACCTGCTGCACACCAGCTTCGGCAAGGGCTGGATGTCGTATCTCTTACTGCAAGAATTTGCTGATGTGCAACAGGCGGCGATTGTGAAGCTGCCCTTCGACTTCCAGACCGGGATCATGCGGGCGCGGGTTCATCCGATCGATGGCCAAATCTACGCCACCGGTCTTCAGGGCTGGAACGGAGGTGGCCGCGCAGGATTGAGGGACAACGGCATTCAGCGACTGCGTTACACCGGCAACCCGGGATGGATGATCACTCAAGCGAGTGCCGTGGATCACGAACTAAGACTGCGATTTAGCCAACCGGTCGACCCGGCTTCGGCCGTACAGGAGAGTTCCTATACACTGCAAGCCTGGGACTACCGCTGGCAAGCTTCCTACGGATCGAAAAGGTACTCTCCAACGACTGGCGAAGTCGGCGTCGACAAATGGAAAGTCGCAGCGGCAACCGTCGACGCCGATCACTTGGGTATCCGGCTGAAAGTCCCGCGGTTGGAACCGGCCAATCAGTTACGTCTGGTCCTTCGCTTGCAGAGCCCCAGTGGCGAACCCCTGATCGAGGAAATGTACTGGACAATCCATGCCATTCCCTCTTCGTCACCGCAACCTTAAGGCAGGTTCTGAATGAAGCCTCTCAAGCTTGCCGACATGATGCGCTTGGCTCCGCGCTCATGCAAACGAAAAACACACGGCGACCTGAGGGTCGTCGTGCGTTTGGGTATCCAAGGTTAAGCGAGCCCGCTTGAATTAAGAAGCGTCATCGTCGTCGAGAGCCAAAGGAATGGCGATTGCAGCGGCGACAGCAACGGCACCGAGAAGGACAACGTTGGGGTTGGCCAGACACTTGGAAAGGAATCCGCCAGCCGCGCCGCCGGGTCCGTCGCAAGCGTCGCATCCACCGTCGCAACTCGGCTCGGTGCATCCACAAGCACCCCGAACCACGTCTTCGTTGACAACCTGGATGATGCCAAGATCGGCACCTGCAGGAGCATTTCCAGCGTTCCAAACGCGGTAGGTTTGAATGCCAGCATGCGTGGCGACTTGGTAAACGCCTGGCTGTAAGTTGGCGAACTCATACTGCCCTTCCGCATTAGAAGTTTGCACCGACAACGTTTTTCCACGCTGTGCAATCACAGCCACCATGCCTTTGACGGGCTTGCCATTGGGATCGACCAACGCGCCTTTGATGGCACCGCTCTGCAACGTCAGGTCCTTCACGGACGTGCTGACCTGAACGCCGTTAACGGTCATCACCTTGGTCTGTGCCGCCTGGACGGCTTGAGGGCAAACCAACGCGAAGCTCATCGCAACGGCCAGTAGTGAGTGCATTAGTTTCCGAGTCATAGCTTAATACTCCGCATTCGATGATTTGATTTTCATGAACCATCGACGCAGCGGTCACAGCCGCGATGACGATGGTTGGAATGTGTCCGGAGCATCTGCCGCGCTGTCTGTCGCAGCCTGCCGGTCACCACCCTTCACCCCTTTATTTCGGCTAAGGAATTGGCAATGTGTAGCGTTACTCCAAAAAAAGGGAGGGGTAAGTCGGAACCCGTATTAAAGTGCGGGGACTTTACCGATTTCGCAGATAATGAGCATGCTGAGGCCGGTCGATTAGGGGCATAACCGGCTAAGCACCCATTCGGCCTCGTTCCAAGCGTAGAGAATTCGATCGTGCAGACGGCTTGGCCGCCCCTGCCAAAATTCCATCCGCGTCGGCTGCAAGCGGTAACCGCCCCAATGAGCAGGACGAGGAACCGGCTGGCCGATGTGCTTTTCTTCGAACTCGGCGAACAGATTTTCGAGGACTTGGCGATCGGCCACCGGTTCGGATTGTTGGCTCAACAAGCCCCCGAGCTGGCTTTCACGGGGACGACTCTGGAAATACTGGTCGGACATCGCCTCCGAAACACGCTCAACCAGACCTTCGACGCGAACCTGACGTTCTAGGTGCGGCCAGAAGAAACAGAGTGAAGCACGAGGGTTTTCGTCCATCTGCCGACCTTTCACCGACTGATAATTCGTAAAGAAGATAAACCCGTCTGGCTGAACCCCTTTGAGCAACACAACCCGGCTGGTCACGTAACCTGCCCGATCGGCCGTCGAGAGCGTCATTGCGTTCACTTCCAACCACCTGGGAGGATCCGCGGCTTGAGCCGCGGCAAACCAGTCCTGAAACTGGTCCAT
>Ga0102938_10002471_pt1 | contig 13980 bp, 11 predicted proteins | sample SalPonR2_B_D2_MG_FD_84516 | JGI IMG/M metagenome (GOLD analysis project Ga0102938, IMG submission 84516) | Salt pond soil microbial communities from South San Francisco under conditions of wetland restoration - Salt Pond MetaG R2_B_D2_MG | ecosystem: Environmental > Aquatic > Marine >...
CCTCCAATGCGACGTCCGTTTTGAGCAATATCTGCAAGCATTCCGTTTACATCAGTCACCGCCCAGCCATATGTGTCGGCAATGTCGGCAATAGAATTGTTGTAAGCTGCAATGGCACTATTTATATCCTCCAGTTCGGTGCTTGTCAGTACATATTCATCCGGAATTGGAGTCGCCGATCCCATACCATAACAAGTTACCGAATCGAGCGGAATTTCTAAAGCAATGAGCTCACCTGGATCAATTTGTCTGATATTTCCAACCGGATCGTAGGTCGGATCCTTATCCTCAATAATAAAGGAGTTTGGGCCGATATTAAATGACATTGGATCCAGATCATTGGCTTCTGCCAACTGGTTGTAGCCTTCGTAGCTCTCCATTAAAGCGTGTGCCTGGTCAGCATCAAGTACAAGCCCGTAGTAGGGCACAGTTGTAAAATAGGCCGTGGAGGTTACATCGGGTATGTTGCAAAGTACGCCATTAGCCCCATCTGTTGACAATGATTGTACAACCGTTTCCAGGTTGGCACTGAATGTAACCGGGTCGGTTATAGGTGTACCGGTACCTCCTGAAGTGGCATAACCCAGTACATCGTTATTTCCGATCCATACTACGCTGAACGTGGGGTTTTGGGCTGTTGCTTCCTGCAAAATAGTGTTCATAGGGTCGGATGTAAACCTGGCGAAATATGGGTTGCCGGCCGATGACCCGTATCCCGGTGTGATAAGGTCTGCAACTTTTGCTCCGGGTACTCCCAAGTTTTGAAATGGGCCTTCTGAAGCCACGCTGGCCATAGCGGGAGAAATGTCAGGTTCATCGCTGTATGGCACGGGACCAAGATCGGTTACCCCTTCGCAGTTGGTGCTGTATCCCAAAGTTAGCCTGTTGCCAAATCCGGTTTCACCAGGCATCAACGGTTGTTTAAATTGGTTAATACATCCGGCCTGGTTCATGCTTTGTGCGATAATCGCAGGTGACGATTCTTCCTGGGCCGATTTGTACAATTCACCGCTGCTGAACCCAGCTGTTAAGCTGTTGCCGATGAAAACTGTAGTGGAGAAATCTGCAGCACCCTGTTTGGCGTCGAACTCTTCGGGTTCGATTGTACAGCTGCTGAGTACTAAAACAATAACTAGTAATGGATATATTTTTTTCAACATGATCACGAAATTTTTTATTAGCATTGAGGTTTTAGAAGCTATAGGTAAATCCTACGCCCGGAATTACGGCATTGGTATAAAATGTACCTTCGAAATTGTCGGGTTCGTAACCAGACTCGCGTTTCATGCCATGAATATAGAGTAGTGAAACATCAACCTCAAAGTTTTCGAAGGGTCTGATTGATGCTCCGCCGGTAATACCAATTTTATCTGTGCCGGGTGTTTCGGGCGTAAAATAATTATCATCAATTGGTGTGGCATCGAAGTATGCTCCGGCTCTGAATGTAACTTCTTCTTTCCACTTGTATGCTGCACCAATGCGATAGATAAAACTATTTGTGTATTCCCTCGGATTGTAAGAATCCTGGAAATTCTCAGTGTTTTCTTCAAAATCGAAGTTCAAAGAGTCATAAACGTCCCATTGTACGTAATTAATGTCAGCAGTGATCATGAATTTGTCACTGGGCTGATAAGCCAGTCCAAAATTGTAATTGGCAGGGAAGGGGAGCGTAGCTTCAAAGCCGGTTTCTTCAGGGAACATACTGCTGAGTGCGTCAGGTACATCGAGTGCTGCTGTTCCATCGGTTACTTTGGCTTTCATCTGACTACGATAGCTTATGCCTGCAGTTAATTCATCAGATATTTTAAACATCAGGCCTGCATTAACTCCAAATGTAGTCTTGCTGCCTTCAAGTGTGACGAGTCCATCACCATCGGTTCCGGTTACAGGAATGTTTTTACTTAACTCCACGCTGTTGAATGCAACCAACAGGCCTGCTCCAACGCTCAGCCAGTCGGTAATTTTATAGCTGAAGGTAGGCTGCAGCGTAATGGCCTGTAGGGCAATATCTCTGTTAAGATACCGGCCGGCCCAGCCATCTTCCCATTTTAGCCGGTTGCCGTATGGCGTATTTACGCCTAACCCGACCGCCATTTTATCATTTATTCTCATCGCACCGTAAAAATAAAACGGTGTGCCAATGGGGTTCTCTGTCTCGGCTTCGTAATAAGAATTTGGTGCCTGATACAGATTATTTGAAAAAATCAATGAAACACCTGCGTTAAAAGCCATTTTTTTCTCGTAAAAACCAAGTCCGCCAGGGTTGAAATGAATTATAGATGGTCCGGCAATAAATCCTGTGCCGGTATGCCCCATGGCTGTGTTTTTTTGTCCTTGCAGATTTACCTGGTAACCTTCGCCCATGAGTTGCAGCGAAGCCATAATCAGGAAAAGTAAAATTGTAGTTCTCATAAGATAGTGTTTGATAAAAACAGATTGATAAAATTCACATATATGTAATTTTCGATGTAGCAAATTTAATAATTAATTAATATTTCATGGGTGAGAAGTGTTATTTTTTAACAATTGTATAGATAAACAGCGCTTCTTATGCCATTAAACAGCAGTTGCTTGGTTTGTTGAATACCTTTAGCAGGAGTGTTTTTGTATTTTGCATTTGCATGAAATTTTTTATCAGAATCGGGTTTTTTCTTCGTGATGTTTTTTGGGTGAATTGTGCTGAAAATTGAAGTATATGGACAATATAAGGGCAACTAAATACACGATGAGAGTTGTTTTGTCAACTGTTGCCGGATTCATGTACAGGCCTGTAAGTCTTTGGTAGAGGTATAAAATATAGGAAGAGGGCAGGTTGGTGTGTCCCAGCTTCTCCAGCACCTGAAAGTGCCAGTCTGTAAGCGGGCAGTAACCCATGCCATAAAATAAGCCCAGCAGCGACCACGAGGCCCCGGTGAGTAGTAAAAGCGCCAGGTTCCATCGCCTGGTTTTTTTCCATAGCCAACCGCCAATATTAAATAGTATGAGGCAGGTGTGAAGTATTACAAAAAAGATATCAGCTGCGTGCCAAAACCAGGAGTTCATAGTTCATTGCCTTTTAGCAAAGTTATGTATTTTCTGGAATTGATGCTGGCTTTGTGAGTCGTTAAATGTAACCCATTGTTTTGTAATAAAGCCAACCGAGCCACTCATGCAGCAATATGTTCCATTTTTCCAGCGCGGCTATAGAGGGGACAAAGATTGAATGAAAATCGGTTTTTATATCAGATACATAATAATCGACCGGGTGCGGTGTGAAATTTATACCCTGATTGCGGAAACATGCAGCGGCTCTTGGCATATGGTATGCTGAGGTAATCAGTAGGTTTTGGGCAGCGGTGTTTTGACTAATTTCCGGTAATTGCGCAGTAAAAAGGGCATTTTCATAGGTGTTTCTGGCCTTATTTTCACTAACGATACAGCTGTCTGGTACGCCTATGCTGTTTAGAAATTCTGTCAGCAGTTTGGCTTCTGGAGATTGCTGATAATAAATGGAGGCATTTCCTCCGGTTACAATAATTTTACAGACTTTTTTAGCATGGAACAACTTTGCTGCTTCCAGAATGCGGTCGCTGCTCTCTCCAAAGTTAAGCTGATTGTGTGCAGGGTCTTCAGACACCATACCGCTCAATACAATTGCATAGTCATAGCGGGTTGTATCAGAAACAGCGGGTGTTGTATGTGCTTTTTCCCAGTAATGAAAAATGGTGTTTGCAAGCAAAGGGTTTGTCATAACTACACTTAGTACAATTGTAATTATCAACCATGCTTTTGTAGCATTGGCGCGCCTAATCCACAACACAAAAGTCACGATCATACTCAGGATGATCCACACTAGGGGTGATGTTGCAAACCCTGCAATTTTGCTGATCAGAAAACTCATTTAATGGGTGATGTAAACAACTTTTTTTGTTTCAAAAAATGGCAGATCAAAATAATCAGCGATATCGAATACGTCTACATGTACAAAATCCAATTCGTTTAGCTCTTCTTTAAAATCACCACCTTTCAGGTAAATAATGCCATTGGGCAGTGCATTCATCTGCTCTTTTTTGAGTTTTTTCATGGTGAGTTTGGTGAATTTGGGTAAAGGCATCACGGCACGCGAAACAATAAAATCGAAACGGTCTTTGACCTTTTCTGCCCTGGCCTGTATGGCCTTTACGTTTTTTAGTTCCAGTGCTTCGGCCACGGCGTTGGCTACTTTTATCTTTTTCCCTATGGAGTCGACCAGTGTAAAATGGCAATCGGGTTGCATAATGGCCAGGGGAATGCCCGGGAAGCCTCCGCCGGTACCCACATCCATTATTTTCGATCCGGGATTAAACCGCAGGAACTTATAAATGGCCAGTGAGTGTAATACGTGATGTATGTAAAGGTGATCGATATCTTTGCGGGAGATGACATTTATTTTGGCATTCCATTCTGTATAGAGCGCATAGAGTTTTTCGAAACGGGCTTTTTGGGCATTGTCGAGTTTTGGGAAAAATCGCAGGATTTCGTCCATTCATCAAAGGTTTTTGTGTTTATTTTTCAGTATGTTGTACAGGAGTTCCCGTGCCCTAAAAAGTTGTGCTTTTACAGTTCCAAGTGGAATTTCGAGCTCCTGCGAAATTTCTTCGTACGAGTATTCTTTGAAATAGCGCAGTTCTACAAGTTTTTTATAACGGGGTTTAAGTTCCCTTACAACCTTACGCAATGCTTTGGATTTTTCATCGGTCATCATAAGCTCATCGGGCATGGGATTCTTCGACTCAAGTTGCACATGTGCTGAGTATTCATCATTGCTGCCAGTTTGCGAAACATCTTCAGAGTTTGCATGGAAAGCATATTCCCTTCCTTTGTTTTTTCGCAGAAAATCGATGCAGTTGTTGCTGGCGATTTTAAAAAGCCATGTACTGAATGCATAGCTCGGGCTGTAGCGGTCAATGTTCCTGAAGGCCTTTCCAAAAGCTTCAATTGTTAAATCTTCGGCATCTACTGCATTATTTACCATTTTTAACAATAGGTAATATATTGAGTCGCGATAGCGCTTCATGAGCTCAGCAAAAGCCAGTTCGTCACCTTTTTGTGCTCTGCGCACCAGTAACAAATCCTCCTTTGCTTTTGGTGAAAAGTCTTCGTTTATGTTCATCGCGACTGATTTCTTTTGATAAAATTTCTTGCCAAAATAACTATTGGCAAAATACTAATAAAAAATTCGAAAAAAGGTACCATTAGTAAAAAACCTTTTTCCCGGTATTTGTTCATGAGAATCTTCCAAATGATTATTTGCAAAACTATAAAAACACCTGTAGTAACATATACATATGGCTCAAAACCTGCTGTAAAAATATTAATTAAAACCAGTAGGGGCAGTGTTAGTACACGCAATAGCCCTTCAAAGCCAAGATATATTTTTTGAAAAAAACGGTACCGGGCTCCGGTGGTTAAATGTCGTTTTTTTTGCAGATAAAAAAGTTTGAAGCTTTTCTCTGCAATTGAACGTGTAAAATGATTTGGGTTTAAGTTGACGATGGTGTTTGATTTGCGGGCCATTTGATTTACCAGCAAATCATCGTCGCCGGATTTGATGTGGTAATGGCTAGAAAAGCCTCCGGCTTCTTCGTAAATAGATTTATGATAGGCCAGGTTACGCCCCACACCCATGTATGGAGCCCCCATTCGTGCAAGGCCCATAAAGTTACGTGCAATAAGCATGGTATCGAATCGTATGAGGCTATTAATTAAACCCTTTTCGCGCTCATATCCTCCGTAACCTAGTACAATTTTTTTCTGTTGCAGCTTGTCGGCCATACCCACAAGCCATTGGTCTGTCTCCGGCCAGCAGTCAGCGTCGGTGAGCAAAAGATTTTTGTACTTGCTGGCTTTTATGCCAATGGTAAGGGCAAACTTTTTACCATGGTCAAACTTGGGATCCTTGGGTATTTCGGTGTACCTGAAGTTTTCATAGCGGCTCGCCAGGTCTCTTACTACACGTACAGTATTGTCTGTTGAAGCATCATTTACTACCACCACTTCAAAACTGTCGTATTCCTGTTCGCAAATGAGCGGAATAAACCGCTTAAGATTTTCGGCTTCGTTGCGGGCACAAATTACAACCGATACCGATGCAGAAGCCTTGGGGTTTTTAATATAACTTTTTCTTCCTGGTAGCGCAATTAAGAGAATAAGATCGTTGAGAAGTTTAGCCAATAGAATTGAAGCGGCTGCCACTATGAATATAAAGGGGAGGTTATATTGGTCTATGTGGAAAATTTGTTCCAAAACTTATATCGCAATTTACCGCAATTTTAAGAACAATAGCTTTAGAAAACAATAATTTTTAAGGCAATAATTTAAATAACATGGTTTTTTGCTCTTAATCAGGCATAAAGACTTTTATTTTATTATAAGTGTAATTCAATAAGTTTCGCACAAAAAACTGATCTATTGCGTTATTTTTGCTCAATTTAGCTCGCTAATAATCTCAAAAATGCATTATATATCAGCTTTTTATACTGATCTGGTTTTTATAATTTACATCGAACTCACGTTATTAAAGGAATTATCGGCGAACATGTATGTGGGTTAATAAAAAGCTGTTTTATGTATATTGTTGTAAAGCAAATTATTATAAAATGGAGAGCTTTGGATTTTTATTAATATTCCTGAATTTTTGTTTTGCTGCTTTGAGTTTTGAAAAGTCTGCGAAAAATATCTGTTCATGCGTGTGACTCTGTTTCCTGTGTTACAATCCTTAAATTATGATCACAGCCGTATTTATAACTAATAAAAATCTTTTCTATCCTTGTTTATTTACTTATTTTTGCAGTTTCTAGAGTAAATGCCCATGCTAAGCTTTAATTTATTATCTACAGATGTTCGCGGCAAAGCCCGCGCCGGTGTAATACGCACCGAAAGGGGAGAGATTGAGACTCCCATTTTTATGCCGGTTGGTACTGTTGGTACCGTGAAAGGTGTGTTGGGCCCAGTGCTCACAGATGATATTAAAGCTCAAATCATACTTGGCAACACCTATCATCTCTTTTTAAGACCCGGTAACGATGTTATACAAAAGGCCGGTGGTCTGCATCAATTCATGAACTGGAAACGTCCCATATTGACTGATAGTGGAGGTTTTCAGGTGTTTTCGCTTGCCGATAACCGTAAATTGAGCGATGAAGGTGTAACTTTTCGTTCCCACATCGATGGTGGTAAGCACTTTTTTTCACCGGAGAATGTTGTCGATACACAGCGTATAATCGGTTCCGACATAATGATGGCGCTTGATGAGTGTCCCCCGGGTGATGCCGATTATCAATACGCACATAAATCACTGCAACTTACGCAAAACTGGCTTAAGCGCGGACATGCGCATTTTGAAAAGACCAAACCGTTATATGGCAAACATCAGGCGTGGTTTCCTATTGTACAGGGAGCAGGCTACCCCGATTTGCGACGCAGTGCAGCGCAGTTTGTGACAGATCTGGGGGCCGAGGGTAATGCCATTGGCGGGCTATCCGTTGGAGAACCAACCGATTTGATGTACGAAATGATTGAGGTTACCAACGAGGTATTGCCTGAAGATAAACCACGCTATTTGATGGGTGTTGGCACGCCTGCAAATATTCTGGAGGCCATTGACCGCGGAGTAGATATGTTCGACTGCGTAATGCCCACGCGGAACGGGCGCAATGGTATGCTTTTTACTTCAGAAGGAATTATCAACATTAAAAATAAAAAGTGGGAGAATGATTATTCTCCGGTAGATCCAAACGGAACTTCATGGGTCGACCGTTACTATTCAAAAGCTTATTTGAGGCACTTGTTTGTTTCGCGCGAGTTACTTGGTCCGCAAATTGCAAGTGTTCATAACCTGGCCTTTTATTTATGGTTGGTGAAAACTGCGCGTGAAGAAATCATTGCCGGAAATTTTGCCAGTTGGAAAAGTAAAATGGTACAAAATGTGGCACAACGTATTTAAGACATGCTAACAAGGCTCGATCGATATATCATTAAAAAATTCCTGGGCACCTTTTTTTATGCCATCGGGCTTATTATTCTCATTGTCATTGTTTTCGACCTGTCAGAAAAGGTCGATAATTTCATTGAGAGCAATGCGCCGTGGGATGAAATCATATTCAGTTATTATCTGAACTTTATCCCGTATTTTGTGAACATGTTCAGCTCGCTGTTTACCTTTATTGCCGTTATATTTTTTACTTCGAAAATGGCCGGACACAGCGAAATTATCGCCATACTTTCAAGTGGTGTTACCTATGCCCGATTTGCCCGTCCTTATTTAATAAGTGCCCTTATTTTAGCGATTTTGTCCTTTGTTTTGTTAAACTGGATTATTCCTCCGGCCAATCAGAAAAGGCTTGAGTTTGAAGAGAAATATGTCGATTCCCGCTATGTAAACAAAAACCGTAATATCCACCGGCAAATTGCCCCGGGGAAAATAATCTATTTTTCTTCATACAATACCCGGCACGATATAGGCCATAAGTTTTCCATGGAACGCTACGAAAATGGCGACCTGAAAGAGAAACTTATGAGTGATTATATTAAGTGGGACACAGCTGATAACAAATGGAAAATAGTTAATTACCGCATACGTAAAATCGATTCAATGGGAGAGACCATTGAGCGAGGTACCAGCCTCGATACAGCGTTGAATATGAAACCCGAAGATTTCAGGCAACGCACCAAAATTGTACAGGCCATGAATATTCATGAACTGAATGATTTTATTGCTAAACAAAAGATGCGGGGTTCAGGCGATATTGTAGCCTATGAGATAGAACGTCACAAGCGCTTTGCATTCCCATTTTCGACCTTCATTCTGGCCATTATCGGAATGGCACTGTCGTCGCGTAAAACGCGCGGAGGCATAGGCCTCAATATTGGTTTGGGTATAGCGCTTACTTTTACTTATATTATGTTTCAGCAGGTGACGACAGTATTTGCAGTAAATGCAAGCCTTAATCCGGCATTGGCCGTTTGGGTACCCAATATCGTTTATGCACTAATTGCATTGCTGCTTTTTAAACGAGCTGCAAAATAAAGCTCAGCCCACAATTTATAAGTGTATTTCTTTTTTTAGTCTTTTGATATTTTAAAGGATTGTTTTGTGGAATTTTTGTAACTTTGGTTGTACCAACTAAAACCCATTTTTTAAATCTTTTATAAATTCTGGTGAAACCAACTGAAAAACAAAACGATAATTTAATTCGGAAAATTAATGAATTGGAGTCGAAAGCGACTTTTTTTCATCAGTTTGCAGAGGAGTCTTTTGATATTGAATTTTTTCGTGATCTTTCGGGAAAGGTTGTTTATGCAAACAAGGCCTTTGAGCGTATCACTGGATATCCAGCTTCAGAATTTGTTTCTGGCAGCATATCAGAAAAAGAATTTGTGCATGAGGAAGATTATATCCTGGTTCAGGGTATTATAGCAGAATCACTTCAGGGCCAGGTGGTGAAAGATCGTAGTTTCCGAATTTATACAATTGACGGAGATTTGCGGTACATGCATCTGAATGCCAATCCGGTTTTAAAAGATAATAAACTGGTTGGCGTTAGAACCAGCATCAGAGACATAACCGATCAATCTGAAATAATGGAATTGCAGAAGGCAAAAGAATTGATCAGGACCAGCGAGAAGCGCTTGAAAGAGACGCAACGTCTGGCAAAAATAGGACATTGGGAATATAACCTAATGAATGATTCTTTGTGTTGGTCATCGGAAGTGTATAGTATTTTTGAAAAACAAAGATCGGAATTTAAGGTCACCTATGAAAGCTTTTTATCATTGGTACACCCCGAAGATAGAATGCATGTAGATAATGCTTTTAAAGGGCACTTTAAACTGCGCGAACCATACAATATTGTGCATCGTATTATTTTACCTAATGAGCACATGAAATACATTAATGAAAGATGTATTACAGCATATGACCAGGAGGGGAAACCACTCTATTCAAGGGGAACTGTTTGGGATATTACTGAAAACATTAATGTGCAAAACCAACTACTGGAAGCGAAAGAAAAAGCCGAGGAGAGTCAGGCGTTTATGCTTAATATTTTTGAACATATTCCAAATATGGTTTTTCTTAAAGATGCCAATGAGTTGAGATTTGTTCAGATCAATAAAGCAGGTGAAGAAATAACAGGATATAGTCGTGAAGAGATAATAGGAAAAAATGATTATGATTTGTTTCCCAGGCAACAGGCTGACTTTTTTACCCAAAAAGATCGCGCTGTATTTAAAGCACATGGCACTTTGATTGTGGAAGAGGAGAAACTTAAAACGAAAAGTGCCAAAATAAAGATTCTATATACAAAGAAAATCGCTATTAAAGATTCCCAGGGTAGAAACCGGTATTTGCTTGGTATATCAGAAGATATTACCGAGAAGAAACGTATTGCCAGGGCTTTAGCAGAGGCTAAAGAATTTGTAAAAGAGAGTGAACATAGGCTTAGTACCTATATCAATTCTATTCCGGATATTATTTGCTATAAAGATGGTAAAGGTCGTTGGCTGTTGGCCAATGAAGCAGATCTGAAACTTTTCCGCCTCGAAGGGGTCGACTATTTTGGGAAAACTGACCTGGAGCTTTCAGAATACACACATCCAATTTATAAAGAGGCCTTCGTGGCTTGTGTGGATTCTGACGAACAAGCATGGGCAAAAAGAAAATTGTCTACCGGTATAGAAATTATTCCTATGCCCGATGGTAAAACAAAGGTTTATGAGGTCAATAAAGTGCCTGTTTTTCATGCCAATGGCAGACGAAAAGGATTGGCTGTAATTGGACGCGATATAACCGCCTTGCATGAAAGTAATAAAAACCTGAAGATTGCCAAAGAGAGAGCCGAGGAAAGCGACCGTCTCAAAACGGCATTCTTGCAAAATCTTTCACATGAAATCAGAACGCCAATGAATGCAATTATCGGATTCTCAAATATGTTGAGTTTACCCGATATAACAAGACATAAGCAATCGAAATTTATTGAGCTTATTCAGGACAGCAGTTCGCATTTATTGCAAATAGTAAGCGATGTACTTACAATGGCTGCACTGGAAACACATCAGGAGAAACTGCTCCTTAAACCAGTGGTTTTAAATACCATTATGGATAACCTGTACGCAACCATGAAAGTGCAGGCCAAAGAGAAAAATCTTGATTTTAAATTGAAAAAAGGGCTCACTGATAAGCAATCTTTAATATTAATCGATCAGTCGAAGCTTAAACAGGTGCTGTTTAATTTGCTTATGAATGCAATAAAATTTACCAATGAGGGCTATGTGGAGACAGGGTACATGCTTAAAAATGGTATGCTTGAGTTTTATGTGCGCGATACAGGTATTGGTATTCCTCGTCAATACCAGGAAAAGATTTTTAAACGCTTTAGCCAGGCCGATAAATTTATTCAGGAGGTCTATGGCGGAACTGGTCTGGGCCTCTCTATTTCCAAAGGACTGGTAGAGCTTATGAGTGGTGAAATTTGGGTGGAATCTGAAATGGGTAAAGGTTCTGTGTTTTATTTCACCATTCCCTTTCAACGAGCCAACTAAGTAAGCCGGTTTTTATTCTGTATCTGTATTTTTTAGTTGATGCTATCTACTCACTATCAGTTAATTATTTCCGGGTGTTAAAAATTAACACAATTTAAAGTGCTAATAATGTAAACCTTGCTATATTTGAAAGGTGAACTGAAGCACGCCTCCTGATATTCTTCAGGGGTGCAGTATCTTAAGCCTTCAGATTAGAAATATTTAAAATATTGATCATGAGAAACACAACTAAAATTTTACTGCTTGTGGCCATTGTGCTGACTACAGGAATTGCCGGTGCCCAGAACCTGGACCTGAACAAAGTCCCGAAACTTGAATATCTGAAAACAGCAAAAAAAATGGCCTCTGACTTTTTTGACCGCCTGAAAGATAAAAAGCACGAAACCAATGCCGATTTCATTATTGATCATTTGGGCAGTGCATGGGATGAATCAAAGAGAATTTCGGAGCGAAACGATTATCTCAATAAATTTCAACTCATCATCATAAAGCCACCACAAGGTGTGTATGGTGACCTTGATGGGTATGATCTTATTGAACAGGGCTTTTTAACAGGCAGCGACAGGTATTTCAGACATACCTACATGGCCTATTTCGAAGGTAATTATCTGATATTTGAATTCCGGTTTTATGTGGATGGCAACGAAAAAGTTACGCTGGACTACATAGGATGGAGCGAAAAAAATCCGTTTGAATATATGAGCACTTCCGACATGCTGCTTCCGAAATATGATTAAGTAAAATTAATTTGCGTTTTATGGAAGAAGCGAAAAAACTATATTCCCAGAATGCTATAGCTGCGGCCACCTTTTTTGGTGGCCCCGCTGCAGCAGGGTTTCTTGTAAAAAAGAATTATGAGCAATTGGGCCAGCGCGAAAAAGCACAAAAAGCTTTTTTTATTGGCATAATTGCCACACTGCTTATTTTTGCCGCCATATTTGCCGTTCCTGAAAATGTGATCGATAAAATTCCCAATGCGCTTATACCGGCTGTATATACCGTTATCATTTATTTGCTTGTGGAGCGTTTGCAGGGAGCGCAATTAAAAAGCCATAAAGCCGAAGGCGGACAATTTTATTCAGGAGGGCGCGCTGCAGGTATAGGCGCCATATTTATGGTTGTGCTTTTGGTGGGTATTGCTGCTGCTGCCTTTTTTGCCGGCGATTTGTCTAACCGCAATCTTAACTATGATGCCGGGCAATACCAGCAGGCTGCAAATCAGTTTACAACCAACGAAAACAAAGCCCTCCAGGTTTTTAACGAGCTCGAAACAGCTTCGCCAGAGTATTTGATCGGTGAATTCAGGAAAGGGATTGAACTCTGGGAGACCAATAAAGCAATTGTGAATGATCTCGATACCATTAGCGGGCTGCCGCAGGAGCTGATCACCCAAAATGAGTTGTTGCTGCAATACTGCAACCTGCGAATTCGTCAGAATGAGGTTATTATTAAAGCAATTGCAGAGGATACAGACATCTACACAACTGAAATTGAACAATTGACCCTTGAGATTAATAATACTGTAGACAAATTAACCGGCCAGAACCAATAGTTATGCAGCGTATTTTAGTTACAGGAGCCACGGGCAACGTGGGGTACGATGTAATTCGTTTTTTGAGCCGTTTGCAAGTACCTGTGCAAATTGTGGCAGGAGTGCGCAACGTGGAAAATGCCCGGCAGGTTTTTAAAGATTTCCCGGCACTGGAGTTTGTGCAGTTCGATTTTGAGCAGCCGTATACCTTTACAGAAGCACTCAATAATATTGACCGTGTGTTTTTGCTGCGGCCGCCACAAATTGCAAAAATTAAAAAATATTTTGATCCGCTCTTTGTCCAAATGCAAAAGCAGCAGGTTAAACAGGTGGTGTTTCTATCCGTACAGGGAGCAGAAAAAAGTAAAATTATACCCCACCACAAAATTGAACAAAGCATAAAAGCGTTTGGTTTCGATTACATTTTTTTGCGTCCCGGATATTTTATGCAGAATTTAACCACCACATTGCTTACCGATATCAGGGAAAAGCAACAAATTGTATTGCCGGCCGGAAAAGCCAAATTTAACTGGATAGATGTGGAAAATATCAGCGAAGCGGCTGCCATTTTGCTGCACGAATTTGAGCATTATAAAAACAGAGCCTTTGAACTAACCGGCTATGAAAACGAAGATTTTTATGCAGTAAGCCAAATAATTACCGAAAACGCTCATGTGCCCGTAACATTTAAAAATGTGAACCCTTTGCGCTTTTATTTTATTAAGCGTCGGACAGGTATGCCAAAGGGTAAAATACTCGTGATGATTATGTTGCATTTCCTGCCCCGGTTTCAGTCCGCACCGCATATATCGGACTTTTATGAGCAGCTCACCAATAAAGCGCCAACAAGTTTAAAAACTTTTGTGGCTCGTGAGCGCGTACACTTCACG
>Ga0102938_10002476_pt1 | contig 13961 bp, 9 predicted proteins | sample SalPonR2_B_D2_MG_FD_84516 | JGI IMG/M metagenome (GOLD analysis project Ga0102938, IMG submission 84516) | Salt pond soil microbial communities from South San Francisco under conditions of wetland restoration - Salt Pond MetaG R2_B_D2_MG | ecosystem: Environmental > Aquatic > Marine > Intertidal...
CATCATGTTGCCCACGCCCCGGTTCGACGCCACCGTCTCGGCCACGACCGAGCCGACGAAGGCGAGGGTCACCGAGACCTTGAGCGAAGCGAAGAAGTACGGCATGGCGCGCGGCAGGCCGACATTCCACAGGATCTCGGTCTTGGAGGCCTTGAGCGTCTTCATCACGTCCTCGAGCTCCGGCTCGACCGTGGCGATTCCGGTGGCGACATTCACCACGATCGGGAAAATGCAGATGATCATCGCAGTCAGGATCGCGGGCACGGTGCCCGCGCCGAACCAGAGCACGAAGATCGGCACGACGGCCACTTTCGGAATCGAGGAAATACCGACGAGCAGCGGATAGGCCGTATCGAAAGCCAGCCGTGAGGACCCGATCAGCACGCCCAGCGACAGGCCGATACACACGCCCAGCGAGAAGCCGACGAGGGTGGTATAGAGCGTCTGATAGGCATGCGGCCAGATCCCCGGCGCGAACCTGACCAGCGTCTCGAAGACCTGGCTGGGGCGCGGCAGCACCAGATCGGAGATGTTGAAGATCACACAGGCAGCTTCCCAGAACAGGAATATGCCCACGATCAGCGATATCGAGGCGGCGCGGCGGCGCAAACTGGCGGCGATCGACATGATCAGGCTCCTTCGGGGGCATGTTGTGGCGCGACAATGCCGGAACCGGTTTCAGCCCGCGCCTCCATGATCAGGCTGCGCAGATGCTGGGTGAGGCCGACGAAATCGGCGTCATAGGTCTGATCGATGCTGCGCGGATGCGCGAAAGGCACCTTGCGATCCTCGATGATCCGCCCGGGGCGAGCGCTCATCACGCAGATCCGGTTGGCGAGGAAAGCCGATTCGCGCAGATCATGGGTGACGAGCAGTACCGTCGTCTTCGTCGCCATCCACAGATCCTGCATCACCCCCCACAATTCCTCGCGGGTAAACTGGTCGAGCGCACCGAAGGGCTCGTCGAGCAGAAGCAGGTTGGGTTCATGGATCAGCGCCCGGCTGAGATTGGCCCGCTGCATCATGCCGCCGGAAAGCTGCCAGGGGTATTTCTCGGCAAAGCCCGCGAGACCGACCTGTTCGAGCAGCGCATCCACCCGGTCGCGGAACTCGCCCTTGCGGGCGGAGCGGTAGCGCGCGCGGAAGGGGGGCACGATCTTGAGCGGCAGCATGACGTTGTCGCGGATATTGAGCCAGGGCAGCAGCGTGGCGTTCTGATAGGCCATGCCGATACGGATCGGCTCGGCACCGACTTCGCGGCCCGCGACGAAGATATTGCCGCTCGTGGGTTTCAGGAGTTCCGCCACGAGTTTGAGCAGGGTGGACTTGCCGCAGCCGGAGGGTCCGACCAGGGCGACGAAATCGCCCTTCTCGATGGCGAGCGTGGTCGGTGCGAGTGCCGTGGTGGCACCTTCGCCGCGCCCATAGGTGACCGTGACATGGTCGAAGCCGATGAACGCGCGGGCCGGCGAGATCGAGCCGGGCGCATCCTGGGCCACCAGCGGGGTGTCGGCGACGGCCTGCAGACGGGGAGCGGGCTTTGTCATGATCAATGATCCTCTGGCTGATGCGGCGAGGCGTCTCGGGGGCCGGGATGAAGGCAGTTCACAACATGGCCCAGCCGCCATCCACGGGCAGGTCGATACCGGTGATCTGGCGCGAGGCGTCGGAGGCGAGGAACAGGCAGGCCTGCGCGACATCCTCCCCGGTCGAGACGCGCCCGAGGGCGTAATCGCCGGCGTGCCGGGCAATCGCTTCCTGTTCGGTGATGCCGAGCCGCGCGGCCATTTCCGGGATCACCTTGGTGCGAAAACGCGGCCCGTCGACCATGCCGGGGGCGACGCAATTGACGTTGATATTGTGGGCACCCGCCTCGATGGCGAAGCTCTTGGTGATGCCGCGCAGCCCCCATTTCGAGGCGGAATAGGCCATGCGTCCGGCCTTGCCGCGCATGCCGAAAGTACCGCCGACATTGACGATCTTGCCCGCACGCCGCGCCATCATGCCGGGCAGGACGGCGCGCATCATGTTGAAGGGGCCGCGCATGTTGAGCACGACGATGTCGTCGAATTCCTCCGGCGTCGTCTCCACACCGGTCTTGCCGATCGGCCCGGAGCCGCCGGCCACGTTCACGAGGATATCGACGGGGCCGAGCGCCTCGGTGGTGATGCTGACCGCAGTTTCGCAGGCGCTTGCATCCGTCATGTCGCAGGCAATGACGAGGGCCTCGCCGCCATCATCGCGGATCTGGCGGGCGAGCGGCTCGATCGCCGCAATATCGCGCCCCGCCAGTGCCAGCTCGCAGCCCTCGCGGGCAAAGGCGAGGCTGACCGCCGCGCCCATGCCCTTGACAGGGCCGGTGATGAGCGCGACGCGCCCTTTCAGTCCCAGTTCCATGGCAAGTCCTCAGCCCAGATCCCGCACGCGCTCGTCTTCCGGCGGCAGGAAGTCGCGCGAGAAGACTTCCCCGACATCCGGGGTGCGCGGCAGATCATTGGCCGCGACGACGATGTCGATGGCTTCCGCGAAACGCTGCGGGGAAATATCGCCGATACCGATCCGTTCGATTTCCGGGTGGCTCATTTCGTCACGCAGGGTCGCCATCAGGCGCATCTTCTCGACCTCGCGGTCGATCAGCGGCTCACGCTGCGCCACGGCGGCGATGCCCGCATCGGGATCGGCCAGCGTGTCGATCAGACCGCGATTGACAGCACGCACGAGGCCACGCACGGCCTCCGGGTGATCATTGATCAGCGCCCGCGAGGCGATCAGCGCGTTGGAATAGAGATCCATGCCGTAATCGCCGTAGCGAATGAAGCGAATATCCTCATCCGGATTCATGCCCGAGAGCAGCGCCGAGAAGCGGATCGTGTTGACGAAGCCGAACACGCCCTCGACCTGGCCGGAGCGCAGCATCTGCTCGCGCAGATTGGGCTGGAAATTGGTGATTTCGATCGTGGAGGTATCGAGTTCGGTGATGCTGGCAAAGGCCGGGAACAGGCGCAGCGCCCCGTCATTGGGCGCCCCGCCGAGAAGCCGGCCTTCGAGATCCTGCGGCGTGTGGATGTCGCTGGAGGAGAGCACACCCACGGTGAAGGGCGGGCGGTTATAGAGCATGTAGACGCCCAGCGGCGTATCCTCGTCGCGCTGGGCGCGCAGCTGGGTGAGGGCATTGATGTCGCCGAACCCGACATCATAGGCGCCACCCGCCACCTGCGTCACCGCCGCGCCGGAGCCGGACCCCTGGTCCATGTTGACGGCGATGCCCTCCTCTTCGAAATAGCCGCGATCCTGCGCGAGAAAAAACCATGATTGCGGGCCCTGGTAGCGCCAGTTCAGGATCATGTTGATCGGCGTGCGCGCCTTGACGATGGCTGGCGCGGCGAGACCCGTCGCAAGGACGGTGCCGAAGGTGAGCTTGGTGAAATCGCGACGATTGATTCCGGCCATGGTGGGACCTTCCATCTGCTTTGGCGACCTTTGCGGGTCGCGGTTGAACGGCTGTGGCGGACGCAAAACCCTGGGCGCTGTCGGAAGGACCTGACCGATCAGGCCTCGTCCCGGAGTGTCTTGAACCGACCTCTTGCGCTGACCCGGACGATAGGGGGATGGCAGTGACGCTGTCGTCTGCTATTTTCTGATCCCACCGCTGCATTTTTTGCAGCGCCTCGGAAAAAGATTTTTGATATGCGCTACTTGCGGATTCTCCACTACATCGAAACGGTTGCGCGAGTGGGCTCGATCCGAAAGGCTGCGGAAGATCTCGCCCTGACCGCATCGGCACTCAACCGGCGAATTCAGGATTTCGAGGCGGAATTCGGGACCCCCCTGTTCGAGCGCCTGCCGCGCGGGGTGCGGCTCAACGCCGCCGGTGAATTGCTGGTGCGACAGGCGCGGGTGCAGATGGCGGAGATGGAGCGCGTACGCTCGCAGGTCGCCGATCTCTCCGGCATACGCCGCGGGCACGTCCGCATCGCCTGTTCGCAGGCCGTGGCCTATACCTTCCTCCCGGAGATGGTCGCTTCCTACAAGGCCAGCTTCCCCGATGTTTCCTTCGACGTGCTGGTGCGCGATCACCTGAGCGCGCAGCAAGCCCTGATGGATTACTCGGCTGATCTGGCTTTGATCATCGAGCCCTCCTTCCAGAGCGCCATGCAGCCGCTATGCATCGTCGAACAGCCACTTTATGCGGTGATAGGGCATGATCACCCGCTCGCGGGCAAGGCGAGCCTGCGCCTGCGCGAGTTGCTGCGCTATCCGCTGGCCCTGCCCGAGCGCAGCTTCGGGGGGCGTCAGATGCTCGAACAGGCCCTGGCGCGGCGCTCGTTGACGGCCAATATCGTGCTCGAATCGAATTCCTTCGAATTCCTGCGCGCCTTCGTGCGGCGCGAACCCGCGATCACCATCCAGCTCGCCATCGGGGCGCCGGATGATCCGGCGAGCCATGCAGAGGCACGCGGGCTCGCAGCCATCATGATCGATCCGCGCGACATTCCGCCGGGTCGGTTGATGCTCGCCCAGATGCGTGAACGCACGCTGCCTGTGGCCTCAGCGAAATTCGCCGACATGCTGACGCGCAAGCTGGAAACGGCGAACGGGCGTGTTTGAACTGTGATGAACCCGCGACTCAAGCACATATCCGGCCCTGCATGCCGGTGACGTCATGGCCAGCCCCGGCGCGCTGCCCGTTGTTTGCGCAGACCGAACGCGGCGCGGACCACGCCGCTGGTCAATTCAGCCGGGCAATCATGACCAGATCCGCGATAATCGCTTGACTTTCGAAGCGGCAATTCGAACGCTGCCTTCTCAAGAAACCAGCGGAGGCGACATTGCCGGCGAAAAAGCCCGGAGCGATCTTTTTCTTTGCCCCTTTCGTGTCCTCGACGATGCATATCGAGCCGGACTGGATCGATTACAACGGCCATCTGAACCTGGCCTATTACCACGTCCTGTTCGACCGCAGCCTCGACGAGGCCTTTGCAATGGTCGGGCTCGGACCGGATTATGTCGAGACGCGGCGTGCCTCCTACTTCATCGCCGAAACGCATGTGCTCTATGCGCGCGAACTGCATTACGAGCACCCTGTGCGGGTGACGCTGCAATTGCTGGATTGCGATGAAAAACGCATGCACCTCTATCTCGAACTGCGCCACGCCACGCAGGGCTGGCTTTCTGCCTCCTGCGAAATGCTCGGGCTGCATGTCGACATGGGCAAGCGCAAGGTGACGCCGTTTCCCGAGGAGATCCGGCGCAATCTCGAGATCATGCGAGCAGCCCATGCCGGCCTGCCGCGTCCTGACAATGCCGGTCGGCGGATCTCCCTGAGACGTGACGGCGAGAGGCCCTCTCCGGATGACGACGGGGATGCAGAGCAGGGGCCGCGCACGCGTCACTGATCCGGTTCGGGCGCTTTGCGAGAGACGGGAATCACACCATCCGGCGCGGGATCGTCCAGGACAAGGCGCAGCCGATCATCGAGAAGACGAAGATAGTCAGGAACACACTACGGAATCCGGTGGATACCGCCGCGCGGATTGCGGCTTCCGTCGCCGCATCGATGCCCGACAGCGCCGTCTCGCTGCCTTGCAGCACCGCTTCGAGCGGGCCGGAAATCGCGATCCCCGTCGCGCCTACGGCAGCAAACAGCACCGCCCCGACGATAGCCGTACCCAGTGCCGCCCCGAATGAACGCGCCACCGCGACCGAGGCGGCGGCGGCGCCGAGCATGCGCTTGCCGGCTTCCGACTGCACCGTCACCTGAACGACTCCCATCACCGTGCCGAGAAAGACCGAGAGCACGCCGAGAAACCACGCGAATTGCAGCATGCTCATCGCCGGCGCGAAAAAGGCGAGAAAGAGCAGCATTGCGCCCACGATCATCAATCCGAGTGAGGGGAAGATCGCCGTGCGCCCCGTACGGCTGATCACCTGTCCGACGGCGAATCCGCCGAAGCCGACGCCTGCGGTCATCGGCAGCATCATCAGCCCGATCTCCGCCGCCGATGCGCCGTAGACCGCGCGCAGATAGATTGGCACGAAGGCGATCAGCGAAACGAACAAGGCACCGTGCGACATGGCCAGCGCGTCGGCGCGCCAGATCGAGGGATTTTGCAAAAGCGTGACCGGCAGGAGCGGCTGCGCCACGCGCTTTTCGCGAAAATAGAGCAGGATCGCCGCCGCCACGGCGAGCCCGGCCAGCGCCAGCGCCGGCCCCATCGCCGCTAGCGCGCCTCCGCGCAAGGCCTCGACGAGGACCAGCGTGCTCCATACGAAGGTCGCGAAGAAGACGAGCCCCATCCAGTCGAAACGGAACGGCTCCTTCTCACCGGTACCGGGCGGCAGCCGCAGCAGCAGGAGAATGGCCAGCAATCCGAAGGGGATGTTGAAGAAGAAGATCGCCCGCCAGCCGAAGAACTCGGTCAGTAACCCGCCGATTACCGGCCCGACGGTGCTCGCGATCACCGCCACGGCGGCGATATAGCCCTGATATTGTGCGCGCTCGCGCGGTGGCACCGATTGCCCGATCAGCGCCTGCGACAGAGAGATCAGCCCGCCGCCGCCGAGCCCCTGCAACACGCGCGCGGCCACCAGCATTTCCGTCGATACGGCAAAGGCGCAAAGCGTGCTGCCGGTCATCGCCACGATCAGGGAGACGATCAGAAGCTTGCGCCGGCCGAAGGCGTCACCGAGGCGGCCATAGACGGGCGCCGCCGTGGCCGTGGCGACCAGATAGGCGACAACGATCCAGGCAATGCGCTCGACATTGCCCAGATCCGCCGCGATGGCGGGGAGCGCCGTGGCGACGATGGTCTGATCGAGAATGCCGAGAAACATCGGCAGCATGATCGAGGGAAACAGGGCGAGGAAGGAAGCTCTCGCACTCCCCGGCCTGGCGGGCGACTCGGCTGCTGGCGGTGGCGACGCGGACAAGACAGGTTTCTCAATGGTTGAATCGGCTTGCCGAGCATAACCGGATATCGGCTGCAGGCGAGCATACGCGACGCACGCGCGTTTTGCGTTTTTCCCGCAAGCGATTCAGGCGACGCGCCCCGAAGGCTGCCCGGCTGAAACGGCCGGCGCAACCTCCGCGCCCGGATCATCGGCGACGACACGGTCGCGCCCGGTGCGCTTGGCGGCGTAGAGCCGGCGATCGGCACGGATCAGCAGGGTATCGAGATCCTCGCCATCGGCTTCGAGCCCCACGAGGCCCGCAGAAAAGGTCACATTGATCGCGCCGGAACGGGTCATCATCGGCGCAGCGTTGCGCCGGCGCAGATCCGCGAGCAGCCCGACGGCTTCCGGCTTGTCCGCGCCCGGCATGGCCAACAGGAATTCCTCGCCGCCGATCCGGAAGGCTTGACCGCGCGTGCCGCCGGCAAGCCGCAACCGATCGGCGAAAGCCTTGAGCAGATCATCGCCGACGAGATGGCCGTGTCTGTCGTTCACCGCCTTGAAGTGATCGATGTCGATCAGCGCCAGCGCGAAATGCGTACCGTTCTCGCGGGCATGTACGGCCGCCTCCCCGAAATAGGCGTCGAGATGACGGCGGTTAAAGAGCTGCGTCAGGGGATCGCGTACGGCCTGCCGTGCCAGTTGCGCGTGCAGATCCGTGATGGTGGAAAGACGCGCCTGGCTGGTCTCCAGCGCCACACGCATCGCTTCCGCGACCTGCTCACGGCGGGTGACATCGCGCAGATAGAGCATGCGCCCGAGCCGGACCCTGTTACGCTCGGCGCCGGGCGCGACATCAACGACGTGGATCTCGAACCAGCGCGGCGGCGTGCCGAGGGCGATGAGGTGATCGTCGCCGCCTGCCCCATCCGCTTCGAGATGGCGCACGAGTACCGGGCCACAGCCCGGCCATTCGGCCAGCGGCACCCCCTCTTGCAACCGCGCCAGCCCCGTCAGAGCCAGCGCCGCCGGGTTGGCCTGGACCGTGCGTCCGGCATCATCGACGACGATGACAGGGTCCGGCAGGCGCTCGATCAGCAACCGGTTGGCCACGGGCAACAGATCGAACAATCGCTTGCCGGCGATCAGCCAGGTGAAGACGCCCAGAGTCACGGCGAAGCTGAAAGGTGTGGGATCAAAGCCGAATACGGTGATGCCGAAGAAGATATAGCCGAGATTGGCGCTGATATTGATCAGTGTGAAGACGAGAAAGCCCAGATAATGCCTGCGTGCGGAACCGCACACCGTTACCAGTGCGCGGGCGATCGACCACAAACCGAAGGCGAGGAAGACGTAGAGATAGATCGCAAATGACCAGAAGACGGGCCCGTGATCATAGATCATCGGCGCATGCGGCGAATCATCAGCGGGTGCAGTACCAGCGCCGTAGAGCAAGTGATGATGCTCGTTGGTGAAGGCAACGATCCCGGCCATGACCGGTATGATCATCAAAACCGCAAGCCGCCCGGGGCTCAGCCGCTCCGTCGAAGAATTCGCGTATTGCCAGAGAAAGGCCGCCCAGAAAGTCGGCACCACCATCACGCCCGGCCAAGCCGCCTGCGCGAAGACCTGCTTGCATGCCCCCGTGGGCGCAGCAACTTCCAGCATGGCGGCCAGGAGCCACCAGCCCATCCCGAGATGCGCGACGACGAAAGCATCACGACCGGGAAAGTCATGCTGGCGGGCTACCCATAGCGACAGCATCAGCACGCCCAGGCAGATCCCACCCAGAAGCGCTCCCTGAGGGCTCAGGGCCCAGACCGCGTCGCTACAATAATCCAATACCGCCTCGTCATCACGATGAGACGGATTTATGACCCCGGGAGTGTTAATGTGCGCTATATCGGAATCATTATTCCTCGACCTTGATCAGCATGCGCCCGGCACGCATGAAGCGGTTGGGATCGACCGGCTCGTCGGCAATGCGGGTCTCGTAATGCAGATGCGGCCCGGTGGAGCGCCCCGTCGATCCCGCACGGCCAAGGTGATCACCCGTATTGACGATCTGCCCGCGCTCCACCGCGATCGAGGAGAGATGCGCATAACGCGTGGTCACGCCATTGCCGTGGTCGATCTCGACGAGATTCCCGTATCCGCCGGAACGCCCCGCAGCCACAACGCGCCCGGATCCGGCAGCGCGGATCGGTGTACCGCGCGGTGTGCGGAAATCGATCCCGGCATGCAGGGCGGGCCGCCTTGTGAAGGGGTCGCGGCGCACACCGAAATTGCTGCTGACACTGAATTTCGTCCCGGCCGGGCGCGCGAGAGGCAATTGCTCGGTGGCACGCCGAAGGCGCTCGCGCTCGGTCAGTTTTTCCTGCAGCATCCACACCATGGCCTCGAAAGGCCCACCTTCGGGGTCGATGCCGATGGGGAGATAAGGGCCGCCGATTCCGGTTTCCCCGCCATCAGAATCCGAGGCGGCGAGGGCATCCGGATCGAGCCCGGTCTGCACGATGACGTCGCGAAGCTTCTTCGTCGCGCCGGCGAGGCTCTGGTTGACCGCGTCGAGGCGCATGAACTGATCCGCCTCGACCTGAGCCAGGGATGCCTCGACAGCGCGCAGCCGCGCGGCCAGATCGGCCGTGACGGCGCCGTTCGCATCGGCGCGGCTCTCCGACCGTGCAATCGAACCGGGATCGACGGAGGGCGACAGGTGTGATTCGCGCAGACGCAGCGAGAACGCGTCATCTTCCGGTGCCGGAGGCAGCGTTTCAGGGGAAAGCGGCCGCGGCTCCGCTGCCTCATCGGACCGGCTCGCGTCGGAAGCGACGGGTGCAGGACGGGTGCGCTGCGACAGAACCGGTGAAGGCCGGCGCACCGGATGCTGCGAAAGCGCCCCGGTTTCGCGGACATCGTCATCGGAATCGGTGAGCTCGGCGAGCGGGGTCGGCGCAAACCCCTCGTGTGAATCGAAATCGGGCAGGTCGAGCCCGGCGATATCGATATGCGTGCCCAGATTGAACAGCATCGCCTGGCGCGTCTCGAGTTCGACCTGCCGCCCGACCAGCGCCGCGACACGGTCTTCCAGGCTGTCCTGCTCGAGCAGCTTCTGGCTGGTGATGCGGTCGAGCCGCGAGCGCAGGACCGCGATACTCTCCTCGTATCCGGCCTTGAGGCGCGCTTCGCGGCGCAGCAGTTCCGCCGCGACGTCATCGCTGGAGACCACATACCAGGTGACGGCGCTGGCCCAGGCCGTGACGAGCGCGAAGCTCAAGGCAGCGATCGCCAGGGTCAGGGGGCGCAGCGTCAGAATGCGCCGGGGGGGCTGCTGCGGTGGGTACGGCAAGCCCCGCCCGGGAGAGGGCATGCGGTGCGGCATTTGCGCAGTCGAATCATACATCACGTCAACCCGCTTCGTTTCGACGTGATTTAGGCTCCGTTAGGGTTAAGAATCGACAAACGCCGGACAATCTTCAGTCGTCCCAAGCCGATTCAGAGGCTCTCCACCGCTGCAAGCACCTCTTCGGCATGGCCGGGCACCTTCACCTTGGGCCAGATCCGCGCAATGCGTCCTTCGCGATCGATCAGGAAGGTCGTGCGCTCGACACCCATGTATTTGCGGCCATACATGCTCTTTTCGACCCATACCCCATAGGCTTCGAGCACACCCTTCTCCTCATCGGCGACGAGGGGGAAGCCCAGCTCATGTTTTTCCCTGAATTTCTCGTGTTTCTTCAGCGGATCGGGCGACATGCCCAGAATGACTGCATCCCGGGCAGCGAAGGAATCCTTCAGAGCGTTGAAGGCCTGAGCCTCCTTAGTGCAGCCGCTGGTGTCATCCTTAGGGTAGAAATACAAAACCACGATGCCCCCGCGCAGGGACGAGAGCGTGATACTCCCCTTCTCGGTGGCGGGAAGGGTGAAATCGGGGGCGGGATCGCCGACTTGAAGCGCCATTACGCCTTCCTTTCGTCCTATTGCTGTCACCTGATCGGAATGATCGGTCGCGCACATCGCCGTGAAGGCATGGCGCGCCGATGATACGCGGCAAGCCGTCGCAAGGATCATCGGTAGGCGCTAGTGTAGGCGCCGCGCAAGCGATTCGCGTGGTATCCCCGTTCAGGCGCTGAAATCCGACGGGGCGTGAGAGGGTGTCGAAGAGCGGTTTGGGCGAAGCGGATGATCTCAGAGCGCTGGAGCCGGCAACGCTGCGCCGTCGCGGACGGGCGCCGGGCGCGCGCGGGCGCACGCGGTGGCGCCGGATTGGCCGGCGCGTTGTCATCGCCAAGGCGATCCTGGTCCTGATCGTCGCCGTCGCCTTTGGCGCATTCTACTGGCGCGTGTCCAGCGAGCCGGTGCGCTTCGCCGGGCTGACGGGCCAGATCACAGCCACGCTCGAAGCCCAGCTCGGCGAGGGCTGGCGCATCGAGATCGGTGATGCGGCGCTCGATCTGCATGACGGTCGGCTGGCGCTGGCGGTTGCCGACGTCAGCGTCCGCGATGCACGCGGCGGGCGCGTCGCCAGCGCCCCTGCAGCCCTCATTCCGGTCTCGACCTGGTCACTCGTCGCGGGCGCCCCCCGCGCCCACGGGCTTGAACTCGTCGGCGTCGAATTACGGTTGCAGGTGTCCGAAACCGGCGCCCTGTCACTGACGACGCCGGGTAGCGAAGGACTTCTGAGGCCTGAGCTGCATCATGATCCCGCGTTCAGCGGCGCGGATCTGACAGGTCCGGAGGATGCGGGCGATATCGAACCAGCGCCGATAGCTACCGTCGCTGCTGCGCTCGGCGGCTTCATCGGCGCGCTGATCGATCCGCAAAGCCCGATCGGCGCTGTGGCAGAGGCCGGTCTGATCGATGCGCGCCTGACAATGGTTGACTCCCAGGGACGCGAACGGGTCGGCTTCAGCGATGTCGACGCCCGGTTCGAGCGGATTGGTGACGGCCGGCGCATCAATGCCAGCCTGACGGGCAGCAGTGAGACCTGGCATATAGAGGGCGTAGCAAGGCCCGTAGATGGCGGTGGCGGCGGCGAAGCCGCGCTCCGGGTCACGAGTTTTCCGATCAGCGACGCTCTGATGATGGCGGGTCTCTCAGGGCGATTCGCCACGCAGGCTATCGCGCTCGACATCGAATTGAATCTGTCGACCGATGCGCAGAATCGTCTTGATATCGTATCGGCACGTCTCGAAAACACTCCAGGCCGCTTCTTCTTCAATAACCCGGAAGCGCCCGTTCTGAGCGTCGGCCGCCTCGCTGCTTCAGTGCGCTATGATCACGCCGGAAATGCAATCACCATTCCGGAGCTGCGCTACACGGATGACGGCACCCGTGTCGTGCTGCGCGGCAATGCACGCCCCGATCCCGAAAGCGACGATTGGCAGGTCTATCTCGCCGGGCGCAACGGTGTGCTATCGGCTCTGGAGCCGGGCGAGCCGGATATGGCTCTGCCCGTCATCGACCTCTTCGCCAGGGTCGGGCCGTCAGGGGTGCTGATCGAGGAGCTCTCCCTGACGGGCGAGGGGCTCGATGTCGCGATGACGCTCTCGACGGCATCCGACGCGGATGCCGGCGGTCTGCGGGCGGGACTCGAAGTGCGCGACATCGCCGTGCGGGACGCGCTGCGGATCTGGCCACCCTTCGTCGCGCACAAACCAAGGGAGTTTCTGCTCGGCGCCCTGCGTGACGGCCGGCTCGCGCATCTGTCCCTCGCCACAACACTGACCGGCGATGATTTCGGCAATATGCGCAAACCCGCAGAAGCGAGGCTGATGGGCCCGCTACCGAGACAAAGGCGCGATTCCGTCGCCGGGCTGCAGCGTGATGGCCTGCCGCCGGACGCGATCGATCTCAGCTTCGCCATCACCGATGCCACCTTCCAGGCAGATCCGGGGCTGCCGCCGCTGCAGGACGTCCATGTCAGCGGTCGGCTGGATGGCCGCAGCGCGAGGCTCAGGGACGGACGCGCCGTGGTCGCGCTGGAGGATGGGCGACGGCTCGACATGTCGGGCACCGGTTTTGATTTCGATGATTTCTGGATGGCCGGAAACACCGCTGCCGTCACCTTCCGGCTGGAGGGCGGTGCCGATGCGCTCGCATCACTGATACGTTCGCCGCAGATCGCGCGCGATACCCCCACAACCCTCGACCCGGATGCAGTTTCCGGCAATGCCGTGCTTGATGTGGCCCTCGCCCCGCAATTCTCGGATGCTCCGGATGCACGCGAGACCTCCGTCGCCGTGAGCGGGCGGCTCTCCGACGTGACCCTGCGCGATGCCTTCGGGGAGGAAGATCTGCGCGCCGGTGACTTCTCCCTCGGTTTTCGCAATGGCGCGCTCGATCTCGCGGGCGAGGCGCGGCTCGGTGAAGATCCCGTGACGCTGGCCGTATCACGCCCGCGCGATGCGCCGCTCGCGCTGCGGATCGATACCGTGCTCGATGCCGCGGCGCGCGCGCGCCGGGGGCTCGATCTCGGGGACGCGGTCAGTGGCAACCTGCCCCTCGGCATCACGACCGAACTGGTGCCCGGCGAGCCGCAACCCTATCGGATCGAAGCCGATCTCACGGAGATCGCCCTCGCCGAGCCCTTCCCCGGCCTCGCCAAACCCGCCGGTCGCCCCGGCCGCCTGTCCTTCATGCTGTCGCAAGACGATGGCTGGGTCATCAACGACCTCGATTTCGAAACCGGCCCCACCCGGATCGGCGGCAGCATCAGGCTCGATTCACAAGGCCGCCTCGTGAATGCACAGCTGAACCCGTTCCGGCTCGCGAGCGGCGACGAGGCGCGCCTCGAAGCCGACGCTTCCGAAACGGCGCTGCAGATCGATCTGCGCGCCGAAACGCTGGATGCCCGCAGCTTCCTGGACACCATCACCGGCGACGGAACCCCGGCAGCCGGAGGCAACGTGAACGGCGCCTGGCGGGAGATCGCGCTCGATCTGCGCGCCGACATTCTCAGCGGCCATAACGGCGAAGCGCTGACCAATGCGCGATTGGGCCTGCTGATCGCCGGCGACGAGGTCAGGCGGTTCGAACTCGACGGACGCTTTCCGGGTGCACCGGTCTCG
>Ga0102938_10002477_pt1 | contig 13960 bp, 10 predicted proteins | sample SalPonR2_B_D2_MG_FD_84516 | JGI IMG/M metagenome (GOLD analysis project Ga0102938, IMG submission 84516) | Salt pond soil microbial communities from South San Francisco under conditions of wetland restoration - Salt Pond MetaG R2_B_D2_MG | ecosystem: Environmental > Aquatic > Marine >...
ATCAGGATGGTGAACACCATGCTCGTGACCTTTGCGGTCTCGCGCACCACCGGGCTGAGCACGCCGCCGGTGAACAGCACCCAGCACGCGAACAGCAGCCCGAACACCGCGTAGAGATAGGCACCATAGGCAAAGAAGAACGCCACCCAGCTTTCGAAGCTCACCTCTTCGTTGTTGATCCGCAGGTCGAAATTGATGCCGATAAGGATCGCCACCACAACCGCGAGGGTGGAGAACAGGATGATCCGGGGCGAGCGGTCCTGGTCGCGCAGCTTGCGGTAAGCCGCCAGCATGATCGCCCCGCCCGCGCCAAGTGCTGCGGCGGGGGTGGGGTTGGTGATGCCACCCAGGATCGAGCCCAGCACGGCGACGATCAGCACCAGCGGCGGAAACACCACGCGGATGAGCTCGTTGCCCGCCAGCCGCACCGCGCCATGCCCTGCCCCGTAGAGCGCCAGCCCCACCGGGATCGCGAGGATCAGCCACGTCGCCCCCGACGACATGGTCGGCGAGATGAACAGGATGTCGGCCAGCAGCCCCAGCACGATGCCGAGGCCGCCGACCAGCAGCGGCGCGGGCGCGGACGAGGGCGACACGCCCCGCGCCAGCGCCAGCACCAGCCCCAGCATCACCATGATCGTCGCCACGCCGGTGCCGATGGGCGCGGCATCCGCCGCCTTCTCGGCGACCAGCGCCTCGATCTCCTCGGGGCTGAGGCGCACGCTCTGCTCCACGCCGCCGGCCTCCGCGATGGCCTCCTGCTCGGCCACCGCCGTGTCCCAGGCCTCCTGCCCGTGCAACTCGATCATCGAGGCGCGGCACTCGTCGCTCACGTTGGTGCGCAGCGACGCGGTCTCACCCATGTCGGTGAAGCTGTCCACCGTCAGGTTCTGCGTGCCGACCACGCCCAGCGAAGACAAGAGCATCGTGCCCGCGACCAGCGCCACCGGCACCCCGGCGAACCAGGTGAAGCGCTCGGCAGCGGTCACCGGCTCGCCGCCGCCATCGGCAAGCTGCACCGCCGGGGCCTTTTTCGGGTTCACCAGAGCATAGCCGAAGGCGTAGAGCGCGTAGAGCAGCGCCAGCAGGATACCGGGCAGCAGCGCCGCCTGAAACAGCGTGCCCACGGATACCACAGCAGGCTCGCCCAGGTAGGTGAGCGCGTCGGTACAGCCGGCAAGCTGCGCGCGGTTTTCCTGCGCCACGGAGTAGAGATCGCCCGCCAGCGTGCCCAGAAGCACGATCACGATCGAGGGCGGGATGATCTGCCCCAGCGTGCCGGAGGCGGCGATCACGCCGGTGGCAATCTGCGGGGAATAGCCGTTGCGCAGCATGGTGGGCAGGCTCAGCAGCCCCATCGTCACCACCGTCGCACCCACGATCCCCGTCGAGGCGGCGAGGAACGCGCCCACCACCACCACCGATACCGCGAGACCGCCGGGCAGCGGGCCGAAGACCCGCGCCATCGTGGTCAGCAGGTCGTTGGCGATCTTGGACCGCTCCAGCGTGATGCCCATCATCACGAACATCAGGACCGCCAGCAGCGTCTCGATGGCCGCCCCAGCCAGAACCCGCTCGTTGATGCGGTTGACGATGAACGAAATGTTGCGGTCGAGCGCCATTTCCCAGCCCCGCGGGAACACCGGCTCGCCGATGCGCGGCAGGTCGGGGTATCGGAAGATGGAGATGGATTCTGCCCGCGCGCCACTGTTGACGAGGGCATTGTAGGCGTCACTCGACGTGTCGATGGCCTGGTGAATCATCAGCCCGGCGCTGTCGAGCCCGGCGATGATCGCAAAGGAGACGACCCCCGCGCCGCCGATGGCGAACGCCACCGGAAAGCCCGACAGGATACCGCCGAACAGGCACATAAACACGATGATCAGGCCGATCTCGACGCCGTCAAGTCCGAATAGCATGGTGTCCCGCCCCTTTAATGCGTGCCTTCATAGGCTTCTTCGCCCGCGCCCAGCGTGTCGCGGTCGAGATACTTGTCGGCGCTTTCCGGTCCCTCGCGGAATTCCAGCAGCGACCGCCAGAAGAACGCCATCGCGTGCAGAAAGATCATGGCCGCGAAGAACACCAGCAGCACCTTGAACAGGAAATACCCGTTGAAGCCGTTGGGGCTGAAGCCGATGGTCTCGACGTTCCAGCGCAGCGCCCGCGCCTTCATCAGCAGCCGGTCGATGTCGTCGGAGGCCGACGGCTTGGGCACGATCAGGTGCCGCCACAGGAAGAACCAGCCGTACATCCAGATCAGCACCGCCATCGGCATCATGAAGACGAGGCTGCCCGCCATATCGATCACGCGCTTTGTGCGATGGCGGACCTGCGCGTAGATCAGGTCCACCCGCACATGCCCGCCCTGCACGAAGGTGTAGGTGCAGCACAGCGCCACCACCATCGCGTTGTAGAGCTTGAGCTCCTCGGCCCACCAGCTGATGTCGAATTCCAGCGGGATGCCAACGCCCAGCACGATGTCGGGCCGGGCGAATATGCGCTGGATAAACACGATGACGATCTGCTGGATCACCATGATCAGCCCCGCCCAGGCCACCAGACGGCCCACCGTGTTGGCAAAGCCCTCGAGCCCGCGCACACAGGCCCACAGCACCCCCGCGCGCCAGATGCCGACACCGGTCAGCACGAGGAAGGCGGTGAACACGACAAAGAAGAATTCGACCGAGCCGCCGTAATAGACCACCCGCATGATCGCCTGCTTGTCGGACCAGTCGAGCCACAGGCCCGGATGCGTGACCGCGTAGCCGAAATTCACGAAGGCCATCGCGACGTTCTGGAAAAACCACAGGACTGCGTCGGTCATCTTCCCCCCTCGCGCCCGCGATCAACCGCGCGGGCAGCTTTCCCTGCCGGGTATGCACGCAGGCCCCGGGTCCCCGGGGCCTGCGCCGTCAGATACAGGCCAGTCGGCTCAGCCCAGCACGCGGTCGCGTTGCGCGGTGTAGGCACCGTCGGATTTCTGAATCCACGAGGACGAGGCCGCCATCGACGCCATGTAGCTGTCGTAGACGCGCTTGTAGATGTCGTCGCCCATGTTCTCCTGATGGACCGCGTCGGCCGCCTCGCCGAACGCATCCCAGACGCTGTCGGGGAATTCCAGCGTCTTGACGCCCGCCGATTGCAGGCGCTGGAGCGCCGCGCCGTTGTTGGACAGGAACTGTGCGAGGTTCCATTGATGCGCCTCGGCGCAGGCGATTTCCACCATCTTCTGCTGCTGCGCGTTCAGGCTCTCGAACACTTCGCGGTTCATGCCGATGGACAGGCCCGCGCCCGGCTCGTGGAAACCGGCGGTGTAGTAGGTCTTCGTGATCTCCTGGAAACCGGCCTTTTCATCCGCCCAGGGGCCGATCCACTCGGTGCCGTCGATGGCCCCCGACGCCAGCGCCTGGTAGACTTCCGAGCCGGGCAGGTTCTGGACGCTCGCACCCAGCTTGCCCAACGCCTTGCCACCAAGACCCGGCATCCGGAACTTGAGACCGTTGAAATCCTCCGGCCCCTTGATTTCCTTGTTGAACCAGCCACCGGCCTGTGCGCCGGTATTGCCCGCGAGAAACGACTTGAGGCCGAAAATCTGGCCCAGCTCGTCGTGGAAGCCCGCGCCGTCGCCGTGGTAGTACCAGTTCACCAGCTCCTGCGCGGTCATGCCGAACGGCACCGAGGTGAAGAAGGCGTAGGCCGGGTGCTGGCCGACGAAGTAGTAGTCAGCGCCGTGGTACATGTCGGCCTGACCGGCGGTCACGGCGTCGAACACCTCGAACGCGCCGACAAGCTCGCCCGCGCCCTTGACGTCCACGGTAAGGCTGCCATCGGTCATGCCGTTGATATTGTCGGCCGCGCGCTGCGCGGCGTCGAACACGCCGGCAAGGCCGCGGCCCCAGGTTGTCACCATCGTGAGCGTGCGGTTGCCCTGCGCATAGGCCGGCGCGGCGAGCGTCGAGGCGGCAGCGGCCCCGCCGCCAAGCGCGGTATTTCTCAGAAACGAACGACGATCCATTCTTTGTCCTCCCGGTTGTGTGATGCGGGTGCCCCTCTCCCGAGGGCCCCGCGTATCGTTGAAGTGACCGGACACTAGCCCGCGATTCGCGACCTGCAAATACCGATTACTGCGTAGTCACAAGGATTTTTGAATCCCCCGCCCGATCCTGCCGCAGCGGTGCCGCAGCCTCCCGGCAAGGGGCTGGAAATGGCATCGGTTTGGCCTTATCGCTGTCTTATGAAAGGCTGGTTTGCCACCGCACGGCTCAACTACGGGCAGAAGCTGTTTCTGCTCGCCACGCTGCCGCTGATCGTCACGGCGGTGGCTATCTCGGTCGTGGTCACACTGCAGTCGCGGCAGATGGCCGAGCGCGAGATCGAGACGCTGGAGGCGCAGCTGATCGCCGCCAAGCGCGCCGAGCTCAGGAATTACATCTCCATCGCGCGCACCGCCTTCGTCAACATCTACGGCCGCGCCGCACCCGATGACGAAGAGGCGATGGAGCAGGTCAGCCAGATCCTGGCCGCGATGCTCTACGGACAGGACGGCTATTTCTTCGTATTCGACTATAACGGCACCAACCTCGTCAGCCCCCGGCGCACCGAACTCATCGGGCGCAACTGGACCGGGCTCGAGGATGCCTCGGGCGTGCCCGTCACCGACGAGCTGATACGGCTGGCGCGCTCGGGCGGGGGCTATCACAGCTTCATCTGGCCCAGGCCATCGACCGGCGAGCGCTCGCAGATGGTGGCCTACGTTATCGGCCTGCAGGACTGGCGCTGGGCGATCGGCACGGGCGTCTTCATCGACGACGTGACCGCCGCCGTCGCCGCCTCGCGCCAGCAGGTGGAGACGCGCGTGCAGCGCACGTTCTTCTTCATCGGCGGGGCGACGATCCTCGCGCTGGTCTTCGTTTTCGTCACCGGGCTCTTCATCACCATCCGCGAGCGCCGCCTCGCCGATGCCAAACTCAAGCGGCTGACGCAGCGGGTATTCGACGCGCAGGAGGAAGAGCGCGGGCGCGTCGCGCGCGAATTGCACGACGGCATCAGCCAGATCCTCGTCGGCGTGCGCTATGCGCTCGAAACCGCGCGGCGGCGGCTGGCCACGGGCGACGCGCGCGCCGGAGACACGCTCGACCGCGGTGCCGCGCACCTCTCCACCGCCATCCAGGAGGTGCGCCGCATCAGCCGCGACCTGCGCCCTGGCGCGCTCGACGACCTCGGCCTCGGTCCCGCGCTCAAGGCGCTCTCGGAGGATTTCGACCGTCGCACCGGCATCGCCACCGAATTCGACACGGTGGTGTTCCGCAACCGGCTCGACGACGAGGCCAAGATCGCGCTCTACCGCGTGGCGCAGGAGGCGCTCACCAATATCGAGCGCCATTCCGGCGCGACCCGCGTCCATATCGACCTGCGCGGCCACGCCGGCGGCGGCACGCTGCGCATCACCGACAACGGCTGCGGCATCGACGCCTCGCGCGCGGGCGCGGGCGGCGGGCTTGGCCTGCGCAACATGCAGGAGCGCGTCGAACAGATCGACGGGCAGCTTGCGATCCGCTCCTCCGTCGACGGCACCGAAATCGAGGCCACCGTGCCGCTCACCCATCTTCTCACGCCGCAGGGCCAGTCCGAGACGGTCCCCGAAACGAAAAGGGCAACGGCATGACCCGCTCTCCCACTCGCGTCGTCATCGTCGACGATCACCCGATGGTCACCGAGGGTATCCAGTCCATTCTCGAAAGCTACGTCGATGTCGAGGTGATCGCCGCGCTCGCCTGCGGGCAGGCGATCATCGACCGCGTGGGAGAGCTCGCCCCCGACGTGGTGCTGCTCGATCTCAACATGCCGGGCATCGGCGGGCTCTCGACCACCGAGATCCTGCTCGAACGCCGCCCCGGCACACGCGTGCTGATCCTGTCGATGCATGACAGCCCCGAATACATCGCCTCGGCGCTCAGCCACGGTGCCTCGGGCTACGTGCTCAAGGATGTGCCGGTGGACGAGATCAAACGCGCCATCGACGCGGTGATGGCCGGTCAGCGCTATCTCTGCACCGGCGCGCAGGGCTCGCTCGCCCCGTTCTCCGCACCCGAGCGCGAACAGCTCACCAATCGCGAACAGACCATCCTGCTCCTGCTCGCGCAGGGCAAGTCCAACAAGGAGGTGGCGGTCGCGCTCGACATCTCTGTGCGCACCGTCGAGACCCACCGCAAGAACATCAAGCGCAAGCTCGGTATCTCCTCCACCGCGGGGCTGACGCGCTACGCGCTCGAGCACGGGGTCTTGCAAGGCACCGGTGTGCGGATTTGACGACACCTGGAACGGATTGACACAAAACAGGAACACCTGTAGAACGCTGGCGACGTGTAAGCACGGAGGCCGGGATGCTGACCCGAAAACAACGCGACCTGCTCGATTTCATCCACAAGCGCGTGCAGCGCGACGGCGTCCCGCCCAGCTTCGACGAGATGCGCGAGGCGCTCGACCTGCGCTCCAAATCCGGAATCCACCGCCTGATCACCGCGCTCGAGGAACGCGGCTTCATCCGCCGTCTCGCGCACCGCGCCCGCGCGATCGAGATCGTGCGCCTGCCCGACATGATCGCCGACGGCGGACAGGACCGGTCGCGTTTCGTGCCGCGCGTGGTCGAGGGCGATCGCCGCCCCGCCCCGCCACAGCCCGCCAACGCCCTGCCGGTCGAGGCCGCGGACGCGCTTTCGCTGCCGGTGATGGGCCGCATCGCCGCCGGCACGCCGATCGAGGCCATCGCCCATGCCAGCCACAATATCAGCGTCCCCGCCGAGATGATATCGGGCCGCGGCGATCACTACGCGCTCGAGGTCAAGGGCGACTCGATGATCGATGCAGGCATCAACAATGGCGACGTGGTCATCATCCGCGAGACGCAGGTGGCCGATAACGGCGACATCGTGGTCGCGCTGATCGAGGAGCAGGAGGCCACGCTCAAGCGCTTCACGCGCCGCGGGCACACCATCGTTCTCGAGGCCGCCAACCCCGCCTACGAACCGCGCGTCCTGCCCGATGACATGGTGCGCGTTCAGGGCCGCCTCGTCGGGCTGATCCGCAGCTACTGAGCCTGCGCCGGTGCCCATGGGCGCCGCCCGGCCAGGTCCGCCGCGTTGCGCAGCGGCGCACCGGTTTCGGGAAGCGCAAGCGAACCGGTCTCTCGAAATGTCCGCGGCGACAGGATGCTGCAACCCTCTGAAGGCGCGGAGTCCGGGTCTGCCGTCAGCACGAGGATCTGCAGCCCGGCACAGTCGAGCGGTGCGCGCGCCGCCGCGCGACCGGGACGGACCCCGACTCCGAACGGCTCCAGCAGCGCGTCGTGCCAGCGCGCGTGGGCCTCCTCCTGAGTCGCGGGATCGCCGTCGTTTTCCAACCAGTTGCGGGCCACGAACCCGCCCCCGCGCGGCTTGTTCAGGGCGCGCCCCTCCGCGGTCATCACGCCCACCAGCCCGCCACGATCCGCGATCAGCAGGCCGGGCCGTTCGGCCTGCAGCCACAGCCCGAGCGACAGCGCCACCGGCGCGAGACCGAGCAGCCGCGCGCGCCCCTGCCACAGCACGACGAACAGCGCCCCGAGCGCCATCATCGGCAGTACGGCGGGGCCCGGTGTCGGCACCGTGCCGCGCGCGCCTTCCAGCCCGGCCACCCAATGGGCCACCCACAGGATCGCGGCAAGACCGCGTCCCATGATCCAGAGCGGCACCGCATCGAGACCAAGCGGCATCAGCAGCGCCGCCACCACCGCGGCGGGCATCACGACAAGCCCCATGACCGGCATACTTGGAAGATTCGCGACCAACCCGTAATGCGACCACAGGTTGAAATGCGCCGCCGCCAGCGGTGCGGTCGCCAGCCCCGCCACCACCGACGTGATCACCACAGCCAGGACCGGGCGCAGCCAGCGCGGCCCCAGCGGCAGCCGCGCATCGCGAATGAGACCGTAGACGGCAACCAGCGCCGTGGTCGCCGCGAACGACATCTGAAAACCGGGGCCAAGCAGCGCCTCGGGCTGCCACACCAAGAGGATGGTGGCCGCCAGCGCGACCGAACGCAGACTGATCGCGCGACGGTCGAGCATCACCGCGACAAGCACGACCGCCGCCATGACGAACGCGCGCTCGGTCGCCACGTTGCCCCCCGAGAGCCCAAGATAGCCGGCGGCAACCAGCAGCGCCAGCGCCGCCGACAGCTTCTTGGCGGGCAGCCGGAGACCGATCCGGGGCACGGCGGCGAAACCGAGGCGGAGCGCTGCGAACACGAACGCCACCAGCAGCCCCATGTGCAGCCCCGATATCGCGAGCAGATGCGCGAGATTGGTGGTGCGCAGCACCTCCAGCGTCTCCTGCGCCATGGCCGAACGATCCCCGGCCATGATCGCGGCCCCAAAGGCACCGGGCTCGCCCGGCAGGCGCGCGCGCACGTGATCGGCCAGCGCCATGCGGGCGCGGAACAGCCATTGCGCGCCCGCTGCCTCGGCGATGGCAAGGACCGGCACGCGGGTATAGCCGACCGCGCCGATCCCCTGAAACCAGGCGTGACGCCGGAAATCGAACCCGCCCGGCTCGACCGGTCCGGCGGGGGGCGAGAGGTGACCGGTGGTCATCACCCGCAATCCGGGCAAGACATCCCGGGCCCCGTGCCCCCCGTGCAGCGACAGGCGCACCCGGTCCGGCACCTTGCCCGGATCGACCCGCGAGAGCGTCACCCGGTCGAGCGTGATCCGCACCGCGTCCGAGGCCGAGCGGTCGATCGCCACGATCCGCCCCTCCACCGGGCCGTAATAGCGAAACCCCAGCACCGGCCCCGCCACCAGATGCGTGCGCGCCCCGGCGATGGCCACGCCCGCCAGCAACACCGCCAGCGCGCAGCACAGCGGCCCGGACCATTCCCGCCATCGCCAAAGCGCCAGAACCAGCCCGACGACGGCAACCAGGCCGCAGACGGCGAGCGCCGCAAGCGGCGGCTCCTGCGGCAGGGTGAAATAGACACCGATCCCGCAGGCCAGAAACACCGGCACCCAGTAAAACCGAACCCCGCGCTGCATCAGCCAGCCGCGCGCGATCATCTCGGGAATGCGGGCCACTTGTCTCCCTCCCGGCGGGCCGATAGACAGTCCGCATTCTCGCCCCGCCATCCTTAAGAAAAGGTTAAGCCCGCTCATGAGCCAACAGGTCGTGACCCGTTTCGCCCCCTCGCCCACCGGTTTCCTGCATATCGGCGGGGCGCGCACGGCGCTGTTCAACTGGCTCTACGCACGCGGTCGTGGCGGAAAATTCCTGCTCAGGATCGAGGATACCGACCGCGCCCGCTCGACGCCCGAGGCGACGCAGGCGATCCTCGACGGGCTCGTATGGCTCGGTCTCGACCATGACGGCGCGGCGGTAAGCCAGGCCGCCCGCGCCGATCGCCACGCAGAGGTCGCGTACCAGCTTCTGAAGACGGGCCGCGCCTATCGCTGCTACGCCACACAGGAAGAGATCGAGGCGTTCCGCGAGGCGGCCCGCGCCGAGGGCCGCTCGACCCTCTACCAGAGCCCGTGGCGCGATGCCGATCCGGCCACCCATCCCGAGGGTGCGCCCCACGTGATCCGCATCAAGGCCCCGCGCGAGGGCAGCACGGTGATCGCCGACGCGGTGCAGGGCGACGTGTCGATCCGCAACGATCAGCTCGACGACATGGTGCTGCTGCGCAGCGACGGCACACCGGTCTACATGCTCGCCGTGGCGGTGGACGATCACGACATGGGCGTGACCCACGTCATCCGCGGCGACGACCACCTCAACAACGCCGCGCGCCAGTTGCTGATCTACGAGGCGATGGGCTGGCCGCTGCCGGTCCATGCCCATATCCCCCTGATCCACGGCCCCGACGGCAAGAAGCTCAGCAAGCGCCACGGCGCGCTCGGCGTGGAGGAGTATCAACGCATGGGCTACCCGGCGGCGGGGATGCGCAATTACCTCGCCCGCCTCGGCTGGAGCCACGGCGATGACGAATTCTTTACCGATGCACAGGCGCGGGCGTGGTTCGACCTCACCGGCATCGGCAAGTCCCCGGCGCGGCTCGATTTCAAGAAGCTGGAGAATCTCTGCGGCCGCCACATCGCCGCGACCGACGATGCTGCACTGCTGCATGAATTGCGGGAATTCCTCGCAGCGACCGGTGAACCGCCCCTGTCGGAGGACAAGGCGGCGCTTCTGGAACAGGGCATGTACTGCCTCAAAGATCGTGCCAAGACCTATCCGGAACTTATTGATAAAGCTTCTTTTATCATGACCGATCGACCGATCGAGCCAGATGAGAAGGCAGCGGCGCAGCTCGACAGTGTATCCCGTGGTATACTGATAGAATTGACGCCGCAGCTGCAAAATGCTAGGTGGACGCGCGACAGTCTCGAAGCTGCGGCGACAGCAGTCGCCGAAGCCCACGGGTTGAAATTCGGCAAGCTGGCGGGGCCGCTCCGGGCCGCGCTGGCAGGGCGCACGGCCACGCCGAGCGTCTTCGACATGATGCTGGTCCTCGGGCGGGAGGAAACAATCGCCCGGCTGACCGACGCCGCTTGCGACGAGGGGTAATCCTCTGGCAAGGAGATGAATGGACCCAGTCCGCCCCGCCATGCGGGCCCGGACTCTGAGAGGGAGGACCCCGGAATGTCAGACAAGCAAAGAACCGCGAAGCTCGAGATCGACGGCAACGCTTACGAGTTGCCGATCTTTTCGCCCACCGCGGGGCCCGATGTCGTGGATATCCGCAAGCTCTATGGCACGGCGGGCGTCTTCACCTACGATCCCGGGTTCACCTCGACGGCAAGCTGCGACAGTACCATCACCTTCATCGACGGTGACAAGGGCGAGCTTTTGCACCGCGGCTACCCGATCGACCAACTGGCCGGAAAATCGCACTTCCTCGAAGTCTGCTACCTGCTGCTTTACGGCGAGTTGCCCTCGCCCGCCGAACTCGAGGATTTCGAGTGCCGCGTAACCAACCACACCATGCTGCACGAGCAGATGGTGTATTTCTTCCGCGGGTTTCGCCGCGACGCGCACCCGATGGCGATCATGGTGGGCGTCGTGGGGGCGATGTCGGCCTTCTACCATGACAGCACCGACATCAGCGATCCCTGGCAGCGCGAGGTGGCCTCGATCCGCATGATCGCCAAGATGCCCACCATCGCCGCCTGGGCCTACAAGTATTCTATCGGCCAGCCCGCGGTTTATCCGCGCAACGATCTCGACTACGCGTCGAATTTCCTGCGCATGTGCTTTTCGGTCCCGGCCGATGATTACGAGGTCAACCCGATCCTCAGCCGCGCGATGGACCGGATCTTTACCCTGCACGCCGACCATGAGCAGAACGCCTCGACCTCGACTGTGCGGCTCGCGTCCTCGTCGGGGGCCAACCCGTTTGCCTGCATTGCGGCGGGCATCGCCTGCCTGTGGGGGCCTGCGCATGGCGGTGCCAACCAGGCGTGTCTGGAAATGCTCCGCGAGATCGGCACGCCCGACCGCATCCCCGAATTCATCGCCCGCGCCAAGGACAAGGACGATCCTTTCCGCCTGATGGGCTTCGGCCACCGCGTTTACAAGAACTTCGATCCGCGCGCCAAGGTGATGAAGCAATCCGCCGACGAGGTACTGGAGCTTCTGGGCATCGACAACAACCCGACGCTGCAGGTTGCCAAGGAACTGGAAAAGCAGGCCCTCGCGGACGAGTATTTCACCGACAAGAAGCTCTTCCCCAACGTCGATTTCTACTCCGGCATAATCCTCGAGGCGATGGGCTTCCCGACCTCGATGTTCACGCCCATCTTCGCCGTGTCGCGCACCATCGGCTGGATTTCCCAGTGGAAGGAAATGATCAGCGACCCGCAGATGAAGATCGGTCGCCCGCGCCAGCTCTACAAGGGCGAGACGCTGCGCGACTACGTCGATATCGAGAAGCGCTGACCGGGGCGGATCACGCGGCTCACATCACGCAAAAGGCCCGCCGATGGCGGGCCTTTTTTCTGATTTGTTGTGACGTCGATGGCTTTGAGCTGCCATTTGGCACACCGGTCCGGTAGCCGCGCATTGGTGCCAAGACCTGAACGTCCACCACCGGCCGCACCCGTTGCCCGTTCCCCCTCAGCGCCCCTCGAAGCGGGCGCTGCGCTTCTCGAGGAAGGCGAGAACCCCCTCCTGAAAATCGCGGCTCTGCCCGCACGCGCCCTGAAGCCGCGCCTCGAGGTCGAGCTGGGCCTCGAGCGAATTGTCCCAGGAGGCCCGGATCGCCTCCTTGACCGCGCGGTAGGCTTGCGTCGGCCCCTTGGCGAGATGCGCCGCGCGCGCCTGCCATTGCGCCTCGAACCCCTCGTCGCTCACGCTTTCCCAGATCATGCCCCAGTCGCTCGCCTGCCGGGCGCTGATCGGCTCTGCAAAGAGCGCGGCCCCCATCGCCTTGGCCAGGCCCATCTGCCGCGGCAGTGCCCATGTGCCGCCCGCGTCGGGCACCAGCCCGATCCGCGTGAACGCTTGCAGGAAATAGGCGCTCTCGGCGGCGATGACCACGTCCGCGGCCAGCGCCAGATTGGCCCCCGCGCCCGCCGCCGGGCCACCCACGGCGCTGATCGTCGGCACCGGGCAATCGGTGATCGCACGCAGCATCGGCACGTATTCCTCGCGCAACACCCGCTCAAGATCGAGCGTGGCGGCATTGCCGCCGTCGCTGAGGTCCTGCCCGGAACAGAACGCCTTGCCATTGCCGGTGAGCACCACCACCCGCGCCTTGCGCCCGGCATGGCTGACCGCGTCGGTGACCTCGGCGCGCATTTCGGCGTTGAGCGCGTTCATTCGCTCAGGCCGGTCGAGGCGCAGGATGGCCACGTCGTCGGCGATGTCGAGCGTGATGGTCTGGTAGTGTTTCATGGTGTCGCGCCTCATGCGTGGTGTCGCGCCATCAAAGCGCAGGCACGCAGCGAGGCCAAGGGGGACGGCGCGTCACTCCTCCAGGATTTCGCGCAAGCGCGCCTCTTCCTGCGCGCTGAGCCTTGCGGTCTCGGGCTCGGTCGCCGCCGCGCGACGCCGCAGGTAAAACCCGCCCGTCACCAGCGCTCCGGCCAGCATCAGCGGCCCGGCGAGCCAGAGCAGAAGGTTCGCGCCATCAGCCGTTGGGTTGAGCAGCACGTATTCGCCGTAGCGGTCGACAACGTAGTCCACGACCTCCTCGTTGGTGTCGCCCGCGACCAGCCGCTCGCGCACCAGCAGGCGCAGGTCGCGCGCCAGCTCGGCGTTGGAATCGTCGATGCTCTCGTTGCGGCACACCAGACAGCGCAACCCGGCGGAGATGTCGCGCGCACGCTCTTCCAGGGCGGGATCGTCGAGGATCTCGTCGGGCTGTACCGCGAAGGCGGGGGCCGCGATCACGCACAGGGCAAGGATCAGCCGTTTCATTCCGCGGGCACCCCCTGCCCCTGCGGCACCTTGCGCGCGCCCGCGGCCACGCGGAACCGCCGATCGCTCAGCGAAATGAAACCGCCCAGCGCCATCAGGATCGAGCCGCCCCAGATCCAGTTCGCCAGCGGCTTGTAGTAGCTGCGCACCGCCCAGCCGCCGCCGTCCTGCGGGTCGCCGATGGCGACGTAGATGTCGCGCAGAAAGCCATTGTCGAGCGCCGCCTCGGTGGTGGGCATCTGCGCCACCGGATAGACCCTCTTCTCAGGCCGCATCTTCGCGATCTCACGCCCGTCACGCCCCAGCGTCAGCGTGGCCACCGTGGCCAGGAAATTCGGCCCCTGCTCTTGATGCACCTCGTCGAGACGCAGGGTAAAGCCCGAAAGCTCCAGCGTGTCGCCTTCCTGCATCACGCGGATGTCCTCGGTCTCCCACGCCATCATCGCGGCAACGCCGGCCATCGTCACGCCAAGGCCAGCATGGGCCACCGACTTGCCCCAGTCGGCGCG